>Ga0187804_10000425_pt1 | contig 10384 bp, 7 predicted proteins | sample NC_wetland_sal_i_3_FD_132961 | JGI IMG/M metagenome (GOLD analysis project Ga0187804, IMG submission 132961) | Wetland sediment microbial communities from Neuse River Estuary, North Carolina, USA - Control_4 | ecosystem: Environmental > Aquatic > Freshwater > Wetlands > Sediment | place: USA...
TCACCTTCTCCGCCAAGTCGCCGGGCAGGAAGCCGAGCTTTTCGCCCGCCTCGACCGCCGGCCGGCATAGCACCATCCGCGTGACCTGGTTTTTCATCAGCGACGCCAGCGCCATCGCCATCGCGAGGTAGGTCTTGCCGGTGCCGGCGGGGCCGATCCCGAAGACGATGTCGTGCGAGCGGATCGCATCGATGTAGAGCTTCTGATTCACGCTCTTGGGCGAGATGACGCGCTTGTGCGCGGAGACGTAAACGGTATCGAGGAAGATGTCCTTGAGCTGCGCGTTGCGATCCGCGCGCAGGATCCGGATCGCGTATTCGACGTCGCTCGGATAGACCGGGTAGCCGCGCTTGAGCAGGTCGTACACCTCGCCCAGGACTTTGCCGGCGAGCGCCTGCTCGGAGTGCGGGCCCGAGATGCGCAAAGAGGTCCCGCTTACGCCGATCCGGACCCCCAGCGACTGCTCGAGCGTGCGAACATGCACGTCGTGCTGGCCCAGCAGGTCAGTGAAGAGGCGATGATCGTCGAAATGGAGTTCGAGCGAGTCTTCGATGGCTAACTGGGAAATCGCCTGGCCTCTCGCGGTGCTGGTTGGAATTGCCTTCACGCCGCCCATCGCGATTCGTTCGGTGCGGCAACGAGCATCAATGCTAATCCTTTTCCGCGGTGCATTGAAGGTGGACGCGGCGCGCAGCCGGCGCCCCGCCACCCGGCGGGACGAGTGGTCGGCAAGGGGACCAAGCGCAATGTCATCCGACCAACGACGCGACGCGGGCGAGCGCCTCGTCGAGCTTCGATGCGTCGCGGCCTCCCGCCTGCGCCAGGTCGGGACGTCCGCCCCCAGAGCCACCGATAAGCGGCGCGATCTGCCGGACAATCTCGCCGGCATTGGCGCGCGCGGCGAGATCGGGCGTCACCGCGACCAGCAGGGCGACCTTGCCGTCGCCCAGATCCGAGCCGAGCGCGACCACCGCCGAGCCGTGCTTGTGGCGGAGCCGGTCCGCCATCTCGCGCAGCGCGCGCGGCTCGACACCATCGGCGCGCAGGGTGACGACCTTGATCCCGTTGGCGACGCTGACCTGCTCGCCGCCCGCGCGGCCATCTCCGCCCGCGAGTTTCTGTTCGAGCGCGCGGAGCTTCTTCTCGAGTTCCTTCTCGCGTGCGAGGATCCGTTCCAGCCGTTCGACCGCCGCCCCCTCGCGTGCGCCGAGCTTGCCCGAGATCTCATCGAGGATCTTTTCCTGGCGGCGGATCGATTCGAGCGCGCCCTGGCCGGTCGCCGCCTCGATTCGCCGCACGCCCGCGGCCACGCCGGACTCGGCCTCGAGCTTGAAGAAGCCCACGTCGCCCGTGCGCGAGACGTGGGTACCGCCGCACAGCTCGATCGAGAAGTCGCCCATCCGAACTACGCGCACGCGATCGCCGTACTTTTCGCCGAAGAATGCGAGCGCGCCTGCCTTGATCGCATCGCCGTACGCCATCTCCTCGGTGGTGACTTCGGCGTTTTCGCGAATGCGCGCGTTGATCTCCTCCTCGATTGTCGCGAGCGCGTGGTCGGAGACCGGTCCCTGATGGCTGAAGTCGAACCTAAGCCGCGCCGGCTCCACGAGCGAGCCTGCCTGATGCACCTCGGCGCCGAGGACGTCGCGGAGCGCGTAGTGGAGGATGTGAGTCGCGGAATGGTTGAGCATTGCGGCGTCGCGCCGGATGCGATCGACGGTCAGCTTGACGCGCGCGCCGCGCTCGAATTCGCGCGCATCGCCGCCGAGCAGCCGCCCCACGTGAACGATCGAGCCGTCATGCTTGCGCGTGTCGATTACCTCGACCAGCGCGCCGGAGGCGGCCTCGATCACCCCGCGGTCGCCGACCTGGCCGCCGCCCTCGGGATAAAAGGGCGTCTCGCCAGCTACCAGAGCCATCGCGCCCGCCTCGCCCCGTTCGGCGGCGAGAATCTCGGAGTCGGCCTGGTAGCGATGATATCCGATGAATCTCGATGAGGTTCCGGCCGCGAGCACGATCTCCGGCGCATCTGCGTCGCCTATGCGCGCCGCGCGGCCGCGCTCGCGCTGCTCTTCCATCAGCCGGTTGAAACCGGCGACGTCGACCCCAATACCATCGTTGCGCAACACATCCTCAGTCAGGTCGAGCGGGAATCCATACGTGTCATAAAGCTTGAATGCGAGATCGCCCGGCAGGGTGCGACTTCCGCTTTTCTTGAGCCGCGCGCGCTCGTCCTCGATCAATTCGAGTCCGCGGTCCAGCGTCTCGCCGAAGCGCGCCTCTTCCTGAGTGATCGCCTCGGCGATCTTCGCGGCGTTCTGAAGAATCTCCGGGTACGCACCGCCCATCGCCTCGACCACGCCCGCGCTCGCGAGCGCAAGGAACGGGCGATGAATCCCGAGGTAGCGCCCGTGGCGCGCGGCGCGCCGGATGATTCTGCGCAGGACGTATTCGCGATCGGTATTGCCCGGATGAATTCCCTCGGCGATGAGGAAGGTCATCGTGCGCGCATGGTCAGCAATCGCGCGAAACGAGATGACGGTCTCCGCGCTCTCGCCGTAGCGCGTCTTGTTGCCGAACTTGCGCGCGGCGTCTTCGATCTTGCGGATGATTGTCTGGAACAGGTCAGTATCGTAATTACCGAGTACGCGGCCGGTCTCGAGGCTCTGCAGAGCCGCAGTTATGCGGTCCAGACCCGAGCCCGTATCGACGCACTTCATCGGCAGCGGCGTCAGCGCGCCCGTCGCGTCGCGGTTGTACTGGATGAAAACCAGATTGGCGAGCTCGATGAAGCGCTCGCATCCGTCCACGTTCACCGCGCAGGCGACACCGCGATGGGGGCTTCCGTCGCATGCGGCGGGACCGCGATCGATGTCGATTTCGGAGTTGGGACCGGATGGCCCGGTGTCGGCCATCTCCCAGAAATTGTCCTTGTCGCCGAAGCGGAGGATTCGTTCCTTCGGCAGCACGCCCAGCTTGAGCCAGATGTCCTCGGCCTCCTGGTCATCCTTGTGAACCGTCGCCGAGAGCAGCTTCGGATCGATTCCCCAGACCTTGGTGATGAGCTCCCAGTGCCAGGCGATCGCCTCTTTCTTGTAGTAATCGCCGAACGACCAGTTCCCGAGCATCTCGAAAAACGTGTGATGGTACGTGTCGCGGCCGACCGCCTCGAGGTCGTTGTGCTTGCCCGAGATGCGCAGGCACTTTTGGCAATTGGCGACGCGCGGATTCGGCGGAGTGCGCACGCCCAGGAAATAGTCCTTGAACGGGACCATCCCGGCATTGATGAAGAGCAAGGTCGGATCGCCCCTGGGAATTAGCGACGCGGACGGATAGATCGTGTGACCGCGCTCCTTGAAGAAGTCGAGGAACGATTGGCGGATGTTTGCGGTGGTCCAGCGCATAGGAGGCGTCATTCTAGCCGAGGGCGCGTCGGATGCCCACCTCCGGCGCGACCGGCCGGCCGGCAATTTGTGCAGAATTTTTGATCGCGGTGTGTTCCGAAAATGGCCCGCCGATGCTCGATTTTTTGAGGTTCGATTTGGGTTCGATTAGGCTCGGAACATGGACCAGGGGCGCTGAAACGATGTTTTAACGATTTCCCCTCGAGCAGCCTGTATGTGGACGGCCCGTCCACATGCCCATTATTGCGAATCGCGGCCGCGCGCGTCAGTGCCCGAGTGATTGGCGCTCTCGGCGGACAACGCTGATCGAAGCGCGTCGATTCGACCAAAGCTCTCAATGAGAAATCAGGATACCGGCAACGAACGACCCTTGTATCTTTCCGCCGGCGGCTAAAGACGGGTATCAACCCGGGGGCGGCGAATTCGGGCGTGTCAGCCCTTCTTTTTCGGCGCGGATGCCACCGGAGGGGGTTCCTCTTCGGCATCGACCGCGGCGGGCGGCGCAATCGGCTTCACCGCGACCTTGGCGCGAATCTTGTGCTCGATTTCGTCGGCGAGCTTGGGATTCGCTTTGAGCAGGTCGCGCGCATTCTCGCGCCCCTGGCCGATTCGCTCGCCCTCGTAGGAATACCACGCGCCCAGCTTCTCGATGACTCCGAGCTCGGCGCCGAGATCGACCAGCTCGCCTTCCTTCGAGATGCCTGAGCCGTAGAGGATGTCGAACTCGGCCTCGCGGAACGGCGGCGCGACCTTGTTCTTGACTACCTTGACCTTGGTGCGCGAGCCGATCACTTCCTGCGCGGTCTTGATCGTGCCGATGCGCCGGATGTCGATTCGCACCGAGGAGTAAAATTTCAGCGCATTGCCGCCGGTGGTCGTCTCCGGATTTCCGAACATCACCCCGATTTTCATCCGGATCTGATTGATGAAGATCACGATCGTTCGCGAGCGCGAGATGATCGAGGTGAGCTTGCGCAGCGCCTGCGACATCAGCCGCGCTTGCAAGCCCATCTGCGGCTCGCCCATTTCGCCCTCGATCTCCGCGCGCGGCACCAATGCAGCGACCGAGTCGATCACAAGCACGTCGATCGCGCCCGACTGGACCAGAGTTTCGGTAATCTCGAGGGCCTGCTCGCCGTTGTCGGGCTGCGAGATCAGGAGATCTTCGACTTTGACGCCGAGCTTGCGCGCGTAGTTGGCGTCGAGCGCGTGTTCGGCGTCGATGAACGCGCCGATTCCTCCCGCCTTCTGCGCCTCGGCGATACACTCGAGCGCAAGGGTGGTCTTCCCCGACGATTCGGGACCGTAGATCTCGACCACGCGGCCGCGCGGGAGCCCGCCAACGCCGAGCGCGATATCGAGTCCGAGCGAGCCGGTCGAGATGGCGGCGACATTGGCGTCGATGGCCTGCTCGCCAAGCTTCATGATCGAGCCTTTTCCGAACTGCTTCTCGATCTGGCTGAGCGCCAGGTCGAGCGCCTTGCTTCTGATCTCCTGCGCCATCGAATGCACTTCCCCCCTGCGGGTCTTGGATACTCCGAAGCGAATCTTGCCACAATAACGCGCGAATGGCGCTACGCGGCGAGGCCGATTTCCCGAGCGCCGCGGCGGCTCAGGAGGGTAGGCGGAACATGAACGTGGCGAGCGCTTCGTAAGTCGACCCGGCGGGCGAGAGAATGCTCCGGTACAGCGTCATCGAGTCGACGCGCGAGACACCGAAGTCGCGTTCGCGCGCGGCCGCGAGCCGCGCCCGGGTCGCGCGATAGCCGCGGAGATCGCGCACGCGTCCAATCGTGAGATGGCCCGAGAAGGGCCGCGGCTCGCGCTCGAACCCGCAGCCCCGAGCGGCTTGCTCGACGCGTCCGGCGAGCGCCGCGAGTCCATCGCCGGCGAGCCCCGCCCAAATCACCCGGGGGCGGACGAGGTCCGGGAAACCTCCAACGCCATGCGCACGAAATTCGAACGGCTCGGTCGCGCTCGCAGTCGAGCGGAGCGGGCCTGCAAGCGAATCGAGCGCCGCAACCTCGACGGCGGGGCCCAGGAATTTGAGCGTCACGTGCAGGTTGGAGCGGCGCACCCACCTGACTCCGTCGCGCGGCGACCGGAGTTCGCCGATGAAATCAGCAAGGGCCGCCTCGACGGCGTCGCTCATGCGGACCGCGATGAACGCGCGAATCTTGTCGGGGAGGGGATGCGTCTCGGCCGCCATCGCAGTCGTTGGCAAAGCCCTCACCCGGCCGCCGGCTCGCTACCTCGCCGTCTGCCGTCGTCTGGAGCGAAGTAACGGAGGAGGGAAAGAAGACTCGCTTCGCTTAGGCCGGCGAGCGCCATGCGCGAGTCACTTGGCGAGTTCCCACTCGACCAGGATCAGGCGGTCGTTGCCGAAGAACATCGAACCGTCGACGAAGATCGTCGGCGAACCGAAGCCGCCGCGCGCGATAAGCTCATCGGTGTTGGCGCGGAGCTTGGCCTTGTACGGATCGGAATTGATCTTCTCGAAATACTCGCGCTCGTCGAGTCCGACCTCGCGCACGATCTCGCGCAGCACGTTGTCCTGGCTGATGTCGCGGTTCTCGCCCCAGTAGCTCTCGAACACGCGCCGCAAGTACGGCGAAATCTTTGCGTGCTCGTGCGCGACGAATGCTCCGCGCAGTGCCTTGACCGGGTTCACCGGGAATACGGTCGGGCTGCCGATCTTGAGCCCATAAAAGCGTGCCCAGTCCTGGAGGTCCTTGCCGTAATACTTGCCCTTGGCCTTGACCGGATTGGCGCGCGACTCATACACGGACGGGTTTACCGTGTTGAACACGGCGCCGACGAGGAACGGCTTCCAGATGAGTTCCGCGCCGTGGCGACGAGCGACGTCCTCGATCTTGCTGAAGCCGAGGTAAGTCCACGGACTCGAGCAGTCGAAGAAGAATTCCAGTTTCTTGCCCATGGCAGATGCTCCCCCGCCGAGCTGCGACGCGCCCAGCATTGCATCGCGGGAGGCGCGATTGCCAGCGGCGTGCAGCGCGCAGCTCAGCGGGGGGCGGAATTCGCGCCGTCGTCGATCTCGATCAAGTCCGCGCGCACGGTGCCGATGAAGGCCGCCGACTCGGCCCGAAGCGGGAGGTGGCGAGCGTCGGCGCTGACCCACAGGCGCGTGTCGTGAGCGGAGCTGGTGACTTTGCCGCTGCTCTCATAGACGACGGCGGGCGTGAGCCGGAGCGCATCGAACGACCCCACTCGCACGCTTACCTGCTCGTGACGGCCAACCGCAAAATCGAATACGTAGCGCGCGCCGCCGGTGAAAACATCGAATGCCAAGTGCCCGCCGGGTGCGAGCGGCTGCGTGAGCGCCATCATCGTGCCCGATATCGGCCCACTCGGATTTGCCGAGATGAACTTGCGCGTCTGCGAGCCCTTGTGATTTTGCTCCACCAGCGTGACCAGGTTCGCGGATTGGTCGAAGGAAACCCGGTACTCGTTGAAGCGGCGGTTCTCGTGCTGACGGATGTACATGTCGTGGGGCGCCAGCGTGCCGACGCTAAACGACTCGCGCAAGTAGTCGCGCATTCTGAACAGCAAGTCGACTACCTGGTTGGTCTCGATCCATACCTCCGCGGTCCACAGTTCGGGTTGTTTGGGATTGCGATGGAGTTCGACGCGAGCCTGCGCGGCCGGAATCCCGAGCCACGATGCCTGAAACACCAGCCGTTCTCCATCATGGAATGGGAGCGGGCCGGCCTTATACGCGGGGACTTTCACATCGTCGGGGAGCGAGACGGGTTTGGCCGATAGGGGGGGCTTGCGCGCGGCGCGCATGCCTGACGCAGGCGTCGCGCCTGGCGCAACGATCGGCGCAGCAGGGGCGACCGGACCCGCGAATAATAGCGCGACAGCGAGTGCGATTGGCGCAATTAGCATGCTCCGAACCGCCGGTCGCCTGGTTGCAATAACTGCCATGATGCCCGATAATTTTGGCCGATCGCGGAGGGCTGGGAAATGTCCAATCGCCGGTTTTTTCTCGGAGCGTTCGTGCTGGGCGCGGCTTTCGCGTTTCCATGCGCAGCGCACGCGCAATACGGCGGCGAGGGTATCGGCAGCGCGCTCAGCTCCAACCCGATGATGCACCAGGGGAAGGTAACGCCTGGCGTCGACGACTACCTTTCGCGCGCGCAGCAGGAATCCTCCTTCAAGATTATCAAGGACGTGAAGCTTGGCCTCAAGGACGCCGATCCAAACGTACGCGTCACCGAGCTCAAGAAGCTTGTTCCGCTCAGGGATCCGGAGGTGGACACGATCCTGATTGAGTCGATGTCGGACCCGGACATACGGGTGAAAATGAAGGCGATCGACATCCTCGGTTCACGCGAGAGCAATGCCGCCGTGCCCCCGATGTCGCAGATGCTGTTCCTGCGCTCGACCGAGCCGATCGTCAAGCTGCATCTGGTCGCCGCGCTCGGCCGGATCGGCGACTCGGGAGGCACGCTGCCGGTGATGCAGTACATGGAGCAGCAGGACGACGATCGCGCCCGCGGCACCGCGGTGTTCGCGCTGGGCGAAATCGGCGGTGACAACGCGGTACCGCTCCTCGCAAGCGCCGCGGACATGGATCGAAGCCCGATGGTCCGGCGGCTCGCCAAGGAAGCGCTGGAAAAGATCGACGGCGAGATTCCGACGCAGCACAGCGAGCAGGCCGGGGCGGAGAAAAAATCGACGGGGCCGCAGACGACCGATCAAAAACTCGCCAAGCTGCGCGAGTACGACAGCAAGCTCCAGGACCAAGAGCGTTAAAGGTCTCGACGTTCAGCGATCATTTGCCGGCCGCCGCTCTCGCAACGGCGGCCGGTTGATTTTCCGGGAAAATCGATCGCGGTTTACCGCCGCGGTCAGACTTTGATCAGGCCGGCGGGGTTGCTACCGGCGGGAGAGCGGCCGGGGAACACGGTTGCGACTTGCCGCTCGCCGAGTCCCATGTGACTGACGAGCACGGTCGAGATCGCATCGCGGAAATCGGTCGTGACGGCGAGGTCGCGTTCCTGGTAAAGCTCCGCGGTCCCCAGCCCCGGCCATCGCCCATACACCTTTGCGCCGCCGACCGGCCCGCCCATCACCCACATCACGTTGCCATGCCCATGATCGGTGCCTGCATTCCCATTCTCGTGCACGGTGCGGCCGAATTCGGAAATCACCAGCACGACGGTCTCGTTCCATGCCGGTCCGAGCGCCTTCGCGAAGCTCGCGAGCCCTTCGGCGAGCGGCTTGAGGTGGTTTGCCAGTTGGCCATTCGCGGCGCCCTGGTTCACATGCGTGTCCCATCCGCCGAGCGCCATGAACGCGATGCGGATGGTGGGGTCGCGCTGGATGAGACGGGCGAGGCGATCGGTGTCGGTGGAGAATCCCACCGGCGATGGCGCCCCGTTGTTCGCCTCGGCCATGTCCTGCGCGAGTTCCCCCATCAGCCGCTTGCGCGCCGCACGTCCGTCACGATAGGCGATGCTGAGCGGATCTTTGCCCGTGTATAGCCGGTCGAACGCCTGTTCGATATTCGGGCGGTCGAGCGGCATCGGGCGTTCCGCGGCGCGGCCAGTCGAGATGTTGGCGACCGGCATCTTGCCGCTGAGAATCCGCGGCAGAGTCGGCCCGAGACTCAGCGCCTCGGTCGGTCCATGGTTTCCCGCCATCGTCGCGAGCACGCGGTTGAGCCATCCATCGGAGGTGGTCTTCACCCCGGGCGTGCCGCTCTCCATGAAATCTTGCGCATCGAAGTGCGAGCGGGTCGGATCGGGCGAGCCGCAAGCGTGGATAAACGCGAGGGTGCCGTCCTTCCACAGCGCCATGACCGGCGCGAGCGCGGGGTGCAATCCGAAGTAGCCGTCGAGGTCGAGCACCCCCTCGGCGCCGGTGCGTGCGAGGGCGATATTCGGGCGCGAGTCGTAGTAGACGGACTCACCGTGGGGGACGACCACGTTGAGGCCGTCGACCGCGCCGCGCAGGAACACCACGACCAGGCGTTTGCGGCTCGGGTCGCCGCCCGCCGTGCGCGCGGCCCACGCATGCGGGCTCACCAGGACGATCCCGGCGGCGGAGAGAACCGCTGCGCGGCGTAGAAACTCGCGCCGGCCGATCGGGATTGCGAATTGAGGATTGCAGGCGGCGCATCGCGCGGCGGCCGCGTCGAGTTCTCTTTCGTCGCTCGGTTCCATCACCGAATCTCCTACCGCTTCATGAATTCCGGGCTTCCGAGGATCAGGGCTGCGCGAAGCTGCGGGTCGGCCGCCTCGATCGCGGCGGAAGTCGATGCGCTGAACTCGCCGCCGAGCGCGGCGGTAAGCCGGTCGGGCTCGAGCGGCGGCATCTTGTGCGCGCGCGGGCGTTCGGGATCGGCGTCGAATTTCACACCGGTCGCGACACCGCCCCCCCTGGTCGCGATCTTCGGCTCGCGCGCCGCCGCGCGATCGCCGGCGGCAACCGCCTCGGCGTCCTCCTCCGGAGGCCGGTCGAGCGCCAGGTTTCCGGTGCCGAGCCCGGTTGCGAAGCTGAGCCGCCTCATCATCGCATCGGGATTAAGCCACGCATCGCGCACCGAGGCGTATCCGTTGGGCGTCTGGCATCCGTACGGCGCCATTCCGAGCAACGCCATGGTGCCGTAGAGCGGACGATAGTTGCGCACCGCGACGCCGCTTGCCCGCACGGATGAAATTACATACTCGTACGGCGTCTTGAACTTGGCGCCGAAATAGCTGCGGTCCCAGAACTCGGGCGAGGTGAACATCGTCTCGAGCACCGCGCGGAGGTCGCCATCGGCCGCGAGGTAGCGTTGCGCCATCCGCTCCAGGAGCGGCTTGGGCGGATCGTCGGCGACGAAGTATTGCGCGAGCTGGTAACTCAGATGATTTGCGGTGGACGGATGGCGGGCGAGAATATCCAACGCCTGTTCGCCCTCCTGCATTCCTCCTGCGCCGATCCGATGGCCGAGGAAAGTTTTGGCGGAA
>Ga0187804_10000427_pt1 | contig 10380 bp, 7 predicted proteins | sample NC_wetland_sal_i_3_FD_132961 | JGI IMG/M metagenome (GOLD analysis project Ga0187804, IMG submission 132961) | Wetland sediment microbial communities from Neuse River Estuary, North Carolina, USA - Control_4 | ecosystem: Environmental > Aquatic > Freshwater > Wetlands > Sediment | place: USA...
AGGGAAGGGCGCTACGTTGTCCGAGGTGTCGTGGGGAACGACTTGGGCGCGCACCTCGTTCACCATGTTGTTACTGAGTGTCCGGGTCCAGGAAAAGGTCGCCGTGTAGTCGACCACCGAGTTGGTGTCGGACCAGTAGCGCTGGGCGCCCCCGGCCCCGGTCACCTGGTTAAATTCCCGCATCAGCGAGAAGCGAAGGCTGACGGTGTCCTTTTGGCTGGGCAGGTAGTCCAAACGCGTCACCCAATTGTTGTAGCGGCCGTTCTGGCCAGGCGGCGCTTGGGTTTCACCTCCAGCTTGGGCTCCCAAGCCGGCATTTCCATCAAACGTGCCACTGTTGGGTGTGAGCAACGCTTTAAAGATCGGGTCGGTGAGAGGATTAAAGACCGGCGAGTTCAGTAACCCCGCTGCCACGCCCGTCGGTCCCCCGAGAGGGATCCCATTAATGGTCCCCCCCAAGGCCTCCATCTGAGTCAAGTAGCACAGCTGGCTCACTTGCTGCGGCTGGCCAGGACACGTTAGACCGCTGAAACCATTGCTTTGCGCGCTCAAACCTATCGCTTCTGCCGTGCCCAGCAGGTTGACCACCGTCGGCGAATCCAGTTTCTGGCGCTCATACGACGTGAAGAAGAACAGCTTGCCTTTCACGATAGGACCGCCGAATGTGCCCCCAGCAATCAAGCCTTGCTCGAACGGCTTCGTGTTGGGATTGGGGCTGAAACTGTTGAAGAAATTGGCTGCGTCTGCTTCTCGGTTGTGGAGATAACCATAAACACTGCCATGGAACTTGTTGGCCCCCCTCTTGGTGACCACGTTGATCGCGGTTCCCACCGTGAACCCGAATTCCGCCGCATACGAATTCCGGTTTACCTGATACTCCTGGATCGACTCGATCGGAACATGATTGACTCGCAGGGCTCCGGAACCGAAATCGTCCTCTCCGCCATCGATCGTGAACAGGTTGTTGCGGCCGTTGCTGCCTCCAATCGAGAAGCCAGACGACAAGTATCCGGTCCCGATGTTCGAATCCTGAGCCGTCGGCGCGGCCGAGCTCACCACCCCGGGCACGGTGTAAATAGCCTGCGTGAAGTTCAGGTTGATATTCGGCAGATTGGCGACCTGCCGCGTATCGACGGTGTTGGCTTGTTGGGTTTGCTCGGTTTCGATCAGCGGGGCCCGGTCCGTAACTTCGACCACCTCGCGAATTCCTCCCACCTTCAGATGGACGTCGTAGATCACCGTCGCGCCTACGGTCAGAAGCACGTTCTCAGCGACCGTGGTGCTGAACCCGGGAGCCGCCACCGTCAACTGGTAGTTGCCGGGCGGCAGGGCTGGCAGTCGGTAAGCGCCGTCGGCTTCCGCTTTCTGCGCCTTGCTCACACCCGTTGCCGCATTTTTCACCGTGACGGTGGCCGACGCGACCGGCTCGCCCTTCTGGTCATAGATCGTCCCCTTCAGCGTCGCCGTGTTATAGCCCGCTTGTGCCCACAGTGACGGCGTTCCCGCCAGCATGCCCGCTAGCAGAACCAAGGCAAGACGCTTCCAGGAAAAGGCCCAGGAGCGCGAAGCCACACGACCATCCAGACAGCTCTGTTCGGAATCCATACTCCCCCTAGCTCAGGCCTGCCAGAGTCACTACAAGGCCCGGTCGCCTACCAGCATCCAGCCGCTTTCTTCCAACCTGCTGACCGCTTGCCAAGTCCGCATTCCTTTCGAGCGAGCATGCCTCAGCTTCTTGGATCTGCTGCATGAGAACGAACAATTCCGCACGCCCCTGCCGTTTCAGAGCGCCGAGCCCCCATATAATGCGCGCGAGTTAATGCGCGCGAGCGTATCCGCGTTGGCGAAATTCATCAAATGAATTGTTTTGATGATGAAGTATGCCTGCCGGGAATGTCAGCTTGGGTTAGCCTTCGCCCCCGAAATGGTTTTTGACCTTGGCTGTTTGCGGGCCCGGCTCTCCGTCAACCTGCGACAAAAGAAATTCGAGTATTTCCCTGTGGGCCGCTTCGGTCTGGTCGGTGAGAAACAGGTGGCTCGCGTGCTCGAGCAGGACGAGTTTTGCCCCCGGAATCCGCCCGGCGATCAGTTCCGCATTACCGGAGGGCACCAGCGCATCCGACTTTCCATGGATGACCAGCGTCGGCGCCGTAATCTGAGCAATTCGGCTGTAGCTCTCCCATGCCAGGATCCCCTGTAGCTGGGCCATGTAGCCTTCCGGGGAGGGGAGCCAGGGCTGACGCAGCCTGACATCCTCCTCGATTTTCTCTCGCGGCGTGGCCGCGTCATAAATGTAGGGAAGGATGGCGTCGCGCGCTTGCTCCAGCGTCATGCCACGCACCAACAGTACGTCGATCACGTTGCTCTCGGCGCGCATCGCCGAAGGCCCGCCGGGAGAGGTGCAGCCCAGACTCAACGAGCGCGTCCTCGCCGGATACTGCAGGGCGAATTCTTGCGCAATCATGCCGCCCATCGAAACCCCGAACACGTTGGCGCGGGCGACGCCGGCGGCATCCAGAACCACCGCTGCATCCGATGCCATGGTTGCAATCGAATAAGGCCCGGGGGGCACGTCGCTCAAGCCCACGCCTCGATTGTCGAAGGCCACGGTACGGTATCGTTGCACCAGCACCGGCCGTGTGCGATGCCACATGCACGACGGATACCCCAGGCCCATGATCAGCAGAACCGGATCTCCCCGCCCCTGTTCGTCCCAATAGATCTTTGTCCCTTGGTTCTCCACGAATGGCATCAGAGGTCCTTACTTTGTGGTAGAAGGTACCCGCACCGTAGAGACGCAGCTTGCTGCGTCTCTGCCCGAACCCTAGCCCACTTTCAGCATGAGCTTCCCCAAGTTCTCGCTCTTGAAGAGCTTGAGCAGAGTTTCCGGAAAGGTTGCCAGTCCTTCCACAATATCCTCGCGCGACTTCAGCTTGCCCGCCGCCATCCATCCCGCCATTTCCGCTCCGGCCTGCGGGTAGCGATCGGCGTAGTCCAACACCCGCGTGCCCTTCATGGTGGCGCGATTCATCAGCAGAGACAGGTAGTTGCTGGGCCCAGCGATCGGGCCGGTATTGTTGTACTGGGAGATCGCCCCGCAGATGACAACCCGGGCTCCCCGCGCCAGTTGCGCCAGGGCTGCGTCCAGAATCGCGCCGCCCACGTTGTCAAAATAGACGTCAATGCCCTTCGGGCAGTGCTTCCGGAGAGACTGGCTCACGTCTTCGGACTTGTAGTCAATGGCCGCATCGAAGCCCAGCTCATGCACGATGTAGCGGCATTTCTCCGCCCCTCCGGCGATGCCCACGACCCGGCAGTTCTTGATCTTCGCAATCTGTCCGACCACCGCGCCCACGGCCCCCGCTGCCGCCGAAACCACCACCGTATCCCCCGGCTTCGGCTGGCCCGTATCGAGAAGCCCGAAATACGCGGTCATGCCGGGCATACCGAGTACGCTGAGATACGCTGGCAGCGGAACGGCTCTCGCGTCGACCTTCGTCACTCCGAGGCCGTCGGTCAGCGCATACTCCTGCACTCCGAACAATCCGGCAACGTGATCGCCCACCGCGAAGCGCGGATTGCGCGACGCCGTCACCTTCCCCACCCCCAGCGCCCGCATCAACTCTCCGATGCCCACCGGCGGCATATACGAACGCGCCTCATTGATCCAGATGCGCATTGCCGGATCCAGCGAGATGTACAACACCTGGACCAGCAGTTCGCCTTCCTTGGGCTCCGCGACCGGTTCTTCCGTATAGGTCCAGTCGCTTCGCTTCGGCATTCCTACTGGACGCGCCGCCAACAAGAACTTGTGATTGGTGAGTGCCATGTTGCCTCCTCCGTGTCCAATCCAGCCCCTCAGACCGTATAGCGTTCGTTTTCCAGTAACCGCCTTGCAATCTGTTGCCGCAGCGTGATCGCATTCACAGGATCGTGACTGGCATACCCGCGCAACCGGGAAAGGTCGCGCCGCAGTTCCTCGCCCTGGGCGCAGGCGCTCAGCACCGTCCTCGACGAGAGTTCGACCCTGGCCATGGCATCGCGCAAGTACACGGCGCAGGCTTCCGCGGCATTGACTCCGCCGCCGGCCGCCGCCAGTTTCCGGCTGCGCAGCAGGCTCGACTCCATCGCAAACACTTCCATGATGATGTCGGACAGGTTCATGATGATTTCCTGCTGGCGCTCGAGCTGCGCGCCATATTTCTGGTACGCCACTCCCAGCGTAAGCAGGGCGATCTTCTTGGCTTGGTGCACCAGGCTCAGTTCCGCATCGGCGGATTCGCCGGCTGGCTCTGCGGGATGCGGCTCGGCTTCCTGCAGGACGGCACGGGCGGCCTCGAGCAGTGGCAACTGCCCCCGGGCTGCGCGCTTCAACGGCATGCCCGTGATCACCAACCGGTTGATTTCGCTGGTCCCCTCAAACAGACGGTTAATGCGCGAATCGCGATAGGCGCGCTCCACCGCATAGTCCTGATGGAATCCGTAGCCGCCGTGAATCTGAACTCCTTCATCGACCACGTAGTCCAACATCTCGGCGGCGAAGACCTTGACCATCGAACACTCCGCCGCATACTCCTCAATTGCCTTCAGCTCTTGGGAACCGTCCGCGGATCCCGAGGACGCGCCGCTCATTAAGTTTTCAATCAGTCCCACCACACGCCAAGCCATCGACTCTGCCACGAAAGTGCGGATCGCCATTTCTGCCAGCTTGTGCTGAATCGCGCCGAACTCGGCAATCGCGGAGCCGAATGCCTTGCGCTGCTTGGCATACTTCAGGCAAATGGAGAGCACGTTTTTCGCGGCGCCGATCGTGGCTGGACCCAGTTTCAGCCGTCCAATGTTCAGGATGTTGAAGGCGATTACGTGCCCGCGCCCGATCTCGCCCAGCACGTTTTCCACGGGCACCGGAACATTGTCGAAATACACGGCCGTGGTGGAACTGCCGGTGATGCCCATCTTGTGTTCTTCCGCCCCGCTGCTCACGCCGGGAGAGTTCCGCTCGACCAGAAACGCGGTGAACTTTTCTCCCCCAATCTTGGCAAATACCGTGAACAGATCGGCCGCGCCGCCGTTGGTGATCCACATTTTCTGGCCATTCAGCAAGTAGTGTTTTCCATCCGGCGCAAGATCGGCCCGCATCCGCGCCGCCAGCGCATCGGACCCCGCCAGGGGCTCGGTGAGCGCATAGGCGGCCAGCATCTCGACTTTGGCCAGCTTGGGCAGATACTTCCGCTTCTGTTCCACCGTCCCAAAGTAGACGACCGGCAGGGTGCCAATGCCGGTGTGAGCCGAGTGCCAGCTCCCGTAAGAACCGTCCCGCCCCATGCGTTCTGCGGCTACCATCAGCGACGGCAGATCCATGGCCATGCCGCCATACTCCTCGGGGATCGTCATCCCAGTCAGGCCCAGTTCCGCCGATTTCCGGAGCACGCCGAGCGCGACGCCCGGCTTCTTTTCGCGGATCGCCGGCAGATTCGGCTCCACTTCGTTGGCCCAGAATTCGTCTACCATGTGACCGACCGCGAGATGTTCCTCGCTCAGGTCCTCGGGCGTGAAAATGTCCTGGGGGGCCGACTCTTCGATCAGAAACGCCGTTCCCTTGATCGTCTTGCGCGGGATGTCTGTTAATGTCGTCATGAAATACTCCTATGCCGCCTTTTGAAATTGAGAATCTGAATTCCTTGAAACAGTGGGAAGGACGCGAATTTCCCGCGACGGACTGGTTCGTCGTCACGCAGGATCGTATCCAGAAGTTTGCCGACGCTACCGAGGACCGCCAGTGGATTCACGTGGACCCGGAACGCGCCCAGCGTGAGTCGCCTTTTGGCAGCAGCATTGCCCATGGTTTTCTGACCCTTTCGCTGCTGAGCTACATGCTGAAACAGGTTGTCCATATCCGCTCGGGCGTCGCGATGAGCGTCAACTACGGCCTGAATAAGGTTCGTTTTCCCTCGGCCGTTCGCGCCGGTTCGGCGGTTCGCGCTCGCGTCACGCTGCTTTCGGCGAAGGAATCGCCCGAGTTTGTGGACGTCACGTTCCTCATTCATGTCGAGAGTCAGGGTGTTGATAGTCAGCCCTCCGGCAAGCCCTGCTGCGTCGCCGAGTGGCTGGTGCGGTATTACCCGCAGTGATCGCCGCCCGATCGTTCTCCCCCCGGCTACCGCGGTGCCGCAGCGGCCACTCATATCGTCCCGCTTTCTGCGCAATGCCAGGAGGCGCGCAGCATAGCCCGGATTCCCTTCGGCATGTCCGCGAAGCGCGCGTCCTGCGTCAATCCCTGGGCATACCGGTAGTAGATCTGCTGAATAATGACTGCGACTTTGAAGCGGGCAAACGTCAGATAGAAACTCATGTCGCCGAGATCGCGGCCGGTCGCGGCCGCGTAGCGCTCGACCAGTTGCGCACGCGTCAGTGTGCCCGGTAACGTGGTTGGCGCGCTGCGAATTTCCTGGAACTCCTCCGGATCTTGCGGATCGGTCCAGTACGCCAGGGCCGTCCCCAGGTCCGTCAGTGGGTCCCCCAGCGTGCACATCTCCCAATCCAAAACGCCCACGATCTTGGTCGCGTCGCCGGGGTCGAGCACCACATTGTCATATTTGTAGTCGTTGTGGATCAGCGCCGTCTGATGGCTGACCGGGATCCGTTCGTTGAGCCAGGTGGAAATGCGTTCGACTTCCGGCAGGTCGTGCGTTTTCGAACCATGGTAGCGTTCGATCCAGCCCTTGACCTGGCGTTCGAGATAGCCTTGCGGCTTGCCCAAATCCGCCAGGCCGATCGCGGCGTAGTCCAGGCGATGCAGACGCGCCAGGTTATCGAGGAACGCTTCGCTCAATCGCCGCGCCGTCTCCGGCGGAAAGGGCACACCCGGAGGGGGCGCGCTGCGCATGATCATTCCCCGAATCCGCTCCATCAGGTAGAAGGGCGCATTGAGAATCGACAGATCGTCAGAGTAGAGGAGTGCCTTTGGCGCGACGGGATAGGCGGTGTACAGCTTCGACAGCACGCGATACTCGCGCGCCATGTCATGCGCGGACCGGACCTTGCTGCCAAAGGGCGGGCGTCGCAGCACGACTTCCCGACTCCCCAGCCGCTCGTTACCCAGCCGCACCAGGTACGTCAGATTGGAGTGGCCGCTCGGAAACTGTTCGACGGAAACCGGTCCGCTGTGGCCGAAGTGCTCCTGCAGAAACGGCTGCAGCCGGGCGAGATCGAGTTCTTCGCCCGCTCTCACCGTTCCGGCTTGATCGCAAAGTGCCACCATACTCGCAATTCCTGCATCGGCTAGCGGTACGTCAGCAACGAGTCTCCGTCGAGGTGCGGATGCGCATTGAACGTGCTCAGCGTGAAACGTTCGCCCGAAGCCAGAAAGCCGCTGAACGAAGCGTTCCGCGACACCCAGGTCAGCCGCAGCGTGTCCTCGGCCGACAAATGCAGGGCGCGGCGCATCGCCGCCCCGATCGCTCCCGCCGAAGTGAAGACCACCGCGCTCGCGGCGGGAGGCGTGTCGCGCACCACTTGCGCCAGCCCGCGCTCCACCCTTGAACAGAACTCGTGCCAGGGTTCAACGCCGGCTGCCGCGGTTTCTCCCGCCACCCACATGGCGATCACCGCCTCAAACAGCTTCTGAAAAGTCTTGCGCCGCTCGCCGGATTCGGAGTCTTCATACGCGCGGTGCAGTTGGTTGATCCCGGCATCCACCTGCAGCAGTTGGGGAAGGCATTCCCGCAGCGCCGCCTCGGCTGCATATTCGTCGAATTCGCTCATCACTTCAGTCTCAGGAAAACCAAGACCGGCGCTGCGATACTTCTCGGCCACGATCCGCGCCGTCTCCCGCTGCCGGATGCGCGGCCCCGAATAGGAGCGACCAAATACCACGCCTCGCCGCGACCAATATTCCCCCAACAACCCGGCCTGCGCTTCGCCGTTCGCGCAGAGCTTGTCGTAGTCTCCTTCCAGAAAAGACGCTTGCGCATGGCGCACCAGGATGATGTGGCTCATGCGCAACCAGCGACTCCGGCGGCAGCCAGAGATTGGAGATTTCCGGTCCGGCAGCAAGCGTCGTCGGTCATGCTCTCCCGTTCTTCTCAGTTCGTGCGCTCGAACAGCCCGGCTGCACCCTGCCCGCCGCCTATGCACATGGTGACGACTCCGTAGCGCGCCTTGCGCCGCGCCATTTCGTTGGCCAGCGTCCCCACCAGCCGCGACCCGGTCATGCCGAAGGGGTGCCCAATCGAGATCGAACCACCGTTTACGTTCAACTTCTCCGGATCGATTCCCAGGCGATCGCGACAGTAGACCACTTGGACCGCAAACGCCTCATTGAGCTCCCAGAGGTCGATGTCGCTAAATTTCACGCCGGTGCGCTGCAATAACTTCGGAACCGCGAAGACCGGTCCGATGCCCATTTCGTCCGGGTCGCAACCGCTTACCTGGAAACCGCGAAAAACCATTTTGTAGGGAATGCCAAGCTGGTCGGCGCGCTGCCGCGACATTAACAGCGTGGCCGAAGCGCCGTCGGAAAGCTGCGAGGAGTTTCCCGCGGTGACCGTGCCCTGGCCACTCTTCGGGTCAAAGTAGGGCTTGAGCGTCAGCAGGCCTTCCAGCGTCGTGTCGGGGCGATTGCATTCATCCTTGTCGGCGCACACTTCTTCTTTCGCGATCACTTCATTGGTCTTCTTATCCAGGGTGGCGCGCACGGCCTTCATGGGAGCGATCTCCCCCTGGAAAAAGCCTTCCCGCTGGGCGCGAGCCGTGCGCTGCTGGCTCAGGAGCGCGTACTCGTCCTGCACTTGCCGGCCGATCTTGTAGCGCTTGGCCACGACCTCGGCGGTGTCCCCCATCACCATGTACACGCCCGGCATCTGCTCGAGCAGCCGGGGATGCGGATCGAACATTCGCGGCGCCAGAGTGATGCTTTCCACGCCGCCGCCGATCGCCGCGTCGGCGCCTCCGTTCACGATCTGATACGCGGCCAGCGCGATGGCCTGCAGACCAGAAGAGCAATAGCGGTTGATGGTGGTTCCGCCGGTCGAGGTGGGCAGACCGGCCAGCAGGGCGGAGACTCTCGCGACATTATGTCCCTGCGGGCCGAACGGCTGCCCGCAGCCCAGGACCACGTCGTCGACTTCGCGCGGATCGAGCTGGGGTGTCTTGCGCAGCACATCCTGGATGCAGTGCGCCGCCAGTTCATCGGGACGCGTCAGGTTGAACGATCCGCGGTATGACTTGGCTAGGGCCGTGCGCGAACTGGCGACGATGACGGCTTCTCTCATAACGTTCTCCTAATGTCTTTGTCCTACGCGGCCGCAACCTGCTCCTTGTCGAACTCGGCGAACGTCTTACCCGCTTCGGCCAGGCGCCGCAGCAGAGGGGCTGGCTCCCAGAGTTCTCCGTGCTGCTGGTGGAATTCACAAACGCGCTGGTAGACCTTCCGCAATCCCACCGTGTCGGCGTGCCACATCGGTCCGCCCCGAAAGGCGGGGAATCCGTACCCGTTGAGATAGATGATGTCGATGTCGGACGCCCGCAGCGCGTATCCCTCTTCGAGAATGCGCGCTCCCTCATTCACCAGCGCATAGATGCAACGATCAGCCATCTCCGCGGCGGAGATCTGCCGCTGCGGGATTCCTGCCTCCGCACTGCCCTTGCGCACCAGGGCAGTCACTTCGGGATCCGCGCTCGGGCGCCGGTTCTCGTCGTACCGGTACCATCCCTTCAGCGTTTTCTGGCCGTAGCGCCCCAGCTCACAGAGACGGTCTTCGGCGAACGGCTGGCGGATCCCGGATTTTTCCAGGTGGCGATACTCCTTGCGAATGCGCCAGCCCACGTCGAGACCCGCCAGGTCGCCGACCGCCAGCGGGCCCATGGCAGCGCCGAATTCGACCAGCGCCCGGTCCACCGCCTCTACCTCTGCTCCTTCTTCGACCAGGAACTGCGCTTCCCGCCGATACGGGCCAAACATGCGGTTGCCCACGAAGCCACGGCAGTTGCCCACCAGCACGCCGATCTTGCCCACCTTTTTGGACAGTTGCATGCAGGTAGCGATCACTTCTTTGCTCGACTTCTTTCCGCGCACAATCTCAAGCAAACGCATCACGTTCGCCGGACTGAAAAAGTGGGTTCCGATCACCGCTTCCGGCCGCGACGTGGCCCCGGCGATTTCATCGATACTGAGCGTCGACGTGTTGGTCGCCAGAATCGCTCCCGGCCGGCAGGCGCGGTCCAAGTCCGCAAACACGGTCTTCTTCAGCGCCATGCCTTCGAAAACCGCCTCGATCACCATGTCCACGCCGGAGAACGCTTCGTAGTCGAACACCGGAGTGATCAGCTGCAAGCGTTCGTCCACGAACGCTTTCGTGAAACGCCCGCGCTGCACCGAAC
>Ga0187804_10000428_pt1 | contig 10369 bp, 9 predicted proteins | sample NC_wetland_sal_i_3_FD_132961 | JGI IMG/M metagenome (GOLD analysis project Ga0187804, IMG submission 132961) | Wetland sediment microbial communities from Neuse River Estuary, North Carolina, USA - Control_4 | ecosystem: Environmental > Aquatic > Freshwater > Wetlands > Sediment | place: USA...
GACTGACGTAGTTATGCCCCAGATGGGCGAATCAATTTTCGAAGGAACCATCACCAAGTGGCTGAAAAAGCCCGGTGACAAGGTCCAGCGCGACGAACCCCTGTTCGAGATTTCCACCGACAAGGTCGACGCCGAAATCCCCGCGCCCGCTAGCGGAATCCTTCAGGAAATCAAGGTCTCCGAAGGCAACACCGTTCAGGTCAACACTGTTGTCGGCGTGATTGGAGACGGCAGTGGCGCTTCCGCCGCCCCCGCCAAGGCCGCTGCGCCTGCTCCTTCTCCTGCCGTACCGGTACCGGCAAAGAAAGAAGCTCCGGCTCCGCCGCTCCCGCCCGCCACCAGCGCTCCCGAGGACGAAGAAGATTCCGACGTTCGCTCTTCCCCGCTCGTCCGCAAGCTCGCTCGCGAACACAATGTGGATCTCGCAAAAGTAAGTGGCACCGGCACCGGCGGCCGCGTCACCAAGCAGGATGTTCTCGATTTCGTCGAGCAGCGCGGGGCTGCTCCAATTGAAGCCCCTGCACCCCGTCAGGCCTCAGCGCCTGCGCCAGCTGCCATTCCAGGCGGTCTTGTACCTATGTCCCAAATGCGCAAGATCATCGCGCAGCGCATGATCGAATCGCGCCGTACCAGCGCTCACGTTCACTGCATGTTCGAGGTTGACATCACTCGCATCGTCAATTTGCGAAACAAGCTGAAGAACGGCTTCGAGCAGCGCCACGGCGCGCGGCTCACCTTCATGCCGTTCTTTGTGCGTGCCGCCATCATCGGCCTGCAGCAATATCCGATCGTCAACAGCTCGCTCGAAGGCGACAGCGTCCGCTACCACAAGCACGTCAACGCTGGCATCGCCGTCGCGCTCGATTGGGGACTCATCGTCCCCGTTCTCAAGAACGCCGACGAGTTCAACTTCCTCGGACTGCAGCGCGGCATCACCGACCTCGGCGAGCGCGCCCGTTCGAAGAAGCTCCTGCCGACTGACGTCGAAGGTGCAACCTTCACCATCACCAACCCCGGCCAGTTTGGCGCCGTCTTCGGCTTGCCCATCATCAACCAGCCGAACGTGGCCATCATGGGCGTCGGCGGTATCACCAAACAGCCCTTGGTGATCACCGACAAAGACGGCGCGGATTCCATCGCCATCCGTTCCGTCGTTCACCTCACGCTGGGCTACGACCATCGCATTGTCGACGGCGCCCTAGCGGACCAGTTCATGGTTGTCGTAAAGAAGACTCTCGAAAACTGGAGTGAAGAAGTCGGCTAACAGAAATCGGGCCATCTGATCATCGAGCCATCGGGTCATTTAAGTTCAAATGCCAAAGCCTTTGACTTTCAATCACCCGATGACCCGATCGCCCGATGACCCGATTTCCGTTAAACCGTCAAACTAATGGCGTTTCCCCCAGCAGCAACGGGCCGTCTTCCGAGCGTTCGATGAAATATCGAGCCACGTCATCGCGGAGTCCAGGTTTGTTTCCTGTCCACCGCCACAATCCCTGGTAGTCTCGCGCGATGTCGGTTGCCGGATTGAACTCCCACTTTTGCAGCAGCGCCCACCGCTCGCCATAAGCGCGCAGCGCTTTGCTGCCGTGAAAAGCATGCGTTGCGAAATTGTCGATGCACCCCATTGGGGAACGGCCTTCGATGCGGTTCAGCTTCGCGGCGCGTGCCTGCCAATTGAGCACAGCTTCCACGTAAGGCCCCGTGCATCGCTTCATTTCGGCGGCCACGTTCGTCGCTTGCACCAGTCCGAACGCTTGATGCCAGTCCGCGCTGCCTAAGATGCAGGTGTCCAACATCCCGCCCACCATATCGAAAGCATCCCGGCGCCACGCCCACGCGCCCCCGGTTGCTCCCGGCGCATGACCAAAGGGGAAAGCTTCTGACGGTTGAAGCTTGGCATAGTAAGTATCAGTTCCCCGCCGCGTTCGCCGCGAACTCAAGAATTCAGGTTGGTGCAGATAATTCCACGCAAAACTCGTGCTCATGCGGTAAGGGCGGTGACCGACATGGCTCGTCGCTGTTTCGCCTGTCAGGTCGGCATATGTGCTAAAAAGCTGAACAAAGCTGTGATGCTGAAGCATGTGGATTGCTTCCAGCGCCCAGTCGTGTCGCGTGAAGTGGAAGTCTCCATCTACATAGCTGCCGTACTGCCAGTCTGGCGGGAAGCGACGCACGCCCTCATTGATGGCGCATTCCTTGACCCAAAGGCTCGAGTCGGTCCGCAGTTGCAAATCGAGCGGATTGTCGGGGCTGGTGACTTCGTGCGGCCGATCTCCGAAGGCGACCTCGACGACATGCAGCGCAATGTTCGGACTGACCTCCATGTGAAACCGGAAATCATGAAAAGCTTCTCGTCTGCGCTGCCAGCGGTATGGGTTCGAATAAACCGAAACAACGTGCAACTTCTGAGTCTCAGAGTACTCCACGAACTCGCGATGCACGTTTGGATGCTTGAAAGTCACAGCGTTTCCTTTCGATCTTGTGCCGCCAGCCACTTCGCTGGAGCGTGTTTTCTGATCGGGTCATCTAACCATCGGGCGATCTGAGGCTCTTGATTTTTGATGACCCGATCACCCGATTTCTGTAATTCCTCATTTCCAGAAGTGCAACACGACCTGCACTATAACCACTACAATTCCGACCATCGAAGCATAGGCTGCGGCTCTTCCCGATTGTTCCCCGCGCACAATTTCCAGGCTTTTCACCCGATCTGACAAGGCAGCGTTTTCGCGGTCATACATGTCACGCCGTAGATAGTCCCCACGCTCCTGGTTAATTTGCGCGCGAAAATTGTTCATCTCTTCCAGGCGGTAATCGAGGACCTCACTCGCCTTTTGGATCTTGGCATCCCCGGCCTCATGCCGCAGGTTCTCCGCTCGGGCCTGCGCTTCTAGCGCGGCAGCGTGAAGTCGGAACTCAGCCTCTGTCAACCTCCGCTCGGCTTCGACGGTTCGATCAATGAACTGAACCAACGGCAACGGGACAAGCAACGTTCGACGCGAATCGTTCTCGCTCATTTACTGCGCCTTTTCTTCGATTTCATCGTTTGCATGTTTCATGTCAGTGGATAATCAACATGCAGCGCCGTCGAGTACCGCGAATACTTCGGCGGCGCGCTGCCGTCATAGCTTTTCAAGAAATAGGTTTGTGCCCGCGCGTACCGTGTAAGCGCAAAGCTGTTGCTTGTGTAACGGCCCACCAGATTGCCGTCGTAACCGGCTCCCCACCCCGCGTCCGAGTAGCGCACTTCGATACCTCCGCCCGACGCTGGACTAAATCCGGCGTCAATCGTCACCGTCACCGATGTCACATTGGTAACTTCCGCGTCGGTGAGGTCGGCAAGGTAAACATCCCCCACCACGCTCACATCGACCGGCGTCAGGACCTCTGTCTGCTTCACCAGGGCCGTCACAAAAGCAAAATCCAGAGAGGGATCTCCCGCATCCACAAATCGCAGCGTGTAGCGGCTGTTTTCACCGGCAATGTCCACGATCTCCACATCCACCTCGCGAACGATCGCTGTGAACGACGCCATGCGCGATGGAACGTTTACCGCCAGCCCATCTCCCGGGAAAATGTCCCCTGCTCCGCCCGGCAAGAACTGGCTCCATGCCTGATAGTCCCCACTCCATCCCTGCCCGGCGTCATCCAGCAAGGCCAGCGCCGCCGTTTCGCAATCCGCCGAGGTGCGCGCAACGGGCATCCCAATCTCCCGCACGCTCCCGCGCACTCCGTCGTCGCCTCCGCGCTGATGAGCCGCAATGCTTGCCGAATTGATCACTCGCGCCATCGCATGTCCTTGGCCGCGATAACTCACCTCGATCAGTTCGTTCGCCGCCGGTATGTACTCCGGATAAAATTCCAAGGCTGGCTCCGTCGAGATCTTGCATTCGGCGCCCTCCAGCAACGATCCCGTCAGTATCGTTACCGTGTTTCCCCCATACGGAGTGCCGCGTACCAGGGCATCGACGGGCAGCCATATGTACGTAAATGCCACCGAACATTGAATGCTACCGGCATTGATGAGCGCATACGTGCAGAACCCAGGCGCGTTCGCAATGATGTCGTCGAACAGCACGGTAGCCGGTGCAATCTGCGTCGCCGGATTGGTCGGATCGATATCATGCACTTCCAGTACAACTCGTACATCGGAGGCGACTGCGCCTCCGCCTCGCTCCGCTCCACTCGGATGCAGCGAAGAATGAAACACCTGCTCCATCCGGTACACCTCCGTCGGATACAACTGCGTAGTGAACACGTAATGGTGCCCAGCCTGAGTGGCGAGCACTGTGCCTGTGACCGAGCCTCCGATCAGCGCCTGGATGTCGCAATTGGTCCCTGCGGGCGTTATGCGAAAGCCTGCCAGGCACCCCACGATCGAGACAGCCCCGGCATAGAGTCCGCCGATCACTCCATCCGACGCGGCATTGAACACGACGTCGCCGTGCTCCAGCATCGTGGCTCCGCCCAACTCGATTTTTTCGATGAAGTTCAGCAGCGTTTGCCCATCTGTCCCCGTTCCTCCCCCAACCTGCAATTGGCCGTTGCCGACCGTAATCACATGCTGCGGATCGGCTACGGCCCAATGCGTCGGGTCCAGTTCCACATAAGTCTCGTCAAGAATCGTGCGGTTATACAAGGCAACCTGGCTGCTGCGTGTGAACGGTTTCTGTGACATGTAGAACTTGGTCGTAAGCCCGTCGCCGACGAAGTAATCCTTCACATGCGCACTCGGCTCCAGTGGCCCCAGTATTGTCAAGTCATTGACCAGCCGGTTCACGCTCTGCAATTGGAGATCGCCCGGAGAAAACGTCTCTTCATTCTCCGCGAGCGCGTAGGTGTTTGCCGCCTGCGGCGCAAAGAACAGTTTGCTATTATCGTCCCGGTAAGAGCAGCGCGCCGAGAGCGCAATTTCCGCCGCCGATGCCGTCCACTTTTTCGCCGGGTTGACGCTGTAATACGGAATCGGATCCCCCGTCTCGACGCCGCTCACATCAAACCATCCCGGCAGCGCCTCCGCCGTCAACTGCCGGAACGCGTCGCCAGCGTTCCGATTTACAAACGGGGGATGTGGGGGTGGCGCCTTCTGGTCCATCAACATTACGTCGCTAAGAGCCTCTATCTCGTACCGGTAAACCAACCCGCGATCTGCCCACCCCTGATACTGGTACGTCGGCGTCTGGACAATGTAGCCAGTGAACAGATCATTGCCGTTGCTTAAACTCAGCACCACGCGAGCGCTGATGACCGGAGCCGCTAAACTCCCGTCTCCGGCAACCAGACCGAATTTCAATTCGGCCGGGCTGTTCAACTTGCGAACGAGGCTCGGATTCTTGCTTGAATCGACGAATGCCGTGTAGTCCTGCGCCCCGCGACCGTCAAGGTTATCAATCAGTAATTTCATGGCTTATCGAACAACTCCGCGTTGCTGAGAGGGAAGGGCACGAGTTTACTCGTGCCACTAAGTCACTCGATTCTGTTCGCGCTTTAGCGCCTGCGGTTCGCTTTTTGCGCCCAACCCTGGCCTTTCAGCAGCCTGCTAGTAAACCGCCGCTCCGCTCGCCGGGAAATAACTTCGGTAACACAGCACCACCGCTCCATCGTTGCCGTCCAACGTTGGCAGTGCGGTAAACGACGCCCGCAGTGCCAACTCTCCGATTGGCTTTTGAATCTCGCTCAGACTCTCCCGTTGCCATTCCGGCTTCACCGTGCATGGACTCAAACTCGGATAGAAGAAACACACGCGTCCACCAGATTCTTCCTCCGCCACGAATAACCCCGACCACTGTTGCAGAAACGCGCCCCCTTCGCGGTCCACAAGAGCCATCACCTTCTGCACCGCCGCCCCGGACGCCGGCAATCCGCCCGGCAACGCCTGCGTTAGTAGCAACGTCGTCGCCGTCACCTCCGCGACTCGGGCCACGTTGAACGTAACCCGCCGCACATAGTTGGCGTCCTGCCGCACGTCCACTGGATTTTTTACATACGCGGCCGCGATACCCGTTCCCACATAACCAACTTGCTGCGCGTAATCCACATCGCATGCCACCAGGTCTCCAGGCTGGAATCCGGCGATGGCGCCTGCTCCCAACACCAACTCCCCGGCGGTTGAGCCTGCCAGCAGGGGCACGGCCGCCAGCGGAATTCCACCCGATCCTGCTCGCGATGCGCTGGGATCCGTTGCCAGAACATTCATGTGCTCCGCGCCTCCCGCCAGAGCCATCTGTAACTTTCCCCAATCGCGAAATTCGAAATCAACGCGCGCTCCCAAAGCGTGTCGCGCTTGTGCTAACACCGCACCCGCTGTCCCGCCGCTCAAGGCCTCGATCTGCGATGTGCTCGTGCGCTGAAAGTTTTCAATCCATCCCAAGTCGATCCACGGAGCTGGCGGAGCATCCAACTGGAAACCGCTGTCTTTCGACGGATCGAAAATCGCGGTGGGCCCATTCACTCTGTCCACCGGCGCAAAATAGGCGCGCGTTTGCCGCGCGATTGGCCGTAGCCCAGCCCGTGTCATGCTTGTACCTCGGGCAAAAAGAAATAGAGTCTCAACTGCGCATACCGTTCCACCCGCGCTGGGCTGGCGCTCCACTGCTGTTTCTGGATCGGGACGTCTCCCGGCGCGGCCCCCATCTCCGGCACTGTCCAGAAAACTCCGGATCCCAAATCAACGCTCGGAGTCTGGCTGTAGTCGCGCATTCCCGTGTGTGGCGGATCGCAGATTCCGAGTAACTCGTTATCCATCTCCGCCAGCACGCGTCCACGATCCACTCCCGTCCCGCCGCTGCCTTCGCTTGCGTACCAGATGTGGCAATCCACTCCCAGCATCGGACGCGTACTTTCCGCGATCAAAATGTCACCAAAGTCCACGTAAAACGCGCCCGGCTGCGCTTCCCCAAACCTCGGTTCCATGTTTTCGCGGACCACGATCGCCGGCAGCGTGACTCCATCGATCACCATGGTCCGTGCCGGATTCAAAGCTGCCAGCCGCTCCCGCAGCGCCATATAGAAACTGTCTTTCGCTGCCTGCATATTTCTCCTGTTAGTCCGTCACACTCAAGGGGTCGGTTCCAAAACTGATAGCTGACAGCTGATAGCCGACACCTACCTAAGACACCGCCGCTACCCGGTACAGATACGCCACACCCGCGAGCCGTTCGACGACAAACCCTTGTATGTGGAACACTTCCCCGTCGTACACCAGCCCCAGCGCCGTTTCAAACAGCACGTCCGCCGACGCCACGTTCCGCTGACTTACCTGCTCCGCCATCGCCGATACACCCGCCAGTAACTCGATTTGCCGCCGCGGACCGTCGCTTACCCGCGGCCGCAAACCGCCGCTCTCCATGGTGAATTCCCGGACTATTACCGGGCAAATCGCCGCCTGCACAACTCCCGGGTCCAACAGCCCGAGTCCCGCCACCGGATCCGCCGGCATCCCCGCTGCCGGAAACAGCAGGATCACTTCCGTGCCGCCCATCGTTCGTATCATGGCATCCGCTGCCCGCGCTGCCGCTGCTCCAGAAATTCCAGTCATGGCTCATCCAACTTTCTGCGCCACATAGGGCGCCAGCAGGGCTTGCACCGTTTCATCCAGCAGCGAATCGGAGAAGTACATCAGTTGCATTCTGTCGGGAAACACATTTCTCTTCACATTCAGCGCCGGGGTAGCCTGCGCATTCTTTACCAATTGCGCACACGCCACCTTAACCGCGTCAGGAAACGGATCAAGCCCAGCCGTATACACGATCTCCAGTTCGGTGAACGCCCACCCCAACACATTGATCGGAAGGGTTACTTCCCCCGTCTCTGGAAACACGTCCAGGTCGGGTACGTTCAAATCCACCCACGTTCCCGGAATTCCGAATGCGAGCGCCGCATCCCACACCATCTCCTCGTACACCAACTCGCCCCGTCGCGGCGTCGCATACCGGGCTCGCGCCGACACAATCGGCGATGTCGCCGGCGCCAATACAGACAGCGGCAGATATGTAAGCCGCACCGGCCTTTGTCCGTTTTCCGTTCGCAACCGCTCTGTGTACTGAGCGACCGCCAGCGTTATCCGGCGGCAATGCGCATCCACAATCGCCGATGCCGCCGTCACCCAGGCCAAATCAGTAGTCGTTTCCAGTCCATAAGCTTCATATTCCGATGGTTGCAAATAGTTCATGATGGATTCTCAGTTCTTAGTCGCCGGTTACCAGGGCCGTTGCCTCGGTCTTACTGGCAACTGGCCACTGGAAACTGGCAACTGGTCTTACCGGTTCACTTTCACTTCGTAGTGCGCATACGACGCGCCCTTCACCACCACCCCGCCGAACTTCACCACGACACTTTGCGTCGTCAAAGTGTTTGGCAGTCCGAGCTTGAAGACCCGGGGATTCGGGTCCGTCAGCCAGTGGTACTCGATCAAGTCCTCGGTCACGATGTACGCGGGCAACACCGCGCTGCCACTTCCCGGCGTGCCCGTATAAGGAAGGGCCCACTCCGGAATTAGCGGTAAATTGCCAGCCTGTGTGCTCAACGTCTTCACGGTTAGTCCGCCCGTGATCTCCGCCTTATCGAGCACAACGTTGAACTCCGCCTTCATCTCGCGGTCGATCAGGTCGAGCAGCACAGGATTCGCATAGATCGCCGTCGGCCGCACATCGTACGACGAGCTCGATACCATCTGCGCGATGGTGCTCTTCAACCCGTCCACGATGCTGGCCGTGGTAGCGATGGTGGTGCTGTTGCCGCCCGCCTCGATCTGTCCGATGGCTCCGAAATACTGCGCCGTCGTTGGAGTGCTCAGCGAAGTGTCGTTGCCGTTCCACAGCGCCACGTCGTGCGTGCGCAAAACCCCGTCCACCGCATCGGCCAGGTCCTTGGCTTGCAGATACGCGAACTGGCTCTGCTGTGTCCCCACCTCCATGTCAAACAGGTTGTAGTTGATCTGCGAGACCAGCGCCTTCAGCGGAACGCTGCGCTCCACTCGTGTCGGCGCTTGTAGCGTCGGCTGAATGTTGCGTGGGTCGACGAACGCCTGGTCCGCCGTCGGCGAAGCAATCGCCGTTTCCTCGAAAAACCGCGACGGATGTCCCGTCGCCGGCACCTGCTTCATCCGCTGTCCGAACACTCCGCGTCGCCGGACGATGTCCGTAATCTCGGTCTGATACCGATCGATCTCGATTGCGCCCGGCCCCAGAAAGTCCGCTGCTGCATGCAAATCCAGAAAATTCGCTTTCATGTCTTCTCCTCTTTTGAGTTGGTACTGCCCGTTCTCTTTCTGATTTCCGGGTGCCCCACTCATCGCGCACTTTGCGATGAGTGGGTCTTACTCACCCCAATAAAAAAGGACGCGATCTAACTCGCGCCCCAATAACCAATGCCCCAACGACGAATGACCGTCGACCAGCGACGCCTTACTCGATCATCCCAGCCCGCGCCAACTCGGCCTTCACCGCGATCCGCTGTTCCACGCTCAGCGCCGCAAGCGTCTTATTGAGCACCGCGGGATCCAGCCGTTCGCCTTCGACCTCGTTCTTCCCGATCAGCGCCGAAACCACCGGCGACAGCGTCTTCCGCGCCATCCGCGACGCCTGCGCTTTCAGGTCTGCATTCGACTTCTCCAATTGCACGACACGCTGCTGCAAGTCGGTTTCAGTTCCTTCCCCCTGGCGCCGCTCAGTGGTTTGCGTAGTGCTTTCCTCGACCGCCGCCACGATCCGGCCCACTTTTGCATTCAGCATCTCCTGCTGTGCGTCCAACTTTCCCAGCACTCGATCCAGCGTCTCCGTGGCTGCCGCCAGTCGCTCCGCCGCCGCCGTCATCTGCTGCACCATCTCTTCGTTCATTCCTTCCTCCCTAGTTTGTTTCGTAAACTTGTTCGTGTGGGGACGGGCGCCCTCGCCCGTCCAAGCCGAGCGCAACTCGGCAGCCGCCCACATTTCTCAGGAACTGCCTCGCTTATCCCAACTCGATCCACGTCGAGAGATACGCCGCTTTATCCCGGCGCAGCACCGCTGCCCCCGTAAAGGTCACCCGGTTCAACACCCACACGTTGGCCTTGATGTCTTCCACCAACGCATCCGCGATCTCGTACGACATTCCAAGCCCTGCGCGGGAGGCACGCACATTCCTACCCGCGTTTCCCAGTCCCGCCGACCCCGGCCTACCAATCTCCGCCACGATCTCCGGAAAATCCTTCGCATACAGGAATCCACCGACTTCAATGACGCGCCCCACAATTTCCGCTCGCGTGATCACCCCAATCTTCCGCCGCGCGTCGTGACGATCCAGCGCCGGCGAGTAATCCAGCCCCATTCCCATCAAAGACGGAATCGCCGCCTCCGCGGCCCGCCGAGTCAGCAGCACTCGATGCCCC
>Ga0187804_10000429_pt1 | contig 10363 bp, 9 predicted proteins | sample NC_wetland_sal_i_3_FD_132961 | JGI IMG/M metagenome (GOLD analysis project Ga0187804, IMG submission 132961) | Wetland sediment microbial communities from Neuse River Estuary, North Carolina, USA - Control_4 | ecosystem: Environmental > Aquatic > Freshwater > Wetlands > Sediment | place: USA...
CCTGGAAATTAGTTGCCGGGTGGTGCGCACGGAAGAAGAGGGGTTGGAGTTTTATAGGGTGGCCTTTGAGTTTGACCGGCCCGCGCCGAATTTCTGGCCGATCGTGTTTCCGCCTGCCGACTGGGTCGCTTCCGGGGTAAAGTAGAAACAGTTGAAAGTAAGACCAACTTTTTGGCGGTATTCGTGTTTCCTATTGTGTGGAGGTATGCGACGTGGAACTTGGGAAACGAGTGGTAAGTGCAGGTTTGCTGGCGGCAGTGCTGATGGGGGGCCTGGTATTAGCCGGTTGCGACGATAACGTTGAGGTGCTGCGGGATCCCGACGTTCGGGTCGCAAAGGGGATGACATGGGCGTGGCGGCCGATGACGCCGCCGCCGGGAAGCGTGAAAAGCGACGCGGACAGCCGTCCGGTGGTTTCGCGAGACGTGATGACGCCGGCGCCGCAACAGCATCTGGAAAGCAACCGGGACTGGAACACCGAAGCCAATCGCAATCAACTGAAGGCAGCAATTGAGCGGGCACTGAAGTCTAAAGGGCTGGTGCAAGTGAACGATCCAGCGACAGCGGATTTCCTGGTGGATTATCACGTAGCCGTAAAGACGCAAAAAGCGACCGTGGGGGCGGTGTACCCAGGCTATCCAGGGTTTGTCTGCGGCCCCTTTGGCTGCTGGTCCGGATGGGGATGGGGACCCCCCGAAGTCGAATATCGTACGGTGAGGTGGCACGAAGGCACATTCGTCCTGGATCTCGCACTGCGGAATCCGAAGAAGTTAGCCTATCGGGCGATCAGCCAAAAAGAATTGAAGAACAAGCCGACGATTACACCTTATCAGGCAGAGGAAGCGGTCAATCATTTGCTAAAGAGCTTGAAGGTCCAGTAGAAGTAGAAAAGAGCTTTGAGAATTCAAAAGCCGGGATGGGTCGAGGAGACGGCCTTTCCCGGCTTTTCGTTTTCCCGTCCGGCATGCGGCGGCGGGTCGATTTCGTTTATCCTGAAATCCCAAATTGACCAACTGCACTCAACCCGAAAATCGTCATTCCGCCTGCCCTGAGCGGAGTCGAAGGGAACGGAGTCCGCGGAGTGAGGTACACTTTTCCATCGCACGGTTTCTGTGCGATGAATCTCTCTTCGATTTCGGACTACACGTCTATTGCGGCTTGGCTTGCGGTGGCGCCTGAGGTTGAGCCTGCGGCTGTGCAGCTGGCGCGGGCGCCGGCTTCGCTTGCGGCGACGGCACTTGAGGTTGAGCCTGCGGCTGCGCACCAGGCGTGGCAGCGGCTGCCGGCTTCGGTTCCGACTTGGGCTGAATGGAGACTAGTTCCACCTCGAAAACCAAGGCTTGGTTAGGGCCGATAGGACCACCATTGGTGCCCCGTTCACCGTAAGCCAAGGAAGCAGGAACGAAGAGCTGCCACTTGGAACCCACCGGCATAAGCTCAAGAGCTTCGGTCCAACCCTTGATTACCTGCCCCACGGGAAAAGTGGCGGGTTGGCCGCGCTTATAGGAGCTGTCAAATTCGGTGCCGTCGATCAGCATGCCGCGATACTGGCAAACGACGATGTCCGTGCCCGTCGGCTTCGGGCCGGTGCCAGCTTGAAGGATCTTGTACTGGAGGCCGCTGGGAAGAGTGACAACGCCGGGCTTCTCCTTGTTGGCGGCGAGGAAAGCTTCGCCTTCCTTCAAATTCTTCACCACGGCTGCATCGTGCAGTTCCTGCTGGTGTTTGCGGACATCGGTCTGGAGGGTGGTGAGTATGGTTTTGGCTTCCTCCTCCGTGAGGAGCAGCTTGCTGCCCGTTAAGGCATCCTTGAAGCCGCGCGCGAGGATGTCTGTGTCGATATCGACCTCATCTTTTTTCAGACCTTCTCCAAGGTTCTTCCCAAAATTCATGCCGATCGCATAGCTGGCTTTGTCTTTCTGCGTCGTCAGGACCAGCGGCGCGGGCGTTTTTTTCGCGGCAGTTGTTCCAGCACTCGCCGCAGGCGCTTTTTGAGTTTTCGGCGCAGCGGGGGTGGTGGTCGACGCCGCGGGTGGATTGGTGGAGGGCGCGGAGGACTGTTGAGCGAAGCTAATCCCGCAGAGCAGCGTTCCGGCCAGGGAGAGTGTCAGAGCATATAAAGGTTTTTTAAGCATTTTGATATTGTCACACCGACGATGGGGCAGCGCAAATGAAGATTCGATAAGCGATGCCGTATGGTGGAAGTGGAAGAAAAACGCTGGTACGGTCATGGAATTATGCTTCTGGAACACAAGGTTGCGGTGATTACCGGCTCCGGGCGGGGGATTGGGCGCACGATGGCCAAATTGTTTGCGAAGGAAGGCGCGAGCGTTTTTTTGACGGCGCGGACAGAAACGGAATTGGCCGCGACGGCGAAAGAAATTACTGCTGATGGCGGGAAAGCCGCATATGTCTCGGCGGACCTGACGCGGGAGACGGATTGTTCGCGCGTAGTGGCGGCGGCGCGGGAGAAATTCGGACGCGTGGATATTCTCGTGAACAACGCAGGCCACTATGGCCCTGTGGTGCCGGTGGAAGAGTATCCCCTGGAGGAATTCGATAAGGTGATTGCGGTGCATCTCCGGGCGGCATTTGTGCTGAGCAAGCTAGTGCTGCCGGAAATGTATGCCCGCAAATCGGGTGTAATCCTGAATATATCGAGCCTCTCAGCGAAATCGGCGTTTGGATGGGGCTCGGCCTATGCCGCCGCAAAAGCAGGACTGCTCGGGTTGACGCGAGTAATGGCCGCGGAGGCCGCACGTCAGGGCGTGCGGGTGAACGCGATTTGCCCGGGCCCGGTGACCGAAACGAGAATGAGCAAGGAGCTCGGCAACACGCTGGCAGAAAAATTAGGAGTGAGCCCAGAAGAACAATTGAAGGGTTTCCTGAGTTCGCTGTTACAAGGACGCGGCCAAACCGCGATGGAGATCGCCCAAGCAGCCCTATTTCTGTGCTCAGACATGTCGAGCGCCATGGTGGGCCAATCCATCAACGTGGATGGCGGCGCCGCGTTCTTCTAAAACGCGGTCGGCCAGGAAACCTGCAGTTGTAACGAATCAATGCAGGTCGTTCTTGAAGACCGCGCCGGCCTTCATAACGAACTTTACGCGCTGGAGTTCGGTGATGTCCTTCAGCGGGTCGCCTGAGACGGCCACCAAGTCGGCCCACTTCCCTGCCTCGACCGTGCCCATTTTGTCACTCCAACCGAGGAGTTCGGCCGCGCTCGTGGTCGCCGTGTGAATGGCTTGCATCGGCGTCATGCCATAGTTGACGTAGTATTCAAATTCCTTGGCTTCGTTCAAATCTCTCCAATCGAAGCCGCCGGCATCGGTCCCGAGTACGATCTTCACTCCTTTTTTCAACGCCAATTGGAACGCCGCCTTTTCGGTGGCCACCATCTTCGGCCAATTGCCCTGCCGCCCGGACGCAACATACGCCCCAACCATGATCGTCGGGACCCAGTAGATCCCGCGGCGGGCCATCTCTTCCATTTGCGGCTCGGTAAGCCCATCGCCATGCTCGATCGTGTCGGCGCCTGCTCTCAGCGCGGCGGAAATGCCATCGTTGCCGATGGCGTGAGCGGCCACTTTCTTCCCAATGCGATGCGCTTCCTCAACAATCGCTCTGGCTTCTTCATCAGTGAAATTCACGTGGCTATGCAACACGCCATCAGGTCCATAGAAGTAGCCGTGGTCGGAGTAATACTTGATCCAGTCCGCACCAAACATCACCTGCTCGCGTACGGCTTTACGGATTTCGTCCACGCCATCAACGTATTGCACGCCCTGCGGGATGCGGATTTCCCACGAATACCCAAGCGGGCCGTACATACCCGTGGGGGTCATGGCCCTTGTGGCAACTTGCATATGTGGGCCAGGGATTTCCCCATCGGCGATAGCTTTCTTGACGTCGACGTCAGCGTACATCGCGCCTTCCGTTTCCAGATCACGCAGAACCGTGAAGCCGTTGGAGAGCGCAATCTGCGCGTTGCGCGCCGCAAGGATGGTACGATACGGAATGGACTGCTTCAGGAGTTGCTTGTCGTAATCCTCTGCGGTGATGTCCCCCTGGAGCAGTACGTGGGTGTGGGCGTCAACGAAGCCGGGGAGGACCGTGGCCTTGGAAAGATCGATCAACTCGACGCCTACGGGTGCGGCTCCGCCATGAGTGACGCTGACGATCTTGTCGCCTTCGATGAGGATGAGGGCATTCGCAATCGGGGCGTCACCTTTGCAGTCGATCAACCGCCCGGCGCGAACAGCCACCCGCTTCGGTGCTGTTGAAGAAGATTGTTGAGCGTGAACGACAGTGCTAGCCACCGAAAGAAGAAAAACGAAAGCGAGAAGCTTCAGGCGCTGGTGTCTAATCACATTTGCCTCCGGTGAGAAGCGACAGCCTAACAGAGGCACTACCAAAGGAAAAGGCCAGCCGCTCTCTCAGGACGGCTGGCCCGGACTTTCGAGTGCAGTATCGCGATCCACCAAACGCCAAACGCAGATCCCGAAACTGCGTGCTCTGGCTGAAAACAGGTGAAGCAGAAACTCCTTAGCGGGCAGGTTCTGAATCCGGACGGCGAATCGGACGCAGTGCCCAATCTTCAATGGCGGCCGCGCTACGGCGAGCCGCAAGAATCACGGGATGCTGACTGGCGGCCACACGGGTGACTCCCGCTTCCCAAGTCTTGTGGAGGAAATACAGAAAGCCGACACAGAGCGCGATGGCCCCAAAACCCAGGACGAAAATTGCAAAGGCCGCAAGGAGTTCGCGAACGGCGTAGAGTTGGAGAGCGGCGAGGACTAGGAGTAACAGCCACATCCATTTGCGACAGTTATCTTTCTTGCTCATCCCTAATTTGACTCCCTCTTCCCAAGGACCCGAGCACCAATGAAAGGCCAGTGAGAAAACTGAACAGCTTGGTAACTAGCCCTGACCGAACGGGCCATTTTCTCGACCTGCCCCATTAGACAGGTATTGGATGCGAAAACCTATGGTACAGGAGCACCAAAATCGGAAATAAACGATTGTACCAGTACTCGAAATACGGAATACTTAACAGTGTTTAATGTATTGATTTATATGCTTTTAGAGGATTACTAGGCTCTTAATGCCTCTACTCCCCAAGTTCGTCGTACAGGTCCTGTGGAAAACTTGCCCTTTAGTACAGGGTACAGGTCCCGAGTTGGCCCAAAATGCAACCGCGCTGGACCCCTTTTTGGAAGCACAGCGCGGTCCTGACTCGTCCGATTTGTGGCCCTTCAGGCTTTCTTTAGTAGTCGCGAAATCCAAACTAGGATCACCGCCCCCACAAAAGCCGTGATGATCGAGCCGATGGGTCCGCCGCCGATCCCAATGTGGAGCAAGCCAAACACCCAGCCGCCGACGAACCCCCCTAGGATGCCAAGGATAATGTCCACGAGAACGCCGTAACCTCCGCCCTTCATCACCTGACCAGCCAACCAGCCTGCGATCAGACCTACAAGGATCCAAGTGAGAAAGCCCATAGGTATTGCCTCCTAGACTCCGACCATGGAGCCGCATTGAGAAGAAGTGGCTACAGTTTGGCCTTTCCCCAAGTCACGCGCAAGCCTGTTGAGAGCACCAGGTCATTGCCCTTCAAGCCCGGGGGAGGATAGCTGATGTAGCGATCGCTGAATGTGGCCTGCCAGCTAAGCCATGTTTTTAGCTGAGTAGCAATCGTACTGGCGAATTGCAATCGGTACTCACCAGTGTGAGAGAGGTTAGGGAAGAACGAGAATCGCTCGGTCAACAGAGTTCGTTTGGAAAGATGCGAATCAAACTCCTCGCCAATAACACCTTCAGCGCTGTTCTGAGTGTACGCCGCAACCGCGATCAGGGCAGGAGGAGGCGCGGGGTTGGTATAGGAATAGGCGCCAAACGCATCGTGGTCATAGCTGAAGCCGCCAAAGATATCGTAGACGGTGCGGTCCGTCTTAATGACGTGATAGCCGAATCCACCGCCATACACTTGGCGAAGGTCCAGGTTCTGCAATTGGTTGGTTTCATAATCGGCAAATGCAAAGACAAACAAGCGCGGGCGGATGTTCAGATCGCCACGGGCGCCGGCTCCGAGCGCGTTGGCAGTCGTGCGGCTCGGGGGGGTGGTGTCGTCATTCGCGAAGATATAGTTGCCGTAGAGAGTGAGCTTGTCGCGCGGAGTCTCGCGAATGGCTTTGGCGTTTAAGGTGTAACTCACAGTGGCGGAATTGCCCCTGGTCAGCGCTAAGCCGGTGTCAAACAGCCCTCCCCAGAAGTAGGTGAATTTAGGATGGGCCATCTTTTCGGTCGCGGCATCAAAGGCCTTCTGCTCCGTGTCGTTTCGAACCGCAACAATCGTGTCTTTGGAAGCGGGCCCCGCGGCGGATGGAGCTGCGGCGCTCGCCACGACGAATTTGCCATCCGTCGTGGTCACTTTACCGGAAAGGCGTTTACCATCCTTCAGCGTGAGATTGAGGTTTTGCGAAGACTCAATCCCGGTGATGGCGTCCCATTGGATGGTGACGTCACCCGCAAACTCCGTCTTCAACAGCAGTGTTTTACCGTCACCGGATACGATGCTGCCGGTGAAGCGGTCACCGTTTTTCAAGGTGACCTGGTCGGCGGATACCGCCGAAGCGAACAATACCCATAACAAGGCACACAAGAAACTGCGACGCATTTGCGTTCTCCTCACGGTTTCTCAATCCAAATTGGGCGGGGCTGGTCTTCGCGCGGGCGGACGTGAAGTACCCTGTACTGCGATCTGGTAAAACAGGATGAACTCATTCTATTGAATCCGGGCACGAGCCGCAATCACAGGCTTTCGAGAGAGGAAGGTTGACCTTCGCTGCAGCCCATCGCCTATAATTAATGCACGTCAGGGGTAGAAATCCGCACTACCGAAAAACGCGCTTGAGACCACACTCTTGGTTCGCGGGAACCCCTTGAACGCACATTGCGGCTTCCGCACGCTGTTTTCCCAGTGGCCATCGGGCAGCCGGCAAAACAAGGCAGTGGGGGAAACATTGAAACGCATAAACAGGATTGGTGTTTTTCAGGCATTCCTATTCATTTGCATTTTCCTGTTGGGATGCTCCAAGCCGCAACCGGACATGCGGAGTGCGGGTGCGGCAGCGCGGCCCACCATCGTTTTCATGACAGACTTTGGCACAGCGAACGACGCAGTGGCGATCTGTAAAGCCGTCATGCTGGAAATCACCCCTGATGCCCGGTTCATGGACATCACCCACCAGGTGACTCCCTTCTCCATCGAGGAAGGGGCTAGGTTTTTGAGCGGGGTGACGCCCTACTATCCGTCAGGCACCGTGTTTGTTGTGGTGATCGATCCCGGAGTAGGCACTTCGCGTAAAGCGGTGATTGTGAAAACCAAAAAGGGTCAGTACTTCGTGCTGCCGGACAACGGGTTGGTAACACCTGTGATCGAACGGGACGGATTGGAATCCGCAAGGGAAATCACAAACACAGGCTGGATGATTGGGGACGCGGTGTCTTCCACGTTTCACGGCCGCGATATCTTTTCGCCGGCAGGGGCGCACCTGGCCGCGGGTTGGGATTACACGCTGGCTGGGCCGGAAGTGCAGCAACTGGTGCGCCTGACGCCCAGGGTGCCGACGATAACCGACAACGGTATCGAAGGCGAAGTGATCGCGCTCGACGATCCGTTTGGATCGCTGATCACGGACATTCCTGGTGACGAATTCAAGAAGCTGGGATACAACCTGGGCGACAAGGTCACCGTGCAGTTGGACAAGAAGCCTTTCACGCTTCCCTATATGAGAACGTTTATGGATGTGCCGGTTGGCGAGCCCCTTATATACCAAGATTCACGGGGCCGAGTCGCATTGGCGCTGAACGAGCGCAATTTCTCGCAGGTCCACAAGATTACGCCGCCAGTGTCGCTGTTTGTTCCGAAAAAGGGAGCGCCGATCAAAGGCAAGTAATGGACAGGAAGCGTGACAAGTCGAAACACAGGCGCCAGCGTTGTGGAAGTGCGCGGCGATGTCGCCGCGCGCGCTGTCTTTCCGGCTGAACCTTCCGCCCTGGATTTGAAATTCTTTAGTGAGCTGCAACTGCACCCGCGCTCCGCGAGTGCAAGGAATCCATCCGCAATGGGTTCCCTACAAGAAGGATACAGGTCATGAATTCACGAAGCGTTTTTTCCTCGGGCCTGCGATTGGCATTGGTGTTTCTGCTTGGAATCATATTCACGGGAAGAGAAGCACGCTTAACCGCGCAATCGTTTCGCGGAGTCATCCGCGGAGAGGTGACCGACGCCCATGGCCTGCACGTACCGGGAGCGAAAGTTGTGGCGCGCAATCTGGGTACCAGCGAAACGCGTGAAGTCACCGCGGATGAGGATGGCGAGTACCGTTTCCTGGAATTGCCGGCGGGAGAATATGAAGTATCAGCGGTGGCAACCGGATTTGAAGAGGTGCGAGCCCCGCAGGTTCGCGTGGAAGTGGGCGCAGAAACGCTCGTGAACCTTACGTTGTCAAAGGTCAAAGGGTATCAGGAGCAAGTGGAAGTCGTGGAAAGCGTGCCGCTCGTGGAAACGTCCAGCACCACACTTTCCCAAATCGTCGACCGCACACTCGTTCAGGAACTGCCGCTCAATGGGCGGGACTTCGGTAAGCTGGTCGCGCTGACGCCTGGCGTAACCGTTGAGGGATCAGGCGTCGCCGGCACGGAGAAGGGCTTTGGCCAGTTCAACATCAACGGAAATCGCGACAGGTCGAACAACTACAATCTGGACGGCACAGACAACAACGATCCTTTCTTCAACAATTCGGCGTTAAATCAGGTGGGCATCACGGGCGCACCCGCGACGCTGCTGCCGCTGGATGCCATTCAGGAGTTCAGCTTGCAATCGCAGTTCGGCGCGGAATACGGACGAAATTCGGGGTCCGTGGTGAACATTATCACGCGGTCGGGCTCCAACGAATTTCATGGATCGCTTTACGAGTTCAACCGCAATTCGGCCTTTGATGCCCGCAATTACTTCAATACCAAATTTCAGCAGGATGGAACACCGAACCCACAATCGCCGTTCAACAATAACAATTTCGGCGGATCGCTCGGCGGGCCCATCATCAAGGACAAACTCTTTTTCTTCTTTGCTTATGAGGGACAAAGGGAGCGCGTGGGTTCGGACTTTGCCCTGACCGTGCCCTCACAGGCGCAGATCGCTCAAGCCCAGCTCATCGCTGTCACGAACCCCTACTCTTCGGTGCCATCGGTGAATCCCGCGCTGATCAAAATTACCAATCTGTTTCCCACGAGCGACACGAACTCTCTCGCCTATTCCGTCCGCGATAAAAACGACGGTGACAATCTCATCGCGAAGGTGGATTTTCGCCTGAACCAGAACAATTCCCTGAGCGCGCGCTACGCCTTTGGCCAGAGCGACCAGGTTTTTCCCCTGGGCTCGCTGGGCGGTTACGGCAGCGGTTCGCGGCTCGCCAACTTCGCACAGATTTCGCCCACTCGCGTCCAAGTCGTCTCCGTAAACTGGCTGACAACATTTTCTCCTACAAAAATCAATGAGGTTCGCTTTGGCTACTCGCGCTTCCGGACAAGTTTCAACTCAGCGGACGCGACTCCAGGGAACCTGAATTACATTGACCCGGCGGCACTGGGCCTGGATATGGGTACCGGCCTCGTGGGATTGCCGGAAATCGATTTCAACGGCGACCTGGAAAACCTGGGAGCGACGGCATACAGCGTCCCGCGCGGACGCGTGAGTGAAACGTTTCAGGTGCTGGACAATTTCACCCTGACGCACAGTCACCACACCTTCAAATTCGGCGGCGAATTCCACCGCTACGACGTGCAAAGCTTCAACGACAACCTGGAGCGCGGACTGCTGGACGTGAACACCTGCGTCTCTCTCCCCGACGGCACCTGCCCGGCGCTATCCAGCGATCCGATCGTGAATGAGCTGGCCAATTTTTACATTGGCAATATCTATGGAATTGGAGACACGGGCAACACGCAGCGATTCACCTTCAACAACAACCTCGGATTCTTTGGGCAGGATGAAATTCGCGTTCGCCCGAATCTGACGGTCACCGCAGGATTGCGTTGGGAATATTTCGGGCCGCTCGGCGAAAAACACAATCTGCTGTCGAATTTCGACGCCAGCGGCAATCTCGTGCAGGTCGGATCGCCCACCTTGCCAAACGTGTACCATCGCGACCTTAACAATTTCGGTCCCAGGCTAGGCATTTCCTGGAGCCCACTACGGGACGCCGTGGTGCGCGTCGCATACGGCATCTATTACGACCACACCCCGCAGAACAACTTGATCGCGAACTACACCAATTCCGCCGGTGTGGCAACGAATCCC
>Ga0187804_10000430_pt1 | contig 10354 bp, 5 predicted proteins | sample NC_wetland_sal_i_3_FD_132961 | JGI IMG/M metagenome (GOLD analysis project Ga0187804, IMG submission 132961) | Wetland sediment microbial communities from Neuse River Estuary, North Carolina, USA - Control_4 | ecosystem: Environmental > Aquatic > Freshwater > Wetlands > Sediment | place: USA...
CGGGGAACGGCTGGCGCGCGTGGCCACGAGCGGATTGCACTTGACGGACGATCTCAAGGCGCGAATTCTCAGCACATTTCTAACGCTGATGAACCTGCGAGAAAACCTCGACCGCGCCAACATGCGAAGCTCGTTTGGACGAACCGGCCATCCACGCTGAGAGGGATTTCGAGACAGGAACGAGAGGGACCTAGGCGCCGATGTACCGCGCGTAGAGCGAACGGGCCACCGACGGGTCTTTGGTTCCCTTGAAGATGGCGCGGCCATCCGCAAAGACGGTCATGTCATAGGGCGCAATCCGGAAACGCAACAGAAAATCATTCTGCCGGACTTCGGCGGCGACAGGAGCCAACCGGGCCTTCAATGCGGCCAAATCGATGGCGCGGGAGCGTTCGTGAATTTGCACCGAGTCGCGCCCGCACATGGTGATGTGAGGCTGCGATTCGCCTTCGAGGTACGTGAATTCATGCCGCGCGCAGGCGCGGCAAGCGGGGTTGCGCACGGGGCGGACGGATTGCATGTGCCCGCTCCAAACGTCGCAGGAGATCAGGCGCCCGTGGAGCGCATCCTCGCGGCCCGCGAGGAGCTTCAAGGCTTCGGCGGCTTCCAGGGAAGCGACTAAGTTCACCACGGGTCCGAGGACGCCGACAGTATCACAGGTTTCTTCAAGACCCGGGCCTGCATTTCCCGTCTCGAGCAGGCACGCGAGACAGGGAGTGATGCCCGGACGGATCGTCATCGTGACGCCGTAACTCGCGACGCCCGCGGCATAGATCCAGGGCTTGCCGGATTTCACGGCAAAATCGTTCAGCAAGAAACGAGTTTCGAAATTGTCGGAGCCATCGAGAAGCAGATGGACACCGCCGAGAAGCTCCTCGGCGTTTCGCGGATTGAGGTCGGCGACGATCCCTTCAACGGAGACGCTGGAATTGATCGAGCGAAGCTTGCGTTCAGCGGCGATTGCTTTTGGCAGGGCCTGCGCGGCGTCGGCTTCATCGAAAAGCGTCTGGCGCTGGAGATTCGAGGGCTCGACGAAATCGCGGTCGATGACACGGAGATAGCCGACTCCCGCACGCACCAGAAGATTGGCAGCCGCGGCACCGACGGCGCCGCAGCCGACAATAGCGGCGCGAGAAGCGTGGATTTTCTCCTGGCCTTGCGGACCGATGCCGGCGAAGAGTATCTGGCGCGAGTATTTTTCCTGAAAAGAATTGTTCACGAGTCGCTTGACCTCGCGGGCCCGCAGCGCTGCCCGTCTAGTTACATCATAGCGCCGCGGGACGCAGGAGAGGCAACGCCCCTGTGCTACGCTTCGTCTGAACGAGTGGAAGGATGAAATTGGGCAGAGTGTATGTGTGGCGAACGATTCTCATGCTCGCGCTCCTAACAGGAGCCGAGGCCACGCGCGCGCGAGCTACCCAAGAAGCCACTCACGAAGCCGCGAGAGCGGAATCCATGGTCGTCGAGGTTCGCATCGTCAAGGAAGACGGGCAACTGCTCGCGGCAGCGCCCGGCGGAATCGCAGTGGAATCGGGGAAGCCGCTGGATCCGGAAAAAGTAGCGGAAAGCTTGCGAGCGCTTTATCGAACGGGCGATTACGCGGACCTCAAGGCCGTGACGACGCCTGTGCCGGGCGGAGTGCGGCTCGATTTTGTCGCTCGGGAAAATCTGTTTTTCAACCGCATCCGCTTTGAAGGATTGATCGAGCCGCCGACCCCGGCATCGGCACTAGCGTCCATGCAGATAGGACTGGGGCAAACATACAGAAAAGCCATCGTGAACGAAGCCCTGGACAGGCTCAGAGACACTCTCCGTGAGGAAGGATTGTACCGCGCCGAGGTCACCGCTGAGGAATTGCCCCATCCGGAAACCCATCAGATGGACATCCTCGTCCACGTCAAGCCGGGACCGCGAGCCCGCGTCGGGACCATCCAGTTGACGAATGGCACCGAGTATCCCGACGCAAAACTGCTGGCGTTGATGAAGATGAAGCCGGGGACCGAGATAACTTCCGAGCGCCTGCAGCGCGGCACCGAGCGCATCAGGAAATTTCTTGCCAAGAAGGGACATCTGAGCTCGCGAGCAAATCTGCAGCGCAGCGACTATGACGCCGGCAAGAATCTTCAGCCCCTGAAATTGGATGTAACGGAGGGCCCGCTCGTTCGTGTGATCGTGAACGGGGCGAAATTCTCGCAGGACAGCCTGAAACGATTGATCCCCATCTACCAGGAAGGAGCCGTGGACACCGATCTTCTCGAGGAAGGAAAACGCAACCTGCTCGAGCGCTTGGAGCGCGAGGGGTATTTCGACGCGGATGTGAAGTATTCCACGGACACGCATGAGTCGAAGATAGCTGGAAAGGGAGCAGCGGGAACGGAAGAGGTCATCACCTATACGGTGGAGCGCGGCGAGCGGCACGAGCTCGTGGGTATCGAGATCACCGGAAACAAATACTTCAGCGACGAACTTCTGCGGAGCCGGCTGCAAATTTACGGCAAGGCGTTTGGTTCACGCGGGAGATTCAGCCGGCGTTTGATTGAATCGGACGCGCAGTCCATGCGCAGTCTCTACGAAGCGAACGGCTTTTTGGAAGCCAAGGTCGAGCAGCAGGTGGAAGATGACTACAAAGGCCGGGAAGGCGATGTGCATGTCCGTTTCAAGGTACAGGAGGGAAAGCAAACACGAGTCGCCTCGCTGACCATCGAGGGAAATCGCGCGTTCAAACAAGAGGCCTTGCTTGGAGTCGTCGGGTCGACGCGCGGACAGCCCTATTCTGAAACCGGAGTGACGACCGACCGCGATAACATCCTGGCTCTATACTTCAACGAAGGATTTCCCGAGGCCAGTTTCACGGCCACGGCCGAGCGCGTCTCCTCCGATTCTTCCAAGGAAGCCAAGGACGCTGGGAATTCAGCGACTTCGGCAGAAAATGGAAAGAAAATCGCAAAAGAGGCCAAGCCCTCAATCGAACAAGCCGACGAAATGCGCCTCGTCTACCACATTCAGGAAGGACCGCAGACAAGAGTGCGGCGAATCTTCTTAAGTGGCTACGAACATACGCGGCCCGGGGTAATCCGCAGGGAGGTGCGGGTGAAAGTCGGCCAGCCTCTCAGGGAAGGCGATGTCGTGGACTCTCAGAGGCGTTTATACAACCTGGGAGTTTTCAACCGCGTAACGATCGAGCCGCAAAATCCCACCGGAACGGATGTGGACAAGGATATCGCTCTTCTCGTGGAGGAGGCCAAGCGTTACACGATTGCCTATGGCGGTGGATTCGAAGTGCAGCGATTGGCGAGCACCTCCAATCCGACAGGCTCAGAAATCGAAGCGGCGCCGCGGGGAATCCTCGAGTTAAGCAAGCTGAATCTGACCGGGCGGGCGGATTCGCTCTCCTTTAAGTTACGAGGCAGCACGATTGAAGGACGGGCGCTGCTGGGCTACTCCGTCCCGGACACATTCGGGAGTTCGCATTTCAGCACGCAGGCAACGGCTTATGCGGAAAAGACACAGGACATCAACACGTTTACGGAAGAGCGCTACGAAGGTTCGGTGCAACTGACGGAACAGGTCACGCCGCTGACGACACTGCTCTATCGCTACTCGTTTCGCCAGGTTCGCGTCTCCAATCTGAAAATTTTGCCTGAGGAAGTTCCTCTGTTCAATGCGCCCACGCTGGTTTCACAATTCGGAATAACCTGGGTACGCGACTCGCGGGATAATCCCGCCGATGCTTCGAAAGGAAGCTTCAACAGCGTCGACGTGAGCGATGCGGATACAGCGTTTGGCTCCAGCGCAAGTTTTCTGCGAGTGTTCGTCCAGAATTCCACGTATCACCCGATCAAACGCCGTTTCAGCTTTGCCCGCTCGATACGCCTGGGCATCCTCGAACCCTATCGCGATACCGTTTCGCTCAGCTTTCCGGCTCCGACGTGTCCGGCAGGGTCAACCACCTGCACTCTTCCGACGGTCATTCCACTGCCGGAGCGATTCTTTGCGGGGGGCGGCACTTCGCTGAGAGGTTTTGCTCTCAACCAGGCAGGGCCTCGTGACGCCCTCACCGGCTTTCCCGTCGGCGGCCAGGCGATGCTGGTGCTGAATCAAGAGTTTCGGTTTCCGATGCACTTGCCGTTCTTCGGAACTTCCCTGGGCGGCGCATTCTTTTACGACGGCGGAAATGTTTACAGCCGCCTCACGCGCATTTCCTTTCGAACGATGCTGCCGAGCCCCACCTTCGCGCTCCAGAATCCCGCGCTACCGGCGAGTCCCACAAACCTTATGGAGTGCGTCACGAACTGTTCCAACGAGCTCAATTACTTCGCCCACACGGTGGGTTTCGGCTTCCGGTACAAAACGCCGGTGGGACCGATCCGGATCGACCTGGGCTACCAGCTCAACCGCCCGGATTTCGTGATTCCCGTTCCTTGCCCAAGCAATGAGCCCACGTGTGTGCTCGGCTCACTCGGCCAACAAGGCGCGCGGCTACCGGGATTCCAAATTTTCTTCAATCTGGGAGCGAGTTTCTGATGCCTCGACTGCCGATGCTCGCTCTTTTGTTTTCGCTTTTGGCAGCCGCGCCCATCCGCGGGCTTGCCCCCCAGGAAGTGATCGATCGGGTTGTAGCGCGCGTGGAAAACGATGTCATTCTATGGAGTGACGTTCGCGCTCTTAGCCGGTACCAGCGCTTTCTGGATGGCACGTCGGAAAAAGAGGACCAGATTCTGGACCGCTTGATCGATCAGTGGATCGTGCGAAACGAAGCCGAGGTGTCTCGGTTTCCTCACCCTTCCAGCGCGGACATCGAGCGCGGCGTGGAGCGTGTCCGGAAATCCCTGGGCTCCACGGAAGAGTATGAATCGCGGAAGAAGCAGTGTGGCTTGAATGACCAGGAGATCCGCGCGATGGTGGCCGCGCAACTTTACTTGAGCAACTATCTCGATTCGCGGTTTCGCCCCGCGGTGCGCATCGAGCCGCAAGCCATCGAAGATTTTTATCGGAAATCTGTCTTGCCGGTGGCTAAAGCCCGCGGGCAGGAACCGCCGTCCCTGGATGCCGCTCGTGACGCGATCGAGGAAGCCTTAATGCAGAGCGGGATCAATGCCCAGGCCGATCAGTGGCTGAAGGAAAGCCGGTCACGGCTGCACATCGAGAAGCTTCTGGACGAGAGTGCAAAATGAAGCGTGAGTCCCGCCACCCGATCTGGAGCTGGATCATCCACACGCCGTGGGTCCTGACGGTCCTGGGCATCCTCTCCGTGATCGTCTTTTTTGGAAGCGGCGCGGGCAATCCACTGCTCAGCCGCTTGCTCGTTCACCGCTTAGAAGCCGCCACGGGCGGGAAAGCCGAGCTGCATGGCCTTTCGATTCACTGGCTCACACTGCGCGGGAATTTGAAGGGCCTCGTAATTCATGGACGCGAACCGGCAGGCACGCAACCGCTTTTCGCCGCCGAGGAGATCCAGGCGCGTTTGCGCATCGATTCGTTCTGGGGCCGGCGCGTTTCGCTCAATGAGCTCGTTGTCAAACAACCCCACGTGCACATTCGCGTGGAAAAGGATGGGACGACAAACCTTCCCGTTCCTCCCCACACAGAGGCCGCCAAAAAGCCGGCGCGCGATACCCTCTTCGATTTGCATATCCGTCGCCTCGTGCTCGAGGACGGCTGGATTCTTTATAACGAAGTCAAAACACCGCTGGCCGTGAAGGGCGGCGAGCTGCAGCTGGCGCTCGAAGCGGGGGGCACTGCAGAGCATCCTCTCTATCTCGGTAATCTGGACTGGCAGACCGTGCAGTTCACCTCACGGCATTTCCTGCCGTTGCCGGTCAGCGTCACCGCGAAATTCACCGTTTGGCGCGAAGGGTTCGCGCTGGAACAAGGCTTGCTCGTCGCCGGAAGATCACGCCTAGACGCCCAAGCGGAGATGAACGGCTTCGTGAAACCGCAGTGGAATTTCCGCTACCGTGGCTGGGTGGACTTGCTTGATTTTCGGGACACCTTGCGCAACCCACTGATTCCTTCCGGGAAAGTCGATGTTCGCGGGGAAGGCCATTTCACGGAAGGCAAGTTCGAGGGCAGCGGAAGTTATTCCTCCGCGAACATCGCGTTGCCGTACGACATTTATCACGCCTCAGGACTCGTGACTCACAGCAGTTTCCGGATCGACAACCGCCTTCTCGACCTTCCCGACTTTTATGTCTTCGTATCCGGCGGGACGGTCACCGGGCGCGTCACGATGACCCTCGAGGGCTTGCAATTCCGCGCCGTCACCCACGTGCAGAACGTGCGGATGGCGGGAGTCTTGCCGGACATCGAGCATCGCGAGTTTCCCATCAATGAATTACACTGGGATTCTCTCATCAACGCGGACACCGTCGAGACGTGGCACGCAGCCTTTCAAAGATTTGAAATCTCCGGCAAGACCTGGTGGGAAGCTCCAGAGAAAGCCGCCGACGGGCATCAACCGGTGAAGGGCGCGTGGAAGTTCGGCTATCGCTATGATCCGAACATTTTGTCAATTGACTCGGGTGAGTTTGAAACACCGTCCTCGCACGGTGTCATCGATGGGGTTCTCGCGCCGCGCAATTCCGGACTCAATCTAAGATTCGAACTGGCCGCGCTCGAGAACTACAAGGACTTTATCAATGGGCTGCGGGATGTGCCGCCACGTTCGCCGGAGGACGCCAAGCCAATTTCCGGAAGCGCCAGTTGGGACGGCAGGCTTCTTGGCGCGGCCAGCACTCCAACCTTTGAAGGCCACGTCCGGAGCGAGCGCCTGCGCTATGACGAGGTGCTGCTGGATTTTCTGGAAGGCGACCTGACCTACTCGCCTTCGGAACTGACGTTCGCGCGCGGCCACGCCCGCAGGGGCGAAATGCAAACGGAGATCGAGGCGAGTCTTTCCTTGACCAACTGGAGTTTCTTACCGGAGAACGATTGGTCGGCCGACGTCAACTTCGAAAAAGTTCCCATCGAGAACCTGGAACGGCTGCTCGGATGGTTTTACCCCCTGAGCGGTCTGTGGACCGGCCAGCTCCACGGAAAAGGCACGCGTCAGGAGCCCAACATATCCGGACTCTTTGACCTGGCGGATGCCAAGGCTTATGGCCTTTCCTTCAATCGGCTCCGCGGCCAGCTGAATCTCTCGTCACAGGAAGTGCGCGTCGCCAATGCTGAACTGCGAATTTTTCCTCCGGGAAAAGAAGGCGGAAGCGGGGCGGGGATCATTACCGGCGCTGCGGGATACCGCTTCTCCGATTCCACCGTTTTCGTGGATCTGGTCGGGGCGGCTCTGCCACTGCAGAGTTTCGAGAAATTGCAGTGGTCTCGGCTCCCCGTCGGGGGCCAAGTCACCTTCCGGCTGAAAGCCAACGGCCCGCTACTGGCGCCGGTGGGAGAGGGAACGCTGCGGGTCGTGGACTTTCGCGTAGGCCAGGAAGTCATCGGCAGTTTTGATGGCGGTGTCAAGTCCGATGGACAAACAGCTCATTTGGAACTGGGTTCCGCGATGAGCAGCGGAGAGATCTCCGGAGGGTACACGCTCGGATTGGCTGACCCATTCCCGCTGAACGGAAAGGTTTCGATCCGGAACATTAATCTGGACCCCTTTCTCCTGACCGCGCTCCACTTGTCCAAATTCGGTGCCCAGGCATTTGCGGATGGCGACATCGCCGTGAACGGCTCTTTGCGACAATGGGAAAGCATCGTCGTGGATGCGAATTTTTCGCGCCTGGTGCTGAATTATGAATCTCAGGAGATCCAGGCCAACGCCACGCAGCACGTCAATATCCGGCTGGAGAATGCCGGGCCAGTCCATCTGCGTACGACAAGAGAAAGCCTCGAGGTCCAGCCCGTCACCCTGCGCGGGGCCGACACCAATCTCGAAATTGCGGGCACCGTGCAATTTGCCGGACGCCGCGAACTGGGCTTGCACCTCAACGGCGCCTTGGATTTGCGGCTGCTCAGCGGTTTGATCCCTGGAGCCGATGTGCGCGGGCCGGCACAGATCAATACGGCTTTTGAGGGCACGTTAGACCATCCGCGCATCACCGGCCGTGTGCACATCGAAAATGCCTCCGCGCGCGCCGTGGATTTCCCCACCGGTCTCAGCGCCATCAAAGGTGATTTCGTCTTCGACGCTACCCGCTTGTACTTTGAAAATGTGACCGCAATAGCTGGCGGGGGACAACTACAGGTCACGGGCAGCGTGAACTACGCTGAGACTCCACTGCGCTATGACATCGGCGTGCGCACGGACAGGCTTCGCATTCGATATCCCGAAGGCATGAGCTGGCTCATGGGTGGTTCCTTGCGGCTGACAGGCACGACCTCCGGCGGACTTCTTTCCGGGCGGGTAACGATTGAACGCGTGACGCTCACGCAGGGCCTGGAAGTGGCAAGTATGCTGGTCTCCGCCAAGGAGGGAATCTCCGGCCAGCCGGCGAGTTCGGCCTATATGCGCAATCTGCAATTCGACGTCGAAGCGGTTTCCGCGCCGGACGCCCGCATGGAGTGGCCGGGAGCCGAATTGCAAGCGGACGCCAATCTCCGCGTGCGGGGAACGTGGGAGCACCCGATTCTCCTTGGGCACATTCATATTCTTTCGGGCGAATTGTATTTCGCGGGGAATCGCTACCGCGTCACACGCGGCGATCTGAACTTCGCCAACCCGTTCCGGCTGGACCCGGTGATGAATGTGGAGGCCATCACCACCATCCAGCAATATGAGATCACGCTGAATTTCACGGGCTCGGCAAGCAAGCTGACGCTGGCATACCGCTCCGACCCGCCTCTTCCGTCCAACGATATCGTGACGCTGCTGGCGCTTGGGCAAACCAGTTCCGAGGCCCAGGCGCGAAGCGGCGGCACGGCGCAAAGCAGTACGACTGGCGCTTCCGCGATTCTTTCCGAGGCCATCTCCAGCCAATTGGGCGGGCGCCTCGAGCGCTTGTTCGGAATTACGCGGTTCCGCGTGGATCCCGGTCTCGCCAGCGTGGGCACGACCGGCTCAGAGCAAAACCCTGCGGCCCGCGTCACCGTGGAACAACAGGTCACGCGGAACCTCACCATTACCTACGTTTCCAACGTGAGCTCGACGCAAGAGCAAGTGATTCAGGTGGAGTACAACGTCGATCGCAACGTCTCGGTCGTAGCCTTGCGCGATCAGAACGGCACATTCGGAATCGACATAAAAATCAAGAAGCGCTTCCAATAGCGTGGAAGCGCTTCGCTGAATCCAGTTGCGGCTGATTTATTGCGGATCTTGTTGCTGGGCCGACTGCTGCTGGCCCCCCTGCTGGCCCTGATTCGCGCGGGGCCGCTGTTGCCAGCGGTTTGCGGGCTGGCCGTTCCCCAGTCGCGCTGATCGGCCAATCTCGGGATCCTGCTGCTTCATCTCGGCCAGCGAATCCTTGGCAGCCTTTGCGCTTGCGGCGCGTGTCGCAGCCTGGACTTCACGGCCAATTTTGGGCATTTCTGCCGCTACTTTTTGCCCGAGGGGCGATCCGTAAAACTGAAGAAGCCCTTTGATGTCATCCTCCGTGTAATGGCTGTCGTAAATGGCCACGATCTGATCGGTCACTCCATCCACGTCGAATTTCTTCTGGTACAGGGCAGCGAAGGAATTTACGAACGCCTGGCCTTTCTCGTTATCCGGCACCGTGGCTAGCAGTTTTTCACGGGATTGCTCGATGGCAGCGTTGACGCCGTCTTGAACCATATCGCGCGCGCCGACGAGTTCCATCAGCGAGCGGATGTCAGCTTCTTTGGCCGGATCGATGGAATTTGTCTGCGCGGGCGCGGTCTTCACCGGGGCAGCTTTCGCGTCCTGGGCTGCTTGCACAGGGTTCTGCGATGCTCCCTGAATGACGACAAAAAACGTACCGATGTAGATGCTGATCAGTGCCAGGACTGCCTTCATAACTGCCTCCGCGGCGGCAATCTCTTGGAAACCGCCACGTCCACAATTCTAGAAAAGGCCGGGAAGCTCCGCGATTCCTGAGAAGGACAGTCGTGCTCCGTCGTTTACTGTCCGTTCGTTCAGGCCAAGTATTGGAGTTTGGTTTCTGTTAGGATGCCGCGCGATGACTCCATTCCCTGACGGAACTCCGGCGAATGACAAGAGTGAGTCCACGGATATCTCAGAACGCGAGTCCGGCCTGCGACACAGCCTCTCGCCGGCGCAGCTTGCCATGATCGGTCTGGGAAGCAGCATTGGGACGGGCCTGTTCCTGGGAAGCGCTATCGCGGTCAAGCTGGCGGGACCTGCCGTCATTCTCAGCTTCGCCGGCGGGGCTTGCATCGCGCTGACCATGATGTGGGCCCTCGCGGAGATGGCCGCGGCACACCCTGCTGCCGGATC
>Ga0187804_10000432_pt1 | contig 10345 bp, 5 predicted proteins | sample NC_wetland_sal_i_3_FD_132961 | JGI IMG/M metagenome (GOLD analysis project Ga0187804, IMG submission 132961) | Wetland sediment microbial communities from Neuse River Estuary, North Carolina, USA - Control_4 | ecosystem: Environmental > Aquatic > Freshwater > Wetlands > Sediment | place: USA...
TACCAGCCATAAGCGGCAACCGTGAGTAAGGAAAAAAAGGTGCAGAGCAGACTTTTTCTTTGCGCCACCCAGGCAACGGTTTCCACGTTCAGCGGGTGCACGGCGAAGAGTGCGGCCACGAGAAAACTGCGCCACACTGCACCGGTGGCCCTTTGCAGCAGCCAGAACAACAGCAGAACGTTGACTGCATGCAGTACGACGTTGACGAAGTGATGAGGTCCGGAATTCAGGCCAAACAGTTGACAATCCGCCATGTGGGAGATCCACGTGAGCGGATGCCAGTTGCCCTGGTGAAAACTGGTAAAAGCCCAAACCACATTGCCGAGATTCAAACCTGTGCTTACATGAATGTTCTTGGTGACATACGCGCTGTCATCCCACACGAACTCATGATGCGTGACCCGACCATACAACAGCAGAGTGGCGAGCACGAGTAGTGCGCCCAGCAAGATCGGTTTCTGGCGCAAATCGCCCATCAATCGCTCAAATGAGGATGCACTATGGGAAAACATGGCGAGCCCACTATCAGAATTCCACGATCGAGCTTCCGGTCGTGAACGCATGGAAATTCCTGGCTGCGACGAAAGGCCGCGGCCCGGATCGCTCTCACGCTCCGGGTCTCAGGTTTAACATTGATCCTACAGGCGACCCCGCAGTCGTTCTTGCCGGTTCTCCTGATTGCTAGAATTTGGCGACGGGCGTAGGTCCTCCCGATTAGTAGCTACGGCCGTTGTGCGCCACGCCGTGGCAAGTCAGAAAGCACTGCCTCCGCGAGACATCGATATAGGGTCGGGGGTTCCTGCCGTAGGGAGCCACTATCTGCGTATCGAAATTCACAAGATGTCGGTTGTTCGTGACTGTACCACCTTGGACGCCATGCGCGGCATGACACACTGAACACGATGCCCCATCGCTCACGACATGGTTCTGGTGCTTTCCAAATACCGTATCTTGGCCAGCGCCGCTCAGATTGAGCTTATGATCTAAATCGTGGCACTTATCGCAAAGCGCGTACGGGCTGTTGACTCCTGGCGTGTATGCAATGCTAGCGAAGTTACCGCCGGGTCCTTGTGGTGGAAGTGAATTCTCCTGGTATTGGCGCTCCAGCACATGCGCCCATTTCGAGCCGTGCGGTCCATTCGGAGCCGTGCCTCCCGAAGCCCGCGCAGCGTCATTGTTGTGGCAATCGCTGCAATAGAGATACGCGCTGGCTACTAGGGATCGGCCTCCCGGATTGTCATTCAGATCGAGCATATTTGCGCGCAGGCTCGGCGAGACCCCAGGTCTGGCCGGTTGGGACACATTGTGCCGCGTCACCGGCGAGTTAAGGTCAAGCCGGATATTGTAAGGATCAGGCGACCACGTCGCCCGTACAGGCTCGCGTCCATACACACCATAGGCTGCGGATTGAGGCTTGCCGCTGCTGTCCGCGTGGCATTTGAAACAGATCTCGTATTCGTTGTTAGCAGTATCGACAATGCTCCCAGAGGAATTTATCCCCGAGACTCTGGCCAGGCTTTGTTGGACACGCGGCGGAGAAAGGGTGGTCGTTGCCTGTGCGGCATGCGGGTTGTGACAGTCAGCGCATGCTGAATGGCGTGAATTCCTAACCGGCAGCGGCTCGCCAGGATCATGCGGTGTGGAAGTGGGAACTCCAATTGGATGTGTATAGGTGAGGCTGAGTTCGGCGATGATGTTGAGCAACGCGGGACTCACATTCGCGTTGCCGCCATGACAAACGGCGCACGTATTCTCCTCACTGCCGCGCAGCAGCCGCGCACCCGTTCCTGAACTGTTGTGTTCGGTATGACAACTTACGCAAGCGTTGACCGCCACGGTTGAGTACGGCAGTTGGGCGCCTCCAGTGACGATGTTCGTCGCAATCGCGTGTTGGCCGGCAGGCCAGCCGGCAAGTGCACCGCGCGACGTATCATGGCAGGCCTTGCACAGAGTGCTGTTGTTGTTGCTGCGTACCATGAACTGCACTGTGGTATCAAGGTTGGGCGTGTGCGGATTGTGACAGGTTACGCACTCGATCTTGTTGTCGAAGAGTTTTACCGCGGGATCGGAACTGAGCGGTGGCGAGGCCGTCAACGACAAGTTAATTTCGCCATCGTCCACCGCGGGCATCGCGAACCCAAACGGATGATTGTTTCTCAAATCAGCGCCAAAGCTATCGCCCGAGGGGAGGGCGCCCTGCACGGCGATTTTGCCGCCGGTATAGGTTTGGCCGATTGCGACGGTACCGTCGTGGCAGCCCAGGCAAAGCTTGCTGCGGGTTGATATCTGGTTGTTCGTCTGCTTGTAAGTGCTGCTGGTATACGAAGTGTAGGAGGGTGCCGTCGAGAGCTTCTGGTTCCACAGGGGGTGGGGGGAGTCTGAATCCCGAATGTGCAATGCGTGGCAGAAAAGACACACCTCTTTCTCGCTGGTCGCCTTGACCGGCCCAGGGCCGCTGACGGACAAATCATGGCGCGATCCCACAACCGTATTTGCCTGCGCATATGCGGCCAGCGGCGTCAGCACCAACACCATTAACACCGCCCATCGCTTCTCCCACACCAGCCCCATCAACGCCGGTCTCCCGCCGCACGCTTCGCACTTATAAACTGGAACATTTGTACACGTTGGTTGTAGGAATCGGCAACGTAGACCTGATCGCTCGAGTCAATCCACAGTCCCGAGGGAAGCTGCAATTCCCCCGGCCCGCCGCCGGTTTGGCCGAACGTGTATAACAAGGTCCCGTCGCGGCCAAACACCTGCACAGCTTCCAGCAGAGCGTCCACCAGGTAGATGTTTCCTTCGCTATCCACCGACATCCCCTTCGGGCGAAACAGCCTGCCGATACTGTCGCCACGCTCGCCGAACTGGGCTAGGAAGTGGCCTTGCCGGTCCAGTATCTGCACCCGGAAGTTCATCGCATCGACCACCAATAGGTCGTTGCCGCGCAGCACGAGCTCGGTGGGGAAATTGAACTGGCCCGGTCCAGTGCCGCGGCCGCCAAATTCGCGCAGCATATGCCCCTGTAGATCCATAACGAAGATCTTGTCACGCAGCGTGTCGGTGACAAACAGCTCGCCTTGCTGCTGGTCAATGGCAATGCCGGTCGCGCGCTTGAAGAAGCCCTCGTTCTTAGCCACAGATCCGACAAACCTTTGGAACTTGCCGTCCGCATCAAAGACGAAAACTTTCTCGCTGAGCGAATCCGTCACATAGATATTGTCCTGGGCATCCACGGCAACACCGATCGGGGATAGAAGATCTTGGCCTTTGCCGCCTTCCAAACGATGGTATTTTTTCTTATCAAAATCGAAGATGTGGACAGCCATCGCCCCTGGGTCGGCGACGATGATGCGCCCACGGGAGTCGGTCGTGATGCCATACGGGCGAATCAGCCGGCGGTAATCCGGCGGGCCAGCCACGAAATCCAGGGCCCGTTTCCAGAAGGAGCGGTTAGGATTCAATTCCTTTTCCGAGGAGAAGGCGCGCACGAATTCCAGGCGCCGCCCGCCGTCCATCGTGATCACCGGCACCGTCAGCGCAGGGTTCGAGGGTTGCCGAGTTCCGGATCCCGACCGCGAAGCGGACAGCACGAGCGCACACCCTAGCAGCAGTGCGGCGCTGGCTCTTTTGATGTGAGCTGCTCTCAAGGCGCCTCACTTCCTTATATAACCACCTAGTATAATCGGAAAACGCGCTCAATCTGAAAGTACATCAGCCTGGTCTCATAAGTACCCAATGGGCCAACGCTAAGCAGTTGCGATTGCCTCGTGTATCCCGCAATCAGGCGGAGGCGCCGAAGCTTGTAAGAGACGTGCAGGTTGATCAAGCTGAATTCGGTGGCCGGCAGGTGGTCGGTAGTGTAGCTGAAACGCTCCGCATAGCCCATCACTTCTAACCGGCCGCGCCGTGATCGATAAGATCCCGTCAGGGTGGTGCCGCTGCTGCTGCTCAGGGTGGGAATTCCCAGCAGAGGGCTAACCACCACGGGGCTGGTAACAAAGAGCAAGCTGTTGCCCATCTGGATCGCCAAGCCACTGCCGTACTGGTAGCCCGCTGACAAGTTCAGGCCGAGATATCCGGCGCCGAGGGAGATCCCCTTTGCCGTGCTCTGGTTGTATAACAGCTCGTGATTGGCTGCGTTGTTCTCCAGGTTGAAACTGGCGGTCAGGGTCCATCCTCCCACGGGCCGGACCAGGGAAGCGTACCCGCCGTAGTCATGATAAGGGTAGGGGACTCCGTTGTCTTTTTCCGTGCCTTCGGACACATGCGCCGAAGTCGCGAGTTTGAATTGCCAGGGCAGGTTTTGGCCCAGGTTCATTGAGCCCGTATTCGCGTCTATGACCTCGGAAAAGAGGCTGTAAGGAGCCGTGCCGGAGCCCGTGCTCACCACCTCCGTCTGCGTCGCCAGATGGCTATACGAATAGCTGGCGGAGATCCATCCCGAGCGCCACTTGTGCTGATAGCTAGGGCCGCCCCCCCACCGCGTCAATGTGCCCGAGTTCTCCGAATGGCCCTCCCCGGCGTTACCGGCGAGAGAGAACCCATAGCCCAGCCGAAGTCCCGCCCCCCCGCTAAGGGTCATTATTTTGAATGGCGCCGCTAAGTAGGTGAGCGGCACCGTACTCGCAGGTGCCGGGCTGGGCGAGGTGCCGGGAACGCCCGCTCCAGCGAGGGCTTGTTGCACTTCGGAAGCTTGCAAGTTGCTGTCGTATTGCGCTTGCAGCGTCGTGCTGAGTCTTTCCACGGGTCGGGAGGAGAGCGTGGCATTGGCGGTGCGCACGGTGGTGTTCGACTCCAGGTCGGCGGTGTTCGACTCCGGGTCGGCGAGGTTAAAGCTCGATTTTGACTGGTTGGCACTCACGCCCAGGGTGGAATGGAGCGGCAGGAGTCTTGAAACGTCAAAGCCCAGATTGGTTGTGTCGTTGTAGGTGTGTTGCACGCCCTGCGTCAGGATATCGGGGGATGTTGTCGTGGACTGAGAACGTTGATACCAGCCACCTGCTTGCCACCCTCCCATGCTGTAGTTCATCTGGGCGGTGAAGTTGCGTAAGTCATGGTCATCTCCCCCGCCAAACGCCTTGGGCAGGTCTGCACTGTAATCCCTGTCGCTGTAATTGAGGTTGATTATGGGCAGATGTTTGAATCGCCAAATCCAGTTGACGTCGAACACGCTATACTTTAAGTTGGTTTCCGCGCCGCTCAGCACATCCTGGTTCGGGTTGGCAGAGGCGACGCTCCTGGATTCGTCGAAGGAACTGCCGGTTCTGGAATAAGAGATGGTCAAGGGAGCCGGGCTGCCCTGCAGGATTATCCCCACGCCGGAAAAGCCTGTCAGCGCGTTGCCCATTTCCGTTCCGGGCACGGCTTCGCCGAGGGTGACCGTGGGCTTGAGCGAAAACTGAAGGATCCGGGGATCACGCCAATAACCGGCCAGGTCAGACTCCAGCGTGACGGCCGGGCCGCTCTCGCTATTAGCACCCTCCGTAAGGTCGGCTACTCCGAACAAGATACGCCCCGTGAGGGCGAGCGGCCGCTCGGGCTCCTGTGCCCGAGCTGTTCCTCCCAGGGCCACCAGCACGAACCCTAATATGGCCGCCAATTTCCTGCTGCAACTACGGCTCATAACATCTCAACCCTGCCGACTCATCACATCTCAATCTTGGCCTTGTTGCGCAGCAACTGCTCAAATTCCTTGGAGCGCTTCTCGCGGTTTTCCGTTTCCAAGCGCTGTCGGATCGAGGCGGCCATTTCGCCAAACGCCATTTGCCGCTTCGACTGGTAGTCGTTGGCGCGCAGGATGATATATCCGCTGGAGGACTCCACCACTTCGCTCGTCTCCCCCTTTTTCATGCTGAAAAGGGCCTGCTCGATGTCAGGAGTCACCGTGCCGCGGTGCACCCAACCGTGATCGCCCATCATCACCCGCCAGTCGTCCTGCGAGAGTTGCTCGGCCAGCGTGCCAAACTCCTCGAAGGTTTTCGCCGCTTTGGCCTTAACCAGGGTCTTCTCGGCGATCTTGCGCGCCTCCTGTTTTTGCTCAACCGTGGCGGTGGCGGGCAACGCGATCGTGATGGTTTGTAACCGGACCGCCTCGGGACGAACGTACTGGGCCTTATGGCTCACGTAGTAGGCGCGCTCCGCTTGCTCGCTGACCACGGACTTGCGCGTAACTTCGGCGTCCCAGAGCTGTTCCACCAGCATGGCACGGCGCAGGTTGTGTTCGTAGGCCGCTACCGAACCATACTGCTTGGTGGCTGCTGCTTCATACGCCTGGTGCGAGGGGAAACCTTGCCGGATCTTCCGCAGGCGTTTTTGCCATACCAAGGGTGGCACCTGAAGGTTCCGGCGGCGCGCTTCTTGATATACCAACTCGTGCAGCACCAGATCGTGCGTCGCCTTCTGGCGGATGTCCGCTTCGGCGCTGGCCGGGACGCGGCCCCCGTGGATGGCGTAATACGGGAAGAGGCGCTGCATCTCTTGGTCGAGTTGTGCTTCCGTGAGCGCCACCCCATTGACACGCGCAATCTGCGTCAGCGGCGGTTTGGCCGGCGCCTCCGTCCCAGCACCTTCAACCGCGGCGTGCGATGGGGACGACGCCGGGGCCGAGACCGACATTGTCGGCTGGTGAGCAGATTGCAGCGCCACCTCCACCCCATCACGCGCAACTGCGGCGCTTGATGGGGACCCCGGATCCTGGGCAAGCAGACCCAGCGGTAGCCCAGCAAGAAAAATTGCGGTAATTATAATGATCATAAGGAAGGTCTGTTTCATAGGTTCATACCAAGAAGCCGAACAAAGCTCCGGACCCGAGCTGCTACATTTTCACCCCACGATAACTTCCACTCCCGTGAGTCTCGAAGCGACGCGAGAAAATAGCCCACCGCGCCAGTGGTGGGTAGGCACAACAACGTCGCCGAGTCCCGTAAGGGACGGCAGAGGTCTTGCTCTCCAATGTTGGGCGAAAATTCTGCCCTCCCTGACCGCACTCAGGAATTCTGTTTGTGCCTTGTACCCACGATTCACGTCGTGGGCTATTTTCTATCGTGCCTTTGGCGCTAGGCGCTGCATAACACGCTTTTTCCTGGGCCAAAAACCGCATAGACTAGACCATCCAATCGAGAACGCGTTGCGTATCGGGTTGAATTTCGTTCCTCCCTCCGGGAGGAAAATTGTAGAAACTCCAGCTACTTGGGCGGACTTGGCGCCTCCTGGGCCGGTTGGTTCGCCGGCTCTGTTCCCTTCCCGGCGTCTGGCTTCTGCTGCGGTTGGGCGGCCAGCTTCGCCTTCAGCTCCTCCAGTTCCTTCTGTAGCTCTTCAATCGTCGGTCCCGAAGAACCTGCCGCCTTGGCCGCCGGCTGTGCCTCTGGCGGCACTTTGCCTGGTGTGGCCGTTGGGCGGCTGGCGGCGGCCGGAGTGGCTCCCACTTCAGGAACCTTGCGCCCCGCCTTGGCGGCGGCCGCCTCTGCGTCCGTGATGTAGTGGAACACCTGGATGCGCGGCGGGAGTTGGTCCACGGCAATGATCCGGTTTTGGCTGTCAATCGCGAGGCCGGCCATCAACATGAATTGCCCCGGGCCCCAGCCGTTGCCGGAGAAAGACAAAAGCGGCTTTCCTTCCGGCGAAAAGACTTGCAAACGGTTCAGTACCGCATCGGCGACATACACGTGGCCGTCGGCGTCAATCGCAATGCCTTTGGGGCGCGCGAACATCCCCGGCCCGTCGCCGCGTTTCCCCCAGGCGCGAACGAAGTTGCCGTCGGTGTCGTAGACGATCACGCGGGGAACTATGGCGTCGGTAATATAAAGCAGACCGTCGGGATCAATGGCAATGCTGTTGGGATTGGTGAGAGCGCCCGTTCTGTCCGCGTCTTTGTCTTTGATCTCGGCGAAGTAGCGGATAAGTTTAAAACTATCAAGGTCGAAGACGGCAATGCGCTTGCCAGCCACATCGGCCACGTAGAGGCGGCGCAGAGGATTATCGACCGCCATGCCCGCGGGGCGTTGCAAGTCGTTGGCCCCAAAGGCGCCTTCGACGTTGCCGTTGGGCCCAAAGCAGGTAATCTGGTGCAATTTGGAATCGGAGACGAACAGCCGGTCCGCATCGTCCACCGCCACCCCGATGGGCATCAGGATGTTCGCCGGCGCCTTGTCGCCCCGGAATTCGAGTTTCTTGTTTTCCAGGTCGAAGACAAATACGAGGCTCTTACCGGTATCGGTGACGTACAGGCGGCCCTTGGAATCCACCGCCACCCCGTAAGGCTTGGACAGCCTCGGCCGTTCTTCCGGGGTGACGTTGACGCCAGCTATACGCTCCAGTATGCCACCCTTCGCCTGTTTCTTCCCCAAGAGGTCAAGTTCACCGAAGTACTGGTTGAGATAACGGATGCGAGGTTGATCCGGCGGCGACGGCCATACCAGCGTCGAGGTATCAACCTGCAGAGCGCTCCTCTTCTTGCCCGCCCACGCGGACGGCACCAGCACCAATATCAAGCTCGCGATCAGGGCGCAGATCTGGATGGAAGCTACATTGCGCCACGGCGTGTGGGCGAGTGCGCGTAAATCTACGGCCATATCCTCTCCCCATTCCACAAGCTTGAAGTGCAACTCCCACGCCAGACATGCCATAACATGTAAGTAACAGATTCTATGTTAGTTAGCATGGAAAAAGACGGTGAGGACGACGCCGGGTTAGGGCCAAATCGCGCACCCTCGCCAAGTTCGACGGGAATTTGACACATCACAGGGTGCTGGTGACGCCGCTCACAGGCTCTGGTGATTGGCGCCGCGTCCCCAGATCGAGCCGTCGCCTGGGTGAAATCGTCGAGGGATCCTGCGTGTACCCGGCTATTGCGACATACAACAGCCCGGCCCAGCACCCGCAGACGAAAATGGCTCCCACATTTCATGGTCTCACTCTTGCTGCTTCTTTTTCTTCTTATCTTTTGCGTTTGTGGTCTTCCGCACTTGTCCGACAACAGGGGTTGTCCGTAGGCTCGCGTGACACTGCGCACACAGCGACCCGCTCTTGTCCGTGGCTGGAACCAGAAGATGCTGGCCGCCGCCGTGCGGCAAGTGGCAACTCAGGCAGGTGATCATTCTCAATTTCTGTGGATCGGTGGGATCCAACACCCCACCCACAGGATGCCGTTCCTGTGGATGTCCCAAACCTTTGTCGTCCAAACGCAGCACGAACACTTGACTCAAATAGTTCTCCGGCAGGCGGACGGCTCCGTCGAAGATGCTTATGTCGGTGCTATCGGCTACCTTCTCGCCTTTTGCATTCGGGCCGTGGCAGGTGAGGCAAAGATTGTTAGTCTCGGCGCGTAACAGGTGTTCGCGGTCGCCGCCGTGAGGCATATGGCAAACGCTGCAACCCTGCTTGAACGCGGGAGGGTGCAACACCTTCTGGGTTTTGTGAATTTCCGCTTCCTCGGAGTGGCAGGCTTCACAGGCGGCTACAGGGTTCGGCTGCACAAACCTCGGGTACTTGCCGGCGTGCGGGTTGTGGCAGTCGGTGCATTCGCCCGCCGCGCCCGGATGCTGCACCTTCGCCTTCTCGATCTGCTCGGCCTTGTCGGAGTGGCAGGTGACGCATATCTCCCTGGCGCTGGCTTGGGTCAGGACTACCTTGCCGTCCTTGGCAGCCTGGTGGCAGGTGTCGCAGGATTTGTCGGCGAACGGCGGATGGAGATACTTCTGAAGCAGCTTAGGCGATTTTGAATCGTGCGGATCATGACACGAAGTGCAACTGGCGCCCGCAAAGGGCTGGCCTTGGTGAGCTGCGGCCAGCTTCGCGTCCTTTGTATCGTGGCACCCAAGGCACAGCTCAGGAACCGCCTTGGTGAGGTGAAAATCAAATTCCTGCTTGCCAATTTCGCCCACCTTGTGAGTCACATGACAGGCGTCGCATCCCATGTCGAGGGCAGCATGGCGGCTGCCCTTCTCGGGCACGTTCACGCCCTTGTCATGACAGCCGAGGCATAGGTTCTCGGCTTTGCCTCCGGAAGTGGGCTTCAGCAGCAGGTGCTCGTTGGTCGAAGTGTGGGGATCGTGACACTTGAGACAATCCTGCACCGCGGGGGGGTGAATCTGCCGCACGTTCCCGGCATTGGGTTGCTTGTCCGCATGGCATTCGAAGCACAGCGTCGCCACCCTCGCCGTTTTCAGGTTCACCCTCGTCGTATCGGTCGTGTTCCGGATGAGGTGGCAGGTCAGACATCCCATACCCACCGCCGGGTGGATGTTCTTTCCTTTTGTCTTGTCTTCGTGGCACTCGACACACTTAGCGGTGTCCGTGCCCTTTTCGAGTTGAACCGGGTGGATGTCTGCGAACGCACAACGCA
>Ga0187804_10000433_pt1 | contig 10341 bp, 9 predicted proteins | sample NC_wetland_sal_i_3_FD_132961 | JGI IMG/M metagenome (GOLD analysis project Ga0187804, IMG submission 132961) | Wetland sediment microbial communities from Neuse River Estuary, North Carolina, USA - Control_4 | ecosystem: Environmental > Aquatic > Freshwater > Wetlands > Sediment | place: USA...
GCTATATCGTAGGCGAAACAATCGAAGTAAACGGCGGTCAGCTAATGCTCTAATTCCAATCGCTTCGGCTCAATTCCTCTAGATTTTCTCCGTGCAATCTCTGCGTTCTCTGTGTCTCTGCGTTTAGATTTCCTTTGTAGCTATCGAGCCACAGCAGCGCCCTTCATATTCTCGATTATGGCCGAGGCAAACGCCGAAGTCCCCACCTTCGTCGCTCCCGGCATGAGCCGTTCTAAATCATACGTCACGCGCTTCTGCTGAATGGTGCGCGCGATGCCGTCTTCAATCAGCTTGCCGGCTTCCTTCCATCCCAAAAACTCAAACATCATCGCGCCCGAAAGCATCACGGAAGCCGGATTGATCACATCCTTGTCCGCGTACTTTGGCGCGGTGCCGTGCGTGGCCTCGAAGATGCCGTAGCCATCGCCAATGTTTGACCCCGGCGCCATGCCCAACCCGCCCACTTGCGCCGCGCAGGCGTCCGAAAGATAGTCGCCGTTGAGGTTCGAAGTGGCCAGCACGCTGTATTCGTCCGGGCGCGTCAGCACCTGCTGAAACACGGAGTCCGCGATGCGGTCGTTGATCATCAGCTTCTGTTTCCATTGCCCTTTGCCGTGTGTGGCGTAGATGGCATTGAGCGTGGCCTTCACTTCGTCGTAGATGGTCTTCTTGAACGCATCCGTGGCCTGCTCGAGTCCCGGCTCGATCATCTCGGCGTTTTGTTCGACCGTCAGCGCCGGATTCTTGTCCAGGTTGTCCACGATCCAACTCTCGCGCTCGGTGATCGTCTGGGCGCGGAACTCCTCGCGCGCCAGCTCGTAACCCCAGTCGCGGAATGCGCCTTCGGTGAATTTCTGGATGTTTCCCTTGTGCACGAGAGTTACGCTCTTGCGCCGGTTCGCCAGCGCATATTTGATCGCGCGCCGCACCAGCCGCTTTGTTCCGGTCGGGGAGATCGGCTTGATCCCCACTCCCGAATCCCAGCGAATCTGTTTTTTTCCGTCCTTCAACATTTCGTTGTTCAGGAATTCCAGCAGTTTCCGGGCTTCCGGAGTGCCGGATTTCCACTCAATGCCGATATACACATCCTCGGTGTTCTCCCGGAAGATGAACACGTCCATCTTTTCAGGGGCGCGCACGGGGGAGGGAACTCCGGCAAAATACCGCACTGGGCGCTCGCACGAGTACAAATCCAAAATCTGCCGCAGAGCCACATTCAGCGACCGAATCCCGCCTCCCACCGGCGTCGTCAACGGCCCCTTGATGGCCACGCGAAAATCACGGATGGCATCGACCGTGTCATTCGGCAGCCACTCCTTGAACGTATTGAACGCTTTCTCGCCCGCGAACACTTCATACCATGCCACGCGCCGTTTGCCGCTATAGGCGCTCTCCACCGCTGCATCAAACACGCGCCGCGACGCTTTCCAGATATCGCGTCCCGTGCCATCCCCCTCGATAAAGGGAATAATCGGGTTGTCGGGCACTTGCAGGTCACCCCCGCGATAATCAATCGCCTTGCCCTCCAGCGGTACGGCCTTTCCGTTGTAAGAACTTTTCATGGATAGAACTCCTCAAGAAATATTCGGTTGCTCTGCGGGCATGAAAGGAAAGGGCTGCGCCGCCCTGGAACGGCTGCCGCGGTTTCGGGCAGGTTCAGGTCAACCCGAAAAGATATCACATCCACGGCAGCCGGGAGTATAATCGCGCGCGTTTCTCAGTTTCGCCTTACAGGAGAACGCCATGGTCATGGATTGGAACGAATATCAGAAGCAAATCGGCGCGCGCATTGGGGACCTCGCCAAGCTTTCACCCGATACGATTAAGGGCTATCAGACGCTCGGCGCTGCGAATTCCAAGACGAGCAAGCTCGGCGAAAAGACGCGCCAGCTCATTTCACTGGCCGTTGCCGTCACCACGCGCTGCGACGGCTGCATCGTCTTTCACACGGATGCCGCCCTCAAGGCTGGCGCGACGAAAGAAGAAATCTCCGAAGCGTTGGGTGTGGCGGTCAGCATGAACGCAGGGGCCGCGCTGATTTATTCAGGCCGCGTTCTCGATGCGGTGGAAGCCAAGTCCGCCGCGGCTCATGCGTAAGCAGGAAAGAGGGATCAGAGAACAGAGATCAGAGATCGAAAAACTGTTTCTATGGCGTGAACGCTCGCTGCAAACAGAGAGAACCGATCAGACATCAGAGACCAGAGAATTTAAGACCTGCCGAGCCATCGCGCCGCCGAGAGCGTTCTATTCTCTGATCTCCGGTCTCTGATCTCTTTCCTAATCGTAATATTCTTGTCCGAGGTGCGTAATCAAATCCTCGCCCATCATCCAGCGAAGCGTGTTCTTCAGCTTCATGGACTGGATGAACAGGTCATGCTCGGGATATAGCCCCGGCGCGGTCATGGGCGACTTGAAATAAAAGCTCAGCCACTCCTGAATCCCGCGCATCCCCGCGCGCTGCGCCAGGTCCATGAACAGCACGAGATCGAGGACGATGGGCGCCGCCAGAATCGAATCGCGGCACAGGAAATCGACCTTGATCTGCATCGGGTAGCCCAGCCATCCGAAAATGTCGATATTGTCCCAGCCCTCTTTGTTGTCGCCGCGCGGCGGGTAGTAGTTGATGCGCACTTTGTGGTGCATTTTTCCGTAAAGCTGCGGATACAACTGCGGCTGGAGAATGTATTCAAGCACGCTGAGCTTCGATTCCTCTTTGGTCTTGAACGAGCCTGGATCCTCGAGCACCTCGCCGTCGCGGTTGCCCAAAATGTTCGTGGAAAACCAACCTTCGAGCCCCAGCATGCGCGCTTTGAACCCCGGCGCGAGAATGGTCTTCATCAGCGTCTGCCCGGTCTTGAAGTCCTTGCCGCAAATGGCCACGTTGTGGTCGTGCGCGAGTTCCTGAATCGCGGGAATATCCACGGTCAAATTCGGCGCGCCGTTGGCAAAGGGCACGCCGCTCGTCACCGCAGCCCATGCATACAGCATCGACGGCGCAATCGCCGGATGATTTGCCTTCATGGCTTCGACGAATTTTTCCGGCGTCGAGTGCACCTCCTCCGGTCTCACGAACGATTCCGTGGAACCACACCAGCAAGTCACCAACCGCGAAACACGCGAAGTCTTGCGGAAATTCTCGATATCTTCCTTGATCTGCAGCGCGAGCTCGTACTTGTTCTTGCCCTTCTTGATGTTCGGGCCGTCAATCATCTTCACAAAATCGTGATCGAACGCCGCCTTCATCGGCTTGATGGTGGAGAGAAACGGCTTCACTTTCTCGAGGTCTTGCGGATTCAGGACTCCGGCGTTTGCCGCGGATTGGTAGGCGTTGTCTTTGAAAATATCCCAGCCGCCAAAGGTCAAATCCTTCAAGTCCGCAAGCTGCACGAATTTCTTGATCAGCGGCGACCGCGCATCGGTCCGTTTTCCCAGGCGAATCGTGCCCATCTGCGTGAGCGACCCGACGGGCTGCGCTTTTCCATTACGGACCAGCTCGACCCCCGCCATGAACGTAGTGCTGACAGCGCCCATCCCCGGCAGCAACACACCCAGCTTTCCCCGGGCAGGCGCGATTTTCGAAGGCTTTTCCATGCCACTCCTTTGAATGATCGATCAAACTGCGATCGTAAACAAATTTGATGATGAAACAGGATCATTACGCAGTGGAAGCGCACTGCATCCCTGAGCAAACCAGTAATGATGCGGGAAGATTCCAGGATTTGCAAATCGAACAGGCGCATGTTCGTAGATCGGTGTCCGGTTTCATTGCCGCCTTTGGGCAATGTCTCGCACTCTGATATCGTGGCGGTGCTTTGGGAGGTGCGCGCCTGCAAGATCAAGCTCTAGCGACGCTCCGCGGCCAGGTGGCTGACATCATCTCCGGAACTGTTTTTGTGTTTCTCGGATTGACAGCTTGCGGTATCGCGGCGATGCGCCGGCGAAGTGGTGTGCGAGTCCTGGTCTGGCTGGGAATCTGGAGCGCGATGTACGGAGCCCTGCGTTTGGGTGATTCGCTCACTGCGGTGGCTCGTTTGCCTCACTGGTTTCAGGTGAGCGTTCCGTACCTCGACACCGTGATCTTGTATCTGATCTTGGTCGTTGCTGCTCGCGCCTGGCTGGAGCTAAGTGCGGGCAAACTACGTTTCGTTCTTCTGGCGATAATCTTTGCGGGGCTGGCGATAGGTTTAGCGGGAATTGTCGTCTTCTTCTTTACCGGTGCAAGCGACAAACTGTTTCACTACAACAATCTGCTCGCCGCTTGCTTGCTCGCTACCCTGGTTACGGTTGTCGCAGTGCCAAGACTGGCGCACATGTTTCTCGTTCTGCCAGACCGCGGGGCTTTGCTTGTGGGGACGCTGGTTTTCGCCGTGGAAGCCCTCTATACCAGCGTGTCCAGGGCACTGGGCCACCGCGCTTCGACCATCTGGGACTCCCTGGGGTTTGCCGTTTTCCTGTTTTCGTTTGGATATGTCGCCCTGCAAATGGTTTTTGAGGGCGAGCGCCGCTTGCTATCCATTGAGAAGGAGCTGGCGATCGCGCGCGAGATACAGACCTCGATTCTTCCGAGTGGCAGCCCTGAAACCAAAAATCTGCGTATCACCGCCGCCTATCATCCGATGACAGACGTTGCCGGCGACTTTTATGAGTTCATTCCCGTCGATCAGTACCGGGTTGGGGTCTTGGTCGCGGACGTCTCCGGACACGGTGTTCCCGCGGCGCTCATCGCATCCATGATCAAGATAGCAGTACAAACCGTCGTGCCCTGTGCGCACGACCCGCGAGAGGTGCTGGCCGGGCTGAACCGCATTCTTTCCGGGCAGCCCCGCGATCAGTTCGTGACTGCGGCCTATTTGTGGCTGGATACGGAAAATCGCAGAGCGCTCTATTCAGCCGCGGGGCATCCGCCGCTGTTGCGCTGGCGAGAGGGCAAGCTGGAACGCATCGAAAGCAACGGCCTGGTTTTCGGAGTGACACCCGAGCCTGAGTATCCCGTTTGCGAGATGCACACCAACCCGGGCGACCGCTTCCTGCTTTACACCGATGGCGTGATTGAGCCCGAAAATGCCAGAGGCGATGCTTTCGGCGATCACATGATCGAGCAAGTCATTCGCGACAATCAGTCCCGCCCTTCGTCCGCACTGGTGGACCAACTGCTCTCGGCCATTCGGCGCTGGCAACCTGCGTCAACGGCGCAGCAAGATGACATCACCATCATCGCGATCGACGTCCTGTAGTTATGGTAAGTGGGTTCATTTTTTCCAGCGCAATTGATTGGCATCAAAATCGAAGACAATCTGTTTCGCGTTCAGCGACGCCGGTCCCAGATATCCCGCGACGTTGTCGAGCTTGTCCGCAGCGGGCGGGCTGATAAACACCACTTCTCTGTCAAGATCCTGGCCACCCAGGCTAAGTTGGAGCGCGAGGGCCAGACGGTTTTCGACCGTTCCCCCCATGCTATGGGCCAAGACTCGCCCTTGAATCCTGAATTTTTCCAGGATTGCTTCCTGACCGCGCTCGTAGAGAATTGTCCGACGAACGCCGGTGTCCGCGATCATCCACACAGGCCGTCCGTCGAGGTCTGCCTGCACGCACAGCATGGTTTCGTCCTCGCGCATCGGAGCGGCACGCATCCCGCTAAGCTGATCGGTTACGCCGAACACCACACGGCGAGCCGCGTAATCCACCAGAAAACTCTTGCGGCGCAGCAGGTCCAGGCCGATGATTCCGTCCAGTGGCTTTTGCCCCGGGCGCAAATTCCGCAGATCCTCAATGAGAACCGGGACGTCGGAAACCCGCTCCGGGCCGAAAGCAATTTCGGGGAGTTGGGCCCATTCCGCGGGCACAAACTTGTCGAAATTGAAGACCTTCGTCTGTTCCCCGATGATTCCGAGCTTCTTGGCCACGCGGCGGTCAATCGAGGTGATGCTGGTTCCTGTATCGAGAAGAAACCGCAGGCCTTGCAGACTGCCAGCGCCGACCTCCAAAACAATCAGGTATCCGTTGTAAATCTCGACCGGCAGTTCGTTCGGCGCCGTGTCTGGTTTGCCCCTCCCAGCCAGCGCGCTCGATGTCACCAGGAGTCCGATCGCCGTCGCCGCCAAGAATCGTCTTTTCCAGTCCATGACGCTACCTCGACCGCAGTTGCGGTAGCGTCGAACTTTGCCAAGCGCCGCCGACAGCACCATAGCGGCGCAATGACCCGGTGCTGGAATGTCTCTGACATTCTAAGCTCTTTGTTTACAGCACTTACGCTTCCTTCTGACATGCGCCAAAGAAACATTCTTGAATATCTGCGCGTCTATCCAGGTTGACGGAACCCGCATGTCAGGCACACCACAAGCTCCTCAAACCCTTTTGCCTCAGGGGAACTTGCCGCGCTATCGGTTTGGCACGTTCGAACTGGATGCAAACTCGGCCGAGTTGCGTAGAAATGGCATAAAGCTGAGGCTACAGGAGCAGCCGTTCCTCGTTCTTCGGAAGTTGTTGGAAGCTGCGGGGACCATCGTGGCCCGTGAGGACTTGCATGCAGCGCTTTGGCCAGCCGACACGTTCGTGGACTTTGACACGAGCCTGAACACGGCCATCAAACGGCTGCGGGAAGTCTTAGGCGACTCCGCGGACGTTCCCGTCTTTATTGAAACCATTCCACGCCGCGGCTACCGCTTCCTGGCTCCTGTGCAGGTCATCGGAAATGGTGGGCTTTTTACAGTTCGGTCATTCGCAGCCGAGTCCAAGCTGGTGTCTGCTTCGGGTCGCCCTCTTGGCTTTGGCCTCCTGGCGGGAGGCTTGCTGATTGCCTGTGTCATCGGAGGGCTGGGCTTCGCACATCTGTTTTCCGCTCCGGTTCCGCGGGTGATCGACTCGACGCAACTCACCTTTGACGGAGTCAGTAAAACAGGTCTCCATTTACACGGTGGACAAATCTACTTCAATGAAAGACTCGCCAGTCGCATCGCCCTCCTGAATGTTCCCGTGGCTGGCGGCACGCCTACGGTCCTTTCGTCCTCCAATCCTGGCATTTATCTGGGGGATGTCTCCGCGGATGGCTCGAAACTGCTGGTAGGAACCCCGATCAACAGGATGAAGGGTCCGTTTCGGCTAAGACTGATGGATTTGGCCTCCGGCTCGGTGCAGGACCTGGGTGGAATTGAGGTCAGCGATGCCTCCTGGGCGCCCGGAGGGAAAATCATTTTCGCCAAAGGCAGCGATGTCTTCCTGGCCAATGGTGACGGCTCCAGCCCGCGGAAGCTCCTCATTGCTCCCGGTCCTGCGTTCCACTTACGTTTTTCGCCGGACGGCGCTCGCTTGCGCTTCACGGTGGCCGACAAGCATGCCGAACAGGACTCCATCTGGGAAGCAAACCCTGACGGCAGCCGCGCTCATGAGATCCTGACCAGCATGACGGACTTTCCCAGCCGCTGCTGCGGGGAATGGTCCTCCGATGGTCGGTATTATTTTTTTCAGACCGAGCGCAATGGCACGAGCAGGATCTGGGCTTTGGCCGAGCACCATCCGTTCTGGCGAAGAGCCCCGGAACCAATCGAGCTCACCACCGACCCGCCGAATTTTTACATGGGCGGGGCGAGCCAGGATGGCAGGAAACTGTACGTAACCGCTTCGCAACCGCGAGCCGAACTGGTGCGCTACGACTCCGTCTCCCGCCAGTTTGTGCCCTATCTATCGGGAATTTCCGCGGGTGACGTGGAGGTCTCGCGCGACGGACGCCTGTGCACCTACATCCGCTATCCCGAAGCGACGTTATGGCGGGCGAAGGCCGACGGTTCGGAAGCCGCGCAAATTACGGGCCCGTCGCTGCGGGCAGCGCTCCCGCACTGGTCTCCGGATGGCAGGCTCATTGCATTTTCCGGCTCCCGACCGGGCCGGCCCTGGAACATATTTCTCATTTCCGCCACGGGTGGCCCCGCTGAGCAAATCACAAACGGCGCGATGTTCGATCTCGATCCGGCCTGGTCCGCCGACGGCTCGACTCTGGCCTTCGGCCAGGCACGCATGGAGAACAACACGCAAACCGTTTCCGTTCAACTGCTGGATCTGGCGTCACGGAAGACTACGACATTGCCCGGATCGGAGGGTTTGTGCTGCCCGCGATGGTCTCCCGATGGCCGGTACCTCGTCGCCGCGCATCCCATGGGGGAATATTTGGAGCTGTACGAATTTGCCACGGGGAAATGGCGCGTCCTGGAAAAAGACCTGAGTCCCACCGGCTATTTCGAATGGTCGGCCGATAGCAAAGAAATCTTCTTTGACACTCTTGATGCGCTGGAGCCCGCGATTTATCGCTTGCGAATTTCCGATTCGCGCGTTCAGACCGTCGTCGTCATCGATGATATCCGCCGGTATTACCGTACCTTTGGCCCCTGGACAGGCATCACGCCGGACGGCTCTCCGCTCCTGGTCCGCGACATCAGCAGTGAAGAGGTTTACTCGCTCGACGTCCAGCTTCCGTAGAGCCGGGCGCGTGCGCGGCGACAAAGGGAAGAATCGACGCGCTTATTTGTGCGTCGGCAACAGCTCCCAGATCCCCGCGTCTTCCTCACCTAGAACCCAGGAGCAAAATCCTTGCAACCCGCGGTCTTTCACCAGCGTGTAGCGCTCACGGAACGTGCGCGTGTCGGTAAAGAAAATCCATTCCCGCAAATCGTCGCGATAAAAGTAAAACCAGGCGGACCGGTCCACGGGATCCCATTCGACATGCCCTCCGTAAGCCTTCGCGAGATCCAGGGAATCATCAGTGCTGATGTAATCCGCGCTGGGGTTCGGTTTGTCCGTGGGAGGAAAGCCGGTTTGCGCGGGAGCTTTCACCGGGGTTCCGGCGTACCAGTGATACCCGTAGAGTGGAATCCCCAAAGAAAGCTTTTCTTTTGGCACAAATTTTAGCGCGTAGTCGAGGTTAGCCGTCGTCCAGGCCCATCCGGCCACCGGACCTGGTGCGGTCCAGCGCGTGTGCTGGTCATAGGTCATCAGGCAGATGAGATCGACGCTTTTTGCCAGAGCGGCCAGGTCGTACGCCCCGCGCCAATTTTCGTAAATCCAGTTGGAGAATCCGCTTTGGCCGGCCGCGCCCGGCGCATTCGGCACCGTGGCGATGGTTAGCTGGAGCTTCGCGGCGTGAAACTCGGCGGCGATTTCGCCAACCATGGTCGAGAGCGCGCTGCGGTCGGTCCAATGAACGTTTTCGAAATCAAATTGAAATCCCGTGTAGCCGTATTCCCTGCAAGCCTCCCGCAAGCTGACGCTCATCGTTTCATAAGCCGCTCGATTCATAAGAAGATTGTGGATATCGTCCTGCGAAAAGTCCCCGTTGGCCACGATCGGCATCACGGGAACATGGTGCTGGCGCGCCGTTTCGAGCACCAGCGGATTCGGCCCGGCCGAGACGAGCCCGTCTGCGTCAACCGAATACCAGGCGGGAACCAGGATGTCGATTTTGTCCGCGTGCGCAAGAAATGACCGCACAGACTTGGGATCGCGGGTCAAATAAAAAAGAGACTTAGGCTGTTGCGCCCGCACGGGAAGTCCACACGCGGCGAACATCGCGAGAACGAACACTTTGTGTTTCATGGCGACCGGAGTGTAGCTGCCTTCCCTCCCGCGGTGCAATCCCGGCGGCGCCGGCCCTTACGCTTCCTTCCTCGAAGTGCGCAGCTCGTATACGAGATAAGCAACCACCGCCAGATTGATCAACAGGGCGAAGATTCTTCCTGCACTGACGTGTCTCGCGAGCTCGAAGATTTCCAGCGGCAGCAAGGAAGAAGTCGTGATGATCGTGAAATATTCAGCCCATCGCTTCTTCAGGGCCAATCCGATTCCTTCCGTGAAAAAAATCGCGGAATAGATAAACGTTCCGATGCTCAGCTCCTTCAGCCGGCGGTCGTCTACATTCGAAAGCTTTTCCAGCAAACGATTGATGAAATGGTTGTGCGGATCGACGCGGAATACGTTGATCCAGTGCTCGAAAATTTCGGCAACGTCCTTGTGCAACAGCTTCAGCGCGCCGATGGCCACGGCCAGCAGCGCAAACCCCTTCAACAACTTGAAGGCCGCAATCAGCCGCAAGCCGCGCCCATGGGATGATTTCTTTGGCATGCTCCTCGTCCAGCCTTGCAGAAATGGCAGGATTGTACCTTGTCCGCCCTCTGATCCGCCTCGTACTCGCTCTAAGCATCTCGAAACTCCCGGGTTGGCGCACGCGAAAATGCATATCAGAAGAAAGATCGCAGAATTCTAATGGTTCGGCTTCTCGCCTCGGCTGGGTGGCAGACCGGTGTTCTTTTCCCTGCATCCTCATTTGTGATGGGATCCGCAACGGCTGTGATGCGA
>Ga0187804_10000434_pt1 | contig 10340 bp, 10 predicted proteins | sample NC_wetland_sal_i_3_FD_132961 | JGI IMG/M metagenome (GOLD analysis project Ga0187804, IMG submission 132961) | Wetland sediment microbial communities from Neuse River Estuary, North Carolina, USA - Control_4 | ecosystem: Environmental > Aquatic > Freshwater > Wetlands > Sediment | place: USA...
CCGCGCGCGAACGGCCGATAGGCGAAGAAAAGCTTGCCCGCCAGATTCTTGGAGGGCCTGCCCGCCGGGGCCGGACTTATCGCGAAGGAGGCTAGTAGCAACATTGCTTCGGGTAGGATTTCAGTCAAGTCGATGAATACAGAGGAGAAAGCAAATTCCTAGTAGCAACAAAAACGCACTTTTCAAATCTGGCGGCCGAATCGCCTCGCTTGCCGCTGGCCGCTGGTCTTCCAATCGACGGAAAAGAAGCCTCTTTTCTCCGCCTCGCCTTTGCCTCCTGGTTCCGCTAAAATGGATAATTTCCAAATCGGGAAAGGGACTCGACAGAATGACCTCCACTCAAAAGCCGCGCGTTCGCTTCGCACCCTCGCCCACGGGGTTTCTCCACGTGGGTGGCGCGCGAACCGCCCTCTTCAATTGGCTCTTCGCCCGACACGAAGGCGGCACTCTGCTCCTGCGAATCGAAGATACGGACGTCGAACGCAATAAGCCCGAACTCGTGGACGGAATTCTCGAGGCCCTGAAATGGCTCGGCATCGAATGGGATGAGGGCCCCTTCTTCCAATCGCAGCGCCTGGAAATGTATCGCGCCGCCGCCGAGCGAGTGCTGGCAAGCGGCGCGGGATTTGCCTGCTATTGCAAAGGCGCGGCTTACGCCGGGGGCGACGCGGCCCGGGATCATGAAGACGGCCACGAGGGCGAGGGCGACGACGAAGGCCCCAAAGCCGCGAAATTTATCCCCTGCCCTTGCCGCGACCTCACCGACGGCGAGCGCGCCGCCAAAGAAAAAGAAGGCATCCCGCGCGCCATTCGTTTCCGCACCCCGCGTGCCGGCGTCACGAAATTCGAAGACGCGGTCTTCGGCTCCCGCGAAGTGCAAAACGCCGAGATCGAGGATTTCGTTCTGCTCCGCTCGAATGGACTGCCCACCTACCAGCTCAGCGTCGTCGTGGACGATATTGACATGCGCATCTCGCACGTCATCCGCGGCGCCGATCATCTTTCGAACACGCCGAAGCAGGTGCTGATTTATCAGGCGCTGGGCGCCACGCCTCCCGTCTTCGCGCACGTGCCTCTGATTCTTGGCCCGGATCGCACGCGCCTCTCGAAGCGGCATGGCGCCACAAGCGTTGGCTCCTACGCCGAGGAGGGATTTCTCCCCGAAGCTTTCCGAAACTTCCTGGCGTTGCTCGGGTGGTCGCCCGGCGACGATTCGCAATATCTCGGCACTGGTGAATTGATCGAAAAATTCACGCTTTCCGGCGTGAGCCGCACCAACGCAATTTTCGACCGCGCCAAGCTCGAATGGTTCAACACGCAATACTTGCAGAAGCCGCCGGTTGAGAATCTGCTCCCTTACGTCGAAGCCGAATTGAAGCGCGCCGGATTGTGGGAGGGCTCGCAGGCCAGCCGCGACCCCGCATGGTTTGCGCGCGCCGTGGACCTGATTCGCCCGCGCACACGTTTGCTTCCTGATTTCACGGGATGGGCGCGCGCTTTTTTCACCGATGATTTTGAGTACGAAGCCGAGGCCCGCGCGAAATTCTGGAAGGACGAGAAACTGCCCGAACTGCTCGCAAAATTAACGGACGCGCTCGCCGCCCTGCCCGATTGGAATCATGATGCGTGCGATGCCGCGCTGCGCGGTGTTGCGGCGGCGGAAGGTGTGAAGGCGGGGCTGCTGATCAACGCCACGCGCGTCGCCATCGTCGGGCGCGCCGTGGCGCCGCCGCTATTTGAAACCATGGTTGTGCTTGGAAAGGATCGAGTGATCGCGCGCATGCGGCGGGCTCTGCCGGTTATTTCTCAGCGCTAGCGGAAAAAATTTCGGGATGGGCGGCGCGCGATTTCGCGCCCGCGGCAGCCACCGCGAATTTCGCCTCGACGGGCACTTTTACGGGCTGCAAACAGGTCGTGTCGTTGCACGCCTGATATCGCAGCGTGATCGGAATCGTGGCCGCGCCGAGCGGCGCATCGGCAGCGGCTGCAAGCCGCAGGCGCAACGTCACCTTGCCGGTATAAACGTCGAGCGGCTTATTCGGCGAAAACGAAAATTTCTCGAGCTGGCCGACGGGATAGATCGTGTCGAGAAGCTGAAAGCCGGCTGGAATTTGTGGAGTGAGCGTCGTGGGTATCAGGTACGCGTCGGTCGGCTTGTGCGAATTCATGTGGAAGCCGCGCGCGATTTCCACCACCACGGCCACCTGAAATTCCTTTCCGCGCGGCACCGGCGCGAGCGACACGTATGCCACGGGCTTTACAACCGCGGCGGGATTCGGGAGCGCGGAAGAGTCCTGCGGAGAAATTGCCGGCTTCCCCGAAGTGTGGAACGATGCTCCGCCGCCAGTCAAGACCACCACGCACAGAATGGATGCCAGGCGGGTTCCCATCGCGGGGGCTAAACCTTTATCGCGGAGCCGGTTTTTTCGCTCAGGATGCGGCTCATCACTTGATTCAAGGTTTCGCCCGTCTTATCGAGCACGAAGTCTCCGGCAGCATCGGACCAGCCCAGCTTGAAGCTGGTTGTCAGCGCTGATATCCAGATTTGCCGCACGGGAGTGTTGGGGCTGATCACAAAGCGCGTCTCGTCTTCGTCCTCGAATTCGATTTCGAGCTTTCCGCTCCCGCCTTCAACTTCGAACTCATGCTCGTCGCCGAGTTCCGCCAGGCGTTTGCGCAAGCCCTCAAATGCAGCATCGCATTTTTTCTGAAATTCGTGTTCGTCCATCATGGCAATGGCAGGTTACCGCATTTCCGCGAGCGGGAGCAAGGAAACGACCGCAGGGAGCCGGGGAATTTCGCGCCGCTCAAAGCAGCTCTTTGATCTCTTTATCGAGTTCGTCGTGGCTTACAAGCCCGATGAAGCGCTTATGAATTTTCCCGTCGCGCCCGACCACCACGGTCGTCGGCAGCCCGATCAATCCGCCGAATTTCGACGACAGGTCGTCGTTGCCCAGCACGATGGGATAATTCATCGTCTTTTGCTTTCCATCCACATCGAACTGGCTCTTCTGGACGAATGGCGCCACGACGCTTTTGCCTTCGTCGTCCATGGCCACGCCCAGCAGCGTGAATCCTTTGTCGGCATATTTTTCCTGGAAGGCGATCATCCAGGGAATTTCCACCTGGCAGGGCTCGCACCACGTCGCCCAGAAATTGATCACGACGATCTTGCCCTTCAGGTCCGCCAGTCTCACATCTTTTCCCTCGAGATCCTTGAACGTGACGTCCGGCGCATCGGGAAAATTCTTCTTGGACGAATCGTCCCCCGCTTTGCCATTCTCCTGGGCGGAAGCCTTGAAAAATCCGGAGGAACTACAGCCGGCAAAATTAGACGCGACAACCGCGAGCACAATCAGGAAGAGAAGCCCATTCAGAAACTTCTTCATTTGCAATGACTCCATTCACATCCAACGAGAAAACACATTCAGAAATGATAGTTTACCCGAAAGCCATGTCAGGCGGTTGAGGAACACGAGTCCGCCGATCAACAGCAGCAAAACGCCGCTGAACACTTCCACCGTGTGCAGATGCCGCCGAAACCGCTGATAAAATTTCAAGAACCCGCCGATGCCCAGCGCCGTGATCAGAAACGGAATCGCCAGTCCAGCCGAGTAACAGGCCAGAAGAAAAATTCCCTGGCCGATGGTATCGCGCGTCGCCGCGATTCCCAGCACGCTGGCAAGAATCGGCCCGATGCACGGCGTCCAGCCAAACGCGAACGCGAATCCCATCAGAAATCCACTGAGGGCGCCCGGCTGCCCGCCCAAATTGCGGAAATGAACGTCCCGATTGAGCCAGCGCGTCAGCGAAGGGCCAAGAAGAAAAATCAGCGAGACCGAATAGACTTGCAGAGCCTTGATGGAAAGGCCGGCGATGCCCGGCCGCAGGCCTAGCACAACCCCCAGCGCCACCAGAACCAATCCGATCGCAAGCCCGGCGCGCACCGAAATCTTAGCCAGCCAGCCTACCAGGTGCAGTCCAAACAGAACAATCATGGCCCCCGCCAGCGGCGCGAGCAGGGTGCGATTGCGGAGCAGGAACGATCCCACCGCGCTCGCCGACGCTCCGAACGAGATGAACACGATCGAGAACCCGACGACAAAGGCCAGCGCCGACTTCAACAATCCGCCCCGAGGCGTTTTCCCTTCCTTGAGTTGCTCGACGCCGATTCCCGACAGCATCGAAATATAACCGGGCACGAGCGGAAGGACGCAGGGGGAGAGGAACGACACCAGCCCCGCCACAAACGCCGCAAATATGGAAACTTCCATCAGTTTGTATACGACATTTTCGCCCTTGTTAGATGTACCCGACGCGCCATGGGTTCGGCCTGAACCGCGATTTTCCCACATCCTTTAGACGCGCGCCCTCGCTTTTTGTCGGAGGCCGTGTGTCAGGGAAATCCCGCCATGTGGAGCCGTTCGCCGTCGCCCTGGTTCGTTGCGTCCTCATACACCTGGCCGTAAAGCCCTGAAAATGCACCACGCTCCGCAAAATTGCGGTTGGCACCGCTCATGCCTTGAAGAGCCATGCGGGCCCGCTCGCTGGAGCCGGGAACGGCAAAGAGATTTGCCGCATGCGACTGCGGGCCCGTTGCGACTCTTTTCCAGGAGGCCGCCATGACGCCGAATCAAGTGACCGCAGCGCGCGTGGCCGCGGCGTTCCTTGCTGTGGGTTTATTCACATTTGCGGGCAGCGCGCTCGTTGCCGATTTCGCCGCCGTTTTTTTGACGGTCGCCGCCATCGCCCTCGATGGCCTGGACGGCTACCTCGCGCGCACGCGCAACATGGCTACGCCACTCGGCGCGCAGCTCGATATCCTGGGCGACCGCGTGGTGGAGAATCTCTTCTTCACTTTTTTCGCCGTCAGCGGCCTCGTCTCGCTCTGGGTCCCAGTGCTTTTTTTCGTCCGCGGCACGTTGACAGATTTTCTTCGCAGCCTGGCCGCCCGCACCGGACGCAGCGGCTTTGGGAAAAACTCCATGCTCGAGGCATGGTGGGGCCGCACGCTTGTGGCCTCGCGGGCGAGTCGCGCCGCGTACGCCGCCCTGAAGTGCCTCTGCTTCTGTTATCTGGGGCTCCTGCTTCCGTTGCCGCATGTTCCCAGGGCCTGGTTCGGCGCAGCCGCACGGCAATGGCTCGCAGGAGGTGGACAAGCCCTCGTGGCCGCGACCGTGATTTTCTGCATCTTGCGCGCCATCCCTGTTGTCTGGGAAGGCCGCCGGTATCTTGCGGCCACGAACAAGACATCGCCGCCGGTTGCCGTGGAGGTGGCGCGATGAACTCGTGCTGGCAAATCGGCGCGTTCTTCGATCTGGATGGAACGCTGCTCGCGCCGCCCTCGCTCGAATGGCGATTCATCGGTTACTTGCTCGAGCGAAATGAAATCGGGGGCCATAACCTGGCACGCTGGCTCAGACACTGTGCAAAAATCGTTTTCCGTGACCCAATTGCGGCCACTCAGGGCAACAAAGCCTATCTCGCGGGGCTCCCCAAATCGCGCGCGGCAGATTGGTCGAATTCGCATGCCGCGTGGGAACTCCCGTTCTTTCCGCAAGGGATCGCTCGCATGGCTTGGCATCATGCTCAAGAACACACAATTTTTCTTGTCACCGGGGCGCTTGCACCGCTCGTTCGCGAGATTGTCCGCCAGCTTCCCTGTCCCGTCGGAGTCTGCGTCACGGAACTCGAGAGCCTTGAAGGCCAATGGACGGGCTCGCTCTCGGGCAGCCACATGAATGGCGATGAGAAAGCGTGCGCTATCCGCGCCATCGCCGCGGGACGCGGTATCACACTCGCACACAGCTTTGCCTATGGCAATGAAACCGGCGATCTGGCGATGCTCGAAGCCGTTGGCCACCCCGTAGCCATCAATCCTTCTGCTCGGCTCGCGAGCCGGGCTCGCAAACGCGGCTGGAGCATCTGCTGTTGGGATCAGCCGCAAGCCGCACATAAGCTGCAGCTAGAGCAGGAGCACGCGCGATGAAATCAGCCCGCGAAATTTCCTATGGTGATTCAACGTGCGGCCAAACGATTCCCTGGATCGCCGATTCGCATGCTGCCGAGGAGCCCACCCATCGCCGTGCGCTCCTCGAAATTGTCCGCTCTTGCGGTGCGTTCGAATGGGTAACATTTTCTTACCTCGCGTGGCTGAACGCCATCCTGCTCGTCTTCCATCGAAACGTGGTTCACGCTGCGCTCTACTTCACAATTCACTGCGGCCTCGCCATCGGAATCATGTGCCTGGCTTTGGGGGCTCGGCGTTCGAAGGGCGGGGTCGTGCGATTCGCGCGTGACTGGTACCCACTGCCGCTCTACATATTCTTTTTTGAGGAATTGCATGGTCTCGTGCACGCTATTTTCCCCGGCTGGTTCGACCGCTGGCTCATCGAGTTCGACTACGGCCTCGCGGGAGCGCATCCGTCAGTGTGGCTTGCGCGGTTCGCAAGTCCCGCGATGAACGAGTTCATGCAGTTCGCCTACATGACATATTTTCTCTACCTGGTCATCCTCCCGGCCATCCTCTGCGCGAACAAGGACCGTCTCGCTTACTGGACAGTGATGGTTTCCACGGCCGTGGCGCACTATTCCGTCTACATGATTGCTTTGCTTTTCCCGATCGAGAGTCCATATTATTCGCTGGCTTCGATGGAAACAAAACCGCTCGCCGGAGGCTATTTCACTTCGACCATTGAATTCATCGAGCGCTTCGCGCGCGTCCACGGCGCCGCTTTTCCATCCGCGCACGTGGCCGGCTCGATGGTTGCGCTTCTCGCGGCGTACCGCTACCGGCGATGGCTTTTTTGGGTTTGCCTCCCATTCTTCGCGAGCATGTGCGTCGCCACAATCTATGGCCGCTACCACTATGTCGCTGATGTGCTCGCGGGAATCCTTGTCGGTACGATCGGCTTCGCCGTTGGCAGTTGGCTGATGGAACGGAAGGGCGCGCTCGCCGCTATCGCCGAGTAATAATGGGCAGCCTTTCAGTTCAAATTTTTCAGGTCTAAAAGTTCAGCTCAATGCTGGATGCCGCTTGTGCCACTCCGTCGCATCCTCATAGGCGAGCGCAATCGCCAGGAGGCGCGCTTCGCTCCAGTGCCGGCCAATCAGTTGAAGGCCGATGGGTAATCCCGTGTTCGTGAAACCGCATGGAACAGAAATAGCCGGATTGCCCGTGAAATTAGCAGGCCGGTTCATGCGCACCAGAGCCGAACGCACCGTCTCGCGCTCTCCTGCAATTTCCAATTCCTTCTCTCCCAGTCTCGGCGCCGCGATGGGGAGGGCGGGAGCCAGGATCGCATCCACCTCCTCGAATGCGGCGTGAAGCTCTCTTGCGGTTTCGCGCTGCACAGCCTGTGCGCTCAGATAATCCACGGCGCGCACTTCGCGCCCCATCGCAAGCCGCTTGCGCACGTCTTCGCTGTATTCCTCCTGCCGCGCCGGGAAATAGCCTTGCGATTCGTGGTAGCGCGTTGCCTCCGCGAGCGCCATATTCGTGCTCGCCTGAACGGATTCCGCAAGATGAGGCAACGAAACCTCCTCGATGCGCGCTCCCAGCGACGCGAAGCATTTCGCCGCCACGTCAATCGCCTGCCGAACTTCCCCATCCACGCGCTCGAAAAAATATTGCTTTGGCCAGCCGAGCCGAAATCGCCGTGGGATGCTCTTGCGGAGCTTTCGATAATCAGGAGCCGTTGCGCCCCCTGGATATTTTCCGGCGACAGCTTCGAGCATGATGCAAACATCCGTCACGCTCCGTGCGAGCGGCCCCGCGTGGTCCATGCTTATCGCCAACGGCACCACGCCCTCGACGCTTACGAGGCCGTACGTCGGCTTCAATCCAACGATTCCGCAGAGCGACGCCGGAATGCGAATCGAACCTCCCGTGTCCGTCCCAATCGCAGCGAAGCACATTCCCGTCGCCACAGCCGCCGCCGATCCTCCACTCGAACCGCCGGAAATGCGATCGCGCGACCACGGATTGCGCACCGGACCATAATGCGGGTTCTCGCTCGTGATCCCATACGCGAACTCGTGCATGTTCGTCTTGCCCAGCAGGATCGCCCCTGCTTTCGCCAGCAACCTGGCCACTTCGCTGTCTTTCTCCGGCACGAAATCCGCGAGAATTTTCGAACCCGCCGTCGTGCGAATACCTCGGGTACAAAAATTGTCTTTCAGCGAAATGGGAATCCCATGCAGAGGGCTGCGCGGGCGCCCGCGGCGGAAGGCACGTTGGGCGATTCGTGCTTCGCGGCGTGCTCGGTCCGCCAAAACTGTAACAAACGCATTCAGCCCCGCGTTTCCACGTTCGATGCGCTCCAGGGCCGCGTCCACAAGCTCGACAGGCGAGATTTCCCTGTTGCGCAGCAGTCGCGCGGCCTGCTCAATCGAAAGATATGCCTCGTCCAGCTCGGAATGGGAAGGCACGATGCTCCTCTAGAAGATTTTCTCCTGGCGTCGCAGGTTCCCCGCCGAGCCGAGATTGGCGATTCGCAGTACAAAGCCGTACCTCGTCTCGTTGCGAATGTTGCCGAACGAAAGCCGGCGGTATTCGAATCCCAGCCCGCAGCAGGACCCGTTGTAGGTCACCTGCGCCACCTGGTTCTGAAAATCATTAGCCGTGAAGTCGTAACTCACGCCGCCCTGCACGTTCCAGCCCGGGCGCGTCAAATCCCCATAGCCTGCGAGCACGCGCAATTGATTCGACCGATGCACGAAATCGAAGTCCGGCGGATTCTCGAAGGCCGGCGTGGGAAGGTTGATCGCCGAAAAGTGCGCGAGCGTGAGGAACGACTCCCGGTACGGCTTCCACTTCACGAGCGTCCCAATCGCCGTCATCTGCCCGCGCTTGGGATCGTAATCAATGCGCAGTTGCGTATCGAAACGCTTGCCCGGCGTCACCCGCAGGTCGCTCACGATGGGAGAATATTTCCGCGCTTGGTCGGCAAATGCAAACGGCGTGAGCGAATCGAGTGTTTGAAAGACGTTTCGCTGTCCGGCCACGAGCGCGCCGCCGAAGGTCGGGTCAAAAAAGTATTTCTGGACCAGCCGCCAGCTCACCAATTCTTTGGCTTGGCCGTCACGAGTGCGGCGGTAGAGCCTCTGCGTAAATCCGTATTCAAACTCGTTCGTGTCCGTCAACGTTTCATCCTCATCGAAGCGGATGAACCGCTGAAAATCGTTCACTCCGGTGACGTAGCGATAGACGATGTCCGGCTCGATGACGTGCTTCCATTTCGTCTCTCCGCTCCGCCACACGCGCTCGATCGTCGGCGGCCGCATGTCCACGGATGTTTCCTCCGTGGTCCGGAAGAAGCCCTGATCCAGAAATCTTCCGCCGGCCTCTTGTGCCCCATAATAAGTGGACCTCAGCGTAAAACTCGGCGTCACGCTGAGCCACGGCCCCCAATGAAACGGCATTGTCACGCTCGGAGCAAACTCGCTCCGCGCGATGAACGCCGGCGAATCAAACGGCGTCACCGTCTCGCCCTTGTGCACCGCCCCGGTGAAAACGTCGAACGAAAAGTAGAAGGGCAATTGCCGGAATGGCGCCTGGTCCACGGAACTGAACCGCGCTTCCGGAGCCGTCCGCAGCGTAATGGACGATTGCGGCGTCGCGCTCAGAAAGTTCTTGTAACTTAGCGCCGCAATATCCACGCTGAAGCCGCGAAAATTATTAGTCAAAAACGCGGTATCGCGCACTTCCGAGTTCACGGCCTGCGAGAAAGTTTCCGCCCAGGCCAGCCGGAACGTGAGCGAAGTGAGCTGGTTGAAATCCACGACCGCGCGCCAGCCATCGGGCAGCAGTGCGGTGAAGCCGATGTGGTCTTCATGCCCGCCTTCCTTGAGCGGCGGAGCATCGGTCTGCTCCAGGCCCCGGTCCATCACGCCGAAATAGGTGGCGTCAAATTTTGCGTTCTCCCAGGGGCGCATGCGGATCTCGCCCTTCTCGCTCCAGCCCCGCTTGCTGAAATAGTCGCCGCCGATCGTTGCGTCCATCCAATCCGTCGGCGCCCAATAAAACGCTTCGCCCAGCACATCCCCTTTCTGCGTGCTGTGCCCTGGATCCGGAATCATGAATCCGGATTCGCGCTGCTTTTCGGCGGGAAACGTCGAGTACGGGAGATACATCACGGGAATCGTCTCGATCCGAAAGTTTCCGTTGACGATGCGCACGTTCTTTTGCAGCCGGATCGTCGCTGCCGGCGCATAAAATCTCCACGTGGGCTTGTTCGGGTCGCAAACCGTGAGCCATCCGTTGTGAATTTCATACGTCTGCTCGTCCAGCCGGTCCACCTCCTCAGCTTCCACGTACAACGGATTCGGGCTCACCAGCA
>Ga0187804_10000435_pt1 | contig 10338 bp, 6 predicted proteins | sample NC_wetland_sal_i_3_FD_132961 | JGI IMG/M metagenome (GOLD analysis project Ga0187804, IMG submission 132961) | Wetland sediment microbial communities from Neuse River Estuary, North Carolina, USA - Control_4 | ecosystem: Environmental > Aquatic > Freshwater > Wetlands > Sediment | place: USA...
GACTATGCGCGTGCAGAGAAACAATTGGCGGTTCTGGCACAAGGGAATGCAGAGACTGAATTAGGCGCGGTGCTCTATTACTCGGTCTTGCATGGCGAGAAGACGCGGCATGAAGTCTTTGAGAAGCAGCAGTTTTCTCATGACGAGCTGGCCAGTCCCCCCGGGCAGTTGAACGGGAAGCCGTTTCAGTCCTTGCGCGATGCGGATCCTGATATCGGTGCCCGTCTGGAGGTGTTTGCCGCGGGCGCGTACTTGTGGATTCCGTTCGTGCACATCGCATCGGTTGAAATAGGAGCCCCGACGCGGTTGCGGGACACGCTCTGGGCCCCTGCTCTGGTGCGCACCGGCCCGGCCTTCACAGGACGCGAACTGGGCGAGGTTCTGATTCCGGCCGTCTATCCGTTCTCGTGGAAGGATTCCAACCAATCAGCCTGGCTGGGACGAATCACGCAATGGGCGGCGGATGACGAAGGCAAGGAATACCCTTCCGGACAAAGGGTTTTGTTGGCTGACGGCAAGGAGATCCCGTTCCTTGAAATCAGATCTCTGGAGTTCGTCCAAGCCGAGCCTAGTTGAGTCGCGGCCCGTTGATCGGAAATCGTGTCATGGCCCTTCGTGAAGATCTCCTGAACCCGATTGCAGGTGAGAATCCCAGCGGAGTCGATCTTCGCTACGACAGCCTCCTGCTCTTCGACAAGATCAAAGAAGCACGCCGCCAGGATGACGATCTCGCCCAAGGCGACTGGCAGCACGAGCGAAAAGTCGCCGATCACAAACTGGTCGTCAAGCTTACCGAAGAAGCTCTCGCCGGCCGCAGCAAAGATCTGCAACTCGCCGCCTGGTTAACCGACGCCTTGGTTCATGCTCAGGGTTTCGCCGGTCTTCGTCAGGGTTTGACTCTCTGTCACGGACTGATTCAGAACTTCTGGGACACGCTCTATCCGGCCATCGAGGACGGCGATCTGGAACTGCGCGGCGCTCCGCTGGAGTGGCTCGTCGCGGCACTCGACCTGCCCCTTAAGTCGGTTCCGCTCGTCAATGCCGGTTACAGCTTCCTCAAGTACAAGGAAACGAAGCTGGTCGGATATGAGAGCGCGGCACAGAACGATAGGGACAAGAAAGCGCGCGCCAAGAAGATCGAGGAAGGTAAATTGCCTCCCGAACTGTTTGACAAGGCTTTTGTTGAAACTCCCAAGGCGTTCTACGCAACCGCGGAAAAGGAACTCGACGCCTGCCTGCAAACGGTGGAGCAGTTCGCCCGCTTGTGTGATGAGAAATTCGGCGGCGCCGCGCCTCCCATCGGCAAACTGAAAGTGCCGCTCGGGGAGATTCGGCAGTGCGTGCACGCGCTGCTCGAAAAGAAGAGAGAAACCGAGCCGGATCCCGTCGAAGAGACTCCGCCAGAAACGCTCGTGGGTTCAGAAGGCCAGCCCGGCACGGGATCCGCGGCCGTGGTCGAGCTAACCGATCGAAGGTCCGCGATCGCCTTGGCCGTGAAAGCCGCAGCCTTCCTTCGCAAACAAGAGCCCTATAGCCCGGCTCCTTACCTGATGTTGCGAGGTTTGCGTTGGGGGGAGCTGCGTGCGGCCGTAAATCTGTCCGATGCCACCCTGTTGGAGGCTCCTCCGACCGAACTCCGGCAGCAGGTGAAGCGACTGGCGCTGGCCAAGCGGTGGGAGGAGTTGCTCGAGACGGCCGAAAACGCGATGGCGTTGCCCTCGAGTCGCGCATGGCTCGATTTGCAGCGTCTCGTCTGCCAGGCTTGCAATGCCTTGGGCAAGGAGTATGCAGCCATCGAGTCGGCAATTCATTCGGAGCTGAAGTGCCTGCTCGAGGACCTGCCCCAACTGTGGGATGCCAACTTGCTCGACGACACTCCCGTTGCCAACCCCGAGACCAGAGCCTGGCTTCGCAAAATTGGCGACAAAACCCTGGCCAGTGCCAGTGCCGCACCCCATGCCGAAGGCGCGGAACCTGCGGCCGATGGCAGTTCGGCTGCGCCGGGCACGCCTCCAAACTGGCCAGCCCGGCTCCCCGACGTCTACGAACTCGCGCAAGACGCTCTTAAGGCTGGCCAGCCCGAGAAAGCCTTCGAGATCATGCATCAGGAGATCTCGCGCCAACCCAGCGGACGGCGCAAGTTCGAACGAACGCTGCAGATGGTGCACCTCTGTGTAGCCGCCGGCAAAGATGCGATCGCGCAACCTTTGCTGGACGATCTCGCTGCTGCCATCGAAACCCACAAGCTCGACGACTGGGAAGACCGGGAACTGATCGCCGCGGCACTGACCACGGTCATGACCGTCAGTAAGAAAGTGCAGGGCAGCGCCAGTGAGAAGCAGAAGCTGTTTGAGCGCATCTGCCGGCTGGATCCAGTTCGCGCGCTGGGGTCGATTGGGTAATGCCACATGGCGGGACAAAGCCAAGGCGATGTCACTGTAACCTTGTCGGTTCTGGACCGGCTCATCGACAAAGAGCCGAAGAGCCAGACGGAGGCGCCCCTGACCCGATCCATGTCGGTTCGGCAGATGAGGGCCGCTGTCCGCCGGGATTTGGAATGGCTCCTGAATACCAGGCGCATCGCGGACGAACCGAACGAAGCGCTGAGGGAAGTGAACCGGTCGCTCTATATCTACGGGCTTCCCGATCTGTCCTCCTACAACATCAACATCCCCAGCGACCAGTCCAAGCTCATCCGCCAGATCCAGGCAGACCTCAAACTCTTTGAACCGCGGCTCGCCAACGTCCGCATCCTCCCGCTGGAACAGCCCTCCACCGGAATGCAGGAATTCCGCATCCGGATTGAGGGGCTGCTCCGGATGGATCCTTCGCCGGAGCCTATTTCCTTCGATACTGTGATCGAACTTAAGAGCGGTCTCTGCCGTTTTTCAGGGAGAGCTCATGCGGGATGACCTGTTGCTTTATTACGAGCGTGAACTGGATTACCTCCGCAAGATGGCGGTGCAGTTCGCGGAGAAGAATCCCAAGGTCGCCTCCCGGCTGGTGCTCGAGCCCACCAAGTGCGAAGACCCTCATGTCGAGCGGCTGCTGGAGGCCTTTGCGTTTCTGGCCGCCCGCGTCCATCTCAAGGTGGATGACGAGTTTCCCGAAATCACCGAAGCCCTCCTGACGGTGATCTATCCGCAACTGGTTCGTCCCGTACCCGCTATGTCGATCGTGCAGTTTCAGCTCGATCCGGAAAAGGGAAAGCTGGCCACCGGGCTCCCCATTAAGCGCGAGTCCGTTCTCTACTCTCGTCCCGTCAACGGTATCCCGTGCACCTTTCGGACTTGTTATGACACCGTGCTTTGGCCCATCTCGGTCACGGCTGCCGAATGGACCACGCCCGCCCGGTTGCAGCCCTCGGTGCGCAGCAACGACGCCAGTTTTGCCGTCCGCGTGCAACTGCAATGCTTCCCCGATGCCGCGCTGCCACAGCTGAAGCTCGATCGACTCCGCTTCTTTCTCGACGGGGAGAGCGGGTTCGTCAACACGCTTTACGAACTCCTGCTCAGCCGATGCATCAGAATCTTGGTTCGCGACCCGAACCCCAAATCTAAAACTCTGCCGGTCGCTCTGGCGGCATCAGCTCTCCAACCCGTCGGATTTGGAGCCGAACAAGGCATGGTGCCGTTCAATCGCCGCGCCTTCCTCGGCCATCGCTTGCTGTTGGAATACTTCACGTTCCCGGAAAAGTTTCTTTTTGTGGAGATCTCAGGTCTCGAATCAATCTGGGCAGCTGGCTTCAAGGACGCGGTGGAGTTCGTTTTCCTGATTTCCGATTCTCCCGCTGAGCGCCATCAACGCCTGGAGTCGGAATTGTCTCACCAGACATTCCGCTTGGGCTGCAGCCCCGTGGTGAATCTTTTTCCCCAGGTCGCCGAACCCGTTCAACTTACTCAGTTGAAGTATGAATACCCGATTGTTCCCGATGTCCGGCGCCCTTTCGCTACCGAAGTGTTTTCCGTTGACTCCGTCACCTGCATCAATACGGCCAACCAGCAGACCACAACCTTCGAACCCTTCTATTCGCTCCGGCATTCCGCAAAGAACGCGAAAGAATCCTGTTTTTGGCTTGCCCGCAGACGTCCTTCCCCACGGGCCAACGATTCCGGAACCGACATGTTTCTTTCGCTCCTCGATCTCTCCATGCGCACCGTTCAACCGGGGGGTAATGTCTTATCGGCAAGCACCACCTGCACCAATCGCGACCTCCCGGCCCGCTTGCCCTTCGGAGCCGAGTCGGGGGATTTCGAAATGGAGGGGGGCGCGCCCTTGAAACGGATTGTGGCCTTGCGCAAGCCCACCGCTACCGTCCGGCCTCCCGGAGGAAGAAGCGCGCTGTGGCGCCTCATCTCCCATCTTTCCCTCAATCACCTCTCGCTCGTGGAAGAAGGCAAGGAGGCCTTGCAGCAGATTCTCCGTCTCTACGACTATGCCCGATCCACCTATTCGCAGGGCGTCATCGAAAGTATCCTGCGGGTGCAGAGCCGCCGCCATTTCGCAGGCATTGCTTCCGACGAGGGGATCAGCTTCGCCCGCGGCACTCGCGTCCAGCTCGAACTGGATGAAACCAGGTTCGTGGGCGGAGGCGCATTTCTGTTCGCCAGCGTCCTGGAACATTTCCTGGCAATCAGTGCTTCTCTCAACAGTTTTACCCAGTTGATTGTGACCACGCCGCAGAGAAAGGAACTTTTGCACGAATGGCAACCAAGGGCGGGACGGAAAATTCTGGTCTAAAGGGTTCACCGATCGAACGGGCGTTGCGCGAAAACGCTCCTTCTTTCGAGTTCTTCCAGGCCGTGACTCTGCTGCAGCGGATGGCGGGCCGCCAGCCTGTCGGTCGCTTTGCCGACCCGCAGGACGAAGCCATTCACTTTCGCGTCAACAATCATCTGGCATTTCCGGCCAGTCAGATTCATGAACTCGAAGGTTCCGATGACGGCCCCTACCGCATGCTGGTCAACTTTATGGGCCTGACTGGCCCCATGGGTCTCCTGCCCTATTGCTACTCCGAGCTGATTTTGGAACGGGAACGAGACAAGGATGATGCTCTCGCACGATTCTTCGACATCTTTAATCACCGCATGATCTCGTTTTTCTACCGGGCGTGGGGAAGGTACCGGTTTCCGGTGACGTACTCCCTGGGTGAAGAGGATACCTTCACTCAGCACTTGTTGGATCTGATTGGCCTCGGTACTCCCGGTCTTCAACAGCGTCAGACCATTGCAGACCAAGCCCTTCTGCATTATGTCGGCCTTTTGGCGATGCAGTCGCGCTCGGCCCTCGCTTTGGAGCAGATTATCGCCGACTATTTCGATGTTCCGGTAGAGGTTGAGCAATTTGCCGGAGCGTGGTACCGTCTGGACTCCTCAACGCAAAGCTGTTTGCGCGAAGGCCAGTCCCTCAACGAACAGTTGGGCGGTGGCGCCGTAGTCGGGGATGAGATATGGAATCCGCAATCTCGGGTACGCATCAAGCTCGGGCCCTTGGAAATGCCGTGCTACTTGGAGTTTCTCCCCGGGGGAAGCGCTTTTGAACCCCTGCGGGCGATCACGAAGTTTTTCGCCAACGAGGAATTGGATTTTGAGGTTCAGCTCATTTTGAAGCGCGAGGAAGTTCCCTCGTGCGAGGTAGGCGCAACATCCGACCACGGCCCGCGCCTGGGTTGGGTCACTTGGCTCAAGTCGGCGCCTCTGGGGTCGGATCCGGGAGACACAGTCCTTAATCTGTGAGGGGAGGGAGCATGGGACCGAATCTGAAATCGCTGATCGGTAAGCTCAACCACACCGCGCGCTCAGCGCTCGAAGGTGCCGCCGGACTCTGTCTCTCTCGCACCCACTACGATATCGAGGTGGAGCACTACCTCTTGAAGCTGCTGGATTCGAACAACAGCGACTTCGCTTACATCGCGCAGCATTTCGGCATCGATACGTCCAGGCTCACAACCGAGCTGACCCGAAGCCTGGACAAATTGAAATCCGGCAATGCCCGGACTCCGGCGATCAGTCCCTCGGTCTTGAAAATGCTTACCTGCGCCTGGACCATCGGCTCCATCGATTTTGACGCGATGCAAATCCGCACGGGCTTCACCATCCTGGCGCTGGCCACCGAAGATGAGTTGGTCCGCCTGACGCGCGAGGTAAGCCGCGAGTTCCAGAAAATCCAGGCGGAGGCGCTCCGCAAGGATTTCAACACCATCGTGGCGGCCTCGCATGAAGAGATGTCCGGCGCTTCCATGGCGGCGCCCGCCCCCGGTGAGCCGGGCAGACCTGTCGGCGGAAAGACCCCGAACCTTGATCAGTACACGGTCAATCTCGTCGAGAGTGCGAAGAAAGGCAAAATCGACCCCGTGTTGGGTCGCGATGTTGAGATCCGCCAGGTCATCGACATCCTGACTCGCCGGCGCCAGAACAACCCCATTCTCACCGGTGAAGCGGGCGTTGGGAAAACGGCCGTGGCTGAGGGTTTCGCGCTGCGTATCGCTCAAGGCGATGTTCCCCCATCCCTGAAGAACGTCACCTTACGGACGCTCGATCTGGCGCTGTTGCAAGCGGGCGCGGGTGTCAAGGGGGAATTCGAGAATCGTCTGAAAGGTCTGATCGAGGAAGTCAAATCCTCCCCCACTCCCATCGTGTTGTTCATCGATGAAGCGCACACCATGATCGGGGCGGGAGGTCAGGCCGGTCAAAATGATGCTGCCAATCTTCTAAAACCGGCACTGGCGCGCGGTGAATTGCGCACCATCGCCGCCACCACCTGGTCCGAATACAAGAAGTTCTTCGAGAAAGACGCGGCCTTGGCCAGACGTTTTCAGGTCGTTAAGGTCGAGGAACCCACCGAAGCCCAGTGCATGGTGATGATGCGTGGCATCGTGAGTCCCTTGGAAAAGCATCACAAGGTCCGTATTCTGGACGAGGCGGTAGCCGGTGGTGTCCGCCTCTCGCATCGCTATCTGGCCGGCCGCCAGCTTCCCGACAAGGCCGTCAGCGTGCTCGATACTGCCTGCGCCCGGCTGGCGCTCGGCCAGAACACAACCCCACCCGCAATCGAAGATGCCACTCGCCAACTCGACGATGTCGAAGTGCAGAAACGCATCCTGGAACGCGAAGCCGTCGTGGGCGTGGATCACGCCGAGCGCTTGCAACTGCTCGATAAACAAAGGTCTGAAATCCAGACACAGCTGTCCAAATTGCAGGAGCGTTGGAACAAGGAGCGGGACCTGGTCGGTCAGATTCGCAATCTCCGTACCAAGTTGGAAGAGCACGCCGCCGGCAACGGGGCGCCGGGCGCCGCCGCTCCGGCCAATGGACAACAACCTCAAGCTCTCTCCGCCACCGGAGGAGTTTCCCCGGACACGGCGGTTGCCGTGGCCACCCCCGTTCAGGCGGCTGTCAACCTCGCGGAACTGCGTCGTCAGCTTTCCAAACTCGAGTCGGAACTCTCCGCCCTGCAGGGGGAAACGGGCTTGATCCGCGTCTGTGTCGACGCCCAAATTGTCGGCGAAGTCATCTCGGGCTGGACCGGCATTCCGGTTGGCAAAATGCTGAAGGACGAGATCGCGACGATTCTTTCGCTGCAAAAGCATCTCGGAAGCCGAGTCATCGGGCAGGACTATGCCCTGGAAGTCATCAGCCAGCGCATCCAGACTTCGCGGGCCAGCCTCGACGATCCCCAAAAACCAGTGGGTGTGTTCATGCTGGTAGGCCCGAGCGGTGTCGGCAAGACGGAAACGGCGTTGGCGTTGTCGGACCTGCTCTACGGCGGCGAGCACAACGTGATCACCATCAACATGTCGGAATTTCAGGAATCCCATACAATCTCGACCTTGAAAGGATCGCCGCCCGGATATGTAGGCTACGGCGAAGGCGGCGTCCTCACCGAGGCCGTCCGGCGGCGGCCCTACTCGGTGGTCCTGCTGGATGAAGTCGAGAAGGCGCATCCCGACGTGCTGGAGCTCTTCTACCAGGTCTTCGACAAGGGCATGATGGAAGACGGCGAAGGCCGCCAGATCGATTTCAAGAACAACATCATCATCCTGACCACCAATGCCTGCACCGCCCAGATGATGAAACTCTGCGCCGATCCGGAAACCGCACCCAGCCCTCAGGCCTTGGTGCAAGCGCTGAAGCCCGAATTGAACAAAATTTTCAAACCGGCATTCCTGGGTAGGATGGTGGTCGTGCCCTACTATCCCATCCGCGACGAAGCTTTGAAGAAGATCATCGTGCTCAAGTTGGGAAAGATTCAGCGCCGCATTCAGGAGAACCACAAGATCGCCCTGAACTATGATCCTCAGCTGATCGATGAAGTCGCCAAGCGCTGTACGGAAGTCGAAAGCGGAGCCCGCAACGTCGATAACATCCTAACCAACTCGTTGCTGCCAGACATTTCCCGCCAGATCCTGGGTAAGATGGCCGAAGGCGAGAAACTGAGTTCGATTCGGGTCGGGATCGCGGAGGACGGTGGCTTTACCTACGCTTGACATAGTCATGGGGCGTAGTGGAAAACAAGTTCTCTAGAAACGATAGCATCATCGATGGGTAGTTCGGCCAAGACGGAGCATGCATGGCTAGACGCTGGGGTCAGAACTTAGTAGTGGATGGCTCGTGGTACACGAAAGATGATGCGCTCGCGTTGCTCGTCTATTATGCCTTCGCAGGTACGACAAGTCTCGCGGCCACAAGAGTGCCCGGTGTAGCGAACACCAACGTCGTGGATAGCTATGAGCTTCGAGTGCTGGAAATCTTGCGCAAGATCACGACGGGATCTAGCGTTGGGAGGCTTCTCATCACACTGATCAATGCTTCGCCGCGCACTCTTAGAATTGTGCCGGTAGGCCTTAATCAATCAAAGTACACGCGTGCCCTTCCGGTGGCTTGCCTTCCCACGGCATGCGCGGGGGGAGCAACCGACTCCCTCCTCCGGTTTGAACCAATTGCGTGGGGTAACACACCGACCGCGACAATTGATCCAGGCAAGCATTTCAGGTCCGACGATGTCCTCCTTCATGAAATGTTCCACGCGCTCCGCCAGATGCGAGGGTTATTCGCGGCCACTCCCATGGGAGAAGCCTTCCATTTCGTGGAAGAGTTCTATGCAATCATGGTCACGAATATGTATGTGTCTGAAGTTGGGCGACCCGAATCCCGGCGCGCCGACCACCTTCTTCCTTTCGACCGACTCTACGAGAAACCAACCGGGCCATTCGTCGACACCGATGTGGATTTCTTCATAAGGCATAAGGCGGAAGTTGACGCGATGATCAAACAGATGCCCGACTTTTGCGCGCCCCTTGGCGAAATCAACAACCCGCTCCCTTGGAATCCAATCAAGAAGGCTTGGAATCACGAGAAGTTATATGGGATTTAGAACGCTTCCGTTGTGGTAGCAGTTGCCGCGCCAGAATGTTCTTGCGAGAGGGGTGTCGCATGGCGCCATTTTCAGAAAGTCCGACATGCCGAGGAGGGCATGGAATAGCACTGCGGATATCTCCTCGAGAAAAGATCCTGACCTATGGCATCTCCCTATAGCCAACAAAACCGACTCATTGCCGTTGATACTCCCTTGGGGGAAGATGTCCTGCTGTTGCAGAGCTTTGGCGGGCGCGAAGCGATCTCCAACCTGTTCAGGTTCCACCTCGACCTCCTCTCCGAGAAGAGCTCCATTTCCTTCAAGGACATCGTTGGTCAAAAAGTCTCGATCCGCGTCACTCTCTTCGACGGCAGCGAGCGTTATTTTCACGGCCATGTCAGCCGCTTTGGCCAGAGCGGCTCGGATGCGCGCTTCACTCATTATCAGATGGAGGTCGTGCCCTGGCTCTGGTTTCTGACCCGCAGCGCCGACTGCAAGATCTTCCAGAACATGACCATTCCGGACATCATCCAGAAGGTCTTCAAAGATCGCGGCTTCCAGGACTTCAAGAGTTCGCTCACCGCCACCTACGAGCCGCGGGAGTATTGCGTCCAGTACCGCGAAACGGACTTCAACTTCGTTTCCCGCCTCATGGAGCAATACGGAATCTTCTATTTCTTCCAGCACGAGAAGAGCAAGCACACCCTCGTAATGGGAGATTCGCCGAGCGTTTTCCAGGCCTGTCCCAGGCAGAGCAAAGTTCGCTTCGACCTGGCCACTGGTGCCATGGACACATCCGACGTCATCAACGGATGGCACATGGAGCAGGAACTGCGCACCGGCAAGTACTCGCTGACCGATTACAACTTTGAAACCCCCAGCACCAGTCTGCTCTCCGGCGAACCAACGGTCATCGGTGTAGGAGGGAATACCGCATACGAGATTTACGATTACCCCGGCGAGTATCTGAACCAGTCCCAGGGC
>Ga0187804_10000439_pt1 | contig 10278 bp, 9 predicted proteins | sample NC_wetland_sal_i_3_FD_132961 | JGI IMG/M metagenome (GOLD analysis project Ga0187804, IMG submission 132961) | Wetland sediment microbial communities from Neuse River Estuary, North Carolina, USA - Control_4 | ecosystem: Environmental > Aquatic > Freshwater > Wetlands > Sediment | place: USA...
CGCATCGCGGTTCAGCGCGTAATGCGTCGAGAGGTAACCGGGATGAAGGTCGTGGGCGATAACCTCGGGCGTCACGCCGACGAATTGCTCCATTCGCGCAATCGCCTCTTCGAAGGCATCGCAGGTTTCGAGACTCTCGAGGTCTCCGATGTGGGGACCGAACCATGCCATGTCGCCGACGCCGAGACAGAACGCATTCTTCAGATGCGCGCCGACCGCCAGTACCGGCTGCTCGAATGGGGGATCGACCGGTACCGGACGCGGAACGTAACCCCGCGAGCGGCGCAGTATCGTCGGAGCCCCCGCGATCACGCGTGCGACGGAATCATCGCAGCGAGTGACGATCTCGCGGTTGTGCAGCAGGAACAGATCCGCTATTCCCCGCAGGCGCTGAACGGCCTCTTCATTGCGATAGGCGATAGGCTCGTCCGACAGATTGGCCGATGTCATCACCAGCGGCCGTCCGACCGCGGCAAGTAGAAGATGGTGAAGAGGCGTATAGGCAAGCATCACGCCCGCCAGCGGGCTGTCCGGCGCGACCTCATCGGCGAGATTCGCGTCGGGGCGGCGGCCTGCGAGAATGATCGGGCGTTCGGGCGAGCATAGGAGATCGCGCTCGACCGCGGTGAGCATCGCGATACGCTCGGCGTCAGCGAGTTCGCGGACCATGACCGCCAGGGGTTTCGCCTCGCGCCGCTTGCGGTCGCGAAGCCGGACGACCGCGGCTCGCGAGGTCGCATCGCAGGCAACGTGGAATCCGCCCAGCCCCTTGATCGCTACGATCATGCCGTCGCGGAGCGCGCCGGCGGCCGTTTCGATCGGGTCCGCCGATTCCTGGCGCTCGCCGTCTGCGTCCAGCAGCCAAAGCCGCGGACCACATTTGGGACATGCGTTCGGCTGTGCATGAAAGCGACGGTCGTTTGGATCTTCGTACTCGTGCCGGCATTCGAGGCACATCGTAAACGGCGCCATCGTCGTCGCCGACCGGTCATAGGGAACGTCAAGCGCGATCGTAAAGCGCGGGCCGCAGTTGGTGCAATTTGTGAACGCGTAACCGAAGCGCCGATTTCGGCGGTCGAAGACTTCGGTTAGACACTCAGAACAGACGGCGATATCTGCAGGAATCGATACGCGACGGTCGCCCCCGCGCTCGCTTGTGCCGATCTCGAACTCGTCGCACCGCTCCGGCCCGATCGGACTCCACGCGACGGTCATCAACCTGGCGGCCGGCGGCGCGGTCGAGACGAGCCGGCGGCAGAACCGCTCCAGCGCATCTTGCGGGCCGAAGGCATCGATCGTGGCGCCGGCGGGATCATTTCGCACGCGTCCAGTGATCCCCTCCGCACGGGCGAGGCGGTAAACGAAAGGCCGGAAACCGACACCCTGGACGATTCCATTTACCGTGATTCTGCGGCCTTCGAGTCGCACTCCCCGCGCTTCGGTCTCGTATGGAAAGGCGCCGGCCGTCATCGCATTTTGCGTCTGTTACGCCGTCTCCTCAGGGGTTGCCGAGCGAGCGCACATAGGCGACCAGATCCCAGATTTGATCGTCATCCAAGCTTTTCCACGAGGGCATTGCGCTGCCCGCCACGCCATCATGGATCGCCTGGTAAATCTTCGGCGCGGACGCGCTATCCGACCATAGTGGAACGGTCAAATTGGCTGGTGGCGGAATCATCCCCGCGCTCCTCGGCCCGTGGCCGTCGGCGTCCTTGCCGTGGCAAATCGCGCAGTTCTCCATGAAAAGCTCGCGGCCCTTCTCCCGCGCCTGGCGCGAAACCAGTTGCCCAGGCGGCATCCGGACCGCTCCGCCCGCCGGACCCGCTCTCTTGCTACAGCCCAAGGCCACGAGCGGGACGGTGAGCATGGCCCCCACGGCCACCAGCGTTCGTCCTCTCAACCAGCTCGTAGCCAAGGGCGCGCGTCTCATGCACGGCAGGCGCAACCCCGTCACCGTCGATTCGCGCGAAGGAGCCCGCTGGAGCATCTTCGCGAATAGCATCAACAAGAATGACGTGCTGCGACTCCGCGACGAGTCTCAGCAGCGCCAGCCCCAAGGTCCCTCCGTCCGCCACTTGCAAGCCCGGCGGTATCTGGAACTCACGCGCAAGCTCCGCTACCGCCGCCGCTCCAAAGCCGTTATCACCGAGAAGCAAGAGTCCGGTTTGCATCGCGACAGCCTTCCCTCGGAACCAATTCACGACGCCGCTCAGGCTACGCGAGATCGTCCAGGTTTGCCAACGAATCGCGGCGGGACCAGGTTTTGAGAAGCGACAACCCTATCCGGACAATCTCCGAGAGCCTGAAATTGACCAGGTGTCTTGGCCAGAACAGTTCTCGTTTGTCACATACCGTCGACTGACTAAATCTCGCTATCTCGCCTTTAAGGTTTGCGTCCAGTTTGTCGTCGTGCCGGCTCCCGGCAGCGGCCAGCCGGCTTCGGATCTCGCGCGCCGCTTTGATCCGATTCGCCACTTCATCCCCGCGCCGGCACGTAATCCGGCGGTATTTCAGCTTTAGCTCGTTGAGGCGCTCGGCAGCGTCATATGTTGCGTCGACTAGTTCCGCACGACTCATCCAGTTTGTCTCGTAGTTAAGGATAGATTCCCAGGATGGCTGGACTAGAAGCTGCCGGTGCTCCTCGAGACTGCGTGCGAATAGACGGTAGCCAAATTTGTCGGGGTTCTCGAATACCCGGCTTCCCGGGTCCACAAATGGCCCCATCGGCGAAATGAAACAAGACAGTCTGCGGTCGCTAATCCTGAACAAATGCTCGCAGTACGAGATTGTGTCTTGAACGGATTGGTAGGTCTGGCGAGGCATGCCGATCATGAAGTACACGTGGAGACGGTTGCAGCGCAGCCTCAGAGCCTCAGAGAGTACGGACTCTAACTGCTCGTTGTCGTACAACGGTTCCCCTTCCTGAGCGCGGCGTACCGCGTGGTCGTGGCTGTCGGGGCTGATTTCCATGCTCCAGCGAGCCACTGTCGAATCGATACGGTGTAGAAAATTGAGCGGCGGAAGGTCGAAAAATTCGAACACGACCTCGTTCGCCACGTGCGCCTCCCGCAGCGCCACTAGAACCTCGTCGGCATAAGTCGCACCGGCCTGAAGCAGGTCACCCACGAGAAATATCGGTGCCCGGGTGAGCCGCGAGATTGTCACGACATTGGCTACCAGGCTGTTGGGACTCCGAAACACCGGCTGCGTCCTCCTTGTAAGCTGGGCGCAACTGGTGTGCGAGGACCCGCAGGTGGCGCACTCGTGAGCGCATCCCTTGACAGTGAATACCGCAGTGATCGGATTACTCCACCAGCCGCCGAATGGCAGAGCGCTTCCAAGATCGCGATACCGCATCACCATCTCGACCATTAAGTCAGGACGCAGGTCAACATAGTCGAGAGACGACGGTAAAAAGCTCAACGGATTAACTCTAGGCCTGCCATTCTCCTTCCATGTGAGATTCGGCACACCGCTCAACGCTTTCGCCTTACCTAGCGATTGAAGCAGCTGATGTAATGCAGGCTCGACGCTGTCGCCGCGGACCACATAATCCACCTGGGGATAGCCAATAAGTTCGTGATGAAAATACGTGGCGGAGAGTCCGCCCATGATTACTGGAATATCAGGATGGATTTCTTTCACAAGCCGGGCAACCTCCAATGCTCCGTGTGCATGCGGGAGCCAGTGAAGATCGATGCCTACGGCTCTCGGGCGAAGCGATGCCAAAAACCGTGGCACTGAGAAGCGCGGCTCATTCATCATGCGTAATGCCAAATTGGCTATGCGCACATGCATTCCACGATCGTGTAGGTAGCTCGCAATAGTGAGAAAGCCGAGCGGATACATCTCGAAAACCGGAGACGAAGGGATCAGGTCGCTAATTGGACCGTATAAGATGGACTTCTCGCGGAAGTCATAAACGCTCGGGGCATGCAGAAGCAATAAGTCCAACTGCCGGTCTGGCCGCATATCGAGATACCTACACCCTCATTGCGGTCCGAGGCCTTGAGGAGCTGCGGCACCTGGCACGGCCGGATTCACACGCGGGAGGGATAGTTTTCGTGCTGGCAGTTCCTTGCATCTTTGACGCAACCGAGCTTGGGTTTAGGAAGCTATGCCCCGATAAAGAACGCGGCCAGCGTGATGACGAGGAGGATGAAACCGGTACCGATGGCGGCAACCGCGATGAGCCCGGCGAAATTTTCAAGCCAGCGAGGCGGCGCATCGGCTTCAATCCGCTTCAGTTCGTCATGCTCGGCCAGGCTTTGGTACTCCAGGGGACGTTCATTGCGCAGATCCTCATCGGTTATCCGGCCCGTGATAATGACCGGGTCCATCGGGAACTTCTCGGGCCGCAGGTGCGTATTGAAGAAATGGATGACGAAGATGAACCACACGGCGAGTAACCCTTCTTCGCCATGGACGAGCAGCGCGACATTTAGTCCATAACCGGGCACGAATCGCGCAAAGAAGGGCGCGAACCAGATCATGTATCCACTCACCCCGATGATCGCCATCCCCCAGAACACCGCCCAGTAGTCAAACTTCTCCCAATAGGCATAGCGGGCGAACTTCGGTCTTGGTCCGAGCCAGAGAAACCACCTCACATGTTGATACAGGTCGATCAAGTCCTGGGGTCGCGGGACCAGCGACCCCGGCCCCCAAAAGATACTGGTTTGGCCCCCGACGAGCCCGCGGTAAAGGACGTCGCCGACGTGGAAGAGGAAGCCCGCGGTCAGCACCACGGCGCAGGACTTGTGAAGGAAGAGGACCGCGCGGAACCCGATTGCATTGGCGATGGCTTGCGCCCACAGCGTATCGCTGAAGCGCAGCGTCATCCCGGTTGCCGCCAGCCCGAGAAATATCACGATGAGCAGACCATGAAGGTAACGCTGGCCCAGCGAGAACCGGAAGTAATAGACGGTGGTCGGATTGTCGGCGTTCATAATTTTGCTGCTCGCCTCTCTATCATTGTGGCCGCTCGGAGCGCGACTCGGCTGAATTATGGTTCTTCAGAAACGATGAACGCACCAGCCACAATAGCGTGTGCAGCCCGAAGAACGCGAACACCGACAGCAACAGTAGATTCATAAACATCGCGGCGTAGTACAGGGTCGGATTCAACGCACGGTCATGCGGATTCGGATGAGGCTCAAAACCGACGAAGCTTTTGGTAACGCCCTGATGGCACTGGCTGCAGGTGGAAATCAGATTTTGCGGCGCGATCGAGGACCTGGGATCCGAGGGCGGTAGAATTCTGTGGCTTTCGTGACAGTTCCAGCATCGTGCAGCCGCGGCGACCCTTAGCGCTGTCACCTGCCCGTGGAATGTATCCTGATAACTGCGCAGCCGTTCCTTATGGCAGTTGCCGCAGGTTACCGCGGGCATGGTCTGCCAGTCTGCGGTCTGTACCCTGGCGATACGATGTACGGTATGGCAATCGGTGCAAACCGGTGCCCTGGTGTTGCCCGCCTTGAGCGCCCTGCCATGCACGCCCTCGAAGTACTGCACTTCGATACCGGCATGGCATGAGCCGCAGGTAGCGGGTATGTCGGTGCGATAAGTTTGGCTGCGGGGATCTTTCGGGCTCAGAATGCGGTGGGCTCCGTGGCAACTTGCGCAGCTTGCCGCTACGAGCAGGCCATCCCGGGTCAGCGCGAAACCGTGGACTGAATCGATATAAAGCGCGAAGACGTTGGCGATGCCGTAACGCTTCGCCAATGCCGGATTGCCATGGCAGCGCCCGCATGTGTACGGCAGGTTCAATGGGTAAACCGGTGAAAGCGGGTTAGTCTTGGCCAGGATGCCGTGAGGATTGCCGTGACAGTTAAGGCAGGCGGGGTACTTGAGCTTCTGCACGTCCCATGCTGTGTGGATGCTCTCGCTGAAATCCTTGGCGGGCCCGCTGTGACACTTGTCACAGGCGACATTCTGCGGTGCGGGAACATGCGGAAATGCCCTAACGTCTGAATGGCAGAACGTACAGCCGAAAGTCCCATGCACTGAGGGCTCAAAGAGCTTTGCGTTTACATACAGGCCGACCGGTTCTTCCTTTTGGCGCGCCGTCGGCGTGAGATTATGACAGGTGAGGCAGTCCTTCGTTGCCAGCGGCGGCGCTGCATACGCCACGCTCGAAACAAGGGCCACGAACAACAGTCCGATTAGATACCTGGCTCTGCTAAGCATTCTGCCTGTTGCCTATAGTGCGGTTCGCGTGTGACCGCTGCTGCGGGGCCGCCGGAATAGTAAACCGCTCGGCATCTCAACCGTCCGATCTTGGCCTCGCTTGGACGAATGAATAAATCCCAGTGAGAATCCCGGCAGCCGGGCCATTGACGGCGAAGGCGCCGAAGAGAATCAATTTTGAGATGCGCCGCAAGTGGACACCTCTAATACGGGCGCCGGCATTAAGGACGCCCCGATTGTCATGGCCGCCGTGATGCATACCAGTGCAATGGAAAATCTCCTTGCGCGCATGCCGTCTCCTGTGCGTGCGGCTCCGCCCGCCGGACCCGGTCTCTTGCTACAGCCCGAGGGCACGAGCGGAACGGTGCGCATGACGCCCACGGCCGCCCGCGTTCGTCCGCGCAACCAGCTCGTAGCCAAGGTTGCGCGCCTCACGCACTATCGCTTCCACAAGCCCGTTTAATCCCGCCTCAACGGCCTTCGATCTCTCCAGCGTCAAATCCATCTGCTCTGGGACGAGCCCGAGCAGGGCCACACTGCTGGGGTAACATGCCGTCAGCCGGGCGGCGTCCAAGAGGTCAGCGACCCCTACCTGATGAGGCGACAGGCGCTCACGCACCGCAGGTGCAACGTCGTCACCGTCGATTCGCACGAAAGAGCCCGCGGGAGCATCCTCGCGAATTGCATCAACCAGAATGACGTGATCCGACTCCGCGAGCAGTCCCAGCAGTGCAAGCCCCAGTGTGCCGCCGTCCGCCACTCGCACGTCCGGCGGTATATCGAACTCACGCTCGAGCTGCGCCACTGCCGCTGCTCCCAAGCCGTCGTCACCGAGCAGCAGGTTCCCGAGGCCGAGCACCAGAAGTCCGCGCGCTTCAGGCATCGCGCCCCGTAGTACCGGCTTTAATTTCCACGTGCTTGTAGCCGGAGAACATCGACTCGAAAATCCCGCTGCGCTCGGTAATGGAAAACAGGATCGCCAGATACACGTGAATAACTATGAACACGAGCAGCACCCACATGCCAATGTGATGAATCAGGCGCGCAATCTGCAGGCCGCCGAAGAGCGGTATCAGGAAGCGGAACGCCTGGAACACCGAGTCCGGCGCCGCGTACACCGTGTACAGTGCGAGTCCGCTGAGAATCATCACGAAACAGATCAGAAAGACGCCGGCGTAGGACGCGCCGGCGGTGGCGGTCTGCCCCGGGTACGGCAGCGGATCGCGGCGCACGTAGCTGAAAAACTTTATCGCCTCCCAGAGGTTTCGCAGGCGTTCGCGCGAGACCGGGATGAATTGATCCCAGCGTGCATATCGGTTGCCCGCGAGGAACCAGTACGCACGGACAAACAGGCTGAGCGTAAAGACGATAGCCGCATACAGGTGTACGACACGAACCGTTCCCATTACGAAGTGGTCGCGCGCCGGGCCGCTTACGTTGATAAACGGGCGCCCGATGTAAAAGCCCGTGGCGGCGAGCACCACAACCGAGAAGAAGGTGAGCCAGTGGGTTATTCGCACCGGGAGTTGATAGACGTAAACGGGGTCGGGCCGATCCGTGAACCCGGCCAGACTGGGTGCGGCGCTCATCCTATTTTCACGCGAGCCATCTCGCGCCTCCCGGTCTCCGCCACTTGAACTCGCAAGGCATGCGCTCGAGCGGCAGGCTCCCAAGGCCGAGGACCGGGGGGTCCGCACGCGTCAAGCATCGCGCCCCTCGTCTCCGGCTGCTCTCTCTATCCGCTTGTACCCTGAGAACATCGAGTCAACGAATCCGCCACCCTGGACAAACGAGAAAAGTATCGCTGAATAGACATGATGGATCATGAAAATGAGGACCAGCCACATTCCAATATGATGGATCAGGCGCGCGGTCTGGAGTCCGCCAAAGAACGGTATGAGGAAGCGGAAAAGCTGAAATGGGGACGCAACCGGCGCATAAACCGTGTAGAGTGCGAGCCCGGTACCCATGATCGCGAAATAGATCAGGAAAATGATCGCGTAGGCCTCGCCGGCCAGCGCGCTGTGGCCGGGATAGACTAACGCCTCGCGCTTGCCAAAGCTGTAAAACTTCATCATCTGCCACAGGTTGCGCATCCGTCTAGGCGTGACCGGGATGAACTGGTCCCAGCGCGCGTAGCGGTTGCCGGCGAACAACCAGTAAACCCTTACCAACACACTCAACGTGAAGACGACAGCCGCGTACAGGTGCACGACACGCACGGTTCCCATGACGAAATGGTCACGGGCCGGACCACTTACCTTGATGAAAGGGTGACCGATGTAAAATCCGGTGGCTGCGAGCACCATGACGGAGAGAAAAATGAGCCAGTGGCACACCCGCACCGGGAGCTCCCATACGTAAACTTCAGTCGATAGCTCCGCGCGCCGGGCGAACTCGAGCGCGGCACTCATAGGATTTTCACGCGAGCCAGCTCGCGCTTCCTGGTGTCGACCACGTGGACTCCGCAAGCCATGCACGGATCGAACGAATGCACCGTGCGCAGAATCTCCAGCGGCTGGTCGGGCTTCGCCACCGGCGTCCCAACCAGCGCCGCCTCGTAAGCTCCGCGCTTGCCGCTGGCGTCGCGCGGCCCGGCGTTCCAGGTGCTCGGCACGACGCACTGGTAGTTGGCGATCGCGCCGTCGCGAATGTGAACCCAGTGGCCGAGCGCACCGCGCGGCGCCTCATGGAAGCCTGCGCCATAACATTCGGCGGGCCATGATTCCGGCTCCCATTTCGAGTTGTCCTGGATGCGATAGTCGCGCCGCGCCATGTTCTCGCCTAGGGCGTTTACCCAATCGCTCATCTTCTCCACAAGTACTTGGGTCTCTATCGCACGCGCTGCGACACGGCCGAGGGTGGAAAACAACGCCTGCGGTCCGACGCCAAGTGAGGCAAGCGATTTATCGACCAGTTCCTTGACCCGCGCGGGACGCCCAGAGGCGTATGCGACGAGCATACGTGCGAGTGGCCCAACCTCCATCGGCTCGTCCTGATACCGCGGCGACTTAAGCCAGCTGTACTTCTGTGAGAGGTCGAGACGCTCGTATGGCGGCTTCGGCCCTGTATAGTGCGGACTGGTCTCCCCCTTGAACGGGTGGAGAGCCTCGCCGTTACCGCCCGCATAGTCATACCAGGAGTGCGCCACCTGCTCGGTTATCCGTTGCGGGTCCATCGGCTCGACCTTTGCCAGATCGCGCGCGCGGATTACGCCGGTCGGTAGAAAGAGCTGCGGGGTTTCGCTGTCCTCCTCGGGATACTCGCCGTAAACGAGATAGTTGCCCAAACCCGAGCCGATCGATGCCCAGTCCTTGTAGAAGGACGCGACCGCCAGGACATCCGGGACGTACACCTGCGTGACAAAGCTGCGTCCTTCTGCGATGAGCTTGGTGAGCGATGCGATGGTGTCGGCGTTGAGCGCATTCTGCGAGTCCGGATCGACCGGCGTTGCCATTCCACCCACCAGAAAACTTTGCAGATGCGGATTCTTGCCCCCAAGGATCGCGTGAATCTTGATGAACCGCCGCTGCCAGTCGAGCGCTTCCAGGTAGTGCGCGGTTGCCATCAGATTTGCTTCGGGTGGCAGCCGGTAGGCGGGATGCCCCCAGTAGGCATTGGCGAACGGCCCGAGTTGTCCACGCTGCACGAAAGAGCTGAGCCGATCGCGCACCCCGGCGAAATACTTCGCGCTCGAAAGCGGCCAGTCGGAGATCGATTGCGCGAGTGAGGCGGTTTTCGCCGGGTCGGCCTTCAGCGCCGAGGTGATATCGACCCAGTCGAGGGCGTGCAAGTGGTAGAAGTGAATCACGTGGTCCTGGACGCACTGGGACGCGATGATGAGGTTGCGCAACAATCGCGCGTTCGGCGGCGGCACCGCTCCGATGGCGTGTTCGACCGCGCGGATTGAGGCGATTGCGTGGACCGTCGTGCACACCCCGCAAATGCGCTGCGTGAAAGCCCAGGCGTCGCGCGGGTCACGCCCCTTGAGGATGATCTCAATCCCCCGAAACATCGTGGAGGACGACCAGGCATCGCTCACCTTGCCGCCATCGACCTCGGCCTCGATGCGCAGGTGCCCCTCAATCC
>Ga0187804_10000440_pt1 | contig 10272 bp, 8 predicted proteins | sample NC_wetland_sal_i_3_FD_132961 | JGI IMG/M metagenome (GOLD analysis project Ga0187804, IMG submission 132961) | Wetland sediment microbial communities from Neuse River Estuary, North Carolina, USA - Control_4 | ecosystem: Environmental > Aquatic > Freshwater > Wetlands > Sediment | place: USA...
AGTCGTGCCTGAACCATGGCATTCGATGGTTCGATACAACTTACCAGCCTGAGCGCGTCGCCCTTGGCAAGGTGCTTCATACGCTCGGCAGGCGCGACGAAGCAACGATCCTGGCTTGGAACTTCTTCACGGATTTCGGGCCGAACGATCCAGTTGGAGAGGCAGGCTACTACAGTCCCGGCCATATCGACATCATTCTCGAGCAGCTGCGCACTCCCTACGTAGACTGCCTAGTCTTGGTGCCTTTGGATCACCCGGAGAAGAACCAGGAGCAGGAGGAGTTGGTGCTCGGCTGGCAGAGGCAAGGCTATGTGCGGTCCCTGGGGCTTTGGGTCCCGGATCCGGCGACTATCGAACACTGTCGGAACAAAAACTCATTTCGATTCGCAGTCCGGCCGTTCAACATTACTACTGACGACGCCGCTCCCGTCTTCGCAGCTTGCAAGAAGTGCGGATGGGAAACACTCGCCACTTCACCATTTTTTCGTGGATGGGAGCTGGACAGGATAGTCGCGGAATCGTCAGCGCGCGGATATGGCCACGTCGAGACGCTGCGGCCGCTGCTGGCGGACCTGATGCTGCGGTTCTCTCTTTTTCAGCAGGGAGTGGACCGAGTCATAGTCGCGATGAGAAAGGCCGAGTGGATTAGTCGCAACCTCGAAAGCGTTTCCAGAGGACCGCTAACGGGCGAGGAGCACCTCTTGTTGCAGCGCCTGCGAAAGCCCGCGGCGAAGAAAGATCGCTGGTGGCAGCGCCTGCTTCGTCGGTCCTGACCCGCGCCGCGTGGGAGTCTTCGAGGTTTCGGACATCGGCGATCTCGGCCGAGAGAGTGGGCGTGCACTTACCCTGGCGGCTCCCGACGACAGTGGCGGGAACGCCGAAGGCGATGCTGTACGGGTCGATATTTTTCGTGACGACGGCCCCAGCTCCGATCACCGCACCGCCTCCTATCCGGACTCCATCGAGGATTCTGCAGCCGGAGCCGATCCAGACGTCCTCGCCGACGGTGATTCCCTCCCGCGTCAGCGGCTGCACGTTCATCGGCATATCGATTCGGTCAAAGCCGTGATTCGCAGGGACGATGACCGTGTGCGCACCGATCATGGTATTGCGGCCGACGGTAAGGCCTCCATGCCCATAGAGGACACAGTACGGGCCGATATAAGTGTTCGCCGCGATCTCGATGGTACCGCCATAGGTCGCGATGATGACGCCATCCGAAATGATTACTCCCTCGGAGACGATAATTCGCCCTCCGAAGGACACGCCGTCGGAGGCAGTTTGGATCATCGCGCCTTTGCCAATATAGGTGGAGGGAGCGACCTGAATCCCGGGCCTCATGTTCATCCGCCGGATAAGGGCCCAATGCCGAATCCTCTCCAGCAGCGTGTCATTAGCTCTCATCGCTACTTGCCTCATCGCCCCGATCGACCTGTGGCGACCGCATCCCTTTGAAAGCCGCAGCCGGGACCGAAAGGACTCTGTCTCGGCCAATCAAAGCGAATCCAGCATCGGGATTGAATCCAGCAGAGCTTCGGTCTCATGCGAGGAGTCCTTCCAGTCTGTAGCCTTTGGCCCTCTGATCGCCTCCGGGTTCGTGTCGAGCCCGGCGGAAAGCCAGCCACCGTGCCTCGCATCGATTACGTACTTCTTCACATATTCCCAGAGGCGCACGAAATGCGATACGTACTCGCCCCCATCGTCCGGGTGCAGTCGAGCCATTGCCGACAGCGCTCTCAGGCCCTCGGCCTGAAGCCACCAGACCTTGTCTCGCACGAAGACGACCGTATTGTCGAAGTACCTTGGGCCGAAGCTGGAGCCGGCGAAATGAAATCCCCCTTTGTCGCGGTCCCAGGCGATGCGCAACATCGTGTCGACCATGGACTTCGCGATTCGTTGGGTCGTCGCGTCCACCGTGCCGAAGAGGGTCTCTGAAGCTGAGAGCAAATGGTTCGCCGAGCGTAGAATTTGCCCGTAGCGGACCGGGTCGGGCAGCGGTGTCCAGTCTGGATGAGTGTACATGTGTATCAAGCCGGGGGCGACGACGAGACGATCGCGCACGATGCAGAGCATTTCCTCCAGCCGCTTCCTGAGCAGCGGGTCCGGCCATACGCGATAGAGATCGGAGAAGGACTTGAGTAGATCCGACGTGGTGTTGGCATCCTTGAAACCGACGGGCGTCCCAATGGTGTCCCGAGTCTGGCCAGGCGCTATAGCCGCTTGATCCGTTGATAGGATTGGAGTGCCATCCCGGCGGTAGAAGACGAAATAGCCGCCATGCTCGCCGTCATGTGCGTGCTCCTCCAGCCAACTGAAGGCCAGTTTTGCCAACTCCAGGCACTCCGGATCGCCAGTTGTCTCATAAGACGCTACACAGGCGGAGATCGCGTAGCTCGTGCCGTGCCCGTGCTTCGTCGATCCTTCGCAAGGATCTCCGGCCTGATTGAGAAGCCGATACCAACCGCCTAGACCGCGGTCCCACATCCTCTCTTTGAGGTAGCGAAAGCCATACGAGGCCACCTCGCGCAGAAATGCGAGGTCGGGTGAGTGACTTGCCGCACGGGCGGCGGCGATCGTCTGCCGCGCCTGATACTCAAGCATCTTCGCCTGCGATCCACAGGGTTTCCATTCGTAATCGAAGTCACAAAGGAACCCCCCGTGTTGTCGATCAACGCTGCGCGGGAACCAAACCGCGATGAGACGACGCAGCTCCGATTCGACCTCGTTGCGAATGGTCACCTGCATGGACTGATTCATTCAAAGCTTTGTAGTCCGGAATTTCCGGTTTGAAACCCGATTCAGACTGGCACCAAGACCATGCGGCTTGCAAACGCAAGGTTTGAACCCGGATTTGAGTCCCAAAGCTTTCCCGGACACCGCAACTGGCTCCTTTTCCGAGCGCATCCGCAGACACGTTTCCCGCCCCCAAGTCTGCTCCGCGCAACGCTGGCCCGACAACCGGCCCGCCAGAAAGCGCGATTGCGTCTGCGATGTTGCTCGTCACGACCCTTATCGCAACAGACGCGCCGGCGCAGACCTGCAATCGAGTTCCGCGTGTCGGTGTGCAAGACTGTCATTCAAGGCCCCGCCGCCACCGGGTTCGTCGCTAAGGAGGACCTACTTGACGACGAACTCTGTTACAGGGATTAAGAGCCCGAAACGACACCTCACGCCCAAAGGGCGGTTCGAACTTTGCCTTCACGGACCGCCTGGAGCCGGTGCTAGCCCGACTCAGGATTCAAAATAGAAATTCCGGCTAAGCTATGCTTCATCCACATCATGATCGGCTCCGTGCGGAGGTAGCATCCTGGTACCACACACCCGCGCCAGTTATTGGATACCAGATTGAGCGACGGCGATTCGGGTTCTATCGGCGCAACGTCGCGAATCCGCGTTCGGCGCGCATAATCCTCGAAGACGCAACACCGCATGACGTCGAAGCACTGCTGGCCGGTGCACGCGAATACTTTGGTGAAAGCGAGATTGACTTGTGGATCGACGACCGAAGTAAGGACGCTATCCTCGGACCCGCTCTCGTGGATCACGGATGCACCCGCTCGGACTCGACGATCTACCTCGCCCACGTTGGGCCGCTGCCTGAGGCATCAGGACCCGCGCACCTGGTCATAGAACCGGTGGCCGCGGCCAATCTGAGGGACTTCGTCCTGGTGAAACTCAAAGCCTTTGCGAACAGTGAGGACGAACCTTCGCCGGAACGCGTCGCCGAGGAGATGGCCGTGAGAGAGGCAGAAATGCGCGGCCCAGGACGATTCTTCACCGTTCGTATCGTGGGAGAAAACGCGGCCATCCTGGCCTACTACGAAGGAACGGACCGGTTGATATTCAATCTGGCGACACGCGTGCCGTTCAGAATGAGGGGTATAGCGAAGCTTCTGCTCCACCGGACCCTCGCCGATTCACGCGACCGGGGCTGCCGGAGTGTCATTATCAACACCAATCCCGAGGACACCCCGATCACGTGGTATCGACGTATCGGCTTTACCGACGAAGTATATTGGCGTCAGACCTATTTGTATCGACCCGACATCCGAACAAAGACCGATTTCGCTCGGCCGATCTCCTAAGCGGCGAGACGACATCGCCCCCGCGCCGAGCTGGATGCAGCCGCTGCGAGAATCCGCACCCGATTGAAATGACTTTGGGGGTTCATCGCCGCCGAGACTCTTTCTTCCGCCACGGCAGGAATGCGCTTTAAACTCGAAGTCGCGAAATCGACCCGTTGCACCACTCAGTTTCGGTCAGAACTGGACGAAGATTTTGTCGATTGCGCTACAGCATGGCGGTGGACTATAAGGCATTACCATCAGATGCGTTGAGACGGAAATTCCGGCTGAATACGGGAGGGAAAGAAATGCGGAAGCTCATCACAATCACTCTGTTCTTGGCAGCGTGTGTGATCGCTGCCCGGGTTCGATACGCCTCTGCGGCCGGATTTTCGACCGCAAGTGTGCAAGGTTCGTGGGTATGCACAGGAACCGGCTTTGTCGCGGTCAAGAGCGCTAAAGGCGCTACGTCATGGGTCCCGATTAACGAGATTGTCATGTCGGCGCTCGACGGCAAGGGAAAAGTCACCTCGGGGAAAACCACCACCAACGCTGCGGGGATGACGTGCTCGTACAGCGTCAGCGACGGGTCCTACACCGTGAATCCGGACGGAACCGGCACCTACTCTGCGACGTCGAAGGCGGACCCGTCGAATTCGCCAAAGTGCGCCCCGGGTGCAACTCTGCATTCCAGCTTTATGGCGCAGAGCGACACCTTGTCCTTCGTCGTCTCGACGGATAACGACGCGACAACCTCATTCTTCTGCCAAAAGCAGAGCGGCCAGTGAGATTTGCCGCCTCTTGCACGCTCTGGCTAGGGCCGGAGCTCATCCAGAACGTGCTTGAACCGGAATTTCCATTTTGAATCGCGATTCGGTCTAACACCGGCGCCAACGAATCTGCGATCGGAAAATTCAAGCCCGGTTTTGAGTGCGAGGCGCCTCCCGCAGCGCCGATAGAGGCCGGCGTCGCCTCTCGCGGCCAGGCAACGCCCGGAAACGACCCTTTTCCGGGCGCATCGCCAAACACTTCTGGCCCCGGGTCGTCATAGAAATCTGCTCCGCTCTACGGTCCGGCTACCCCGCTGGCGACGGCAGCATGGCGATCCTTTGTAGCATGCTGCCAAAGAGCCGCCGCGTCAGGTGACTCTCCGCGAGCAACAACCAGTAGTAGCGAGCGTGCTTGAGCAAACGGCCTCCGGTTTTCACCAGCCGCTGCTGCAAGCTGGTTAGCGACCACTTCCCGATCGGCGCGGGCAGCGCGGCTCGATTACTCACTCCTCGTGCAGTGCGAGCGCGGGATCGATGCGCACCGCGCGGATAGCAGGCACCAGCGCGGCGAGCGTCCCCGCCGCAACCAGGACCAGGGTCGAGAAGATCGCGACCCGTCCCGAGAACACCACTTCCGGCATCAGGAACTGAGCCCGCGCCGAACTGTCGCGCATTATCTGCATCGCGCGAATCAGCATCCCACCAAGCAGGTCGCCGATCCCGCCCGCCGCGAGCGTGATCACGAGCGTCTCGCACATCAGTTGCAGGAACAGCACCCGATCGGTCGCACCGAGCGCCTTGCGCAAGCCGATTTCCCGGGTCCGCTCGGCGACCGCGACCAGCATGATGTTCATGACGCCGATCGCGCCGATCGCGAGAGTGACCAGGCCGCAGGCGGCGAGGAAGAGATTCAGCGCGATGCTCATTGAATCCATCATCGCGATAATGTCGCCGACATTAAAAAACGCGAGCGCTTCGTCATCGGCCGGCGTGAAACTGTGATGGCGGCCGAGCAGCACGCGCACCCGCGCCATCGATTGGGCGGCCTGCTCGCGGGTGCGAGGTTCGTAAATCACATAGTCAATCCGGTCGTTGAGAGTGAACAGCCGCTGCGCGGTCGAAATCGGCATCAAGACCTGCTCGTCGTCGCGCGGACCCATGTTGACCATCTGCTCGCCTTTCGGAGCCGAGACCCCGATCACGCGAAACGGGTAGCCATCGAGACGGACGGTCTCCCCCACGGCCGAGCGCCGCCCGAACAGCCGCTCCTCCACCTTGGCGCCGATGACCAGCACTTGCGCGCGCGCCGAGACTTCCGAGCGGCTTATGAAGCGCCCGCGGGCGACCTTGAAATTGCGAATTGCTTCCGCATCGGGCCCTACTCCGAAGGTCCACACCACTTTGATATGTCCGCCCCCCTTGACCACGCGAAGGCCCGCCCGAAGCTCGGGTTCGGCCCGCTCGACCGTCGGCGAGCCGGGCAGCCGCGGCGGGTCCTTGAGGTCGAGGTGCACCGGGCGCGCGGTTCGCGCGCCTTCACCGGCGCGCGCCACCGAGCCTGCGAACACGTAGATTACTTTGGGTCCGACCGCCTCCATCTTCGCGCGGTAATGCTTCGCCATCGCCTGTCCTGCCGCGGTGAGCGCGACAAATAGGGCGACGCCCCATACGATCCCGGAGCTGGTCAACAGTACGCGAGGCCAATGCGTACGAATGCCGGCGATCGAATCAGCGATGAGTTCGCGCAGAATCACGCCGCCCTCAGCGTCTCGGCGGGGTCGACTGCGGATGCCCGCCACGCCGGAAGGCAACCCGACGCCACTCCGACGATGACGGTCGTCGCGATCGCCAGCGCAACCATCGCGGGGATGATGTGCGGGGTCGGCACCAGGTCGCCGTGAATCAGGCTCAACGCCGCGCAGGCAAGCACTCCGAGCGTGGTTCCGGCAATGCCGCCGATCAGGGTAATCACCAGCGTCTCGACCAGGAACTGGCCGACCACCTGGCTCGGGCGCGCCCCGACCGCGAGCCGGAGCGCGATTTCCCCACGGCGCTCGTTAACCGAAACCAGCATCATGTTCATCACGCCGATGCCGCCGATCGCCAGCGTCGCGATTGCGAGCACGGTCAGGAACACATTGAAGGCTGCGAACACCGCATCGAAGCCCGACAGGTAGTCGATAAAGCTGATGACCTGAACGGCCTCCTCATCTTCGGGCGAAACATGCAGGCGCTTGGCGAGGATCCGGCGCGCCTCCTGTTTGACTAGATCGTTCATCCGGCGCTCGGGCGGGCGCACGACGATCAGGTCCAGGTTTTTGCGCCCGGTCAGGTTGCGCGCGGTAGTAATTGGGATCCAGATCTGTTCGTCGATCAGGCTGTTGTCGCGGCTCAGCTGCGCACCGACTTTAGCGAGCAGGCCGATCACCTCGAAGGTTTGTCCGTTCAAACCAATAGTCTGTCCAAGCGCCGGATGCTCCCCGAAGAGCCGCTCGCGCGCGGTCTGCCCGATGACCGCGATCCTCCGCTCCACCGACAGGTCCTCGGGCGAGATCCAACGTCCCTGGGCAATGGAGACTCCACGCAACCGCATCGTCTCCGGCTCGACGCCGCGCACATCGACCAGGTGCGAATTCCCGTCGTGCGTTGCATACATGAACTGCTGCATCTCGGCGCTCATAAGCTCGATGTGGCGGGCCGAGGCGCGAAGCACGCGAGCATCTTCGAGTTCGAACGAGAGCTCACGCCGGTTGTCGGCGGGGGAAAGGTCCTCGCTGACCCTTCCGGGAAGCAGGTAGATCAGGTTCTTGCCGACTTTCTGCATTCCCGTATCGACCATCTGATGCACGCCCACGCCCCATCCGACCAGCAGGACCACGGAGGCGGTGCCCCAAACTATTCCGGCGATAGTCAGAAGCGCCCACAGCCGGTGCAACCGCATCGTATCGAGGGCCTGGCGGATCGTCGTGAGCAGCAAGATGTCGTGCCTCGGCTAGCGCCGCTGGTCGCTCTCAATGGTTCCGTCGCGCAGGCGCACGATACGCTCCACCCGTTCAGCCACGTGCGGGTCATGCGTGACGAGAACGATTGTCTGGCCGTCGCGGTGCAGCTCGTCGATTAAGTCGAGAATCGAGTTCCCGGTGACGGTATCGAGGTTGCCGGTCGGCTCATCAGCCAGGATGAGCGAGGGGCGATTGGCAAGCGCGCGGGCGATCGCGACCCGCTGCCGCTGGCCGCCCGAGAGTTCGCCGGGGCGGTGACGAGCACGCTCCTGAAGACCGACGCGCGCAAGGAGATCGAGCGCGCGCCGCCGGCGTTCGGAGCGGGGAACGGCGCGGTAGAGCATCGGCAGCTCGACGTTTTCGATCGCGGTGAGACGCGGCAGCAGGTTGAAAGTCTGGAAGATGAATCCGATTCGCCCGCCGCGAATTTCGGCGAGCGCCCGATCGTCGAGTTCCTCAACGCTGTGTCCCTCGAACCGGTAGGTCCCCGAGCTTGGACGCGAGAGGCCGCCGAGAATATCCATCAGGGTAGTCTTGCCCGATCCCGACGGACCCATCACGCCAACGTACTCGCCGGATGCTATCGCCATGCTGATGCGGTCGAGCGCGCGCACCTCCAGGTCGCCCATCGGAAAGACCTTGGTGACCTGATCGACCCGGATTAGAGGGTCGCTCACTGGAGTTTCACTCGCTCGCCGGCGGCGAGGCCGTCGAGCACCTCGGCCCGGTTGGAGTTGGAGATGCCGAGGCGGAGCCGCCTGGTCGCGACCCGTCTGGCGCCCGGACCGCCCACCACCTCGGCCATCACATCGCCGCCCCGGTAGAGCAGCGCAGCTTCCGGGACGATCAGAGTCGCGGAATGAACGGCGGTAATGATGTCGGCGTCGGCGGACATCTTCGGGCGCAACTGGCCGACGCCTTGGAGCACGGTCACTTCGACCTTGAACGACGTAACGTTGTCTTTGCGATCCCCGATCGACGCGATCTTGCGCACTCGCCCCGGAAAGGTAACGCCCGGATATGAGTCGGTCCGAATCCGCGCCGGTTCGCCGACGCGCACGCCGCCAATCTCGTTCTCATCGATTACTCCGAGCAGGTGCATCTGCGAGGTGTCCGCGATCGTCATCAACACCGTGCCGCCGGTCACCGATTCGACCGATGAGACTGCGGCGCCGGGATTCAGATCGCGGCTCAACACCACACCATCGATTGGCGCGGTGATCGTCGCGTAGGCGAGCTGCTGCTCGAGCCGGTCGAGGGTCGCGCGGGCGCCCTCCACCCGGGCTTCATCGAGCTTGGCCTCGGTCCGGATTCTGTCGAACTCGTCATTCGAGATGATCGCCTGCCTGAAGAGCCCATCTTTGCGCTTTAGTTCGAGCGCCGAGTGATCGCGCGTCAATTCGGCAATGTGAAGCGCCGCGCGCACTTCGTTGACCGCCGCAGTGAGTTCCTGCCGATCCAGCTCGGCGACCACCTGCCCGGCCTTCACTCGGTCGCCGGCATCGGCCAGGAACCGCTCGACAATGCCGCTGATGCGGGGGCGCACCTCGACCAGATGTTCGGGTTCGATCGTCCCGGAGGCGACAACGATCTTTTCGATCGAATCCCGGCTGACCGTTGCGGTTGGTCCGATGTCGGAATCGCTGCGGCTCATCCGGGCGTTCACCAGCACGATGATGACGGCCAGCGCGCCGACGGCCAGGAACAGGAGGCGCATCGGCCACCGACGAAAACCTCGCGCTTTGGAGTTTGAATTTGCCATTGGGATCGGTCTGCCCCTTCTCAGCAACCACGGTGCCAACCGACGCTCGCGATTCAGCATGGACTTTTGCGGTCAGGCACCCGGTGTGGGCAGGCAAATCGTGATTCAACTCCGCAGGTGACGATCCAAAGAGCAGGCGGCGAATTGCACCGCGCGCACCGGGGTGCAGGATCGGGGCTGCATGTGCGCTCGCCATGCGACGGCGGCTGCGAGGGCGGCGCAGATCGACAACTGGTCGCTGACCACCTCGCAGCATCGGCTGGTAAAGACGAGCCGATGTTTGATAAAGCATGAGCGGTACTAGCGGCTGCTGCTGGCGGAGGTGATTCTAATCCGGCCGCTGGTTATGCTTAAGGAAATGTTATGGAAGGCTGCGGGGCTGCCGTCGCCGCCGGGATAGCCAAGGGCGGGGCAACCGACAAATCCATCGGGAAGCAGACTGAGGATGGGGAAGCGTCTTTGGAAATGGGCGGCGGATGGGCCGGTTCGGGCTTTCGGCGCGGGAGAAATCTCGAACCAGCGCCTTTTCAATTTATCGGGTTAAACCAACTTTCAGGGCATCACCAATTGGTAGTCCATAGCGGGCGCGAGGGCCTGTTCTAGACGGATTTTACGAGTGAAAATCCCAGCTTGAGACGGTTGGGCGGTTTTAAGAGCAATGGCCGAGAAAAACT
>Ga0187804_10000441_pt1 | contig 10266 bp, 11 predicted proteins | sample NC_wetland_sal_i_3_FD_132961 | JGI IMG/M metagenome (GOLD analysis project Ga0187804, IMG submission 132961) | Wetland sediment microbial communities from Neuse River Estuary, North Carolina, USA - Control_4 | ecosystem: Environmental > Aquatic > Freshwater > Wetlands > Sediment | place: USA...
AGTAGTACGGAAACTGTGGCGGATTGGATGATGGATTGTGCCGCAGCGCAAAGCTCAAGCTGTCATATAATCCGGCTCGAAACGAAGACCATTCCTGGAGTCCTGAAGAGAGCAAGAAAGCCGGTGATCCAACTGCTCAATACTCCGATTTCCCAATCCGTCTTCAATTCGCTAAATCCCTAAGCTGGGAAGGTATTTGGCGCATGCTGACTCTTTTCAGAAACGCGAGGTGCGGCAAGTGAGCATGTCTTCGGCCATTAAGCGGACTTTGTACATAGTCGGTGCTGTTGTGATTTCTGGCGTAGCGACATGGGAAACTGAAAGCCTTGTTACCAGATGCTGTCCGCACATGAAGACGCCTGGAGACCTCGTTATGAACTGGCTCCTGACACAGATGGGCCCCGAGAAGCTGAAATTAGGCGACAGGGCATTAGTGATTTTTGGGGTCGACTTTTTCCTTTATTTCGGTCTGATTTTGGGTCTGCTCGCGCTATTCAAGTGGCGCTTTGGCAAGAAACAATCGGTTGTCCAAGCGGATCGCTGAATCCGTACCTGAGGTATAAGTCCTCGATTCTAGATGCAGATGAACCAGCCCGGGACCAAATTGACGAAAATCTTAGAAAGTCTTGAGGAGCTTTACGGGAAGCAGAAGGCCGCTGGTCCGAACGCGCCCTATGAAATGATCGTTTTCTTGCTCTGTGGATATCCCGCAAGCGACGCATCGTGCGGGAAGGGATTTGACGCGTTGCGGCGCGAGGTGGGAGTGAGCCCGAAGGAACTGCTGGCGGCTCCCAAAGCAAGACTCGCGAAATGCATGCGCACGGGCGGAATCGTGCCGGAACTGCGAGCACAAAGGTTGAAGGAGATCGCGCGCGAAGTTACAGATCGATTTGGCGGGGATTTGATGGTGGTTCTTAAGCAAAAGCTGACGGAGGAAGAAAGGCAGACCGGCAAAGGCATCCGAGAGGCGAAGAAAGTGCTCCAGGAATTTCCGACCATCGGCGAACCGAGCGCGGAGAGAATTCTACTGTTCGCGAAACTGGTGCCTGCGGCCGCAGTTCCATCGGCGCATCTGCACGTGCCGATACGTCTCTTCGTGGGAGAAGAAGGGAAGAACTATGCGAAGGATTACCGGGCGGCGCGGGAGTTCTTGAGCGCGGCACTGCCTGAGACGTTCGAGGCCAGACAGAAGGCATACCTCCTTCTGAAGAAGCATGGTCAGGAGATTTGCAAGCGGTCCAAACCGAAGTGCGAGGTTTGTCCCCTGACGTCCCGGTGCGCCTACATCCAGGCGAAGGCGGGGGACAGCCATGTGGAGTGAGGTGGCAAGCTTTCGCCGAGTCAGCTTTGGAGATCGGAGTATACTGCCGGACTCGCGCGGTACTAGACCGCGGTGGTTACGAAATGGGTGCAACAGGGTGCAAAAACGGGAAGCCCTCCTTGAGGGTTCCTTGACTTGCTGGTTTGCCGACTGAATAATGGTAAAGCATGAGCGTACGCGCCGGAGGCGCTGAATCGATGTTCCTTGACGTTAAGGAATTGGCCGTCCGCAAGCTGCGCATCCGGAAGACGTATGCTCCGGGCAGCATTGACTACCATTCGGCGGAGATCAAGCAGATTGAACCGCTGGAAGTGACGGCCACCGCAGAGCTGTTGGATGGGCAGATTCGAATCGAGGGGAACCTCGAAACGAAGATCGAGCTGGTGTGTGCGCGATGCCTGGAACCAGTGGTGGAAGAGGTGAACCGGTCGTTCGACCTCTTTTATGCTCCGCTGCCCAAGGATGTGAAGCACAAAGAGGACCGGCTGAAGGACGACGATACAGAGATTGGATTCTACGAAGGAGAAGGACTCTTCCTGGCGGATGTATTGAAGGAGCAGGTCATTCTGGCGCTGCCGATCAAGGTGATTTGCCAGAGCGACTGCCGCGGCTTGTGCCCAAGCTGCGGGGCGAATCTGAACCATGAAGAGTGCCGCTGTGAAACCCACGCGACGGACCCGCGAATGGCACCACTCGCGCGACTGAAGCAGGACTGGCTCAAAAAACAATAGTGTTCTAGGGCTGAGAAGCCCGCTATAATCCGCCGCAACAGGGCGGGAACGAGGAGTATTACTATGCCTAACCCAAAAAGACGGCATTCGAAGAGACGGACCAGCACCAGGCGGGCGCACGACTTTTTGTCGAAGCCCTCGCTGGGAAAGTGCCCGAACTGCCATGAGATGAAGCAGCCGCACCAGGCGTGCCCGCATTGCGGCTACTACAAAGGCAAAGCGGTAAAGGAATCGGCTTAAGGTTTTCGTTTCGCATCACCAGCGGGAAATCCCATGATCACCATCGCCGTTGACGCCATGGGCGGAGACCATGCGCCGCGCCCCGAGGTCGAAGGCAGTGTTCTGGCCGCGCGGGAGTTGGGAGTGCGCGTCCTGCTGGTGGGCCAGCCCGCGGTCGTGCGCGGGGAGCTGGCGAAACATGCCACGCCAAACCTGCCGATCGAGATCGTGCCGGCGAGCGAGGTGATCACGATGAACGATCACCCGGCGCAGGCCTTTCGCAGAAAGAAAGACAGCTCGGTGCATGTGGCGGCACGGCTGGTGCGGGAAGCCAAAGCGGATGGCATTGTCAGCGCCGGAAACACCGGAGCGGTAATGACCGTGTCGCGGTTTCTGTTGGGTACCCTGGAATCGGTGGATCGGGTGGCGCTGGCGGCGCCGTTTCCGAATGCCAAGGGCGCCGTTTCGGTCTTGCTGGATGTGGGCGCGAACGTCGATTCGAAGCCCGAGCATCTGGTGCAGTTCGCCGTGATGGGCGAGGTGTATTACCGCGCGACGTTCGGCAACAAGCGGCCGCGCGTGGGCTTGCTCTCGGTCGGCGAAGAAGAGATCAAGGGCAACGAGCTGACGCGCGAAGTGTACGCGCGGCTGAAAAAGAGCCCGGTTCATTTTGTCGGCAACGTGGAAGGCGGGGATCTGTTCTCAGGCAGCGTGGACGTGATTGTGTGCGACGGTTTTGTCGGCAATATCGCGCTGAAGATTTGTGAAGGCTTGGCGTTTCAGATTTTCGGTTTGATGAGGAGATCGATCAACAGCTCGTTCCTTTCGCAAGTCGGGGGCATGCTCTCGAAAGGGGCGTTCAAGACGCTGCGAAAGACGATTGATTACACAGAGTACGGCGGCGCGCCGCTATTGGGCGTTCGCGGCGTCTGCGTGATCGGGCATGGACGTTCGAACGCCAACGCCGTGAAAAACGCGATCCGCGTGGCGGCCGGGCTGGCACGCGCACGCATGAACGAGAAAATCGAACAGGAGCTCTCGGCCACCGCAATCCCCGCGTGAAGACGAGAGAGAGGAAGTCATTATGGGAAAAGTCGCTTTCGTGTTTCCGGGACAAGCTTCGCAGTACCCGGGCATGGGGAAAGAACTGGCGGAAAAATATCCCGCGGCGCGGGCCGTTTTTGATGAGGCCGACAACGCGCTGGGATTTTCCATTTCGAAGATTTGCTTCGCGGGCACGGAAGACGAGCTGAAGCTCACGACAAACACGCAACCGGCGATTGTGACGTGCTCTGTGGCGGTGCTTCGCGTGCTTGAGGAAAAGGGGCTCAAGCCCGATTTTGTGGCCGGGCACAGCCTGGGTGAATATTCGGCGCTGGTGGCCGCGGGAGCCCTGAAGTTTGCCGACGCCGTGCAGTTGGTGCGCAAGCGCGGAGCCTACATGCAGGAAGCCGTTCCCGCTGGCGTTGGGACCATGGCTGCGATCATGGGATTGTCGCCCGCAGTGGTCGCGGATGTCTGCAAGCGCGCCGCCGGAGGCGAGATTTGCTCCCCAGCCAACTTGAATTCACCGGACCAAACGGTGATTTCCGGGCATGCCGGAGCCGTGAAGCGCGCGGTGGAATTGGCTTCGCAGGCGGGAGCCAAACGCGCGGTGATGTTGGGGGTTTCCGCGCCGTTTCATTCGGCATTGATGGCGCCCGCGCAGCAGAAACTCGAAGCGGATTTGCGAAACACGACATTTTCCAGATTGCAAGTGCCGCTAGTGACGAACGTCGATGCGGACACGATCGAAACAGGCGACGAGGGGCGCGAGGCGCTTATCCGGCAGGTGACCATGGCGGTGCGCTGGGAAGAGTCGGTGCGGCTGCTGATCGACGAGGGTGTGAACACGTTTGTCGAAGTCGGGCCCGGCCGCGTGCTGACCGGGTTGCTGCGCCAGATCGAGCGTTCCGTGGCGGCGCTCAACGTCGAGGACGAGAAAAGCCTGCTGACAGCGATGGAGAAAATCGCGGTGGCGAAGTCCGACGCGGCGTGAGAAAGGCAGTTGTAAGTGGTCAGTTTTAAGTTTTTAGTAAAGCAAGAAGAACAGAAAATAGGGGCGATGGCGGTGGCGCAGGAGCCAGGAAAAGCTTGAAGTGGCCGAGTCGCTTTTTTCCCATACCTAAAAGCTAAGGGAGCTTAGAGTTTCTGGTAAAACAGGAAGAGCAGAAAGTAAAGGAAACGGTGGTAGCAGAGAACCAGGGAGCTCGAAGTAGCCGTGCGGTTTTTTTCTAAACTTAGAACTTACGACTAAGAACTAACAACTGGATTTCAGTGGCGGGGACCCGAGTGTTCAGCCTGAAGGAAAAAGTGGCGGTGGTGACGGGCGCGTCGCAGGGCATCGGGCGCGAGACCGCGCTCGCGCTGGCGGAAGCGGGCGCGAAGGTGGCCGTCGCGGCGCGCAATGAAGAGAAACTCAAGGCGCTGGTGCACGATATTGTGGCGACGGGCGGCGAAGCTTTTCCGGTAAAGATGGATGTGGCGGACGCGGAGCAGATCAAGTCCGGATTCAAGCAAATTCTGGAGAAATTCACCCGTCTGGACATTTTGGTGAACAACGCGGCGATTACGCGCGATGGTTTGGCGATGCGCATGAAGCCCGACGACTGGGACGCGGTACTTCGAACGAACTTGACCGGCGCGCATTTGTGCATTCAGCAGGCATTGCCCACGATGATGCGGGCGCGCGCGGGCCGCATCATCAACATCTCTTCCGTCGTTGCGCAGACGGGAAATGCCGGGCAGGCAAATTACGTGGCTGCGAAGGCCGGGTTGATTGGGCTGACGAAAGCAATTGCGATCGAGATCGCTTCGCGGAATATCACCGTGAATGCGGTTGCTCCAGGATTCATCGAGACACCGATGACGGATGTTCTCGGCGACAAAGTGAAAGAGGAGCTGAAGACGCGTATCCCGTTAGGCCACATGGGTTCGCCGCGCGACGTGGCCGCCGCCATTGTGTTTTTGGCTTGCGATGAAGCCGGCTACATCACCGGTCACGTCCTCGACGTCAACGGCGGGATGTATCTGGCGTAGGTAGTAGTCATGCGAGAAACCAAGAAATTCAGGGACTTACCTGACTGGGAGGAAGCCAAGAAAAACCTTGCTCAAGAGTTGGGTTTAGATGAGGAATATATCGATGCCATCGGCGACGTAGAAGCTGACTCCCTAGATTAGTTGAGACGGTGATGGCGCTCGAAGAGGCTTTCGTTCTGACGCTTCCAAAGCGGCGCAAAAGTTGACCTTGGGGGGCGGGGTAAATAGAATGGGCAGGTTATCCGGAAGGGCAAATTTGGCGTAGTACAGCAGTAACCGAAGGGATCGGCCCTGAGTCAGAGAAAACGGGCCGAACCATGAGTTTGGCGCGGCTGTACTCCGCGCGCGTAGTGCAGCAAGCAAGCCTCGGGGCAAGAAGGCAAAATTCGAAAGACAGAGCGATTACCGATCGCGGAGGAACAGGCATGGCCAGCGTAGAAGAACGCGTGAAGCAGATTATCGTCGAGCAGCTCGGCGTGGATGAGGCGGAAGTCACGCCCACCGCGTCGTTCGTGGACGACCTGGGCGCCGATTCGCTCGACCAGGTGGAATTGGTGATGGCGTTTGAGGAAGCGTTCGGAATCGAAGTGCCTGACGAGGACGCGGAAAAGATGACCACGGTGAAAGACGCGGTCGAATACATCGACAAACACGCCAAAGGTAAGTAAGCCACGGAATTCACACCTCAATTGGGGGCATTGGAGATTTGACTCGCCGGGTAGTTGTGACTGGTGTTGGACTGGTCTGCGCGCTGGGCATCGGCACGGAGGAAACTTGGAAGAACCTCATTGCCGGGCAGAGCGGTATCGGCCTCATCACACATTTCGATACCACCGGATTCGATTGCAAGATTGCCGGCGAGATCAAGAATTTCGACCCCTTCCAGTGGATTGAAAAAAAAGAACTGAAAAAGATGGGACGCTTTATCCAGGTGGCGCTGGCGAGCACGGATTTTGCCGTGAAGATGTCCGGCTGGAAGCCGGAGCACTCGGACCTGGACGAAGTTGGTGTGTACGTGTCGTCGGGCATCGGCGGGTTCGACATCATCGAGCGCGAGCACATCAAGCTGATGCAGGGCGGGCCGAGCCGGATTTCTCCTTTTTTCATTCCCAGCGCCATCGTGAATCTCGCTTCCGGGCATATTTCCATTCGTTACGGCGCGCGCGGGCCGAATTCCGCGACGGCCACGGCTTGCTCGGCGTCGGCGCACGCCATCGGCGATTCGTTCAAGATTATCGAGCGCGGCGCGGCGGAAATGATGATCTGCGGCGGCACCGAAGCGACCATCACGCCGATGGGCGTGGGCGGATTTGCCTCGATGAAGGCGCTCTCGACACGCAATGATGATCCGGCTCGCGCGAGCCGGCCGTGGGATGCGGAACGCGATGGATTCGTGGTCGGCGAAGGCGCCGGCATTTTGACACTTGAGTCGCTCGAGCACGCACAGAAGCGCAACGCGCCAATCCTGGCGGAAATCGTCGGCTATGGCATGTCTGGCGACGCCTATCACATCACGCAACCGGCGGAAAACGGCGATGGCGCATATCGGGTCATGAAGGCCGCGATCAAGGATGCGAAGCTTTCGCCCGATGACATTGGGTATGTCAATGCGCACGGCACTTCGACGCCCATTGGCGATGTGATCGAGACGCGCGCGTTGAAGAGGGTTTTCGGCGAGCGCGCGAAGCACGTGGCCATCAGCTCGACGAAATCGATGACCGGACATTTGCTGGGCGGAGCGGGTGGACTTGAAGCGGGAATCAGCGTGCTGGCGCTGCGTGACCAGATCTTGCCGCCAACCATCAATTTGGAGCATCCTGATCCTGAGTGTGATCTCGATTACGTTCCAAACCACACCCGGAAGGCTTCCGTCGAATATGCACTTTCGAACTCGTTCGGTTTCGGCGGCACGAATGCCGCGCTGATTTTCAAGCGCTGGTCGGGGAAGTGAAGAAATTCTCTGCGGTGTTATGCTAGTGGGTGTCGCCCGTTTCGCTCAGGATGACATACCCGCCGCTGGGGATGACAAGCGCACAGCTTGGGATGGCTTGCGCACCACCAGGATGGCAAACATCCCGCTCCGGATGACAATCGCTCCATTTGCCAAGTTCAAGTAGAAGGAAGAATCTCGTGAAAATTATCGTGTGCATCAAGCAGGTTCCGGCGAAAGACGCGCCCTTGGCCATTGCCGGCAACTGGATCAAGGAATCGGACATCGGCTTCGAGATGAATGAGCCGGACAGCTATGCGCTGGAAGAGGCACTCCGGCTGAAGGAAAAACACCGCGGCGAAGTGATCGCGCTTTCCATGGGGCCAGAGCGCGTGAAGCAAACGATGAAAGAAGCGCTGGCAAAAGGCGCTGACCGGGGCATTCACATTGCGGACGATAATTTCGCGCAGCTCGATCCCCTGGGATCAGCAAGGGCGCTGGCCGCGGCGATTCAGAAGGAAAAGCCGGATTTGGTTTTGACGGGCTTGCAGAGCGACGACCACGGCTTCGGCCAGACCGGCGTGCTGCTTGCCGGGCTGATGGACCTTCCGCACGCGACGATCATCATGGCCATCGAGGTTGCCGACGGAAAAATGAAATTGAAGCGTGAGCTAGAAGCCGGCTGGTTTCAGTGGATGGAATGTCCGCTGCCGGCAGTGCTTTCGATTCAGTCCGGCATCAACAAGGTGCGCTACGCCACGCTGAAGGGCATCATGGCGGCGAAGAAAAAAGAGATTGCCACGGTTACGCGCGAATCGCTTGGCGTGAGCGGCGAAGCCACGCAGAAGATTGAAAAAATCTACGTTCCAACGAAGACCAAGAAAACCGAATTCTTGACGGGGACGCCGAAAGAAGTAGCGGCGAAGCTGGTGGAAAAATTGAAGTTTGAAGCGCGGGTGATTTAGGGGCTTTTAGTTGTTTGTTCCAAGTTCTAAGTAAGGAAAGAGACGAGACAATTCGATACCGAGCGGTTCGCAATATTCAGTAGGAAAAAAACAAAGCAACAGTTGCACGGTTTTCACTACTGAACGGAAGACGGAGTTCTTCCCTCACTGACAACTGACGACTGAAAACTGATAACAGGTAGAAGAGGCATGCGATGAAGATTCTCGTGATTACCGAGCTGCGGCAGGGGAAATGGAACAATGCAAGTTTTGAGACGCTTGCGGCGGCGCAACAGATTGCCAAGGATACGTCAAGCAGCGTCAGTGCGCTGGTGATCGGCAAAGGCGTGGCGGCTTTCGCCGACGAACTGGCCACGAAGAATGTGGCGGAAGTGCTGCGCGTCGAGCACGATTTGCTTGAGGCATACACGCCCGATGGCTTCTGCGTGGCGCTAAAGCAAGTGATCGAGTCGGCCAAACCGGATTTGATTCTGTTTCCACACACCTATCAAGTCCGTGACTTCGCGCCGAAACTGGCGGCGATGCTTGGCAAGGGCATGATTGGTGACTGCATCGGCTACCGCAACGAAGGCGGCAAGCTGGTTTTCGTGCGGCAGATGTTCCAGGGAAAAACGGCCGCGGACGTCACGTTCACGGGCCCGGCGCCCTGGTTCGCGTCGTTCCAATCGGGAGCGTTTCGCGCGGATATGCTTGCGGCGCATCCCTCGGGGAAAGCGCCGGTGAATTCGGTGACGGTGTCCGTGAGCGCGGAACAAATTCGCACGAGGCCGCTGGAACTGTTCAAAGAAGCGAAGTCCGCAGTCGACCTGACGCAAGCGCCACTGATCGTGGCGATTGGGAGGGGCATCAAGGCGCCCGAAAATATTCCGCAGGCGGAAGCCTTGGCAAAGGCGCTGGGCGGCGAGATTGCGGCGTCGCGGCCGATTTGCGATGAGGGCTGGCTGCCGATGGAGCGGCAGATCGGCAGCTCGGGGCAAACCGTCGCGCCGAAACTCTATCTCGCTCTGGGAATCAGCGGAGCGATTCAGCATGTCGTTGGAATGAAGGGCGCGCGCACGATTGTGGCCATCAACAAAGATTCGAACGCGCCCATCTTCGAAATTGCTGACTACGGCATCGTCGGCGATATTTTCGAAATCATGCCCGCGCTGACCGAGGCTCTGGAAAAAGCCAAGTCCGGATAGTCCTCGGTAGCGGCCATTTAGCGTATACTTTGGGAAATGTCATGAAATTCGACGATTACAAGATCATTCTATATCGGCAAGACGACGGCTCTTGGGTCGCCGAGATCCCCTCCATTCCGAGTTGCTATGCCCTCATGGACACCCGGGAGGGAGCCCTTGCGGAGCTTGTTCAGGTTTTCAACATGATAGCGGAAACCTACGGGGAAAGAGGCATCCCACTCCCCGCGGACACGACCGAGATCGTTAATGCCTAGCGCGAAGGCGCGGGACTTCCAAAGAGTTGCAACATTCCTAGGCTTCCTTCTCAAGCGCACTTCGGGAGGTCACGAACATTGGGAGCACCCTGATGTGCTTACGAACTATTCCAATCCACGGTGGACGGGAGATCGGGCCGTCACTTTTCTTTAAGATCCTGCACCAATTGGGAATTGCTCTAGAACAGTTTCAAAAGCTGCGCTAACCGGCTCTCCCAAAGTATTTGCTAGAATCGGATGACCACATGACCATTGAGCGGGAACAACTCGAAGCGGATGTGCTGATCGTGGGCGCGGGGCCGGCGGGGCTGGCGTGTGCGTTGCATCTGGCCAACCTCATCAAAAAGCACAATGAAGCCGGTGGATCGGGCAAGGGCGGGCCGCAGCTTTCCGCAGAAAACATTTACGTGCTGGAAAAGGGCCGCGAGATCGGCGCGCACCAGCTTTCGGGCGCGATCATGAATCCCAAAGCGCTCGCCGAACTCGTGCCGGATTTCGAGAAAAGCGCGCCGCTCGATACGCCAGTGACCGATGATGCGGCACTCTTGTTCACCGAGGGATCGTCATTCCGCTTTCCCGCCACG
>Ga0187804_10000442_pt1 | contig 10253 bp, 7 predicted proteins | sample NC_wetland_sal_i_3_FD_132961 | JGI IMG/M metagenome (GOLD analysis project Ga0187804, IMG submission 132961) | Wetland sediment microbial communities from Neuse River Estuary, North Carolina, USA - Control_4 | ecosystem: Environmental > Aquatic > Freshwater > Wetlands > Sediment | place: USA...
CAGCAGCGTCGCAAGCGCGGCGAAGCGCGGCGGCGGGTCGGCGCGGACCGACTCGGTCGCGAGCGCGAGCATCCCGGCGCGATCGATGAGCCTGGCGGCGGAGAGTTCGGCCGCGAATTGCGCGAGCATCGCCGCGATCGCCTCGCCCGGTCCGCCGAGCGAGCGGAGCGCCTCGGGCGAGACATCGTTGAGCCTTAGCTCGGCGATCGTGCGTGCCAGCGCGCCGGCAAATCCGGGGCGGTCGAAAATCGGAGCGAAATGAGCGAGCGCGCCCGACGGCGCCAGACGATAAACTGCGCGCGCCGCGATCGCTTCAGCGGCCAGGCCGGCGGCCGGCGCGAGTCGCGCCTCGGCCATCCGGTCGGCGGCGAGCAGGCCGACCAGGCGGTTGAGGCTCATGCGATGGATCCCGGCGCGCGCGCCGCACGCGGCAGCATAGGCGCGCACCAGATCATCAGCGGCATCGCGCGCCGGGGAGATCACGAGGATCTCCCGAGCCGCGCCGGCGGCCTCGAGGAACGCGCGGGCTTTGGCGATTCGGTACGCGGCGCGCGGCGAGCTGACTATCTCACGCGATGCGGGCATCGTAGCGGCTCTAAGGCGTCTCCCATCGCGCGGCGAGGCTGGGGCGCAAATGGCCGCGCATCAAGAGTCGCGCGGGGATGTTTTCGCAACGTCCCGTCAGAACCTTTTCGCGACGAGCGAGCTATTTCTCCAGAAATACCCCGTCGCCAATGCGGACCACGCCGGATGCCGCTACGGAAGCGAACACGCCGACGTTGGCATTATGGCTCGACGCGGCGGTACGAAGCACGCGGTAGTCCCGCCCCAGCTCGTCCTGCGGGTGGGTCGTCATCACGCATCGCAGCGCCGCGCGCATCCCGGCTATCTTTACGCTGTCGCCAACCGCGAGCACGCCGCCCTCCCATTCGTCTTCGACGAAACGGCCGGCGCCCTCGCCAGTCTCGACATAGATCGTCGGCCGAAAGCGGCGCGGATCGAATCCCGACGCCTCGCCGGCGAGCTTCGACAGATGGCGGAGCGTGCCGCTCGCGATCACGTGCATCACCGCGGAGTCAAAGAAGGTGCCTGGCGCGAGCGCGAAGTAGTCGGGCATCACCGCGAGGGTGAGCCCCGGCCTCACGTTCTCGACTGGCACATCGCCGAAGACGGTCCCAGGATCGATCCCGGCGCGCTCGGACTGGGCGGTGTCAGCGCGTTCGATCCGCACCTCTTTTCCGAGCGCAGCGCTGATCAGCTCGGAGGCATCGGGATCTTCGGCGTGGATCGCGCGGCCATCGGGCAGCCGGATGCACACGGTCGGGCAAGCGCCCGGCGTCGACACACCCTCGCAGGCTGCGCGGAACTCGAACATCCGCGGGAATTTCTTGGCGCTCACGATCAGGTTCGTCGCGAGCTCGCGGAGCGCGTAGACGCGATCGCCGATCGCGCCGCGCTCGGTTATCTCAACCTCGGCGAGCTGCTCGCCGAGCATCGATTTGACCGGATGGCGCCATAGCGCTGCGACCACTCCGACCTGGCGCCGTTCCATGGCGTTGCTACTTCGCGCCGTTGGGATGGTGCTGAGCGAGAAAAACGCCGAATCCGGGACGGCTTTGCATTGCGGGTCTCCTTGACCGTCTGAACGAGTGTTACACGAGCGCAGTCACGCCGCGCAAACAATCAACGCGATACCCTCGTTCGCGGCCGGCCCGCAACTAAGCTCCCAACGCGGTCGGCGACGGCGATGGAGCCGCCGACGGGCTCGGCTGAGGCGACTCCGCCGGTCTCGCGCGCGCCGCCGGCGTCGGCACGGCGGACGGCTGTGCTGCGGGAGTTGATGTCGCGGGAGGCGGGGCCGACAGCATCGGTAGCGCGGTCGGTACCGTCACCGTCGGCAAGGCCGAGGCCGGGGTCGGCGTCCCCGAAGGCGCGGCGCTCGCGGTCGGGATCGCCTGCGCCGCCATCAGCGCGGTGCCCGCGCCATAGGTGTACACGAGCTTGCCACCCAGGTGAGCCGAGTAGAAGAGGGTCCCGATCGCGAGTAGCGCGACTATCAGGTAGACGGGCCGCGAGCCCGACATAAAGCCGAGCGATTCGATCAGAATTCGCCATAGAGCCAACACCGCGAAGGCAACCGCGAGATATTCGCCGAGTTGCGCGTGGCGATGGAGAACCTCCTTGGCTTCGGGTCCGAGCGCCTTCCAGATTCGGTCCGCCTCCATATCACCGGTCGCATAAGACGACCCCGCGGCCACCGCGCCGATTATCATCAGCGTGAGCGCCATGTATCGAATCCAGGCCCGGGCCGGCGCGAGGCTCGCCACGAGATCGATAAGAATGGCGATGGTCAGAATTCCGAAGGTAAAATGGTCAGCGACCGGATGAAGATCCAATTGCTGGAGATAGCTCAGGACAGAATCCATTTGGGCTCCTGCGGAGGAAGTCGGCTCAGGCGCCGGCTGCGCGCACTGCCGCGCAAGGCGCCAAACGTTCTCAGCCCTTTATCGCAAAGCGCCCGCCGTCAGGCAAATCACCAGCGCGCAAAGATTTGAAGCGCGAAGGTCCCAGCGCCGGCGAGGCTTGCGCGCAATCACGGGGGCGTCGCCCCTGGAGATGCGCTCGGCGCGGGCGACGGCTCCGCTGGGGGCGCCACGATAACGGTGGGCGCGCCAGATTTGGCCGCGGCCTGCATCCGGATCTCCGCATCGCGAATCGAGACCACGCTCCACGCCTGCGCCGTGAACAGATAGCGCAGAGCGACACTCACCGTCAGCGCATGCAGGTCCGGGGCCCATGTCTCCTCGACCCCGAATACGCGTGCAGCGGAATTCACCGCAGTCAGGCCCGTATCGCGAGGCGCGAGACTTGCGACGATGCTCGCGCTGTCGGCGTCGCCGGCGGCGAAGGATCGCAGATACCATTGAATCTCCGGCAGGTCGTCGCTAACCGCCGCGGACCGGTCGTCGGTCTCAATAGATGTCTCGGCGCGCCCGCATTCGATCGGCGCTTGAATCGTGGTTGCCGGCTCGGTCCAAAAGAGCAGTGCGTGCCGCTTCCATGGCGCCTCGCTGGCATCGGGCGCCGCATACACAACATTGGTCAGCACCTGCGCATACAGCGCGAGCGCTCCGATCGCGACTGCCGCATAGCGAACCACGGACCAGGTTTGCGCGTGATGCAGCCACTCGGCGCCGCATCCACCGAGCAACGCCATCGGCACGCACATCCCCATTACCCACTCCGCCCGATGCGCGGGCAACAACAAAATCGCGGCGCCGCTCGCCAGCGTCCAGAGCAGGGTCCACGTCGCGAACCCCGAACGCACTCGTCTGCTCGCGACGGCAACGAGTCCGACCAGCGCGGCAAGCACGATTCCAAACTCGTAGAATCCGAGGATCGGCATGTAGAAGGCGAGGGCGCCGGTGGGCGTCCACGGCCCCCCGCCCTGCGCCAGCGACTGAAACTCATAGGAAATCGCGCCGCGAGCCGAGGTGGCGAAAAACAGGGACTTAAGCGACCACCACACGGCGATCGTTACGGTAAGCGCCACAATCACGAGCCATCGGCGGCGCGTCCACCAGACCCTGATGCGCAGCCACGTGTCAGCACCGGTGATCGCGATCCACGCGCCGGCCAGCCCAAGCGCAATCGCGGCCGTCACCATGACACCGACTCCGACCGGCCCGGACGCCAGCGCGAGTCCCCCGGCGCATCCGAGACCCACCGCCCGCAGCATCGTCGGGCGCTCGGAAATGGAGAGCAGCAGCGCAATCGCCACCATCGCGAACGCCGCCCCCGGCGCCGCCGCTGCGCCGGTGCGCGAAAACCACATGACGCTCGGCGAAAGCGCGAGCATCGTTGCGAATGCCAGCGCGCCGGCACGGCCGGCGTACGGCCGCATCGCCAAAGCCGTCGCGACCAGCAGAATCCCGCAGAGCGCGAAGGCGAGGCGTGCGTTCCAGTCCGATGCACCCAGCACGCTGAAGATCCAGCTCTCCGCAACTCCGGTCCACGACAGATGCATCTCAGGATGGGCGGGGAGCGTCGCGATTCCGTCGCGCGCAAGCCGGAGCGCGGCGAGCGCGGCGCGAGACTCAGCCGGGGAGAGCGGCCGCGCTCCGAGCGCGATCAGCCGGCTCGCTAACACGTAGACTGCGACGATGATCCAACCGAGATGCTCGGCGGTCAGTACGTAGAGCGGCCGGTCGAGCCGCGCGGCGCTCAGATCGAGCGCCGGCTCGGGTTGGGGCTGAGCTGGAGCGGCCGCCTCGCGGTGCTCGCCGGGCTCGATCCCGAGGCGCCACTCTTCCGATTCCGGTGTCCCATCGCCTGCCACGATTGAAAGCGGTATTTCCCGCCGCGTCCAAAGTCAACGCGCGGGTGAGCGAAAGTTATCCGCCAATTGAGATGCCGAGCCGCTTGAGCCGAGCCGCAGCACCGTTATGCTGGTGGTTCACGGTGAACGACGAATGGATCGGCGAGCCATAAACGCGCGGCAACTCATCAATGGAGCGCTTTCATTTCTGGTCCTCGCGGCGATCCTCGCGTTGTTCATCGCTTACCGCGAGCGCGCGGTCATCCTGCGCGCGCCGCGGTTTTCGGTCTCCATCGGGCAGCTGCCCTACTACGCATACTGCTCCTTCTACCGGATGCTCGCCGCGTATGCGCTCGCGTTGGCGTTCTCGATCCCCTACGGGATGGCGGCGGCGCGCGGCCGGCTCTGGGAGCGGATCCTGATTCCCGCGGTCGATATCGCGCAGTCGGTGCCCGTGGTGGGGTTTTTCCCCGCCGCGATCTACTTCTTCGTGGCGCTCGCGCACGGAAGCCGGCTCGGAGTCGAGATGGCCGCGATTTTCCTGATTTTCACGAGCCAGGCGTGGAACATGACACTGGGCGTCTTCGAAGCGGTCAAGACGATTCCGGCCGACTCGCTCGAGGCGCTCGAGGCATTCGGCGCAAGCGGATGGCTCAAATTCAGGCGGCTTCTGATGCCCGCGTCGGTGCCGAAACTGGTCTACAACTCGATCCTGTCGTGGGTGGCGGGATGGTACTTCCTGATCGCCTGCGAAATCATCTCGGTTGGTCCGGCTCACTACCGTCTGCCCGGGCTGGGCAGCTTCCTGATGGAAGCGGCCGACCGCGGGCAGAACCTGGATATGGTCCTGGGACTGGTCATGCTGCTGGCGGTGATCGTCGCGATGGACGTGATCGCGTGGGAGCCGCTCTCGGCCTGGTCGGAGAAATTCCGATTCGAGTTCGCCGCATCGTCCGGACCGGCCCATTCGCTTAGGATGCTTAGCGCACTCGGCTGGATTGGCCCGCCCGTAACGCGGATGGTACAGGCGTTCCTGCGCCCGCCGGCGCACGCGTTCAAATGGGCGATCGCGTCGGTTCCGAACGTCCGCCTGGTATCGGACGAGCGCGCGCGGCAGGCAGGGCGAGCCGCGCGGATATTCCTGATGGGCGGGCTGCTGATTTTCACCGCGTATGCCGTGGGCGCCGGCCTGTTCGCCCTGACGCGGACGCTGCTCCAGCCATGGCCTTCAGAGGTGAGGAAGATTCCCGCGGCGACCGCCGCATCGACGTGCAGGATGATTCTTGCGTACGCGCTCTCCCTCGCGTGGACGGTCCCGTGCGCGCTCGCCGCCGCCGACAGTCCGCGCTTCAACCGCATCCTCGCGCCTGCGGCTGAAATAGTCGGTTCGATCCCCGCGACGGCGCTCTTCCCCCTGATCGTCCTGTTCGTCATCAAGGTGACAGGGGGGATGAACCTCGCCTCGATTCTGCTGATCCTGACCGGGATGCAGTGGTACCTGCTATTCAATCTGCTGGCCGGGGTGAACCAGGTGCCCGAGGATCTCAAGGAGGCCGCGCGAGCGTTCGGACTGTCGCGATTTGCGACCTGGCGTAAGCTGACACTGCCCGCGGTGATGCCCTCGCTGATCACCGGCAGCCTCACCGCGTGGGGCGGGGGATGGAACGCGCTAATCCTGTCGGAGTTCTTCGTTTACCGGGGACACACCTACGAGGTGATCGGGCTCGGCGCGCTGCTCGATGACGCGACCTATCGGACCGGCAACGGAACAATGATCCTGCTGAGCCTGCTCTCGATGGTGCTGGTGGTGATAGTCTTGAACCGCCTCATATGGCGCAGGCTCTATGACCTGGCGACCGAGCGCTACCGGCTCGATTACTAACAGGCGGTTAAAGATCTTTTCAACCGCGTCGTTCTCTGATCTGCTCCGGTAATGGGAAAAGAGCAGGATAGGAGACCAACTTTTACCCAGGGTGTTGAGAAATACCGATAACTGCAAGATCGGATTGCTCTGATTCTGAGCGCCCTGCTACGGTGCGGGCGGCGATGTGCAACCCCGACGCGGCGGATCCATGGCCCTCCTCGAGCTCAAGAACGTCTCGAAAAGCTTCGTCCAGCCGAAGGGAACGCTGCACGTGCTCGATGATATCTCTTTCACCGTCGAGGAGGGCGAGTTCGTGGGGCTGGTCGGACCCTCGGGATGCGGCAAGTCGACTTTGCTCAGAATCATCAACGGAATCATCCCGCTGACCTCCGGGCAAGTGCTCTATCGCGGCCGCCAGGTCGACGGGATCAATCTCGAATCCGCGCTCGTCTTCCAGTCGTTTGCCCTGCTGCCGTGGCTGTCGGTCAAAGCGAACATCGAGATGGGTCTCGAGGCGCACGGGGTGAGCCGCGAGGAGCGCGAGAAGATCGCAGGAAAATACATCGACAAAGTCGGCCTCGACGGTTTCGAGGAGGCCTATCCGCGCGAGCTGTCGGGCGGAATGAAGCAGCGCGTCGGTCTGGCGCGGGCGCTCGCGGTCGAGCCCAAGGTGCTGCTGATGGACGAGCCGTTCTCCGCGCTCGATGCGCTGACCGCGATCACGTTGCGCGAGGAATTGCTCGACATCTGGCAGGCGCCTGAGATGTCGGTCCACACCATTGTCATGGTCACCCACATCATCGAGGAGGCGGTGGAACTCGCCGATCGGATAATCGTCTTCGCCTCGAGTCCGGGCCGGGTGGTCGCCGACCTCAAGGTGGGCCTGCCGCGCCCGCGCGACCGGCGCACCGAGGCATTCAATGCCTTGACCGACAAGGTATTCTCGCTCATCGAGGAGCGCGGCTGATGCCTGACCCGAACATCCACCCGATTCCCGACTGCCACCTGACCTTGGTGTTCGGGCTGCTCGAGTTTCTGGAACATCGCGGCGGCCGTGATGACGGCTACAAGATCGCGCGCGACTTGCAGTTCAATTTCGGCGATCTGCTCAAGGTTATGAAGGCGGCGGAAATCCTGGGCTTCGTCTCAACGCCCGCCGGCGACGTAGTACTCGAACCGCTCGGCAAGCAATTCATCGACGCCGACATGAACCATCGCAAGCTGCTGGTGCGCGAGCAACTCAAGAAGCACAATCTCTTCAGCTACTTCGTCCGGCTGTTGCGCGGCGAGACGGATCGCTCAGTCACCAAGAAAATCGTCCTTGAGCATCTGGCGATGCTCCTGCCGAGCGAAAAGCCCGAGCGGCTCTTCTCGACTATCGTCAACTGGGGACGTTTCGCCGAGCTGTTCGGCTATAACCGGGACGAGGACCGCTTCTATCTCGATCAGGAATAGCCCCTCGTTGGCGCCATCGGGATGTCGGGATGGGCGGCGTCGTCGGCGGGCGGCGCCGTACTCAACAAACGCGCCGATATCTTCGACCTCGCGATGTGGACCAAGCAGACGGGCTGATGCGCGCCGCGCGCCCGCTCGCGTTTCGGCGGAGTTGGCGCGCGGTGTAAGCTCTGGCCTGCGATGGCAGCGCAGGTCACCCACGCGATCATCGGAACCGCCGGCCACATCGACCACGGCAAGACCGCGCTCATCAAGGCGCTCACCGGGCAGGACACCGACCGGCTCAAGGAAGAGAAGGAGCGCGGGATCTCGATCGATCTCGGCTTCGCCTACTTCACACTGCCCGATGGGACCCGCGCGGGCGTCGTCGATGTTCCGGGCCACGAACGCTTCATCCGCAACATGCTGGCCGGCGCGCACGGGATCGACCTCGTGCTCTTCACCGTCGCCGCCGACGACGGCGTCATGCCGCAGAGCGAGGAGCATCTCGACATCCTGCATCTGCTCGGCACGCGCCGCGGGATTTTTCTGATCACCAAGGCCGATCTCGCCGACGCCGCGCGAATCGGCGAGGTGCGCGATGAGATCGAACTGCTTGCAGAGGGAACCCGCCTCGCCGGCGCGCCGATAATCCCTGTCTCATCCGTGACCGGAGCCGGTCTCGACGAGCTGCGGGTCGAGATAGTCCGCCAGCTCGACGGTTTCGAGGCGCGCCGGCCGACCGGCCTGTTCCGTCTGCCGCTCGACCGCGCCTTCGTAATCAAGGGCCACGGCACGGTGGTGACGGGCACCGCGATGGGCGCCGAGGTGCGCGTCGGGCAGAAGCTCCGCGTCCTGCCGGGCGGGCACGAAGTGCGGGTGCGCTCCGTCCAGGTCCATTCCGAACCGGTTGAAAGCGCCGGGCTATGCCAGCGCGTCGCGCTCAACCTGACCGGGGCAGAGCGCATCGAACTCGGACGCGGCCAGGTGCTCGCCGACGAGCGGCTCGATTTCGCGGCGTCGCGTATCGACGCCTGGGTGGAGATTCGACCCGCGGCGAAGCGTCCGCTGAAGAACAACCAGCGCATCCGGCTCTTCATCGGCACTGCCGAATCGATGGCGCGTGCGATCGTACTCGAGGACGCCGGCGCGATCGCGCCGAAGTCCAGCGGCCTCGTCCAAATCGTGGCCGACGATCCCGTGGCGGCGCTTTGCGGCGACCGCTTCGTCATCCGCGACGAGACCAACGTCCGCACCCTGGGCGGCGGCAGGGTGCTCAACCCGGCCGGACGCCGCGCGCGCAAGCCGCTCGACGCGTACCGGAATAATCTCGCGGCGCTTCGCGACTCGGCCGGCCCGGTTGCGATCGAAGCGCTCATCAATCTGCAGGAAAGTTTCGCTCTCACCGCGATGCGTCTTGGGCTGCTGCTCAATCTGCCCCAGACCGAGGCGGACGCCGCGCTCGGCGACGCGCGGTTCCTGAAGATCTCGATGGGCGACGAAGACGGCTTCACGACGCGCCGCAAGTGGGAGGAGGTCAGAAACGTCGCGCTCGCCGCCCTCGCCGCGCATCACAAGGCCGAGCCACTCTCGGCGGGACTCGAAATGGAAGCGCTGCGGACGCGGCTTCCGTACGAGGTCGGCGCGCGCGCTTTCCGCGCACTCGCCGACCGTCTCGCGCGTGAAACCGAGATCGTCCGCGAGGAAAGCACGCTCCGGCTCAAAAGCCATCGGATCGAGCTCGGTGGCGATGCGGGCAAGCTCGGCCGGCTGGTCGAAGATGCGCTGGTCAAGGCGCACTTCCAGCCACCGGACCTGAAACAACTCGCCGGATCGCTCAAGCTCGCAGCATCGGATATTGCGCGGCTTCGCAGCGTACTCGGCGCGATGGAGCGCGAGGGCCGCGTCATCAAGATCGCGACCGATCTCTATTTCAGCCGCGCCGCGTTCGAGACCGCACGCGCGCGGCTGGTCGGCCATCTCGGCCACAATCCCGAGATCACCGCGGCCGTCTACCGCGATTTGCTCGGCGCCTCGCGAAAGTTTGCGATCGCACTGCTCGACTATTTCGACCATTGCGGCGTGACGGCCCGGGTCGGCGACGCGCGCCGGCTCCGGGCCAAGGCCGGCTGACATCGCAGCCGCGATGCGCGACAATGGCTCCATGCCCGATGCAAAGGACAACAACGCGTCGCGTGGTGAGCTCATCCGCTTGACCGCGCGATGCAAGGCCGCGGGTTGAGCCGGTAAGCTCGGTCCGGCGGACCTTGCGCAAGTGCTGGCCCGGCTCGATTTGCCGAGCCATCCCGACCTGATTGTCGGAATCTCCACCGGCGATGACGCAGGCGTGTACCGTGTCGCGGAAAACCTCGCGCTCGTCAGCACCGTCGATTTCTTCACGCCGATCGTCGATGACCCATACACGTACGGGCAGATCGCCGCAGCCAACGCGCTCTCGGACGTGTATGCGATGGGCGGCCGGCCGCTTACCGCGCTCAACATCGTATGCTGGCCGCAAGCGGGGCTTCCCGCCGCGATGCTCGCCGATATTCTGCGCGGCGGATCAGAAAAGGCACGCGAGGCGGGCGTCACGATCGTCGGCGGGCACACGGTCGCCGATGATGAAGTGAAATACGG
>Ga0187804_10000444_pt1 | contig 10230 bp, 7 predicted proteins | sample NC_wetland_sal_i_3_FD_132961 | JGI IMG/M metagenome (GOLD analysis project Ga0187804, IMG submission 132961) | Wetland sediment microbial communities from Neuse River Estuary, North Carolina, USA - Control_4 | ecosystem: Environmental > Aquatic > Freshwater > Wetlands > Sediment | place: USA...
CACCCGGGCTTCGTAGGTCGGGGGATTGTAGTTGGAGTTGGGGCGGAATTTGAGCCTGACAAGACCTCCCTCGACACCGTCGTAGTCGTAAAGAAAAGCTTCCGGCATCAGGCGCATCAGACTCTCCAACTTCTGCTCGTCTTCGTCATGTGCTCGCTTGGACTTCAACTGCTGGCTCGGATCATGCAAAAGGCGATCCATGCGCGCGTTGTCCTGCTGCCGCTGGTCCAGGTTAAGCGGTGTGCCGTCAATTGCAAGTAAACGATAGACTGGGCCGTCTTTGGTCTCCACCTGCTCTTCCGTGAGGGTCTGGGCCCCCTCCCGCTTGTCGATCAGATACATCCACTTCCGCTGCAGCACACGGTCCGTCAGTTCATTTGCCACCACCTCATTAATGAGGTCGCCAGCAAGCGGCGCGGGACTTTGATCTCGCGCGGGAGCGGCAATACAGACCGCCAGCACGACTGCGATTGTGAGTCGGCGAAAATTCATCGGGTTTGAAGGAATCTCGATGTGCACGGATATCTCCGCTCTACCGGGGACGTTCCTGCATCTTGTTGCCGATCTTGTGCGGCGCGAACGCTTAGTGGTACATGCTGACGCCACACTCCCGGTACGGCGCGCGTCTTCTCATCGTGCAGGGTTGCCCGCGGCGATCGGAATCGGGGTCACAGACTTCAACTGGTCCAGCTCGCTCAATACTCTTTTCCAATCAGCCTGGTCCTTTTTCGTCGCGATCGATGCCGAGAGGTCGGAATAAAAGTCGAGAATGTTGGCGCGTAGCTCCGGCGAGGTCCCAGCGAACTTCCGCTCCGACAGCTGGCCGAGCAACTGTGCGTACGTATCGTCGGTCAGCGAGTATTCCCCTGGCGCAGTGGCCTTGCCGGTATCAAGATCACAATCGGGAAGCACGAGTGAGTCGGTGCGCACTTCTTCGAGAAAGGCCCGGTATTGATCGACGGTCGTATTGATGCTCTTGATATACAGGTCCTCGGTTTGCGGGGTCGGGGCATTGAACCCTAACCCTTTGAAGGGACCGATTTTCGGCATGTATCGTAAGAGCACTGCCAAAATCCGGCTACCCAAGCCCGGCTTCACGTAGTCTTTTCCCCACTGCCTTTCGTAATCGGAGCGCGAAAGGCGGTACAGGAACTTCTGTTTCGAAAAATTCGGCGTCTCGCGCATCAGTTCCTTCTTATGGGTTTGCAGCGCGACTCGGGTCATTTGCGGAATCAGCTCGTTGACAGCGAAACGATACGAACCCACCGCCAGATCCTCGTGGGTCAAGACGTCTTTCAACTCCATTCCGTACACGACGGGGAAGGCCCGCTCCAGCAGGGACTTGGACACCTGGAAGCCGATGAAATCGTGGTACTGCTGCGACGCGTAACGATTCTTCGCGACCTGCACCGTATCGAACCCGAACTCTATTTTCAGATGCGACGTTTTGTCCTGCGCATACCGGACCGATTGGCCGAACTTCGCGCGTAGCTTCGGATATTGGATGGCGACGGACTGGTTGACGGCCGGGTGACCGGCGATGTCCGACGCATAATGCGACAGCGCGCCCAGCGCGAAGGCGTACTCGTTGGCATCTTGACTTTGGAGCAGCAGCTCGCGAACGAAGTCTCCGCTGCGAACGTAATGCACCAGGTTGCTGAACTCTTTGCTGCCGAATGGGTAGTAGCCGAGATCCTGGATGACGGCGCCTCCATAGGCATACGCATGCGCCTCCCTGATCTGGTCTTCCGTCAGTCCCGGATATCGCTTGAGCAGCAGGGGCCGGATCTCATCGGTCCAGAGCAGGTCTACGATTTCCTCGTGGGTCAGGACGGAGTACGCGAACGAGGCAGCGCCGCTCATCAGCAGGATGACAACGATTGCCAACGCGCGGACGCACAGGAGGCGCCAACCGTCAGCCATGGCGCCTCGCGATGAAACTGTCTGCTTGAGCCTCATAAACATAAGAACCCGACTGTTTCCCTTCCATCTGAATGCTAGTCTGGTGCGACTTGGGGGTCTGTCCAAAAAGGATCACTTCACCCGAGTTTCCGCTACCGTTTTCCGAGACCTCCAAAACTCCCCCCAAGAGGGTAGATCATGCCTTGGTCCCAGCAGTTCTCCTAGTTAGGTGTGCGGTAGCGTTGTAGACGCGGTTTTGAACCGTGGCCGCGGCGAGGTGTCTCCTCCCGGGAGTGAGCGCTTTTGCTCAGACGTATGTTCCTTGGAGTGCTAACGTCGAGGTGTGCTTCCAGATGAATCGCCGAGGAGCCCAAGAGTCGCTGGCCCCCTCTGCGGGACCGAGCTGTGGTGAAGCGAATTGCCCTAATCCGGGTCGTTTCCTTTCTTCTATTGGCCGCTTGCGGGGCGTTGTGCCAGAGCGCACACCTTTCAGCCGATTTGCTTCCGAGGTTACAGTCTAACAGCTCAAACTCACCCGAAGCGCAGGAGATGCGTACGTGGAGATCGCTTCCTGACGCTCCGTCGTCGGTCCAGCTTCCAACTCGAGCAGAGAAACTTCAAACGTTCGTCAATGAAGCCCGCTCGCCTTTGACCGCGGGCGCAATGCGCGAAACGGCCCTGGGACACGTCACTCCCGGACCGCAGCCCAGCTTCACCGCTCCCTATAAAGCGGTGCTTATTCAAAAAGAATCCAACACCTTCTTTGGTAGGTACCTGTTTCCGTCGTCGCTCAAGCAACACCTGCGCTATCGCTCTTCGACCAGCGGCAGCTTTATGGGTCGGGCCACTGACGCAGCTTCGCGCATTTTTGTCGCGCGTGACGACTCCGGAAAGGGAAGGCTGAACACTTCGTATTTCCTCGGGGTGCTGACTTCGGTTGCGATCCACACTGCTTACCGTCCATATTGGGCGCGATCCACATCGGCGACGTTCAACAACTTTGGTTCGACGATGGGCAGCGACGCTGGGATGAACCTCTTCCACGAGTTTGGGCCTGGCATCCAGCAAATGGTAAGGGGCCACGCGCCGAAGTTCGTGTCTGAGATCGGAGAGCGCATCACCGACGACCAGACCCCGAAGGACGTAGTCTCCACCCCGGCAAAGTAATGTCGAACGGTGTCCCGACAATTTCAGGAACTGCTTCTTTCGCTTGAAGTGATTTGGGTGGAGCTCAAAGGAGAAGGGAATTGAGGGTAACGTTCGGGCGGTCGCGGGCCCTCGCAGCCAAATGATTGCTGACCTGCTCGATCCGTAGTCCCTTCAGTTTTCTGTGGGTTGCGAGCAGTCATGACCATGTTTCCGAAGTGTTTAGTTGACCGGCTCCTGGTTCCCCTCGCGCCGCCCTGAGCACACGATTGAGCACAGTTCGCCGAAAAAAGTCCCCTCCAGCGTCTGCATAGACTCAATCTCCGGGGTTCCTGGATGTAGAATTCTCGTGCGGCTACGGTGCCGGGGGCCCCGGCTGCGAAGTTTCTCGGCCGCTCGGTGCGCAAGAAGCACGCTCGCCGCTGCACCGGGAAGAAAGACCGGGAAGAGAGACGGCAAGAAGGAGATCATCATGGCAACACAGACTGTGGGGACACCCGCTACCTACCAGAACGTGAAATTCGAACGCGAAGGAACTCTGGCGGTGGTGACGCTCAACCGTCCCACTCGGCGCAACGCGCTCTCTCTCGACCTCATGGACGAGTTGATCGACTGTCTCTCCGCGATCGGCCGCGATCGGGAGATTCATGCCGTCATCCTGGCGGCCGCGGGAAGCGTCTTCTGCTCGGGACACGACCTCGCGGAGATGGTCGGCAAGAACATCAACGATTACCGCCACATTTTCGACACCTGCACTGACCTGATGACGAAGATCCAGTCCATCCCCCAACCAGTCATTGCCCAGGTGCACGGCACGGCGACCGCGGCCGGCTGCCAACTGGTGGCCACCTGCGATCTGGCCGTCGCTTCCGACAACGCCGGCTTTGCCACCCCCGGGGTCAAAATCGGACTGTTCTGTACCACCCCCATGGTCGCGCTTAGCCGCGCCGTCGGCCGCAAACGCGCCCTGCAGATGCTGCTGACCGGCGAAATGATCCCCGCCGCCACCGCCGCGGAGTGGGGCCTGGTGAACCTGGTTGTCCCGGCCGACGCTCTAGCCCAGGAAACCCGCAAATTGGCGCAGAAAGTAGCCGCCGCCAGCACGCTCACCGTCGCCCTGGGGAAGCAGGCGTTTTACACTCAAATCGACCTCGACCAGCCCAAGGCGTACGCCTACGCCAAGGAAGTAATGAGCATGAACTCGCTGGCGATGGACGCTCAGGAAGGCATCACGGCTTTTCTGGCGAAGAGGCCGGCGTGCTGGGTCGGGCGCTGAGCGCGCGCCGTAGCGGCTGAAAACCGTGAAAGATTTGGAAAGAAGGCTTGGAAATCATGACCCGCTTCATCAGGCCACATCCGGAAAGGGGATAGGCCTCATGAACGAACTGAAGCGGGACATCCTGCAGTGCATCGGCAACACCTCCTTATTGCCCCTGCGCAAAGTTGTGCCCAAGAACGGCTCTCGCATCCTGCTGAAACTGGAAAACGAGAACCCCACCGGCAGCATGAAAGACCGGATGGCGCTGGCCATGATCGAAGCGGCCGAGGCCGACGGACGTCTCCGAGCGGATGGTTCTGTCGTCGAATATACGGGCGGCAGCACCGGCGTGTCGCTTTCTCTAATCTGCGCGGTGAAGAGATTTCCCCTGCATATCGTGACTTCGGATGCCTTCGCGCGAGAAAAACTCGAACATATGAAAATTCTGGGGGCCAAGCTTCAAATCGTGCGCAGCGAGAGTGGGGGCATGACCGAGAAACTAACCCGGGACATGGTGGAAGCCGCCCGCATCATCGCGGAAAAGACCGGAAGCTTCTGGACCGATCAGCTGAACAACAAAGACCAGCTTGTGGCCTACCACAAAATGGCGGATGAAATCTGGATTCAGGCCGGCGGCGAGATCGATGGCTTTGTCCAAAGCGTGGGTACCGCGGCGTCCCTTCGGGGTACCGGGGAAGCCTTACGCCGCCATAATGAAAAGATCAGAATCGTAGCCGTGGAGCCCTCTGAGTCCCCGGTCCTGTCGGGCGGCCAGACCGGCGCTCATAAAATTGATGGGGTCGGAGCGGGTTTCGTAGTACCGCTCTGGCAGGCGGACATTGCCGATCAGATTCAACAGGTTTCCACGGAAGAGGCTGTAGACATGGTCATTCGGCTGGCCCGAGAGGAAGGCCTTTTTGCCGGGACTTCCACGGGCTGCAATGTCATCGCCGCTTTGCGATTAGCCGAACAACTGGGACCGGACGCGACCATTGTCACCGTCATGTGCGATACCGGCATGAAATATCTCAGGGAATTTGAGTCCCTCGGTTGATCGCGGTTGTGACAAGGGCGGTACTGTGTCCTGGTGACGACAAAGGCGTCGGAACCTATGGTGATGGAGGCGGTGGGCAAGTCACCGACCTTTCGGGGTTGCCCGTGACTCGGGCTTTATGCCGTAGCACGCTGAGCCCTCGTGCCTATGGCGGAGAAACTGCACCAGCAATGTCATCAACACCGGGAACCCGGGCGCGCCGGTCCGGTTCAGTTTGGTTTTGGCTGTGGGAACCCAGTTCAACAGATGGCGCTCCAGGAACTCGGCCTGGGCCCGTTCGAGCGCAATGGCAGTCGCTTCGTCCGATGTGTTGTCGCAGGTGTAGCGCAGGGCGGCGAGGAACTCCAGTTGGGTGACAAGGTAGTCGGGAACGGCGCGGCTCGGGTCGGCCTTGAGGCCGAGGACCTCGTAGAAATAGGTATTTTCTAGCGCGATGTCCTGCGCGGGATAAGTCTTGTCGTGAGCCGACTCGAAGAGGGGCACCGGCGGCTCGGGTATGCCGACATCAAAGAGCGCGATATAGGCGGACTCGTACTGCTGGTAACTGGCGAACCATTCGAATCCCGGAAATTCGCCTTCCCACCCCAATTGCTTCCATAGATTTTGTAGCGCCTCCGGCAGGCCAGGCTGCGACAGAAGGTTGAAGCACTCGCGCGTTGGTGGCGCAAACACGGAAGCGAAGAACCGATAGAGATCGTTCTGCCGCCAATCGATCGAGGTGACTGCGTTCTCGGCTGCAGAGCTCATCGGCATCGCGCCTCCCGCTCGGAAATTCCGTCTCTACTCCAGCACTTGCCAGACCGAGAAATACTTGCGGCCGTCGCGGTCCTTCTGGCTTCCGTTCCAGACGGCGAACGCCACAGTCGTACCAGCGGGCAGATCGGGCAACTCGAAGATCACGTTCCACTGGCCGTTTTGATACGTACTGTTCGCCTGAAAATTCTGACCAGTGCGCCGCGTGGTTCTCGGCGAGCGCGCGGAAGATGTCCCAGTCGGTCTTGCTCTCAAACAGGGGCTCGCAGGAGCTTGCCGAAGGGGTGAATGTAGCTGTGGTAGTCGGTGGTGTTGGGTTCACGGTCTGTCGCCGTGCCGAGATTCCTGCCGCCTCGAGCGCGTCGCCTCACGACCGGGCACCGTAACGCAGACTATTTCTTGAGGTCGGCTGTCCAGTTCGTTACCAGAACGAGGGGAGTAGAGACGCTTTCCGGGTACGTGGCGAAGACAAAGCGCTGGCCGTCCGGGGTGACGTCGTAGGGGGTTCCAAGCGGAGAGGTATAGCTCATCTGGAACAGCGCGCGCACCTGGTCCAATTCAAACTCTTCGCTCTTTGTGTTCACGCTGGCAGCGTTGAAGGACCCATCCTGTCCGGTGAAGTAGATCTCCTTGCTGTCTCCCCGCCAGGCTGGGAAAGTGCCTCCGGTCTGCGAAACCTGCCACCTGCCGGCGCCGCTGGGGAAGTGGGTGACGTAAACCTCTTCCCGTCCCGACTCGGTCGAACTGTAGGCCAGCCAGCGGCCGTCGGGAGAGAGACGGAATTGAACGATCCTCGCTTGCGGAGACGGTGGCTGCACGATGGCGAACGGCTTCTTCTCACCTGTCATGGGCAGCGCCCACACCCCCGCGCCGCTGGGGCCGGACTGTTCCATATGGAGGAGGTAGCGACCGTCATGCGACCACTGCGGAGATAAGAGCGAGAGCGGTGGGGAGGAATGATCGCCCTCCATCAACACTTCCTCTTGTCCGCCACCGTTGGCCAGCCGGGCGCAGAGCGAGGTTCCTGTCGTCACCGTCGCACCGCTCTGTCTCACGTAAACAACCCGCTGGCCGTCCGCCGACCAGGAGGGCATCAGGTGCGTCGCGCCACCGAACGTGAGACGGGTTCGCGAACCGCGCGCGAGGTCGAACACCCAGATGTCGGCCTGAGGATCTCCCATCGATATGGCCAGCCGCTTGCCATCTGGAGAAAGCTGGCCGCTGCCCTTGTAAAACGCCCGTTCCGCCACCTTACCCAGGGTCTTTCCGCTGCGGTCCAGCCAGAAAAGATCGGTTCCCAGCGTTTTCGAGCCCGGTTCGTAAATCAACAAACCGTTCTGGCTCGCGGTGAATGTGGTGTGCCACGTTCCCACATCGTATTCCACTAAATCCGCCACCGGTACCGGATCCCCGGAGACCGCCCCGGCGGCAAGATCGAACTTCTGCGCCAGCAACGCCGACTGGAGATGGTAGAGCAGATAGCCGGAGGCATACTGAGCGTCCGAATCCGCGTCCAGCACGCGCTTGTAGGAACCATCTTGCAGCGATCCGAAGTAAATGCCTTGCTCCGACCCGCCCGAGTGATTTGTCGCGAAGAACAGGAAATGCTTGCCATCGGGCAGGAACCTGGGCCAGCGGTGCGTGGTGTGTTTGCCGGCTTCGAGCTTGGTCAGGCGAACCGGGGTTCCGCCCGCGGCGCTGATTCGCCACAAAGAATCGCGGTAATCGGGCTCGTAGAGGATGACATTATCCTGGTTCCAGGACCCTCCTCGAGGATTGGGCGCTTCCGCGAGAACCGTGACCGGCCCGCCCGATGCCGGCACTTTCTTCAAATGGCCATCGGCAAAGAAGCCCACGAATCTCCCGTCGGCGGACCAGAAAGGAAAGGAAGCACCCTCGGTGCCCTCGAGTTTCTTGGCCGTCAGGTCGCTGAGGGATTGCACCCAAATCGAGTCTCGTTCCTTCGGGCTGCGGGCGCAGAACGCAACCGCCGTGCCGTCAGCCGTGATCGCCGGTGGGCCCGAAAAGTCGCCGGTAAAATCGAAGCCCATCTCCGCTGGCGGGATCAGAAAAGATCGCAGCGTTCGCGCCGGCTCGCGCCCCTGCAGGTTCGTCCAGACCAGGACCGCCAGCAGCGCCGCGACTACCACCGCCCACAGCACATGCCCGCGCAACCGGCGGCCAAGGCGGACCGGGGGCGCCGGGCTGCTGCTCGAACCGCTGCTTGCAATCCAGCGCAACTGCCGAGCAACGTCGGCGGCATTCTGCCAGCGCGATTCCGGATCTTTCGCCAGACAATCGTGGACGACGTGATCGACCGCGACCGGGGCCAGCGGCTGAATTTTCGTGATCGGTTCCGGCTCCTTCTCCAGGATGGCCGAGGCGACCGAGATCTGGCTCTTGCCCTCAAACGCCCGTCTGCCTGTGATCATCTCGTACAGCACGCAGCCGAAGCTGAAGATGTCGCTGCGCGCGTCCGCTTCCTGCCCCTGCAGCACCTCGGGCGCCATGAACTGGAATGTGCCAACGATCGTGCCTTGCTGCGTAAGCGCGCCCTGTGGCGCGCCAAGTGCTGACAGGTTCATGGTGGGCGTGGACGGCGTCAGGTGCCCTTTGTCGCTCAAGGTCTGAGCGCCGAGCAATGCCACTGGTTTCGCCAGCCCGAAGTCCAGCAGCTTGGCCCCCGAGGCGGTGAGCATGATGTTTCCCGGCTTGAGATCGCGGTGCACGATGCCGGCCCGGTGCGCTTTCTCGAGCGCATCGCAGATCTGCACGCCACACTCCAGCGCCTGCTTCAGCGGCAACGGGCCTTTCTGCAGCCGCGTCTCCAGACTCTCGCCCTGCACATACTCCATTACCAGGTAGGAGGTGCCATCCTGGCTGCCCACGTCGTGCAGCACGCAAATGTGCGGATGATTCAGGGAAGAAATGACGCGGGCTTCCCGCTCAAAGCGCTGCCTGGCCTCGGGATTGTCAGAAAGATGAGGAGGCAGGATCTTGACGGCGACGGTGCGCTCCAAGCGCGTGTCGCGGGCGCGATACACTTCTCCCATGCCGCCGGCTCCTAGCGGCGACTGAATTTCATACGGACCAAGTTTTGTGCCAGAGGTGAGGGCCATCTGTGCGGGCCATTATAGTCCCTACCAATGGCCGTGCGGCCGATCCGACGATGCTGGATGGGTGTGTTGGCGTCATCTTTAGGGGATTGCCAGAAGACGGCTTTGAGACAGTCAGTGCGAGAGCGGTGGTTGTTAGACTAAAAGTCTGAAGTGGACTCGAATGAATCTTGGTGCTAAGGGGTCGGCCGTCCATTGGCTGCGGGATATCGCTGATCGCAACCGCTGTCAGGAAGCCGTGGGCTTGTTTTCGGTTTGTTCCGCGCATCCGCAAGTGCTGCAGGCAGCCATGCGGCACGCACTGGCGAGCGAGTCCATGCTCTCGGTGGAGTCGACCTCCAATCAAGTCAACCAGTTCGGAGGCTACACCGGGCTCACGCCCGCGCAATTTACCGAGTACTTGCACTCCATCGCGCAGCGCGTGGGCTTCCCGAAAGAAAGGATTCTGCTGGGAGGCGACCATTTGGGTCCGTACCCTTGGCGCCGCGAGTTCAGCCAGATTGCCCTCGCGAAAGCCAGCGAACTGGTGCGCGCCTGTGTTTTAGCCGGCTACGTGAAGATCCACTTGGACGCGAGCATGGGCTGCGCCGACGATACTGCCGGCCCGCTTCGTGACGAGTTAGTCGCCCAGCGCGCCGCCCAGCTCTGCTCTACCGCCGAACACGCCCGCGCCAAACTACCGGCCGGTGCTCCCGCGCCTGTGTATGTAATTGGAACGGAGGTGCCCGTGCCGGGAGGGGAGCAGACCGCGGGCCAGGCACCGGAGGTGACCCGCGTCGAGAACATGCAGAGGACCCTGGAAGTTTCGCGCGCGGTGTTTCACGCTCGCGGGCTGGATAATGCTTGGGAGCGTGTAATCGGCCTGGTGGTGCAGCCCGGAGTGGAATTCGGCGACACCCATGTCTTCGACTACGACCGGCGCAAAGCCCGGCTGCTGAGTGCGAACCTGCCAGCTTCTCCCCCGCTGGTGTACGAAGCGCACTCCACCGACTATCAAACGC
>Ga0187804_10000445_pt1 | contig 10230 bp, 9 predicted proteins | sample NC_wetland_sal_i_3_FD_132961 | JGI IMG/M metagenome (GOLD analysis project Ga0187804, IMG submission 132961) | Wetland sediment microbial communities from Neuse River Estuary, North Carolina, USA - Control_4 | ecosystem: Environmental > Aquatic > Freshwater > Wetlands > Sediment | place: USA...
GCGGTTAGGGTGCCGCGCTCGAAGCTCCACGCCAGCGAATCGCCCGTGAAGAGGAAACGGTTGGCGAACAGATAGACGGTGCTGCCCTCGGTGTGCCCCGGCACGGGCAGCGCGAGCACGTCCGGGTATAGCTGCACCGGGTTTCGCCCCCTCACCGTGCATTCGGCATAGGGCGCTGCATCGCGATCCGCCTCGTGGATCCACACCCGGGCTCCAAAGTGTATGGCGTACTTGCCGGCATCGGCGACATCGTCCCGATGACTGAGCAGGATATCCGCGAGTCCGCCCCATCCCTCGAACACCGCAACGACTTGCCGCGTCCAGCGCGGGGAGTCCACCATCAGGTTGCCTGAAGTCCGGCGCACGCCAAAGGAATGCGCGCCAAAGGACGATCTGGCGTTGTAGCCGAGACGGAACACGCCGGGAGCGAGCTCTTCCGGAAACACCCCGGCCGGAGTGACCTCGCGGGATTCGCTGCGCACGGACGCGGTCGGGCAAACCAGGCGCGCCCGCCAGGCCAGCAGTCGGTCGGCGCCGGTTTCAGGCTGCCGGGCAAACACGGACTGGCCTCCCCGCGCCGCGACCAGACCGGGGCCCAGCGTTCGCGACGCCCCGCAGTCGATGCAACGGGTGTCGATGAACCAGTCTCCTGGCGCATTCAATGGGTGACGCTCCGAAGACGGTTTCCGGTTCATGGCTAACCACAGCAGCTATACGATTGTCGGGCCTTTAACCATAAACCATAAACTAGAAACCATGAACCGTTGTTGGTATCACCCACTCATAGTCGGTCCCTTCGCGTGCTCGCCGGGAAAGCGGAAGCCGTGTGGCCGACCGCGCCCTGTCGAGATCGACAAAGCGATAGAAGAAGTGCGGGTCGCGGTGCGCCGGAATGCCCAGCCGGCGCGTCCGGATGATGCGGGCAGGGCGATAGCCGATGTCCACGAGCGTCAATCCTGCGCTGGGTAACGGCCGTGCATCCCAAGTCCGCACCTTCAGGCCCAGCGCCTTGCACAGCAGCGTTTGTCCGCCACAGAGGCGCTGGACAGGCCGCGCACTGCCGGAAGGCAAGGGATTGAGCCGGGCCATAACGCGCAGCATGGCACTTGCCTCCTCTGCGGACCAATTCCACCGGGGCCCTGCCCGGGCGATGCGGGGAAGGTGATCGGTCATCAGGGGGAGTCCGGCCTTGAACAACACCGCATTGCCGGCCCCTCGGACGCTGACATTGAACGAGTCCCCTCCGCGCGCATAGTACATGTAAATCGTGCCGGCCGGCATGAACAGGGCCCTGCGCTTTTCCGTGAACCCCAGGGAGGCGTGGCTGGCCTTGTCCTCCAGGTAGTACGCCTCGGTTTCGACGAGGCTCGCCATCAGCCATCGGCCGCGCACCCGGTGGCACAGTACAAGCCCCAACAGGCTGGCCGCGACCTGCTGAGGGTCGCGGTCAAAGAACGTGCTGCCGACCGGCGTGCCGACCGGAGGCCGTAACAGACGGTTCATGGTGCATGGTTTCTGGTTTATGGTTGCGGGCAGCAACGCTTTATCAAGTGGGCCGTTAACCAGGAACCGCAGTCAAGCGGTATAGGCGACCAAGGCACGCTCCAGCATTTCACGGTAGACCCACAAAGGGGCGACACCGCCGCGCTGCTCCACCATTGTCGAGCCGTCGAATACCGCCACGGTCGGAGTACCAGGAAGGTTCAGCTCACGGGCCAGACTTGGCGCCTTGCGGAGATTGACCTTCGCAAAGGCCGCGCGCCCGGCGAATTCCTTCGCGACGGCCTCCAAGACCGGCTCGAGCCACTGGTTGGATGGCCCCGGATCTGCCCAGAATACGACCAGGACCGGCTTCCCCGCCCGTCGCGCCAATTCCCCGATCATGTCCTCGGTCCACTCCGGGAACGAAGGGAGGTTCATGTCACATCCGCGGAGAAGCGGGGCGCGGCCGAATCGGCGGTTTCTGGTCTCTTATCGACCGGGCACGGCCCGCTTAAATGGGCAGCTTCTTGTTTATGGTTTCTCATTCCTGGGAAACGGCACGGAGAGCACGGATCTATTGCCATGAACCATAAACCATAAACTGGAGTCCATAAACCGCGGGCGCTGGGCTGACAGGCCGCCCCGGGATGCGCTACAGTCGGGTCACTCCCTATCGTATCGGGTTCAGCGATCAGCGTTCCGGGTTCTGGGTCTCAAGTAACGACTTCGGGAATCACGAAGGCGATTGATCCCGAACCCTGAATCCCGAACCGGTTCTGTCGAGGTGCATGATGCGGGTCATCACTGCGCAGAACCCTTCGGCCGGCTCCAGCTCGACCACTTCGGAAATCGCCCTGCTGCGTCAGACGCTGCGGCGCTTCGTGCAAGCCGAAGTCGAGCCCCAGGCGCTGGAATTCGAACGTGCGGAGCGGTTCAATTTGCCGCTGTTCAAGCGGCTGGGCGAGTTGGGCCTGCTCGGCATCACGGTGGGAGATGAGCATGGCGGTGCGGGCCTGGGAGCGGTGGCCGCCGTAGTCGCCCACGAGGAACTGGCGTCCAGCGATCCTGGCTTGTGTCTTTCCTATCTTGCACACAGCATCCTGTTCGCGAACAACGTTTACCGCAATGCCAACGAGGCCCAGCGCAAGCGCTACCTGGACAAGGCGGTTTCCGGAGAATGGATCGGCGGTATGGGCATGTCGGAGCCAGAAGCCGGCACGGACGTACAGGCAATGACGACGTCAGCGGTGCGAAAGGGCGACCACTATGTCCTCACGGGCCGCAAGATGTGGATAACGAATGGCTGCGTAGCGGATGGAAAGCCTGGAGACGTCTTTCTCGTTTACGCCAAGACGGGCGGCCACATCTCGACTTTCGTCGTTGAAAGCCGATTTCCGGGCTTTTCGCTGGGCCAGCGCATCAAGGACAAGGCCGGGATGCGGTCTTCGCCGACGTGCGAGCTGGTTTTCGACGAGTGCCGTATCCCGGTGGAAAACCGGCTCGGAGAGGAAGGCGATTCCCTTGTGCACATGATGCGCAATTTGGAGTTGGAACGCCTGACGCTGGCGGCCATGTCGGTGGGTATCGCGCGCCGCTGCCTGGACGTCATGAACCGCTACGCTGCCCAGCGCCAGGCTTTCGATCGGCCGATCAACCAGTTTGGGCAGATTCAGCGGCACATCGCGGAGTCCTACGCGGAATTCATGGTGGGCCGCTCCTTCGTGTACGAGGTGGCCAACCAGATCCGCCTGGGCGAGCCGGGCCACCGTATGGAGACGGATGCCGCCAAGTTGTATACGGCGACCATGGCGAAAGAGGTGGCGGACCGGGCGATGCAGGTGCTGGGGGGATACGGCTACGTCGGCGAATATGTCGTGGAACGGATGTGGCGAGCCGCCAAGCTGCTGGAAATCGGCGGCGGCACGCTGGAAGCGCACCACAAGAACATCACGCGGGATCTGGCGCGGCACCCCGAATTCTACACGTAGGCGCCGCGTGGGAAACCCAAAGCGGATGTGGCTGCGCCACGGGTTTGAAGTGCGTGCTAGCGGTGGCCCCTTATGACAGACAGCGCCACTTCAAGCAATTCTGGCTGCGGCTGGAGAAATTGGATTCCGATACGCCACCGCGCCCGCATGACCTCCCTTTCGTTCCGGATCCCCCCTCGAACGACCATGCTGCCATCCAGAAACGCCAAGTCCAGCGTGCGCCCAGTTCCCAGCGGCCGTGAACTAATCAGGCTGACGCCCTCTGCAGACAAATCTATCGCGCTGAATTCTTCCCCGTTTCGGTCGCGCAAGTTCACGGGGGCGGAAAAGGCATGCCGACCGCTGCGGCGGAGATCCGCTGGAAAATCCGGAGCCCCAGTGGTTCGGGCGGACGCCTCTGACGAATCTCGAATCACCGAATTTCCCTTCGCGCTGTGGCCCATCAGACGAGAGCGGTACCGTCCCGCGGCAACCCAGCCATCCGCATGCGCCTAGCCGGCTAGGATAGGGGTGGGGTGCCTTCCCGCACCCCCGTTTGATCTGCTCGCCGCGGGGCGCCTCTTCGACTGCTAAGCATCCAATGCAGAGCATGGTGGCAACCTCGCTCCCTGCGTCCATCCGTTGTGCCGGGGAATGCTTCAGAAACGATGATGGGATTGTGGTGATATTGTGATTCGGACGGATGGAGGGGCTCCCGCGACGGGCGCAGCGCTGCACTCCTAAATCAAGGCTCTTTTTCTCCACAGACAGGAGCAGGTACGTCGGAATAGACACTATTTCGCCGAGCGGCGCTTGCAGCGACTCATGCGCGCGCTCGTCACGGCGCGGGCCGGGCGATCGCGGGGAGCTGTCTAGGTTGGCGCGACGGCGCGCAGCGTGATGCGCGTGATTTCGGCGGGAGCGGCAAGCCGCATGGGTGGACCCCAGTACCCGCTGCCTCGGCTAACGTACAAGGTCGTCTCGCTGAGCTTGGTCAGACCGGCAACATAGGGCTGAACGAGGCGCAGGGCCCACGTGAACGGCCAGATCTGGCCACCGTGCGTATGTCCGGAAAGCTGGAGACCAACGCCATGGCGCGCGGCCTCCGTCACGGCTCGCGGTTGATGCGCGAGCAGCACGAGTTCCCGTGAAGGATCCCGGCCGGCCAACGCGCGTGCGAGGTCCGGCCCGTGCCCCGGATGTCCGCGCCCGGCGGGGTCGTCGATGCCGGCCAGGTCGAAGGTATGAGGCGGCTCGCCGATGGACACACGTTCGTTTCGCAACACGGCTACGCCCAACGTGCTCAGGTGGGCCAGCCACTCCTCCACGCCGGAATAATAGTCGTGATTGCCGGTAACGAAGTACACGCCCCACCTCGCTTTCAGGTCCTGCAAGGGCGCCGCCGCGGTCCTCAAGTCCTTGACCCGGCCGTCCACCAGATCGCCGGTAATCACCACAATATCGGGTGCAAGCGCATTGCAGCGCTGCACGAGACTTTCCATGAAACCGCGCCCGATGGTCGGTCCGAGGTGTATGTCGGTGAGCTGAACCACGAGGGTTCCATCCAGGGCCTTTGGCAGCCGCTTTAGCGATACGTCGACGTCGCGAATTTGAGGTGTTCCCAGCCCCTCGAACATGGCCATTCCGCCCGTCAGCCCGGACAGCAACGCCGCCGCGGCTCCAAGGATTCGCAGTGCGAGCATCTGCCGCTCCGGACTGGTGAACCCGCCAAACCAGGCCAGCCCCCAACGGATCGTGTCCATGCACAAGAGCCACGACGGCAGGATGAGCACCATGCCCATCCAGATGAAACCCGGCCAAACCAAGTACTTGGCCCATCGGCTGCGGGCGAGATACAAGTAGAAACTCCCCGGCATGCTCAGGTACAACAGGGCGATTAACAGGGTGGCCCACCAGAACCACGGATCCGGTAGTGCCGTATCGCGAACGAGCCGAGTCCAGATGTAGTAATGGAGTGCCGCCAGCAGCGACAACCCGATGCCCAGGACGCGGGCGAGTCTCGTTTTCCTTCTTGACAAGGTGGGCCTCGCTGAAACCGCTACAACGTTGTAAGGTGTGCTCAATCGTCCACATTCCGCAAGAAAGGCGACTGCAGCGTGCACTGCCTATTAGAGCACGGCCCGCGCCCGGCGTCCCGCAGGGACTGCCGCATGCGCCCGCTCCTGGCCGCATTCAGTCCGCGCGCGCCTTGGCTCACGGCGGGTTGGGGTTCCTCGGCCTGTGGACGTCGGGTTCTTTCCGTGCCACTGATCGTTCCATCCGGCGGCTGAGCGCTCGTGGGAAAAGCCGCCTGATATTAAGGTGCATTGCGGAGGTCGGAGCCGGGATCGCTGCCAATTGGGATGGGCTTGGCACATCCGATATTGGTCCAATGCAGCACTTCATGGGCGACACCTTTCCGGTCTGTTCATGAGCAACGAATCCGTGAAGCCGTCGCGCCGCGCGCAGTCGGAGACCAAGGGTCCCGGCAGCGACATAGAGCGCCGGAAGCGTGCGGATCGCAGACGGGAAGACCGCCGCGTGGCGGCACGGCGCCTCGCCGACATGCGTTGGGGGGGCATCGGCGAAGTGCAGCCCGAGCGGCGCGACGCAGAGCGCCGCAGCACGGTGCGCCGGTCGTCCACCCCGCGCCGCGAGAGTTCATGAACCTGCGGGATGGCTGGCCCTCCCGGCTCCATTTTGGTTCCCGGATGAAGCAAGCCGCCAATGGGGTTCACCGAAGCGGTCTGGACGAACGGTGCGGGCAGACATTCAAGGCGTGGCCGCGGGGGTCATGCCGCGGTTGGAGCAAGACAGTCGTTCGTTAATTGCGCTAGACTCACCCCGCCGGTTTTTCCCGCTGCCCGGTGGCGTCGGTTGAAAGTCGTTGCCGCCTCCGGGAAACGGCAGGATTACTCACCTCTTGGGGGATCGTCCAAATGGCTATCGAACCACGCCGTACACCCGAACGCCGAGTCGAAGAGCGAGTGCCGTTCACCGACCATTTACGCGTCCTGAAGCCCAGCGTCGTGCACGGCACCGGGGCGGATATCAGTGCCAAGGGCATCTGCATCCTGGTCCCTCAAACGATGGCGGAGGGCACTGCCGTCGAATTGGAATTGTTCGGGGGAACGTCATTTGTCAAGGGGACTGTAAAAAAGGCAGCGCCGGGGATACGAGGATTCCGGATCGGAATCGAATTTCAGACGGAACAGCCTGCGATTCTCGCTAAAGCGAAGGCGGCGCGACGCTGAGAACATCGCCGTCCGGGTAAATCCTGGAATCGTGCAGCGCGCTTGCTGCACGGGGAGCCATGAGGAGACCCCACCGTGCGGAGTTCGGCGCATTGCGGGGCGGCGGCAAAGCGGCAGCGGTGCGCGCGGCGGGGCGGCGACCCGGTTGGTGGGGCTGCTGTGGGCCGCGGCCTGGAGTCTGGATTCAGGCGTCCCTGATTTTCGGCTCCGGGTGCCGCCATGTCGGGAAGGGGGCTGCTGCCGTCATCCGCATGCCTGCGCTGGGAACAGGGCGTGCCGGGAACGCACGGTATCCCTTCCGCCGCAGCGCCGCGTTCACGCGTACCGACCGCATCGGTCCGAAAGTTTCCGCGGTCAAGCGGGCAGTGCGAGGCCACGAAGAATATCTGCGCGATCCACGATGCCGACCAGCCGGTTTTCCGGATCCACGACCGCGATGAGCTTCTGTTTGTCGCGGAGCATGGCGCTGACAGCCTGGCGCAAAGGCGTCTCCTCGCGTGCAATCGACACGTCGCTGGACAGGAGATCGTTGGCGGTGCGCGCCGTGGAGTGATGCTCGGCCGCGAGGTCTTCCTCGCTGTGCCGGGTGAAAGGCAGCCGGTGCATCAGGGACCTGAGCACTCCCGTCCGCAGCGAGGGAGTCACCCGCTCCAGCAATTCCGCGTCGGATACGACCCCCAGCACGCGCCGGTTGTGGCTGACCACCACCGCGCGGTTGAGCCGCGTTGAAACCACCGCTTGCAATGTCTCCCCGACGGGCGTTTCGGGAAACACCGTCGGCACGTCCTTTCGCATGACGCGGGAAACGGGCACGTCGTCGTTGAGCCCGATGACGGCAGGCTCGGACTCTCGAGCCGGCGAGGTGCCGATGACGGAGCGCAGCAGGTCGACCCGGCTGATCATTCCGACCAGCCGGCCTTCGTCGCCGGTCACCGGGACGCGTTTGAGGCGGCGCCGGATCATGAGATCGGCCACCTGGGGCAACGGGGTTGCCGCATCCACCGTCACCGGGTGCGGCGTCATGATTTCGGCCACGGTCTTCCGATCCTTGGCGATCTTGTCCAGCACGCTGCGCTGCTCGGGGCTGTCCAGCCTCGGCAGTAGCTCGATGCGCACGCCAAGACCGCCGCGACCGACCAGGTCGGTGTTGGTCACGATGCCGATGGGAACCCCGTTTTCCACGACGGGCACCGCGCGATAGACCTTGCCAAGCAAGAGCGTCACCACCTGGGACACAGGGGTCTTGCCAGTCACCGAAACCACGTCTCGTGACATGACGTCGGCGGCCGACAGGCGCGCGACAATACGCCTTAACGCCTGCGGCGTGTGCAGCGCGATGTGCGTGTCTTCAACCGTGATCAGGGCCTGCTCGACCATTTCCTCGATGGGGCCAAGCAGGCGGTCCACACGTTCCGGAGTGTCCACCCATTCTACGACCAGGGGCAGCCGCTGAACGACATCGACCAGACGGTCGGTATGCAAGGCGCCGCCCCCCCCGAAGCCTTCGACCCCCCTGAACACCGTGGCGCCTGCGCAATTGGCGTTGCGCAGGAATTCAACGATGACGAGGTGGGCGGGGCGGTGGGCGATCTTGTCGGTCTCGTCGAGGTAGATGCGCACCCGCCTGGCGACCTGTCCTGTGCGCGACTTCATGGCATCCCCTGTTGCGTGACGATTCGGTGTCTGCCCGGCCTGTCCTGCCGTGCGCAAAAACCAGTATATACCATGCCGATGGCTGCGAGACCGCCATGCACCGGCCGGCCGGTCGCAGCGCCGTTTACTCCCGGACTTTCCGGATAGCACCCCTTTGGCGGCCTCTTTTGGAGTCCCCTGGGCAGTCGGCCAGGCTGGAGGACCCCTCTACACCGGCGCCAGGGCCGCAATTGCGCAAGGTCAGGTCGTGCGCCCCTTGGCGGATCGCCTCCAAGCCCCCCGCGAGGCGCGTCGCATTGACCCTCGGTCGGCCGCGGCTGGCTGCGGCGGCGGTTTCGGTTCGCGAGCCTGAACGCTCTCGCTATTGATCGCGACTGTCGGCACAATCGTCCCATTAGCGGGCGCTTGCGCGAGGAGGCAGCAACCCCGCGTGGCGCTTGCGCGAGGAACCGGGAATTACTCCTGTCGCGACTCCATCCTTCGCTTTCGCTGTGGAACCGCCATGAACGCCAACGAATTACCGTCGTATCTGACCCCGGCGCCTGACAGTGCCTGGGGAGACTTCGTGGAACAGGTGGACCGCGTCACCCCATACCTGGGCGAGTTCACCTATTTGGCCAGCACGCTCAAGCGTCCCCAGCGTATCTTGATCGTGGACGTGCCGATCCGGCTCGACAATGGGGACCTGGCCCATTTCGAGGGGTATCGGATTCAGCACAACACCTTCCGGGGCCCGGGCAAGGGCGGCATCCGGTTTCACCAGGACGTGACGCTCTCGGAGGTGATGGCGCTGGCCGGCTGGATGACGATCAAGAACGCGGCAGTGGGCGTGCCTTATGGCGGCTCGAAAGGGGGAGTGCGGGTGGACCCGGCGACGTTGTCCGAAGCAGAGCTGGAGCGTCTGACGCGCCGCTACACCAGCGAGATCGGCATTCTCATCGGGCCCGACCGGGACATTCCCGCCCCTGACGTGAACACGGATGAGCGCATCATGGCGTGGATGATGGATACCTACTCGATGAACATCGGACATTCCGCGACAGGCGTCGTCACCGGAAAGCCCATCTCCATCGGGGGAAGCCTGGGACGGCGCGCGGCGACCGGACGCGGCGTATACATCGTCACTGCGGCTGCCGTGGAAAAGCTCAAGCTCGATATGAAGAAGCTGCGCGTGATCATCCAGGGAATGGGCAATGTAGGCCATTCCGCCGCCCGTTTCTTCCATGAGGCCGGGGCAAGGGTGATCGCAGTACAGGACGTCACGGGGTCCGTGTTCAATGGGGACGGCATCGATGTGCCGCGCATGAACAGCACCCTGCGCCTCGGCCAGACCTTGCGCGATTGCCCCGGCGTGGAGCCGATTCCCAACGACCAATTCTGGTCCTTGGATTGCGATATCGTCGTGCCGGCGGCATTGGAGCGGCAAATCACGGAGGACATCGCACGGCGCATCAAGGCCCGCATGGTGGTGGAGGGCGCGAACGGTCCCACCACGCCGGCGGCGGACGACATTCTGCGCCAGCGGGGCATCCTCGTGCTGCCGGATGTGCTGGCCAATGCAGGCGGCGTGACCGTCAGCTACTTCGAGTGGGTACAGGACTTTTCCAGCTTCTTTTGGACGGAGGCGGAAATCAACGCGCGGCTGGACCGCATCATGAGAGACGCCTTCGAGGCCATCTGGGAGCTGTCGGTGGGGCGGAAGCTGCCGCTTCGCACGGCCGCTTTCATCCTGGCCTGCACGCGCATCCTGCAGGCCCGGCACATGCGCGGCCTGTATCCTTGAACCGGCGGGCGCAAGCCACAGTCCAGCGACGCAGCCTGCCCATGGCGATGCGCGATGAGGCGCTTGCCGCATTCGCCACCGGCGGGCCCCC
>Ga0187804_10000446_pt1 | contig 10228 bp, 8 predicted proteins | sample NC_wetland_sal_i_3_FD_132961 | JGI IMG/M metagenome (GOLD analysis project Ga0187804, IMG submission 132961) | Wetland sediment microbial communities from Neuse River Estuary, North Carolina, USA - Control_4 | ecosystem: Environmental > Aquatic > Freshwater > Wetlands > Sediment | place: USA...
CGACTTTGTTGGCGATCAGGTGCAGTTTCTCCTCTGCCCGTTTCTTGGTTTCCGCGCTCATCCAGTCCAGGCCGTCAATGTCCCGGTCCAGGGCCGCTTCGATGTCATGGATCATTTGCAGCGACTTCTCTTTGCTGGACGCCGGAAACTGCTGCTCGACATACGCCTGCCCCAAAGCTTCGCCTAGCGCCCCGTCGGTGCTGCCCACGCAACGTTTCCAGCGCGGCCGCTGCTCTGGAATGCCCACCAGCTTGCGTCCGCCGAAATCGAATTTCTCTTCATCCAGCGCCTTGGGCAAAACCGTGCCCGGAACCGACTCCACCAGTTGCCAGCGCAGATATGCCTTGATAGTCGCGAGGTCCGTCTCCGCGATCACCTGGTTCATACCTTTAAAGAACTCCGGCTCCGCTACATTGATCTCCTTGAATCCCGGCGAGCCGCTCGCCGGATAAAAGTGCTCCCAGTTGAAGACCGGTGTCAGCTCCTGCAATCCGCTGTTCGGCATCATGTGATAGATGTTGTGCGGGTCGCGCTGCGAGGTGATGTCCAGCGACACCTTGGCCAGCGCTGTTTCCAGCTTCATGATGGCTTGCGCATCGCTCGCGGCCTGCGCATCGTTGGCTCCCAACAGCTTCAGCATGTTAGTGATGTGCTGCACATATTGCTTGCGAATCTCTTCGTCTTTTTCTCCCGTACGCAGGTAGTAGTCCTTTTCCGGCAAACCCAGCCCGCCCTGCGATACCGCGGCGATTTCCCGCGTCGCGTCTTTGTAGTCCTGCTGTGAACCGAATCCCAGAAACGCGTTCACGTTGATGAGCTGAAAGTGCGCCAGCAACTCAGGAAGCTGATCTTTGCCGGAGAGCGCATTGATGCGGTCCAGTTCGGGCTGCAGTGGCGCCATGCCTTTTTTCTGGACGGCAGCTTCGTCCATGCAGGTCGCATAGTAGTCGCCGATCTTCCGCGTATTCTCGTCGCGCCCGCTGTTGGCCACGGCCGCCTTATCGAGAATGCCGTGCAGCACCTGCTGGTTGTACTGATCCAGATTGTAGAACTGGTCGGAATACGGCGAATCGTTCGGAATCGGATGCAGCTTGCTCCAGTTTCCGCAGGCATACTGATAAAAATCAACGCACGGATCCGCAGCCGTATCCATCAGCCCCTTATCCAGGCTGGGAATCAACGAGAAAGTCTGCGAAGCTCCGCCCGCGTCGCTCGATGCAGCCGCACTCGCCTGGGCAAATCCCAAACTCCTGCAAGCGATGACTACACTGGCCACGACTAAGAAACAAGTGAAAGCTGCCCTCTGAGATGATTGCATCCGTCCCTCCGAGTAAGAATCATACACCGACCACCACCTGTGACCGTGTGGGGCGGACACTCTTGTCCGCCGGTTTTGACTTTGGTTTTGACTTTGTTCTTACCTCTCTTTCTCAAATGTCATCCCGACCGCAGCCGTTCTTCAGGCGGAGGGAGGGATCTCGCGCATCGCCCCGGCTCTATTCTCCCCGTCCTTTTGACCGCGTACAGCATCAACGACTCCGGCCAGATCGTCGGCTACGGTACTCACAACCGCCAGCAACATGGCTTCCTGCTGACTCCACAGTAGTACGGCCCGTGGGTAGTGGTGAAGTGTGACGCGCGCGGGTGCCCCACTCTTGCGTGTTCTTTGCGCAAGGGTGGGTGATGATATCGCCCGTGTCTCACCCACCACGGCGCGTCGCCCCTGCCACACTCATTCCTCATCTGCACTCTCGCAACCTTCGCAGAATCATCACCGCTCCCAAAGGCTGCCCTCGTGCTTTCACTCTCTCCGACTGGAAGAACCAGCACAGGAGAAAAGCATGTCACACTTCACACAACTCGGATTATCAGGAAAACCGGACGGAAAATCGTCCAGCAAGAAATCAGACCATCACTCCGGTGCAGACCGCAAAACCGCGGCCCTCGCCGGCTCGTTAATCGTCACGTCGCTGCTGGCGGTCTTCATGTTGCTTCAGACCAGCGGATGCTCAAAAGGCTCCAGCCAGCCTGCGGCAATCGCGGCTCCCACTCCGCCTCCGGCATATCAGACCCCGGTGGTGACCACTTCCATCGTCGCCACCCCGGCACCCACGCCGCAGAAGGCGCAACCCAAGCCCAAACCCAAGAAGGTTGCTACTTCCGCTTACGCCAACTCAGCTTATGGACTCACCTTCCGCTATCCCAAATACGACAGCCTGAAGGAAGCTAACAAAGCCAACCCCGAGTGGGCCGGCCTGGGGCCGGTCGAAATGAATTTCGTCCAGCCCGGTGGAGCTCTCGTCACCTCCGTCGAGCTGCCACAAACCTTGTACGCCGGCACCAACTTCACTTCGGCGTTCTTCGACGTCAGCGTCAACCCCAAGCTGACCGCGTCGCAATGCGAACAGTTCGCCTTTCCTGAGGACCATCCGGCAGACGCCCCCCTCAAGCCAGTCACCGCGAAAATCGGCCCGACCGAGTTCAACGTGACCGAAGGCTTCGCCGGAGACGATGCCCATCAGGCCGACGCGCGCTACTATCACATCTTCCGGAACGGAATGTGCTACGAATTCATGCTGGGCCTCGAAACCTCTGACGCCGAAGCCGGCTCCAAGCCTGCCGATCGTGACCAGGTTTTCCGCAAGCTGAATTGGATTCTCTCCACGGTGAAGATAAACCCCCTCACCGCTCCCGAGAGATCCATGCCCGAAGTAGCCGCCGGAACACCGCCCATCCCAGCGCAAACCACTGTTCAGCAAACCACCGGTCTGCAAACCGCTGGTCCGCAAACTAGCGATCAACAGTAAGAAGATCAGCAGTAAGAATCAAGAAAGGCCACGTTCACCTGAACGTGGCCTTATCTAATCTTCTGAGATCAGCTAGAGTTGGTTTCATAAATGGTGTTGTGGGAGGGCATGGCTTTAGTCGTGCCGATCAGGGCCGCGAAAAATGCGGGCTTTAGCCCCTGGGGTAACTCTCAAATAGTGGCATACGTATCTATGAAAGCTAGCTCTACTGCTTTGCCTTCGGCGCAGCTTCCTGCTTCTGCTGCTGTTTCTTCGCGTCCTCGGTCCACGGAGGAACGACTCCTATGAATCGGGCGTAGGCGATGGATTGGCCCAGATGCTCGGCGGCATGGCGGGTAATAAAGAGCAGGATGCCGCGCTCCGTGTTCTTTCCCCCAAACCAGTCCAGACTCTTGTCCAGATCAGCGTCGGACATGGAAGTGATCGCTTTGCGAGCGTGGTCAAACGAGTCCTTCAAACTCGCAATGACCTTCGTCTTGTCAGTCGTGGACTTCTCCAGGCCCTTTAGGTCAAAGCCGGCGGGTGGAGGTGTTCCGACCAGCTTGTACAGGTTAAAGTTGGCAGTGGCAACGTGCAGAAACACTTCGGCGAAGGAACGGACATCGGGAGCAGGACGCCACGTGTACTTTTCAGCGGGAATGGCTTCGGCGAGACGCAGGAACTTGTCTTCCTGAATCATGACTTCCGCCAACACCTCAGAGCGGTAACCCGTCACCCCGGGCGTACCGTCCTTGTAAGGATTTACTTGAGCCGTGACCTGGGTCGCAGAAGATGCGACCGCAATGATGCCTAGAGCAGCGACAATGACCTTAACTGGAATTTCCATTTTCTACCCCCGCCGAGCGGATTATACGCCTAGCTCCCTTTTCCGGCTCTGATCTCCTACTGGATCTCCACCGAAACCACGTTTCCTTCGCCGCTTCCGGTTTCGCGGTAGTTCACCGCCACTTTTTGCTGGCTCCAGCCACAGGAAAACTTGCCCGCCCCGATCACCACCACATGGCTGCTGTCGCTCACCTTCATCTTCCACGTTTTGACTCCGGAAACCACGGTCAACACTGCGGCGGGCGGCAATGAACAATCCACGCTCGTCACTGTTCCTTTCAGAAACCTTATCGGTTCCGCATCTTTGCCCATCGCCACTCCGCTGGTCCCCGCTGACTCGCCCGCCGCTTGCGAATCGGAGGGATGATCCGGCACTACGTGTACAACCTCAGCCTGCGAACTCGGCGGCACAGCTCCTGCCTGCATGGCCTGCTTCATTTGTTGAATCCGCACCAGCAGTTCACTCGCGCTGAAGGCCAGCTGCTGGCTTTGTGCTCTTTGCAAACCCTGGAGCAGTTGAATGGCCTGGTCGAACTGGCGATTGTCCGCATACAGATGAGCCAGGTTGTACTGGTACTGCTCGTTTCGCGGGCTCAGCTGTACCGCCTTCTGCATCGCTTCCAGAGCTTTCGCAGCATTTCTGCTGTACATTTCCGTCAAGCCGAGGAGCATGTACGAATCGGCGAAGTTCGGATCCAGTGCAATCGCCGTCTCCAGTTCCTTCGTCATCTCGGGCAACCGCGATTGATCCGCAAAATCGCCTTCCCGGCTCATCAGCAGCGCGGAATAATAGTGCACTCGCGGATCCTTGGAATCGCCCTGCGCTGCCCGCCGGAAATATTCTCCCGCCTGTTTGAAGTCTTTTTCCTGCAGGTAAGCGTAGCCCAGCCCCCGACAGGCCGCCGCGTTATTGGGATCAACTTTCAGGATCTCCTGAAACTCCGCGACCGCTTTGTCCCGGTGATCGGTGGAATGCAAGTGAATATCCGCCAGCACTGCCTCTGCGTCGGTCGCGCTGATCGCCGTGGCCGCGTAGTCGCTGCTCACGATCTTTGAAGTGGAAATCGAGTAGTTGCCGGAATGGCCTCTGCTTACATAGTCGCTCAACACTTTGTCAAACTTAACGGTGCTCATGCCAAACGCCTGCTCGAAGGCCTGCTCGACCGGTACATTCTTGTTCATCGTTAAATCGAAATAAACCGAAAGCTTGGGGATCAACAGATTGTCATACAGGTAGTGCACTACCACCGCCGATTCCGCGTAGAACACTTCGCGGTGCTCGCCGTTTTCATTGTAGGTCTGCGTGTTCTGCCGTACCTTGAGCAGATCGGCGACCTTCAAGACCCCACCCCGCTCCAGGATCACGTAATCATAGGGCGGAATTTTCCCCACTAATGCCTGCTTGGAATCCAACTCAATGCTCGAAAAGTACTCGGCAAATCCTTCTTCAAACCACGGATCCAGTTGCGCCGAAAGAATCCCGTTCATGAGTTGGTGCGCATATTCGTGGAACACCACCGCCCATGGATTCTCCGCCGACATATCGAGCATGATGAAACTGCGGTCCTCACCTCCCTGAAACAAGCCCGCCACCTGTGTCGGCTTGCCCTTCCATAGCGGCGCAAAATCCCGCAACTCCTTCGTATTGTGAAACGCGACGATCTGCAGCGGTACCGGAATGTTCACGTGAGCTCTGGTCATCAGCGCGCCAAACACCGCGCGCATCTGCTCGAAGTGCAGCGCTACTTCGCGGCCACGCTTCTCCCCTGCATCGGTGACCACGGAAAAATGGGGTGACCGGATCTCGATCCATTGCGGGGGACTTGCATGCACTGGCAGCGCAACGCAAAGACAAAGAACAGCAGAAACACCCAGGAGAGCGGAGCCGAACCATTTCGTACAGATTGTCATGGTCAGAGACTCGCAATTTGGCCCACTACTATATCAGTTTTTCCGGCCTCCATGGCAATGACCTTGCGGAGGCGGGCGACTCGACTCCGTGTCGCAACCGAAGGCGTCCGGAAGAAGTGGACCTGGCACGCCCAGAATTAGCCGCGAAGCGGCGTCAGAATGCCGCCCACAGCCTGCCCTGAGCTTGCCGAAGGGGCGTGAGCCGTGTGTCGAAAGTGGAAAAACGATCAAGCTCCGGAGGAGCGAAAGAATAGTTGCGACGCAGACTCGACTCGCCCGTCGCAAGCCACCCCGCCCTCGTACCCAACCCATCTCCGAGCTAGAATGATCATGGCAGCTTTCCATGCAGATAACCGAGATCTACAAATCGATTCAGGGCGAGTCCACGCACGCTGGACTGCCTTGTGTCTTCGTGCGCCTGACCGGATGCAATCTCCGCTGCTCCTGGTGCGACAGCGAGTACACTTTCACCGGCGGCCATCGCATGGCGCCCGAAGAGGTCTTTGAGGAAGTTGAGCAGCTCAGTCCCGGCGGCGGATTGGTCGAGGTCACCGGCGGCGAGCCCATGCTGCAGGAACGCGAAGTCGTTCCCCTTATGCAGCACTTGCTGGATGCAGGCTACACCGTTCTGCTGGAGACCAGCGGCGAGCGTCCCCTGGGCCGGGTGCCCAAAGGAGTGGTCAAGATCGTGGATGTCAAATGCCCGAACTCCGGCGAGCCCGATACCCTTGACCCCGAGAACCTCGACCTTCTTGATTCCCAGGACGAAGTCAAGTTTGTGTTGAGCGACCGCGCGGATTACGAATTTGCGCGCGACTTTGTTGCTCGTCACCACCTGCTCCGCAGGGTCAATGCTGTGCTTTTTTCCCCTGCCTTCAGTAAAGGAGCCGCTGGCGATCGGGATACATCGCATTGTTTGCTCGATCCGCGAGAGCTGGCCGAGTGGATGCTGGCAGATAACATTTCCGCCCGCCTCGGATTGCAGCTGCACAAATTCATTTGGGACCCCGCGCTCAAGGGCGTTTAGAAGACCGTCCCACGGGAAAGTTCAGGAGAACGGCTCTCACGGGCCACGGAAGAGCTCAAAAATGCTTGGAATACCGTGGAAGAGTGGCGCTTCAGCGCCGCGTAAAGCCCCCAAAATCAGTGCGGGCTTTAGCCCCTGAGGGATCCGATCCAGTTTAACGAACCGCGAATCATGCCAGTCATCTCGGCCAAATCCCGCGCCATCGTCCTCCTCAGCGGAGGCATGGATTCCTGTGTCTGCGCTGCGCTGGCAGTACGCGACCATAACCCTGCCGCGGTTCATATCAGCTACGGTCAGCGCACAGAAGAGCGCGAGCGGCAGGCATTCTTCGCCATTTGCGATCGCATGCAAATACGCGACCGTCTTCTGGTCCGCAACGATGCTTTGCGCGCCATCGGTGGATCGGCGCTCACCGATAGCAGTATCGCAGTTCCGGAATCTAGGGCGATGGGGCACGGCGTTCCCGTCACTTACGTGCCTTTTCGCAACGCCCATTTTCTTGCCGTCGCGGTAAGCTGGGCCGAGGTACTGCAAGCAGATGAGGTCTATATCGGGGCCGTGGAACCGGACAGCTCTGGCTATCCGGACTGCCGTCCGGCCTATTACCATGCCTTTAACGAGGTCATCAAAGCCGGGACAAAGGAAGGCCGGATTCAGGTCGTCACGCCCCTGATTGCCCTTCGCAAGTCTGAGATTGTGAAGCTCGGCCTTGAATTAGGCGCTCCCTTCGATTTAACTTGGTCTTGCTACAGCCGGGAAGACCGCGCCTGCGGAGTGTGCGATAGTTGTGTCCTTCGCCTGCGCGCTTTTCGGGAAGCCCGAGCCGTCGATCCGATTCCCTACGCGGAAACGGCGGGGACGACTTGAGTTCTGCGCTGCGAGTATTGAAATGCGAAAATCCGATTCTCCGCCGGGAGGCAACAACATGAAGCATCGTTTGGCAACACGCGCCCTCATAGTGGCCGCTTTCTTGGCAGCACTGTGCGTCGCTCCGGTGTTTGCTCAGGTCGGCACGGGCACCGTAAAAGGCACGTGCAAGGACCGGGATGGAAAACCGATGGCTGGAGCGAACGTCCTCTGGCTCAGCACTGAGACCGGCCGCAAATACGAGCTTAAGACCAATAGCAAGGGCGAGTATTTCTCTCTCGGTGTTGGCTCTGGCAAATACACCGTTACGCTCTCCCAGAACGGCCAGGAGTTGTTCCATTACAACGGCGTGCAGGTCACTCTGGATGAGACCACCATTGACTTTGACCTTCAGAAGGAACAGGCCAAGGCTGCCGCGGGAGCCGGGTTGACGCCCGAACAGTTGAAGGCCCGGCAGGAGCAGGTGGAAAAAGTCAGCAAAGAGAACATGACGGTCAAAGTTCTGAATGAGAAGCTCGCGGCCGCCAAACAAGCTGCGGACGCCGGCGACTACGAAACCGCTGTGTCCACGCTGTCGCAAGCCACTCAAATGGACCCATCTCGCGATCTGCTCTGGGCCAAGCTGGGCGAATATGAGGCAACTTCCGCCGGCAAGCAGACTGACTCTGCCGAGAAAACCAAGCGCTACGATGCTGCGATTTCGGCTTATCAGAAAGCGGTGGAGATCAGACAGAAATCCATAGATGCCGCTACCCAGAAGACTCCTGATGCCACCAAGATTCTGGCCCAGTACTACAACAATCTGGGACAGGCCGCCGGTAAAGATGGCAAAATCGACGACGCGGTAAAGGCCTATACCCAGGCTGCGCAGTTGGATCCCCCCGGCGCCGGCCAGTATTACTTCAACATCGGCGCCATCATGACTAACGCCGGCAAAGTGGATGAGGCCATTGCCGCTTTCGACAAAGCCGTCGCCGCCGACCCCAATCACGCCGACGCCTACTACTGGAAGGGAGTAAACCTGATCGGTAAAGCCACTTTGAAGGGCGACAAGATGGTTGCTCCCGATGGTACCGCCGAAGCCTTCAATAAATACCTGGAACTGCAACCCACCGGCCAGTTTGCGGATCCCGCCAGGCAGATGCTGGCCAGCATCGGGGCTTCCATCGAAACTCAGTACGGCAAGAAAAAGCCTCCTAAGAAATAACGATCACTCTCGAGGGTGCCCCGTCCCAAGCTCTGCTTGGGCGGGGATTTCCCCAGTCGCCGCATCTGCACCGCAGGAAATACTCGCGGCTCTTTCACCCCGCAATCCCGAAGCGATCCGCCCTCTCGTTACCAAAGTCTTAGCAGCCTGCCTTATTCGTAGAATGCCGCCGCCGCTTTCGCTAGATTAGAACTTTGAGCGCGACCTCGCGCCGCCTCGGGAAAAAGTCATGGCCGCAACCGGCGCTGCCCCAATTTCACTTACCCTCGATCTGCCTCAGAGTTCGGGCCCGGTTTCGACCGAGGTCTTGCTCGAAGCTATGCTCCGCGCTCACGACCACGTCAGCGATCTCATCTTTTCCCCCGGCCGTTTCCCGCAGGTGGAAGTGCTGGGCCAGTTGCTTCCCGTGCAGGCTCCCGGCCTGCATCCTTTTGACGCCGACGATACCCGCCGCATCGCTTCCGATCTCATCGGCAACAACAAGCAAGCTATCACCGTGCTGCGCGAGCAAGGCTCGTGCGATGTTTCCTACGCGCTGCCCGGAGTGGCCCGTTTCCGGGTAAACGTATTTATCCAGCGCGGCAGTTGCGCCGTAATTATTCGGGTAATCCCTACTTCCGTTCCCACTTTTGCGTCACTGGGTCTGCCGCCGCAACTGGCGGAAGTCGCCAATCTTCGCGAAGGGATTGTCCTGGTGACCGGCCCGCGCGGCTCGGGAAAATCGTCAACCCTGGCCGCGCTGCTTGACTGCATCAATGGGCAGCAAACCTGCCATATCATCACCATCGAAGATCCCATCGAGTTTCTGCACAACCACAAGCGTGCCACGGTTCATCAGCGGGAGTTGCACAGTGATACGCCCAGTTTTGCCCTGGCCTTGCGCATGGCGCTGCGCCAGGCCCCCAACGTAATCATGGTCGGCGAAATGCGCGACCGCGAGATCATGGAAATGGTCCTCGAAGCCGCCGAAACCGGCCACCTGGTCCTTTCCAGTTTGAACACCGTGGACGCCGCCAAAACCATGGACCGCATCACCGGCGCTTTCCCAACCGCGGAGCAGCCAGCCATTCGCAGCCGCTGGGCCAAGGCTTTCCGCTACATTATTTCTCAGCGCTTGATTCCGCGCCGCGACGGCACCGGCCGCCTCGCAATCATGGAAATTCTTAAAGCCCATCCTCGCACTCTGGAATGCCTCGAAAATGACCCGACTGCTTTGCTTACGGTGATGAAAGACGGCGCCGCCGACGGCATGCAGCACTTCGACGGAGAGCTCGAAAAGCTGGTTCGGTCCGGAGTCGTGGACCTGGAAACCGCCCTGGCCTACGCCACCAATCCGCAGGAACTCAGGCAAGCCCTGACCCGTTGATCGCCCGCTCCCCGAAGCACGTTAAAATCCACATCACGCAATTCCACTGCATAAGTTTAGGATTGTCATCCTGAAGCAGCGGAGTCACTCACTTGCGAGCGACTCCCAACGAGGGACCCGGAGCCGGTTCCATAACCGGTTTTGTGGAAAGGCACGGCTCCACAGCTTGCGGAAAACTCACAAATGCACGTAATACCGTGGAAGAGCGGCGCTTCAGC
>Ga0187804_10000448_pt1 | contig 10223 bp, 5 predicted proteins | sample NC_wetland_sal_i_3_FD_132961 | JGI IMG/M metagenome (GOLD analysis project Ga0187804, IMG submission 132961) | Wetland sediment microbial communities from Neuse River Estuary, North Carolina, USA - Control_4 | ecosystem: Environmental > Aquatic > Freshwater > Wetlands > Sediment | place: USA...
ACCGAGCTATTCACGCGCGCGATGTTGCCCTCGGCGTCCAGTGAGATCACCCCCGTGGGAATGTTCTCCAGCACGGTGGCCATCAGTTGCCGCCGTCTTTCCAGTTCCTGCACGGCGAGCTGGAGGTTTCGTGTGAACTGATCGATCTGCGAGCGGCTGTCCCGCAATTGTGCCGTCATGGTATTGAACGATCGCACCAGGATGCCCAGCTCGTCTTGTGTTTGCTCCGGCACTTGATAGTCAAAATTTCCGGCCGATACTTCGCGCGTCCCTTCCGCGAGCGCTTGAATCGGCACGGTCACCTGCTTCGCCAGAAACAGCGCCACCCACATAACCGCGGAGAACAGCAGCACCGTGAACAGCAGCAGGATCAAAAGCATCTGCCGCTTCAAAGCCCGCAGATCCTGCTTCGCCTGGTAGTAGTCGCGTGTCTGCGACTGAATCGTCGCCAGCCTGGTCAGAAGATTCGGATTCGTTCGGTAAGCCGCAACGATGAACCCCGCAGGTTGTCCCCCTTGCTCCGTCGCAACGCGCGCCGCAAAGTAGTCTTTCCCGCGGGCCTCCCAAAGCTCAACCCCGCTTGGCAGCGTCCGCAGGTACGTTCCAAGAACGTCGCTTTGCACGCAAACCTGACGTTCTTCCGCCTGCGAGTCGCAGATCACGCCGCCGCGTACCGCGTGGCCTCCCCGGTCCAGAATCCACACCGCATCTGCCCCGCTGGCAAAAGCATGCTGGAGATATTCGTTGCCGGGCGTGCCCAACTCGGCCTGGACCTGCCTTGCCACGCTGTGCAGCCTCGGCAACTGCGATAGCCCCAGATCGTTCAGCAGCCTCTGCGTCTCTTCCGATGCAATTTCGAGCGGCCTCGGAAACCACAGCAGCAAACTGCGGTTGATCAGCGAGTAGCTCACCAGAAACATGAACACGATCGGCAGGAGCGACAGCGCCATCGCTCCGAGAACCATCTTCGTCTTGAACCGCGCCCCGAGTTGCGTGCGGCTTTGCTCCACCCAAAGCCGCAGAATCGTCCGCGCCAAAATCAAGCCGAACACCAGCAGCGCCGCGGTAATGAAACTGGACACGGCATACAGGGCCATCACGGCACGCCAGCTCTTCGGCTGGTAGGGCACGTCCAGCGATCCGAACGTAAACACCCCCGCCAGCAGCAGCGTCAGAAGTATTCCGCCAATGGCGAGGCCCCAGCGCTGTTTGGTTTCCAGGCGGCTCATGGTTTTTCCGCCCTGAACGGACTCTGCGCACAACTTCTTTTCACTTCGCGGAAATACAACTCGAGGCGGGAGACAATTTCTGGCACCATTCTCTGCCTATGGCCGTTTTGTGTCGGTGAGCCTTGCGAATCCATCTCTATTGCAAGATAGCCAGCACCACGACCCAAGTCAAGATTTCTACCTGTACCTCGGTTTCCAAACCTGCCCCTGTGGACAGGTATTAGCCATTTCAGAACGACATGAGAAATTCTAAATACGCTTCTGCCCCTGATTTGCTATGGTGAGCGCTGGGTGCAAACCCAGCCGGGAGTGCTGCGGATGTCCGTCCGTTTGGGCGAAATATTAGTTAAAGAAAGCCTGATCACGCAGGACCAGCTCCAGAAGGCGCTCGAATTTCAGCGCGCCAATGGGGGCAAACTGGGAAGTTGCCTGACGAAGATGGGCTTCATCACGGACGATGACATTACCGGTGTGCTCTCTCGCCAGTACGGCGTTCCCTCCATCAACCTGAAGTATTACGAAATCGATCCCAACGTCATCAAACTCATCCCGCAAGACACCGCCTCGCGCTATCAAGTCATTCCTCTCTCGCGCGTCGGCTCCGTCCTCACTATTGCGATGACGGATCCTACCAACGTCTTCGCCATGGATGACATCAAGTTCATGACCGGCTTCAACGTCGAACCGGTCGTCGCTTCCGAGTCCGCCATCGGTGATGCCATCACCCGTTTCTACGGGGGCACGTCCAACAACCAGGAAGAGATCAGCAGCTTGATGAAGGACCTCGTTGACGAAGACAACGAGCTCGAGCTGGCCGCCGAAGAATCGGAGATGGACACCGCCACCCTCGAGAAGGCCGCCGAGGAAGCGCCCATCATCAAACTCGTCAACCTGATCTTGACGGACTCCGTCAAGCGCGGCGCGAGCGATATTCACGTCGAGCCTTACGAGCTCGAAATGCGCGTCCGCTTCCGCATTGACGGCCAATTGCAGACGGTCATGACTCCGCCCTTGCGGCTCAAGGACGCTATCACCAGTCGTATGAAGATCATGGCCAAGCTGGACATCGCCGAAAAGCGCCTGCCGCAAGACGGCCGCATCATGATCAAGTACAAGGCCGACGGCAAGAAAAAGGAACTGGATTTCCGCGTTTCCACCGTCCCGACTCTGTACGGCGAGAAAATCGTGCTCCGGTTGCTGGACAAGGAAAACCTGCGCCTGGACATGACCAAGCTGGGTTTCGAACCGGAGTCCTTGAAGAAGTTCGAGCGCAACATCTTGAAGCCTTACGGCATGGTGCTGGTCACGGGTCCTACGGGTTCCGGCAAGACCAACACGCTCTATTCCTCGGTCGCCACGCTCAACAAAGTCGATACCAACATCATGACCGCCGAGGATCCCGTCGAGTTTCAGTTGGCCGGCATCAACCAGGTGCAGATGAAGGAACAGATCGGCCTCAACTTTGCCGCGGCTCTGCGCGCCTTCCTGCGCCAGGACCCCAACATTATTCTGGTCGGCGAGATTCGAGACTTTGAAACGGCGGAAATCGGCGTCAAGGCCGCGCTTACCGGTCACTTGGTTTTGTCCACTCTGCACACCAACGACGCGCCTTCGACGATCAGCCGTTTGATGAACATGGGCATCGAGCCGTTCCTCGTGGCCACCTCGGTCAACCTTATTTGCGCGCAGCGCCTGGTTCGCCGCATTTGCGTCAACTGCAAGGAGGAGCTCGAAGTTCCCCAGCAAGCTTTGATTGACGCCGGATATACGCCCGAGGAAGTCAAAACAACGAAGATTTATCACGGCAAGGGTTGCACCACGTGCAACAAGGGCGGCTACAAAGGACGCACGGGCCTCTACGAAGTCATGGAAATTAATGATGAGCTTCGCGAACTCATCCTGGTGGGCGCTTCGGCTCTGGAATTGAAGAAGAAAGCGATTGAGCAAGGCATGATCACGTTGCGGCGCAGTGGTTTGATCAAAGTGGCGCTCGGACAGACCACGATGGAAGAAGTCCTCCGCGAAACGGTTTTATAGAACTGAGGGTGAGCGATGGCGGGAATCACGCTGAGCGAGCTGTTGAAAAAAATGATTGAGATGGGAGGCAGCGACCTCCACATCACCACGAATAGCGCGCCCCGTGTGCGCGTCCACGGACGGTTGCGTCCTCTCGATATGCCGCCTTTGACCGCAGCCGATACCAAATCCCTCGCCTATAGCGTTCTTACTGACGCTCAGAAACACCGCTTCGAGGAAAATCTCGAGCTCGACTTTTCCTTCGGTCTGAAAAATCTCGCCCGCTTCCGCGGCAACGTCTTCAATCAGCGCGGCGCGGTGGGTGCCGTTTTCCGCACCATTCCCTGGGAAATCAAGGGCTTTGACGCCCTGGGACTTCCTGCGGTCGTCAAGGGCCTCTGCGACAAACCTCGTGGCCTCGTTCTCGTCACCGGTCCGACCGGCTCCGGCAAATCCACCACCCTCGCCGCCATGCTCGACAAAATCAACAGCGAGCGTGAAGAGCACATGATCACGATCGAAGATCCGATCGAGTTCCTTCACAATCACAAAAAGTGCCTGGTCAACCAGCGCGAAGTTCACGCCGACACCCATTCTTTCGCGAACTCCCTCCGCGCCGCTCTTCGTGAAGACCCCGACGTCGTGCTGATCGGCGAAATGCGCGACCTCGAAACTATTGAATCCGCTCTGCGCATCGCGGAAACCGGCCACTTGACCTTTGCCACTCTGCACACCAACTCCGCCTCTTCCACCATCAACCGTATCATTGACGTTTTTCCTTCGCACCAGCAGCCGCAGATTCGCGCTCAGCTCTCCATGGTTCTTGAAGGCATTCTTTGTCAGGCGCTTCTCCCTCGTGCCGACGGACGTGGCCGCGCCATGATCATGGAAGTCTTGGTGCCAACCCCCGCGATTCGCAACCTCATTCGCGAGGACAAAATTCACCAGATTTATTCGGCGATGCAAACCGGCACGGGACAAACCGGTATGCAGACCTTTAACCAGGGTCTTGCCAACGCGTACTTTTCGAAAATGATTACGCTGGACATGGCCATCTCTCGCTCGTCGAATCCCGACGAGCTTCAGGACATGATTAACCGCGGCGTTTCCACGCCCGGAGGCGGCTCGAAAGTTCCCGTGACCAGCAAGCGCTAGGAGATTTAGAATTGGCCAGATGGCCATACGTCCAACGGATCTTAGGTTTTAGGAGGCTATCCCATGCCGGACTATAAATATCAAGGAACCAGCAGCTCCGGCTCCAGTGTCAGCGGGGTAATGACCGCCGCGAACAAGTCGGAGCTGGCCACCCTGCTCAAGCGTCAGCAGATCACGGCCACCAAGATGACCGAGAAGGGCAAGGAATTCAACATTCCCACCTTCGGTGGCGGTGTCAACTCCAAGGAGCTGGCCATCTTCACGCGGCAGTTCTCGGTTATGATCGATGCCGGTCTGCCGCTCGTGCAATGTCTGGAGATTCTCGCCAGCCAGCAAGAGAACAAGACGTTTCAAAAGGTCTTGACCGGAACGCGTGGCCAGGTCGAAGGCGGCGCAACTCTTTCCGCGGCCATGCGCAGCTCGCCGAAGGTCTTCGACTCCTTGTACGTCAACATGGTCGAGGCCGGCGAGACGGGCGGTATTCTCGACACCATTCTTCAGCGTCTTTCCTCCTACATTGAAAAGAACGTCAAGCTCCAGCGCGCCGTGAAGTCCGCCATGGTTTACCCAGTCGGCGTTCTAACCGTTGCCGGCAGCGTTATCACTCTTCTCTTGTGGAAGGTCGTCCCGATTTTTGCGACCTTGTTCGCAGGCTTGGGCGTCGATCTTCCGCTGCCCACAAAAATCGTCATCGCTTTGAGCAATTTCGTCGGCAGTATTTTCGGGTTCCTTCTTCTGGTTTTGCTTGCCGGCATGGTCTTCGGTCTCAAGGTCTGGCACGGCACGCCCCAGGGTCGCTTCATCCTGGACAGCATCATGCTTAAATTGCCCGTGCTTGGTATCTTGCTGCGGAAAATCGCCGTGGCCCGCTTTACTCGGACCCTTGGCACGCTGATCTCCTCCGGCGTGCCTATTCTCGAGGGCCTCGACATCACCGCAAAGACTGCCGGGAACGCCGTCGTTGAAAGAGCTCTCCAGCAGGTCCGGAAATCACTCGAAGAGGGCAAGTCGCTCACCGACCCCTTGAAGGAATCCGAGGTGTTCCCTGGCATGGTCACGCAGATGATTGCCGTCGGCGAACAAACCGGCGCCATGGACGCCATGCTCCAGAAGATTGCCGATTTCTATGAAGAAGAAGTGGACGCGGCGGTCAAGGATTTGTTGACGGCTCTCGAGCCCATCATGATCGTTTTTCTTGGTCTCGTCGTTGGCGGCGTCGTTATTTCCATGTATTTGCCGCTCTTCTCGCTCATCGGAAAACTGAGCAACATGCACTAATCGGGGCACTAATCGGGCCGTCGCCCGCTTGGCATTTTTTGCTCTTACGGGAGGGGAGAGAAGCAATTTCTCCCCTCCTCGATTCTTGGCTGGACATGCGCGGCCCGATAGCGGGGGCTAGACAGCGGGCGTACCATGGATCAGACTTTTGCGACGAGTGGATGGCTGGAGTGGCTCACGCGTGTCCGTCTCTTGACGATCACGCTGATACTCACCGTCGGTGTCGTCTGGCCTCAATACGTTCCCGGTTTCAGCACCAATCGTTTTTTTCTTCCGCTCATCATTTTCTGGATTACCCTCGGCATCCTTCATCTGATTCTCTTGCGGTGGCTTCCGCAGGCTCGCTGGCACGGCGGTTTCCAGGTCGCTGGCGACGTCGTCATGGTTTCTCTTCTGGTGTATTCCACGGGTCTCCAGGAGAGTTATTTCATTTCCCTCTATCTGCTGGTCATCATCGTCGCCAGCATCCTTTTCTCCCGCCGTATTGCGTTTTTGGCTGCCGGCATCTGCTTTCTCCTTCTCGCTGCCATGACCGTTCTTGCGTACACCGAAAAAATTCCTCGCACCTCCGCCCTGATCCCGACCCCCGCCAGTCTCGGGTCCTGGCTGGTCATGAATTTTCTCGGTTTTCTCGCCGTCGGCTATCTGGCGAGCCTGCTCGCGCAATCCCTGCGCCGGAAAGGCCTCGAACTCGAAGCCAAGCGGGAAGAACTGCTCAATCTCCAGGATTTCACCGAAGACATTATTCATTCCATGCGTGGCGGGTTGCTCACCACCGATCTTTCCGGACGCATTCTCCTTCTGAATCGCGCGGGCGCGGAGATTCTCGGGAGTACCTTCCCCGAATTGCGAGGAAAAAAGCTGCAAGAGTTGAACGACGATTTCTGGTTGCCCGGCCACTACGCCAACGCGGAGCGCCTCTCCATTCGTAAGGAAATCGACTTTCGAACCCCGGCCGGCGAGGTGCGCTATCTCGGCATCAGCATCTCTCCTCTCCGGTCCAGGTACGCCGAGCGCAGCGGCTACGTCTTCAATTTCCAGGATCTCACCGATCTGCGCCGCCTCGAACAGGAAGTGGCTACCAAGGAGCGCATGGCCGCTCTTGGCCGTCTCTCGGCGGCGATCGCCCACGAAATCCGCCAGCCTTTGACCGCGATGGCGGGCGCCGTCAAAGAGCTCGCTCGCCTCGTGCCTCTTGAGGAAGACGAAAAGCACCTGGTCCACATCGTCAGCAGGGAATCGGAGCGCCTGAACAACATCATCACCGATTTCCTCAATTACTCGCGCGAGAAGACTTACGAATTTCAGGAAGCCGATGTCCGTTCTTTGCTTGACGAAGCCCTCCTCCTGATGGAAAAGAAGCCGGAAGTTGGCACCAAGTACCGCATCCACCGCGCCTTCAACGGCCAGGAAATGCGCGCTCGCGTCGATGCCAGCAAGATCAAGCAGGTCTTCTGGAATCTTTGCGATAATGCTCTCCGTGCGATGCCCAACGGCGGCACTCTCACCGTCAAGCTCGACCAGCATCCTTTTTGGCTGCGCATTGCCTTCCAAGACACTGGCATCGGCCTCGATCCCAAACAGCGCGCCAAAATTTTTGAGCCTCTGCAATCCGGTTTTGAAGGCGGTACCGGGCTCGGCTTGTCCATCGTCTATCAGATCGTTCAGGCGCACAGTGGCAAAATCAGCGTGATCTCCGAGAAAGACCGTGGCGCAGAATTTATTGTCGAGCTGCCGCGCGTCGCGTGAGGCGTTATGCAAGGAACGAAAGCCGCAATCAAAGAAATTGGTCGCGAGTTGACTCACATTCTTGTCGTCGACGACGAGCAATCCATTTGCGAATTGCTCGAGATCACCTTTCGCAAGGAAGGTCACCGCGTCGAAATCGCCCACAGCGTTGACGCTGCCAGGCGCAAGCTTGAATCCCAGATCTTCGACATCATCATTTCCGATATCCGCATGCCCGGCGCCGGAGGGGTGGACCTCCTCAAATTTGCCAAGGAAATCTCCCCCGGTACTTTTTTCCTTTTGATTACCGGCGTTCCCACCGTTGAGACTGCCATCGCCGCCATTAACGCCGGCGCCGACCGCTATGTCATCAAGGACCACGAGCTGGTCGATCAGCTGCGCCGCGCCGTCAAGGAAGTTTCCGAGAGCCTCAGATGGAAGAAGGAAGCCGGCTATCTCCGCCGCGAGCTCCGCCGCCTTACCGGCCTCGACAACATCATCGGCCAAAGCTCAAAGATGCGGGCCATTTTCGATCTCATTCAGACTGTGGCTCCGCAATCGAGCCGCGTTCTCATCACCGGCGAAAGCGGTACCGGCAAAGAATTAGTCGCCCGCGCCATTCACGAGAATAGCCTCCGCTCTCAGGCTCCTTTCATTACCATCAATTGCGGCGCTTTTCCGGAGACTCTCCTCGAATCCGAGCTCTTCGGCTACATGAAGGGTTCGTTTACCGGCGCCAACGAAAATCGCCTGGGTCTCTTTCAGGCTGCTCATCAGGGGACCCTCTTCATGGACGAAATCGGCAACATGAGTCTCACCATGCAGGTGAAGCTCTATCGTGTTCTTCAGGAGGGCAAGGTCCGGCCCATCGGGAGCAATGAAGAGGCTGACGTCGACGTACGCATCATCGCCGCCACCAACAAGGACTTCGAGAAGGAAATTGCCGAAGGCCGTTTCCGCGAGGATTTGTACTATCGCTTGAGCGTTATTCCCATTCAGCTTCCGCCGCTGCGTGAACGCCGCGAGGACATTCCTCTACTCGCCCGCCACTTCCTCGAACGCTTCCGCAAATCCATGGAGAAGCCCATCGAGGGCATCGCTCCGGAAGCCATGACTCGCCTCGAATCCTATGATTGGCCCGGCAACGTCCGCGAACTTGAAAACACCATGGAAAGGGCAGTGGCCCTTGAGACAGGTAGGGAAATCACTTTGCGCGTTTTGCCTGACCGCATTGCCGGGTACTCGGGCAGTTTGTCGCTCGGCGAACCTGCCCCTTTGGCCGCGGAATTTCCGGCCGACGGGATCGACTTCGAAAAGGAAATTGCCGAAGCCGAGCGCCGCTATCTTCAGGCTGCCCTCGAAAAGGCGGGCGGCGTTCGCACCAAAGCTTCCGAATTATTAAAGATTACGTATCGGTCTTTCCGCCACTACGCCAAAAAACACAATCTCTGACCCAACGGCCACGTCTCTCCTGTCCTTGCGGCCGGGCCTCCGCGCACGAACAGGATTGACTGTTTATGCGTCACGACATGACACTATGTGTCGCTTTGCATCTGGTTACAGTAAAATCTCCCTCCTGTTCTCACGCGGTAAATCCCGCCTGTGACTGTAAGTATCTTGATTTCTTTACGTTACGAATAGTGTGCACACCCCGTACGGCGAAGCCTAGGATTGGCCCTTCGCCTGCCCTATCTCAGGCATGTGCTTTGGCTTCCAGCCAAAAAATTCCTAAGGAGAATGACGGAATGAAGAAGCAAAAGGGTTTCTCTCTTATCGAGCTTTTGATCGTCGTGGCGATCATCTTGATCATCGCGGCTATCGCAATTCCCAACTTGCTGCGTTCGAAGATCGCGGCTAACGAGTCGTCTGCGGTGGGTTCGGTCCGTACGATCGGTACGGCGGAAGTCACCTATCAGTCGACTTGGGGCACGGGTTTTTCGGCTGGCTTGACCCAGCTGGGCGGTGCAGCTCCTTGCGTGACCGCGACTGCGGCGGCGGCTTGCCTGATCGACCCGCTCCTCAGCACGGGCGCTTTCACCAAGAGCGGTTATACGTTCAACGCTGCGGGCACGTTTCCTGATGCCAACGGCATCCTGAACGGGTTCGAAGTGAACGCCACCCCGAGCACGTACCAGACGACTGGTGTGCGCGCCTTCTGCGATGACCAGACGGGCGTCATCAAGTTCAAGGCCAACGGTGCTGCAGCCATCGGCGTTGCGCAGGGTACTTGCGCGGCGGTTGCGACGGCTGCTGGCGTGTCCGGTCCGGTCGGCAACTAATAAGGCAATCTTGCATTGCGGCGGGGAGGAAGCTTAGCTTCCTCCCCGTTTTCTTTGGCTGGAGGATGGATCGGCAGCTTCTGCCAGGGCTCAGACTGCTCTGTCCCGGGCCAATAGAGACAAAGAAGTACCTGACGTTTCCTGGCAGCCTCAAACTGACAAAAATCGTCAGAGAGGGCCGTGGAAAGCCCGTTATGAGCCCCAGCTGGCAGGTTACAATTTGTGTCGATCTCGCGTAACGGCTCTTTTTTTATGGATTTAAGGAAACCCTAGGAGTCCCTATATTGGCTTTCAGATTGGTCCTCCCCTTGCCCCATACTGTGCGTGCTCTGGCACCAGGTATACTATTCCTCCAAGGAGATAGCATGAAGAAGCAGAAGGGTTTCTCTCTTATCGAGCTCTTGATCGTCGTGGCGATCATTTTGATCATCGCGGCTATCGCAATTCCCAACTTACTGCGTTCGAAGATCGCGGCTAACGAGTCGTCTGCGGTGGGTTCGGTCCGTACGATCGGTACGGCGGAAGTCACCTATCAGTC
>Ga0187804_10000449_pt1 | contig 10221 bp, 9 predicted proteins | sample NC_wetland_sal_i_3_FD_132961 | JGI IMG/M metagenome (GOLD analysis project Ga0187804, IMG submission 132961) | Wetland sediment microbial communities from Neuse River Estuary, North Carolina, USA - Control_4 | ecosystem: Environmental > Aquatic > Freshwater > Wetlands > Sediment | place: USA...
ACGAGTTCCGACCACACGAACAGCGGCATTTTGTGCATGGTCATGCCGGGCGCGCGCATATTGAAGATCGTGGTGATGAAGTTGATCGCGCCCAGAATCGACGACGCACCGGCGAGGTGGATCGACAGGATGACGAAATCCATTGCCGGGCCGGGATGGCCGTAAGTCGACAGCGGCGCGTAGATCGTCCAGCCGGTGCCGGCGCCCAGCGTACCCGGCTCACCCTCGACGAACATCGAGGTCAGCAGCAGGGCAAACGATGCCGGCAACAGCCAAAACGAAATGTTGTTCATGCGCGGGAACGCCATGTCCGGCGCGCCGATCATTAGCGGGATCATCCAGTTGCCAAAACCGCCGATCATCGCCGGCATGATCATGAAGAAAATCATGATCAAGCCATGGGCGGTAACGAACACGTCGTAGGTATGGGTGTCGTGGAAGATCTGGATGCCCGGGTACATCAGCTCGGCGCGGATCGCGATCGAAAGCGCGCCGCCGATCAGCCCGGCGATGAGCGCAAACACCAGGTACATCGTGCCGATGTCCTTGTGGTTGGTCGAATAGAGAAAGCGCCGCCAGCCGTGCGGGATTTCGTGGGCTTCCTCATCGCCATGCGCGGCATGTGCCATCGTATCCATTGCCAGTCCCTTCGTTTACGACCGCCTGCCGAACGCGGCAGCGACCGTCATCGGATCGCCGGTGCCGCGGTCGCGGCGAGCGCATTATGCGCAGCGTCGTTGTCGATTGCGTATTTCTGCTTGGCGCTGTCGAGCCAGGTATTGAAATCGCCCTCGTTCACGACCCGCACCGCGATCGGCATAAAGGAATGATCCTTGCCGCACAGCTCGGAACATTGTCCGTAGAACACGCCCTCGATGGTGGCCTTGAACCAGGTTTCGTTGATGCGGCCCGGGATCGCGTCCATGCGAATGCCGAATGACGGCACCGTGAACGAGTGAATCACGTCGGCGCCGGTCACCAGCACGTGCACGACTTTGTTGACCGGCACCACCATCTCATTGTCGACGGCGAGAAGCCGCAACTGACCCGGCTTGAGATCTTTCTCCTGCACCATCAGCGAATTGAATTCAAAATTGCCGCTGTCCGGATAACTGTAGCTCCAGAACCATTGTTTGCCGGTGACCTTCACGGTCAGGTCGGGCTTGGGCACTTCGAGCTGAACGAACAACAACCGGAACGACGGCACCGCGATCACCGCCAGGATGATGACCGGAACGATGGTCCAGAGGATCTCGATCAGCGTGTTATGGGTCGTGCGCGACGGCGTCGGATTGGCGCGCGCATTAAAGCGCACGATGCAGATGAGCAGGAGCGCGAGCACGAATGCCGAGATCGCGGCAATGACCCAGAGCAGGAAAAAATGAAATCCGGCGACATCCTGCATGATCGGCGAGGCTGAATCCTGCAAATCCATTTGCCATGGTGTCGGCTGGCCGAGCCCGGCCCACGCGGCGCCGGCGCTCGCCAACACACCGCCCGCGCTTGCCGCGATCGCGGCCAAACGTGACAACGCCTTCATGCCCCGTCCTGCTCCCCTGTTGCTGATCGTGTCAAAACCGTCGCTGCAACAACCGCCGATGAGCGCGCAAAACCCGAACCTCGCGCGAGCCACCACGGCATGACACCACCGGTTAACGCCACCGGTTTGGCGGGCCTTGTCCCGCGGCGCGATGTCCCTGGCGGGCCGCGCCGCGATAAGGGAATTTCCGGTTCCTCCAAACCACAAATCGGCGACTGCTGCAATGCACTCATGATCGCAGCGGCGGCGGTGGTGGATGGCCCCGATCGCCGGTCAATCACCAGTCTTAGGCGACCGCCCCAAGGCCTCAATTGACCTTCGGCTGGCCACAATGGCTTGACTTTGATTCCTTGACAGGGCGGGCCCACGCTGTAGGCAGGGCGCGGCAGCCGGATTCGCGCTGGCAAGCCTGCCGGAGGCAGCTTTGCGGCGGATCGAGGGAACTCACAATGACGCAATGTGACGGCGCTTGGTGGATCCGGCCATTGGCCAGGCTGGTGAGCGCCGCGGTATTCATCGGGTTGTTGTTCGCCGTAACCCTGGCACCGGCGGATCGCGCCAGGGCGCAAGGCGCGGTCAAATCGGTGCATGGCGACTGGCAGATTCGCTGCGACACGCCGCCGGGTGCGCAGAGCGAGCAGTGCGCGCTGATGCAGAGCGTCACGGCGGAGGACCGCCCGAATATCGGGTTGACCGTAATAGTCCTGAAAACCTCGGACCAGAAAAGCCGGCTGATGCGGGTTGTCGCCCCGCTCGGGGTCTTATTGCCGTCCGGCCTTGGGCTTAAGATCGACAATCAGGACGTCGGCCGCGCCGGTTTCGTGCGCTGCCTGCCGAGCGGCTGCGTCGCCGAAGTGGTCATGGACGACAATCTGATCAAGCAATTGCGCAACGGTCAGACCTCGACTTTCATTATTTTTCAGACGCCGGAGGAAGGCATCGGCTTCCCGATGAGCCTGAAAGGTTTTGGCGAGGGCTACGACAAGCTGCCGTAATTTTCATCACCCGGGGCCCGCCCGCCGCGGCATTGCCAAAGCCATTCGCCAACCCGTCAGCAGTAAAGAGCCGCGAACAGGGACAGACGCCATGCGAGCCGAGCGCTTCATCGCGGCCATTGCCGCGATATTCTTGGGCGGATTCTTGGCCGGTGCTGCATTGCCTCGCGCGGCCCTGGCGCAGAATGATTATCCCAATCGGCCGGTCAGCCTGATCGTCCCCTACGCCGCCGGCGGCGTTGCCGACGTCGCGATGCGCATGCTCGGAGACAAGCTGTCCACTCGGCTCGGACAGCAATTTGTCATCGAAAACCGGCCTGGCGCCGGCGGCATCGTGGCCGCGCAAGCTGCCGCGTCCGCTCCGGGGGACGGCTATACGCTGTTGATGACCGGCAACAACAACGCGATCGCAGCCGCGCTGTTCAAATCGCTGCCTTATAATGTGCTCACGGATTTCGGCTCGATTTCCACCGCTGCCTTTTTCGACCTGCTCGTTGTGACGCGGGCCGGTTCGCCGCTGCACTCGGTTAAGGACGTGATCGCGACGGCGCGGGCCAATCCCGGCAACCTCAATATCGGGACCATCAATCCCGGCAGCACGCAGAACCCGAACTGTTCACCAGCACCGCCGAGATCAAAGCCGCCATCGTGCCGTTCCGCACTTCGCCCGACATGGCCGGCGTGCTCCTGCGCGGCGACATTGATATCGCGTTTGAATTCTACGCCGCGGTACACGGCTTGCTCGCCGACAATAAACTCGCGGCGCTCGCTTCGGCCGGATTAAGCCGAACCGCTTATCTGCCGCAGGTGCCAACCGTGATCGAAAGCGGGCTGAAGGATTACGAGGTGACAAGCTGGAACGGCCTGTCCGCTCCGGCGGCGACGCCGGCGCGGATCATCGCAAACCTCAATCAAGCCGTGAAAGAGGTGATGCCATCGGCCGACATTCAAACGCGGTCGGCGGAAATGGGCATGGCCATGCGCGCGAGCACGCCGGGCGAAATGACCGCCCGGATGAAAGCCGATATGAGCAAATGGTCCGCTGTCATCGAAAAGGCCGGGATCGCCAAGCGTGACTAAGGGCTTGCGACCAAGGGCCCCTCGCCGACCCGCGCGAAAGCGCATATCTATGAACGATTAGGGATCAAACGCACTCGCAGGGCATCGCATGACCGATACTCCGATTTCGCTCGTCGATCGGGCCGGGCTTGACCGGCAGCGGCTCGCAAAAATCATTTCGCGCGGGCTCGACGGCGCCGACGACGGCGAATTGTTCCTCGAATACCGCCAGGCTGAAGCGTTGGCCTTCGATAATGGCCGGCTCAAACAGGCGACCTACGACACTTCGCAGGGCTTCGGCTTGCGTGCGGTGAAGGACGAAGCGGTCGGCTATGCCCATGCGTCGGACGTTTCCGAAGGCGCGATCGAGCGTGCCGCCGACGCCGTGCGCGCGGTCAAAGGCGGCTATTGCGGCCATTACGCGGCGCCGCCGCCGCGCAGCAATGTCAAGCTTTATGGCGAGGACAGCCCGTTACAAAGCCCCTCCTTCGAAGCCAAGGTGCAGCTGTTGCAGACGATCGATGCCTATGCGCGCGCCAAGGACCCGCGCGTGCGGCAAGTGACGGCGAGTATCGCCGCTTCGTGGCAGGCGGTCGAAATCCTACGCGCCGACGGCGAAGCCTATCGCGACATCAGGCCGATGGTGCGCGTCAGCGTCGCGGTCGTGGTCGGCGATGGCAATCGGCAAGAGACCGGCAGTGACGGCTATGGCGGCCGCGAGGGCTACGAGCGCTTTATCGCGGAAGGTGCGTGGCAAGGCGCGGTGGACAATGCGGTGCGCCAGGCGCTGATCAATCTCGAAGCGGCGCCGGCGCCCGCCGGCGAAATGGATGTGGTGCTCGGCCCCGGCTGGCCTGGCGTGATGCTGCACGAAGCGGTCGGTCACGGCCTGGAAGGAGATTTCAACCGGAAGAAGACCTCGGCCTTCGCCGGACTGATGGGACAGCGCGTTGCCGCCAAGGGCGTGACGGTCGTTGACGACGGGACCATTTCCTTGCGCCGCGGCTCGCTCTCGATCGATGACGAGGGCACCCCCAGCAATCGCACTTTGCTGATCGAGGACGGCATTCTCGTCGGCTATATGCAGGACCGGCAGAATGCCCGGCTGATGGGCATGAAGCCGACCGGCAACGGCCGGCGCGAGAGCTTTGCCCACGTGCCGATGCCGCGCATGACCAACACGTACATGCTTGCTGGAAGTCACGAGCCCGACGAGATCATCGCTTCGGTCAAGAACGGCGTCTACGCCACCTATTTCGGCGGCGGCCAGGTCGATATCACCTCGGGCAAATACGTGTTTCAATGCACCGAGGCCTATCGCATCGAGAACGGCAAGATTGGCGCGCCGATCAAGGGCGCCATGCTGGTCGGCAATGGGCCGACTGACCTGCACCGCGTCTCGATGATCGGCAACGATCTGAGCCTCGACAAGGGCATCGGCACCTGCGGCAAGAACGGTCAAGGCGTGCCGGTTGGCGTCGGCCAGCCGACGCTGCGCATCGACCGCATTACCGTGGGCGGCACCGGCTAGTCACATTACCGCACCACGCCGGAAATGCAGCACGGCCGACGTCGTGGCGGCTTGATCACGTCTTTTAGAAAGCACCGCGCCGAAGCGGCGCCGTAGCCGGGCCGCCGATAGGTCCAGGCCCGACAGCGCTGCTCGCCTTGACAGGCCTCGGCGCAGGCTTTGCCTTTAGCGTCGGGCGGCGTTTCAAACCAGCGATAATCGCCGCCAAAGCGATCGATCGAATATTCGATCGCGCCGGTTTGCGGCTCAATCACGCCGGCGCCGCGCACGCCCGATACGCAGCAGCTCGATTCCTTGGCCGGCACCACTTCGCGCTTGAGCCAGCACATCGCCGGCGCCCCGGACCCCGATGGATAGGAGAAACTCCAGGCTCGACAGCCTTTATCGCGCTCGCAACGGGCAGCGCAGACCGTCGGATCGCCGTTGGCGACCGGCGCGCTGGTGTAATCGCCGCCAGGGCGGTCGTAGCCGGTTTGCGCGAAGGCGGCGGTGACGCGTCCGAGCGCAACCGCAAGCAAGGCGGCGAGAACAAAGATGAGCGCCCGCTTGCTGCGCTGTTTCGGCTGTCCCCGATTTCGCGTCGCGCTGCTCGGCACGAGGAACCTTTTCTTCCTCAAGAAATACCACAAGAATTTCCGGCTCCAGCCGGCTCGTCAACGACCACGCGGCAGCCGCAGAGTAGCGCACCCCCGCATTAGCGGAAATGTTTCGACAATTTGAGCCCCTGGGCCTGGTAATTGGAGCCGATACCGCTGCCGTAAAGCTGATCGGGACGCGCCAACATCTTCTCATAGACCAGCCGGCCGACGATCTGCCCGTGTTCCAGGATGAACGGCACTTCGCGCGAGCGGACTTCCAGCACCGCGCGTGAACCCAAGCCACCGGCCCCCGCATAACCGAAACCGGGATCGAAAAATCCGGCGTAATGCACGCGGAATTCGCCGACCAGCGGATCGAATGGGACCATCTCGGCCGCAAAGTCCGGCGGCACCTGCACGGCCTCGGTCGACGCCAAGATGTAAAACTCGTCGGGATCGAGAATAAGGCTGCGATCGGCACGCGCCACGATCGGCTCCCAGAAATCGGCAACCTCGTAAGCGGCGCGGCGCTCGACTTCGATGACGCCAGTATGCCGCTTGGCGCGATAGCCGACGACGCCGTTCATGCGCGCGCGATCGTTTGGCCCGGACCCAGCGAGATCGATGCTGACCGCGACACCGTCGCCCATCACCGCTTCGGCGCGATCGACCAGCCGCTCGCGCGCATGCAAGGCGCGGAGCGCGTCGCCTGAGAGCGCAGCGTCGCCGCGGCGCAAGCGCAGTTGCGACAATCGCGAACCCTCACGCACCAATACCGGAAACGTTTTCGGGCTGATCTCGGCGTAAAGCGGGCCGTGGTAACCGCCGGCAATGCGATCGAAGCCACGTGTCTCATCGGCAATCACGCGCGTGAATACGTCGAGCCGGCCGGTCGAGCTTTTTGGATTGGTCGCTGCCGCGATGTCGGCGGGCAGCGCCAGGCTCTCAATCAGCGGCACGATATAGACGCAGCCGGTCTCCAGAACGGCACCGGTGGCGAGCGAGAATTCGTGCAGCTTCAATTCGGCGATGCGTTGCGCCACCGTGGTGCCGGGACCCGGGAGAAAACTGGCGCGCACACGATAGGCAATTGCGCCAAGACGCAGATCGAGGCTGGCCGGCTGAACCTGGTCCGCATCGAACGGCCGGGCGGCGCGAATCCCGCCCTGCTCCGCCAACGCCGCGATCATGCGGTCGGGCAGAATTCCTCGTTCGGAAGCTGCGAAGCTCAAAGCCATTTGCGGACCGGCAGCGATCTTAATCGGCGCACCGCTGCGATCTAATCCGATGCCCGGTTTGACGCAAAGACGGCCGCAGCGTATACATCGCGTTATCCCGTGGTCATTTGAGCCGGCCGGCTTGCAGCCACGTAAAACAAGTCGCTAAAAGGCCGGGGACGCGTGAGCCCGGCCCGAGGATTTCCCCGGCCGGGTTTTGTTTTGGCCGCGTTTTCAGCGGCCAAAACGCGTGTTGGCTAAGGAGGGCCACATGTCCGCGTCGGCAAAAAAGAGCTATCGCCCCGAAACGCGCCTGGTGCAATCGGGCACCCTGCGGTCGCCGTTTGGCGAGACTTCGGAAGCGCTCTATCTCACCCAAGGCTATGTCTACGACAGCGCCGCCCAGGCGGAGGCGCGATTTAAGGGCGAGGATCCGGGCTATCAATATTCGCGTTTCGCCAATCCGACGGTCGACATGTTCGAACGGCGCATGGCGGCATTCGAAGGCGCCGAGGCGGCGCGCGCCACCGCGTCGGGCATGGCGGCGGTGACATTGTCGCTGCTCGGCCAGGTCAAGGCCGGCGATCACGTCGTGGCTGCCAAAGCGATGTTCGGATCCTGCCGCTATGTCGTGGAGGATTTTTTGCCCCGCTTCGGTGTCGCTTCGACGCTGGTCGACGGCTGCAATCTCGATGCCTGGCGCGAGGCGGTGCGGCCGAGCACCAAGACTTTCTTTCTGGAAACGCCCACCAATCCAGCGCTGGAAGTGATCGACATTGGGGCGGTAGCCAAGGTCGCGCATGACGCCGGTGCGACGCTCGTTGTCGACAATGTGTTCGCGACGCCGTTATTTCAGAGCCCGCTCGCACTCGGCGCGGACTGCGTCGTGTATTCCGCCACCAAGCATATCGACGGCCAGGGCCGCTGCCTCGGCGGCGTTATTCTCGCCTCGCAAAAATTCATCATGGAAAAAATCCATGTGCTGCTTCGTCAAACCGGGCCATCGATGTCGCCGTTCAATGCCTGGGTGCTGCTCAAAGGGCTGGAGACGCTCGCGGTGCGGGTGCGGCGGCAGACCGACAGCGCGGCGACGCTCGCGGTGGCAATAGCCGGGCATCCAAAAGTTTCGCGGCTGATTTATCCGGGCCGGCCGGACCATCCGCAGGCCGCGATCGCGCAGAAGCAGATGCGCGGCGGCTCGACGCTCGTCGCCTTTGAGATCAAGGGCGGCAAACGCGGCGCCTTCCGCTTTCAGGACGCGCTCAAACTCGTTCGCATCAGCAACAATCTCGGCGACGCCAAGAGCCTGATCACGCATCCGGCGACGACAACGCACCAGCGGCTTACGCCGGCGCAGCGCGCCGAGCTCGGCATCAGCGACGGCTTGGTGCGGGTTTCGGTTGGGCTTGAGGATCCCGACGATATCGTCGAGGACGTGCTTGGCGCGCTGGAAGCAGTGTGAGAGGAGACTTGAAAGCGCTTAGTGCAGATCTTGTTGATGCACGTCTCTCGTTAATGCACGTCCGGTTTCGCCGGAATCATGGCGGGATGAACCGCGGCGGCGGCAATCGGCCGCGTTGCCGCTTCGGCGATAGCGCCGCCGAGCAGCTTCGCCAGGCAGGCGTAACTCCAGTCGTTCATGTGCAGATGGTCCGGCGACACAAACGTGTCGAAGGAGAGGTGCTGCACGTCATGCCAATCGCGCATCACCGCGAAGCGCTGGAATAGCCCGACGTCCTCTTGCTTTGCGGCGAGCGCGATCTGTTCGACCATGCCTTGCGTTTCCGACTTGGCGAGCACCGCCGGCGCAAATTGCGGATCGATCAGGACCACGTCGGCGCCGACCTCCTTGAGCTGCTCGATACCGTCGTGCAGTTGCACGGCATGGGGGTTGAGCGGATGGTCGCGCAGCACCGAATTGGTGCCGATCTGCCACAGTACGAGCTGGGGATGCGCGGCCAGTACGTCGGCTGCGAACCGCGCCATCATACTATTGGCCTCTTCGCCATTGACGCCGCGATTGAGGACGGTGATCTCCCGGCCGGGAAACCGCGCCCGCAATTCGACGGCGAGCCGGCTTGGATAGGATGCGTCGGGCGAGCTGGCGCCCGCACCTGCGGTCGAGGACGATCCGATCGCGACGATGGTAAGCGGCTGGCTGTTGGCCAGGCGCCGCATCGTATGAATGAGCGGCCGATCGAAACGCGCCAATGCGGTGGGCGCAGTGCATGTCGCTGGCGTGGCAGGCGCGGTCCCGACAATCGGTTTTGCGGCAGCGCTTGATCCGGCCACGGCGGGAATCGCAGGGGGCGCGGCACTAGGCGCGGCGACCGGACTTACAGGCAGCGTTTGCGCCACGGCCGTCTGCGTCGCGGAGCCTTGCGCACTCAAGCCTTGCGCGCTCATTTGCGCGCGCGCATTGTCGCTGTGCAGTGCAAAAAACTGCACCGCCAAAATGGCGGCGACGGCCACGGCCTGCGTCTGACAGGCGAATTTTATTTGTTTGAAAGACATTAACGCGTCGTTTGCATTCTTACGGCGTCAAGATGCGCAGCACTGATAATTAGCGACGCCAGGGCCCGGCCAATGCACTCATGAACTCGCCGCGCCATATCATACTTCTTGGTCGCGGCATAGAGGTCGAAAGTGCCGATATCGTTCCAATATTGCATGATCGCCAACCGATCGAATAACAGCGCGTTGCGCTGCTGGGCGACGCGGCGCATCACATCGGCATAAGCCGATACGTCAAGCATCGAAGCGGTGCGTGGGCTGTATTGCATGTTCATGAGAATAACATCAGCGCCCGCGGCTTGAATTTTATCGACGCCGTCCTCGAGGCTCGAGCGGAAGTCTTCGGTCTCAACGCCATTGATGGCATCGGCCGTACCGGCCTGCCAGATCACCAGGCTCGGATGGTCCTCGGCGAGAATCTTATCCAAGCCAACGAGCATGTTGGCCGTGGTCTGTTTCGGCTGAACGTGGGCCGTGACCTTGATCTCGTTGCCGGGCAATTGCTGCTTGAGCGCATCCTCAAGCCGCGCCGGATAAGCAAAGTGCGCCCCGTCGGGCCCGGCCAGCGAGGAAGATCCCGTGCCCAGCACGCTGATGTCCAGCCGATGCCGGTCCTTGAGTTCACTAGTAGCGCGGGTGAGATCGATTTCGCTTTCCAGAAACGACGCCGGTACGTCGCAAGCCTCGGGCTGTGGCTCCGCCACCGCCCCCCAGGCCGGCAAACAGTTGAGCGCAATTGTCGTGACAAGCGCGGTGAGCAATTTCATGCCTCGCCTCCCGCGAGGTC
>Ga0187804_10000450_pt1 | contig 10221 bp, 9 predicted proteins | sample NC_wetland_sal_i_3_FD_132961 | JGI IMG/M metagenome (GOLD analysis project Ga0187804, IMG submission 132961) | Wetland sediment microbial communities from Neuse River Estuary, North Carolina, USA - Control_4 | ecosystem: Environmental > Aquatic > Freshwater > Wetlands > Sediment | place: USA...
ACAGGTAGGCCGCCTTGACCCGACTTTCCTCGACCGTTTGGGCCCGCGTCGTCGCCGAGAAACCAAAGCAGAGACCAGGAATCAGCACACTGATGGCGACTGTCCGTCTGATGCCCGCGATTTTCCGCAAGTCGGCCCAGAGCTTGGCAGTTTTGTGGTAAGACCTGCCGCTTGCAGAATCGCGTTCGAGATGGCGGTGAGTCGACATTACTTCCCAATGTTTACTGAAAGTGAAATGTGCGCGTAAGTTTTATTCGGAAGTCCCGGCCGTTCTGCTTAACGGTAGAACTCACGATCTCAGCTCCTACCGGATCGAGATACTGGCTGTTGAAAACGTCATAAACACTGGCGGACATGCGAAATCCTTTGGCGAACTCACGGCTGGTAAGGGTCAGGTTGGAGACCGCGTAGCTGCCGACCTGCGATCCAGCCAAAGTCTTTCTGGAATCGGTGGATTGCAACTCGAATCCAATCGCCAGCCTGCGGTGCACCATTGGGAAAATGAGGTTGGCCTTCGCCAGTTGGGCGGGCGAATCCGAAAGCCAAAGACCGGTAGACTGGTTCACTGCCCTCTGTAGGGTGTAACTCAGCCGGCCTTCGATGCCTGAAGGTATCTGCCCCCCAAGCTCGACCTCGAAACCCCGGTTGTGCACGCTCTCGGAGTTGTTGTAGACAATAAAGCCGGTTTTGGCGTCGATTTCCTGGTTGATGAGGTCGGTAAATTCATTGCCGAAACCCGAAGCAGAAATACGGAAATCGGCGCCCAAATCTTGCTCCCAGATGAGTTCCTCGGTGCGTATTTTTTCCGGCTGCAGGCGGGGATTGGGCTCCACACTGACAGAATCGCTGTAGTACAGCTCGTAATTGTTGGGAGCTCGAAAAGCTTGACCGTAAATCAGTTTGAGCGTTGTTCGCCTCAGAGGACTGTATATCAGAGCAAGACGCGGGTTGGTTGTTCCCCCGAATGTTTGGTAATAGTCGTCGTGTCGCAATCCCGCATTGAGGATGAGGCATTTCGTAATGGTGAACTCATCCTGAACGAAAGCCGCCCATTCCTGCGAACTTCGCTGATCGTCCAGCACGGCTTGAAAGGGATTCAAATTATAGTTGGTCTGGTCCTGCCGCAGGTTGTCACGGAACTCCATCCCAACGGTCGCCTTGTGCTTTTGCCAGAGCGTCTTAGTAACCCTGGCATTAGTCCCCAAAACGTCGCCACGCGACGCATCTTCGTTGAGAACATCCCCTGCCTGACCGGCGACGGGAGAATAAACGTAGACTCCGTGGTAAAGGGCGCGGTCAAAATAGACGTCAGCAGTGAATTCCGCATCCTGGACAATGGGGCGACTGTAGCGAAGGTCGAGATGCCCGCTCGAATCCGTGGTCTGGCTGCGGTTGTCATCGAAAACTTGCCCAAAGGACGCGGTTGGTATGCCCTTCTCGCGTGTCCCACCCAGAGCCTCCAAAGTGAAGTGGTGGAAATGGAGGCTGCCGAAAAAGCTTCTTGAGGCGTCACGATCGGCGTTCTGTGCAATTCCATAGTTAGTCGCGGGACTGTCAAATGCGGGGAAAAAAAGACGAGCGGCGCCAGCGCTGTCGTAGATCGTCCCCGAAAACAGTCCATCCACACCGTGAAAGGTTCCACCAACGGTGGAGCGACCCTGGTAAGAGCCGAAACCACCAGCTTCACCGGAGAATTCAAGTCCGGCGCCGGTCTGCGCGCCTTTCGTAATCACATTAATGACGGCAACGAAGGCGCTCGTGCCATATAGAGAGGAACTGGGGCCGCGAACGATCTCGATTCGCTCGATCAAGTCGACGTCAAGAGGAAACTCGGTACCCAGTGGCGCCTGATCATAAACATTGTCGTTGAGCCGGTGCCCGTTGATGAGCAACAGAATCTGATCGTTATATCCACCGGGACGAGAGAACCCTCGCACCCCGACATAGTTGTAGTTCCGGTCATAGGTAACATCAAACCCACGCACGCTGCGCAGAGCATCCGCCAGCGTGCGGTAGCCAAATTGGCGAATTTGGTCGGCGGTAATGACAGTCACAGAGGACGGCGCTTCCCGGTCACTTTGCAAATACATCGATGCGCTATAAACCTGAACACTCCTGAGCTCCTCGGGACTCAGGTCCATGACGTCTTTGCTCTGTCCGCCCGCCCCTTCGACAATGATCAGTAACATCCAGAGAAGTGACGAAATCCGACAGACCCGACCGTGGGCCTGCCAAACCCAACCCATCCCTTCACGACCCTCCTTTGGTGGCAGCGTCATAACTTCTTTCTTCCTCGACAAGGTGCGAGTTCCCATCATTCGACGCACACGCCAGCTATGCCTCCCCGAAAGACAGACAGCCTATCTATTCATCGGCACCTCCCACCGAAACTTAATGAGAGGCCCATTGCTTAGAGTTTTCTGGAAGGACGACGGGAGTGGGAGGTCGGGCAGGATTGCAAATAAACTGCTGCAGCCAAGAGTTTCAGAATCGCGACGTCACCCTTGCTGAGTTTGCTCGGGCTGGATGTTGCCGGGCTCGCGCCTCGAAGTTTGCCTGCTCCAAAGCGAAGGTATCGTTAGGCGGTTCGGGATTGCCGTTGCTGACACTCCTTGAGCCATGATGCTTGGATAGTGGTGTTTTCAAACCAGCAGGCGACTCGTTCGCCGTGGGCGTTGCGCACGTCCGTGCGGCCTGTTGCGCGAGACCAGCAAGGCCAAGGCCAATCAGGCCGGAACAACATGCGACAAGAAGAACGTTCTTCCTCATCATGGAATGGATTTTTTTCAGAGGTATTCGTTATGACACCCATTGGGGTGCGGTGAAGGGATCAGCAAGGCCGCGGAGACCGCCGCAGCGATGCTGAAATTTGGACTCCTGACCCTGTAACTAAGTACCGGAGGATTGTTCTTCCCAAACGCCGCTCCAGAGGTTACCTCTCACTGAAAGCGGAATGACTTTCACGTCCCACTCTGCAATTTAGTGATCGAAGTGGAATAAAAGGTCAGACGATCCGTTATCTACGGTGAGACTCATTTTGCAGGAGGCGGATTGTGAACAGCAAAAGAAGCAGATTCGTTAAATTCAACCGGGCACTTCTTGCCACCGTGTTGCTGGTATCTGGTGGCTTCAGGACGAGCGGACTCTTATTTATGTGTTGAATGGCGAAGGATTATGGGTGGTTTCAAAGCCAGCGGATCGTCAGCCGGAGCAAACTGAGTCGTCGAACATCTACGGAGGGAGAAAAATGGTACGGGGAGCAAGACCGATAAGCGGCGGCGTAGCCCCCGAAGGAACTTTGGCGCAGAGCTTAGAAGGGATAGCGTGATGGTAAATCCGTTCGATCTCAAGACCGTACTCTTGGCGAAGCACGCACAACATGTCGTGCTCATTCATTTTCCAATTGCGCTGTTCCTCGCGGCAGTGGCGTTCGACCTTATCGCCCAATGGACGAAGCGACTTGGCCTGGCGGATAGCGCCTACTACAACCTGCTGGTTGCGGCGGTTTCAACTCTGCCGGTTCTCGTAACTGGAATACTCGCCTGGCAGTTTCAACTTGAGGGCCAGAAATTGAAGGGCGTTCTATTGTTGCACCTGGTGCTTGCGTGCGTCTCGAGTGCGGTGATCTGGCTAGTGTGGTGGGTACATTTCCGCGCGCGACGACGAACGGAAATCTTACCGAATTCCCGCTTCGCAGTTGAATTTCTGGGCGTCGCTCTCGTCGCGCTGACGGGGCACTTGGGCGGCTTCCTAAGTCGTGTAAACGGACCCGGTTAGACTGTCCGATAAGTCCCAAGTTGGGTATGTAAACCAGGAGCAAGCCTCCCGGTGAATGCCAAACTTAGCAATCACAGAATATTTTCCGCCACCTCAGCACGAGCTGGAATAAAAGCGACTCGTGCCAGTTATCAACTCAGAACGTTACAAACCACGGAGGAGATATGCCGGCCAAGAAGCAGTATCTTATCGATCAGAAGTTACAAGACCTCAACAACGATGGCGTCGACCGTCGCGGATTTCTGAAGTGCATGGCATGGGCAGGTACAGGGCTGGTCTGGACCATAAGCGGTGGCATTCCGGTGTCTCGGGCATTCGCCAAAAACGACGGCAAAGATGCCGGCAAAGGCGCGGACTTCAGCTTTGTCCAGATCAGCGACAGTCACATTGGTTTTAACAAGCCAGCCAATCCGGATGTTACCGCGACTCTGCAGACGGCGATCAACAAGATCAATGCCATGCCCCAAAAGCCGGACTTCATTATTCATACCGGCGATCTAACTCAACTTTCGAAGCCGAGTGAATTCGATACGGTTGACCAGGTACTAAAAGGAGCGTCCGCGAAACAGATCTACTTTGTGCCGGGTGAGCATGACATGCTCAGTGACAATGGCGAGCAATATCTCCAGCGCTATGGGAAGGGCACAAGGGGCGCGGGTTGGTCCAGCTTCGATCACAGGGGTATACATTTCATTGGCCTGGTAAATGTCGCCAATTTGAAAGCTGGAGGCATGGGGTCGCTCGGTCACGAACAACTGGAGTGGCTCGACGACGATCTCAAGGGCCGCTCTGCCAGCACTCCGATTGTGCTCTATGCGCACATTCCACTGTGGACCATCTATCCCGATTGGGGTTGGGGAACTGATGACAGTAAACAAGCCTTGTCCTATGTCAAGCGTTTCGGCTCCGTCACTGTGTTGAATGGGCATATTCACCAGATCATGCAGAAGATCGAAGGTAAGGTTTCGTTCCACACTGCGATGTCGACCGCGTTCCCTCAACCTGCGCCGGGAACAGCTTCCTCGGCCGGACCCATGAAGGTGCCAGCCGAGCAGTTGCAGCAGGTGCTGGGTATCACCGACGTGAACTACGTGGTCAGCGGTGGCAGCCTCGCAATCGTCGATTCGCCACTCGGAGCCGCGAGTTCCGCGCCTTCAGGCAATGGAGGCGGCGCTTGGCGGTAGTTGACTCAGCCCTTGGGTAGACCCGAAAGGACCCGGTCCAGACAAAGAACATCATATCGAGAAAGGAAATAGAACAATGACAAGGAACAATGTGCGGCTTGCAGGATTGACAGCACCCGTAATGATCGCGATGCTGCTGTTAGCGGGATCACCGAGCGTTACGGCTAATGACCAGCCCTCCACGACAACCGCGGAGGTCAAAATCGATAATTTCAGTTTTGGACCGCAGTCGATCACGGTACCTGTCGGAGCGACAGTTACCTGGACCAACCGTGATGATATTCCCCACACGGTCGTGAGCACAGACGGCGTATTCAAGTCCAAGGTACGGGACACCGACGAACAGTTCTCCTTCACGTTTACCAAAGCGGGGACGTATCCGTACTACTGTTCGGTCCATCCTAGAATGACCGGCCAGGTGCTGGTGCGGTGAGACTTGGAGACTCATAAATGACATTGCAAAGGGAATAGTTTCACATTTCTGGCAGCGTCAATTGTTTCCAGAAAACGGTTGTACTCCAAAGCACCTTGAACGAATATGGCTGCAGACTAGAAGATTCCCAATTCTCAACCTGCTGCGCAAGCCTGTGTATGTTAGGCCACATTCTATATAGTCCGTGGCCGCTGTTTGTTGGGATGCGTGTGGTGATTGCAAAACGAATCGAGCACGTCTGCGATATGTGCTCGCGGCAGCGATCGCTAACGCAGACTAGACAGCACCTCTTCGGCGTTCGCGTATTGATTCACCAGCCAAGCCCCTCCAATACTGATGGTGTAAAAATCGCCGACCATGATGTGGGACTTCTGGTCGCTCTCGCCCGAGTCGCTGCGCCAGGTGACGATTCTGTTCTCCGACCGCGGCACTCCCGATGGCTACCGGCACATGGACGGCTTCAGCAGCCACACCTTCAGTCTGATCAACTCTAAGAACGAACTGTTCTATGTGAAGTGGCATTTCAAAACCACGCAGGGCATCAAAAACTTTACCGGCGAACGAGCCAGCGAAATGCGGGGCATCGATCCCGATTACGCGCAGCGCGATCTGTTCGATGCCATCAAGAAGGGCGACTTCCCCAAGTGGCGCGTTTGCATGCAGATCATGCCGGAGAAGGAAGCGGAGACTTACCACATCAATCCGTTCGATCTCACCAAGGTGTGGCCGCACGGGGACTATCCGCTGATTGAGGTTGGCGAACTGACGCTGGACCGCAATCCGGAGAATTACTTTGCGGAAGTGGAGCAGGCGGCGTTTGAGCCGCGCAACATTGTGCCCGGCATGGGATTCTCTCCCGACAAAATGCTGCAAGGACGATTAATCTCTTATCCGGACGCGCACCGCTATCGCCTGGGAGTGAATTATGACTCGCTTCCGGTGAACAAGCCGCAGTGCCCGTACGCTACCTATAACAAGGATGGCGCAATGCGATTCGATGGGAACGGCGGCGCTTCGCCGAAATCAATGTGCGGGGCTGCTTGCGACAACCGGGGGGTGTGTGACCAACCTCAATTGGTCCAGCGACGTCAGGACGCTGTGCCAGCGGATCTGGTCTTTTTTCGTCTCGATGGGAGCGGAGAGGTCAGAATAGAAAAGCCCGGTATTGGTCGACGCTTGTATTGATGCTCTTGAAGTACAGGTCCTCGGTTTGCGGAGTCGGGTTATTGAATGCCAGCGCCTTGAAGGGGCCGATTTTCGGCATGTATCGCAGGAGGCTTGACAGGACCCGGGTGCCAAATCCGGGTTTCGTGTAGTCCTTTCCCCAATCTTTTTCATAATCGGAGCGTGAAAGACGAAATAGAAATTTTCGCTTTGCGAAGTCGGGCTGCTCGCGCATCAGGTCTTTCTTATGGGTCTGCAGCGCGACCTGGGTCATCTCCGGGATTAGCCGGCTGATGGAGTAACGATACGATCCGATGGCAAGATCCTCGTGGGTCAATACTTCTTTCAACTCCACCCCGTAGACGACCGGGAAGACCCGCTCTAGCAGCGGCTTGGACACTTGAAAACCGATGAAATCGTGATATTGCTGTGAGGCGTAACGATTCTTCGCGACCTGGACCATGTCGAAGCCGAACTCGGTTTTCAAATGTGCCGTCTTATCCTGCGCATACTTGACCGACTTGCCAAACTTCGCTCGCAACTTTGGATACTCGATCGCGACTGCCTGGTTGACGGCGGGATGGCCGGCAATATCGGAGGCGTAGTGTGCCAGCGCGCCCAGCGCGAATGCATACTCGTTCACATCCTGGCTCTCGAGCAACAGTTCGCGAACGAAGTCTCCACTGCGAACGTAGTGCACCAGGTTGCTGAATTCCTTGCTGCCGAATGGATAATAGCCTAGATCCTGGATGACGGCGCCTCCATAGGCGTAGGCGTGTGCCTCTTTGATCTGGTCCTCTGACAATCCTGGATATCGATTGAGCAACAGCGGGCGAATCTCATCGGCCCATAGCAGGTCGACGATTTCCTCGTGGGTCAGAACGGAGTATGCGGACGAGCCACCGCTACACATGAGCACGAAAAGAAGGGATGCCACGATGCGGATCGAAAGCAGGCGCCACCCTCTAATTATGGCGCCTGCCGAGATTGACAACCGGTGCATGTTTAAATGCGGCCGAGAACCAGGAGAATGACCACGATGAAAAGGATCAGTCCCACGCCACCGGTCGGGGCGTAACCCCAATCCCGGCTGTGCGACCAGCGTGGAAGAGCTCCAAAGAGGGCTAAGACCAAAATCACGATCAAGATAGTTCCAAACATGTTGTGCTCCTTTATTTCCCACCATCCAATCCGGCCCGAGCCCACAAGAGCGGGCCCGCGCCGACCACGGTTAAGCTGCTTGCTCCGCGGCGCTAGGGCGTGAAGATAAGTTCAACATTGACGCCGGGATACATCGGGTTGCAAAGGTAATACACGCCGTCGATGTCGACCACAAAAACGTCTTGCGTGTAGAGCCAGTTATTCGGCCAGGGGGCGGCGAATCCGAACCAATAGCCGCCGTATTGGAAGCGGTGATTATTGAAATCGCCTTGGGTAACCCGAAACGTGTGTTCGCGTCCAAAGTTGGCCTTGTAACGGTCGTCGGGAATGCGGCCGTGGTTGCCGTTAGCGCGCTCTGCCTGCTGCTCGTGTTGCGCGGCAGGTTTTTCCTGCTGTGTTTTTTTCTCTTCTTGCTGTGCGTGCTTCTCCTCTTGTTGCGCAGGCTTTTCTTGTTGCGCCTTTTTCTCCTCTGGCTGTCCGCGTTTCTCCTCTTGCTGAGCAGGCTTATCCTGCTGCACCTTTTTATCTTCCTGTTGTGCATGTTCGTCCTGTCCGCGTTCCTCCTGCTGCGCGTAAACGGGAACTGCGACTCCCAGGGTCAACGAGAGAACTGCTGTACCGATAATTCCTACTAGTTTCATGGGTGCTACCTCCATTACCGATCATCGAACGTTCTTGCCTTACTGCAAGCTTCCTGTGGTGACGTTGGCCGGGTTGCCGATGGCATCGCCGGATACGAGAAGTTCAACTCTCCGGTTCTGCTGGCGGCCGGCGGAGTTGTCGTTTGAGGCTACCGGCAAAGTGTTGCCGAAACCTCTGGCGCCGACTGAATTCGCGGGTACGCCTTGTTGCACCAGATAATCGCGCACCGAGGTGGCCCGATTCTCCGACAGCTTCTGATTCATTTCGTCGCCGCCGACATTGTCCGTGTAGCCGCCGACTTCAATGTTGAGTCCAGGATAGGCGAGCAAAATGCCGGCAACTTTCGCCAGCTTCTCCCGTGCTCCCGGCTTTAATGAATACTTTCCGGTGTCAAACAATACGTCGGACATACTGACGATGAGGCCGCGTGCAGTATCGCGAGTCTGAAGAATGGAATTCAACTGCTCTGCCAAACGTGCGCGCATGGCGGCTTTGTCGGTTTCGGCCTGCTGCGCATTCTGCTGGGCTTGCTGCGCAGCTATGCGGGATTGGTCGGCATCGGCCTGGGCCGCGGTGACCGCCGCTGCGGAGGCTGCCTGACTTGCGGCCATGTCGGATTGCGCCTTTGCCGCATCAGACTGGGCCTGCTGCTTCTGCCGGGTCGCGTCGTCGGCTTGCGCTTGCGACTGGGCCTGCGCGTCCATCGAGGCTTGGCGTTCGTTGGCAAGGCGGACGTCGTCCATCTTCTTGACTGCGATGGCGCGAGCATCTTCGGCGGTTTGGACGGTCTCGCGGGCGACTGCGATCAGTGGCTTTTTCGGGACGTTCTTTCTGGTGGCATATTCGTCGGTGTTGTTCATCAACTGGACAGCGTGCTGATAGCTGTCGGGGGCGTATTGCTCGGCTCCTTCGGATTGAGCGATACGCACGGCGTTGCGGGCCTCAAAGAATTCCAGCGGTAACTTGGCATTCAAGACCACTGGGTCGAACTTGTAGCCGGTGGGAATATAGCCGCCGCGCTCCATGAGTTCGTACTTCGCGTTCACAGTTTCGACGCTTCCCTTCGTGTCCTTGCGAATAACATTTTCGAGTACCACCACGTTGCTGGGTTGCCGCACGGCGTAATAAGGTTCCGCGGTGACAATCAGGGCGAAAGCCTGGAGGTCCGTGGTCACGTGCAGCTTGCTGCGGCTGTTGCCGCCTACTAACACTTCGCCCAGGTTTACGGCCCGGCCTTCGGGCGAAATCGCCCACAAGATGTAGGTCAGGTATTCGTTACCGAAAGCAGTGGGCTTTTGCAGGTTGCCGAATTCCGCTTCGATCTCAATCGCTCCCCGTTTGCTGTTCACTTCGGCTTGACCATCCGCTGACGGCATAAGATCCGTGCCCGCGAAATCCACCTTGGTAGATCCGCTGCGATGCTTATAGTTGACCGCTGGCGTAGTACGGCTGATTACGACTACTCGGAAAGTGGGCGTCTGCGCCATGGGCTCGAGGGCGGTCGCGGTTTGAGGATTGGTTTGAGCCAGTGCGCTCAAGCTCAGTGCGACTCCGGCTGCTAATAACAGTTTCATTTTCATTGTGTCTCCTTGGCAGATGCCTGCCTGGTTGCGTTGTCGCAATCTTGTCTTGGTGCCAATGTCCCTAAGCTGTTTCTTTCCAGTTCGTCATCCTTTTCCGATGTGGATCGCGGAAAGCGAGTGAAACAGTCCAAATACATTCAGCAGCCACAGCACGACGGCAATGACCACCACGCCATTCAAGATTGACTTGATGGATGCTTGCATAGGAATGAAGCGATTGACCAGCCACAACAGAACACCCACCACGATGAGAACTTCCAGGAGCTGAATTAACGGC
>Ga0187804_10000452_pt1 | contig 10206 bp, 10 predicted proteins | sample NC_wetland_sal_i_3_FD_132961 | JGI IMG/M metagenome (GOLD analysis project Ga0187804, IMG submission 132961) | Wetland sediment microbial communities from Neuse River Estuary, North Carolina, USA - Control_4 | ecosystem: Environmental > Aquatic > Freshwater > Wetlands > Sediment | place: USA...
GACATGATCGAGGAGAGCGTGGTTCACGGCCTGAGGCGCAAGCCGGACGGGCGGTACACATGGAAGTACGATCCGGCCTTGGGCGGGCGTCCGCAGCCGCGGGCCGGCACCCGCGAGTGGGACCTGTGGGAGGCGGTGAAAACGATCCGCAGCCCCACGCTGCTGCTGCGCGGAGAACTGAGCCGGGTCGTTCCCACGGAGATCGCGCAACGCATGGGAGCGGAAATGCAGGACTGCCGCGTGGAACAGATTGACCGCGCGGGCCATGCGCTGTTTACTGACCGGCCGGAGGCGTTCGCGGCCAGCGTCAGCCGGTTTCTGGCCCAATGATCCCGCCGGGAGGGCTGACCTCCCTTGCCGGGCCGCCCGCATCGGGCGGCGCCGTCCGGCCCACCCCCGGCTCCGTCCCACGAGAGGCGGTTTCATGCGCCGTCCGTTGAAGATCGCCCACGGATCCGACACCCACCTGGACACGGACTTCTACGACGGGGGGACCAATCTCGCCTTGCGCGACTATCACCGGGGCGTGTTCCGGACGCTGCTGGACCGGGTTCAGGCGCAAGCGCCGGACCTGCTGCTGCTGGCCGGCGACCTGTTCGACTCCAACCGCGCGTCCCAGGACACGATCCTGTGGACGATGGAGCAGCTCGCCGGCCTGCCTTTCCCGATCGTCATGATCCCGGGCAACCACGACGCGCTTGAACCGGACGCTATCTTCTTCCGGCACGACTTTGGCCGCATCGGCAACGTGCGGCTGCTGATGGCGGCGGAAGGAGAGGGAGTGGACCTGCCCGACTTGGGCGCCGCCGCCTGGGGCAAGGGCATGGTCGAGCACACGCCGGAGTACAGTCCGCTGGGCGGGCTGCCGCCGCCCGTGTCGGAGCGTTGGAACCTGGCCCTGGGCCACGGCATCTACGTGGGGAAGGAAGGCTTCAGCTACCGCTCGTCGCCGGTCGAGGCGAGGCAGATCGAGGCCAGCCGGTACGATTACATCGCCCTGGGCCATCATCACGCGCTGCTCGACGTCTCGGCCGCGGTAACGGCTGCCGCATATTCCGGCTCGCCCATCCCCATCTCGAAGTCGAGCGCGGGCACCTTCCTGGTCATTACGCTCGAGGAAGGCCGGCCTGCGCAAGTGGCGGCCCACAAGCTCTAGAAGGCTGCGCGCGCCGGACGTCACAGGTGCACGGGTTTCAGATCGGGCCAGCGCCGCGCCAGGTATTCCGCGGCGAAGCTGCGGTGGCATTGCGCCGCGTCCGTCTCCGCGCACAACAGCGCCGTCGGCCCTTCCAGCACCTTTCGCTCCAGCCGCTCCGCCACGCGGCGCTCGGCCAACAGCCTCAGGTATCCGGCGCGGAATTCCTCCCGGCTGCCCTTCCCTTTGCGGTAGCGTTCCATCAGCTCGCGCGTCGGGGCGAGCAGCGGCTCGTGGAGGTATTCCGCTGCGCACAAGGCTTTCAGGAAATACGGCAAGTCCTGCATTTTCGTGAAACCGGCAAGCTGCGACGTGTTGCTGAGGCGCACGTCCAGCACCCTGCGCACGCCGGCGCCCTTCAACAATCCGAAGAAGTCCTGCGCCGTCTTGTGCGTGAATCCGATGGTGTAGAGATCCATCCCGTCCCTCCACCTTTAGAGCGGAAACCCGACGATTGCCTTGGCGATGGTCTCGTCCGAGGCGGGAGTCCAGCCATGGCCGATGCCGAAATGCAGGTCCAGCGAGCCGTATGACCACTCCACGATGGCAAAGGTCGTCTGCGCCTGCTGATTGCCTGGGTTGCTGCGGTACAAGGGCCCCACGTCCGCGTAGTGCTCGATCCCCACTTTCCATGTGCCGGCCAACGCGTGCGCATAGCGCGCGCAAGGGGCGAAGTCGGCGGTGTAGTCGTGCTTGTCCAGCGCCATGTCGAGAATCGGGTTGACGATGAATTCGTCGCGCCCGGTGCGATACCCCAGGATCGGGCGGATCTCCAGGTTCCAACGTTCCTCGGCGAAGGCGGGGGGGTCATAGCCCAGCTCGAAATTGAGGCCCAGGAGCCAGGTGCGCTCCTTCGCGTGGGGCGCGACGAACAGCGTCCTCAGCTTGACCCCGCCGTCCATGAATTCGCCGGTATTGGTGACCGCATAGGGCCAATACAAACCGAGTTCCCACCAGTCCTTGACTCCGTAGGCGAATTCGGGTGTGCCCTGCAGCGCATGGTTGGGAACGATGCCTCCTCGAAAGTCGGGCTGCGTGCGTCCCTCGATTGCATAATTCGCATGGAGCTGCAGGCTCCACTCGCCGGGATCGTTGATGACCGAATCGTAAACCTGAATCTCGTCCGTCGCCTGCGCGACGCTGCCGCCCCACAGCGCGGACAGCGCGCCGGCCAGGATGCACGCGCGCCGGGCCGCCCGCTTGAGCGCACATGGCCGGGAGCGCCCGGCCGCTCGCCGGCGCTTTCGTCCGGTCCCGCGCCGCCGGCCCCGCGCCGAGCCGCCTCCGCCGGCTTCACCGCTCTCGAGCGCACGGCGAACGCCGATCCGGCATCCGCGGAACATCATCGGCCCTTGGCTGCACGCCGATCCCGGGGAGCGCCCTCCAGGGAGGGATTTGTCGGCCAATTTTAGTCCAGCCATTGCAATGCAGCACCGTATCCAGGGACGGGGGCACTCCCTGTCAGTACAATTCCTTCGACAGGTAGAGCTGCCAATCGAGGTAGCTCGCCTTGTGCACCCCGTAGTGAAAGGCGCGCAGCCGGAATTCCTCGGTGCTGTAAGGCATGCCGAGGCGTTTCACCTTCCGGAAGACGCTCCGGATCTCTTCGATCAACGGTGGAACGATCGCGGTGTGCGCCGCGAGATGGGGCGAAAGGTGCCTTTCCACGAAGCCGGCGCTTACGCCAAGCAGCGCCAGCCGCTCGTATTCCGCCAGCTCCGGATCGGCAAGCGCGGGGAGGCACCTCGCCAGCGCCGCTGCACAAGACTGAACCTCCGGGTCTGCCGCGGCGCGAGCGACCTCGGCGCGGGCAGAGACCAGCACTGCCGGTTCCAGCGGAGCCAGGCTGAACGACGAGTCGGGCGCATCGGGCGGCATCGGGAATCCTCTCCGGCCGCCGGGCCTGGAAGCGGCCACGCGGGTTCGCTCCCCCCGTCGCCCTTGCGCTCGCCCGGCCGCCTCCGCACGCAGCAGGGCGATCTGCCGCGTCCTTCTTCCGGTGCGGCCCCAAGGGGAGGTCCCGCAGGCCGCCGCAGGAAGTGTACAGGATCGCCGCGGCGACAGGGATCGGCGCGGCGGCGGCCCGGCGTCGAGGCGCCTTACCCTTTCGCGGGAACCCACACCCGGTCGCCGTTTCGCAGGCCGTCCTGGATTTCAGCGGTTTCGCCTGTCAGCGTACCCACATGCACCGTGCGGACGGCCGTTTTCCCATCCCGTTCGACGCGCACTTGCCATACACCGTCCACCCACGTCAGGGCGCTGCGGGGGATCTTCAAGCCGGCAGCCGCGGCGGCCGCGCCCTCCAGCACATTGACGCGGGCCAGCATGCCGGGCTTGAACTTGAAATCCGGGTTTTGCACCGTAGCCCGGCAGCGGAAGGAGCGCGTCGCCTCGTCCAGCGCCGGGTAAATGACGGTGATCGTGCCTTTCCCGTGCCCAGGCGCGACGCCTTCGACGTCATAGCTGACCGGCGTCCCGATCTTGACCCGGCCCAGCAGTTCCTGGGGCAGCGAGAATTCCAGCATCAGAATCTGCACCTCCTGCACTTCCAGCACGTACGTGATGGGCGCCGCGTTCGCCGGCTCGCCCGGATCCACCAGCCGCTTGCTCACGACGGCGTTGAACGGGGCCAGCACCACCGTTTCGTCCAGCCGCTTCTGGGCGAACCGCAAGGCGCCCTCGGCTCCACGCAGGCGCGCGGAGGCCCCGTCGAACTGGATTTGCGCGTCGTCGTATTGCTTGCGGGAGATCGACGGTAACTCGCCGGGCGGCTTGTCGAACAGGCTCTTCATGCGATTCAAGTTGAGCGTCGCCTCCTCGAGGCTGACTCGAGCGGCGTCCACGTCCGCCTTGCGCTGGGCAACCTCGATCTGGAACAAGGCGGGATCGAGCTTGACCAGTTCCTGGCCGGTCTTGACGACGTCTCCCACGTCCACCAGCACGCTCTGGACGCGGCCGGAAACCTGGAAACCGAGCCGGGCGGATTCCCGCGCGCGGAAGCTGCCCACCGCGGAAAATTCCGTCTGACCTCCGGCGTCGCCGACGGTGAGCCATGTGCCGGATTTCATGCCCGGCGTGTTCACGGCATCCGCTGCCAGGGCGCCTGTGGCCCAGGCCATGCCGGCGGCCAAGGCCAATATGCCGATCCGCCCGGCCGCACGCGCCCCGGCGCCGCGGCCCGTCAACCCCATGCCATCCCTCATGACGCCTCTTCGCTTCTTGGAAAGACTACTTCGATTGCCCCACCACATTGTCCAGCCGCGCCAGCGCCGTGTAGTAGTCGTACAAGGCCTGATAATAGTTGGAGCGGGCCCGGCTCGCGGCATCCTCGGCCGTCAGCACGTCCGTGCTTGTCACCAGGCCCTGGCTGTACTGGTCGCGGTAGATGCGCAGGTTCTCCACGGCGAGCTGCTGGTTCTTTTCCGCCACCTGGACACTGTCGAAGGTTTGACCCGCGGCCAGGTAGGCTTGTTTGACGTCCAGCGAAATGTTGTCCTGCCGCTCCAGGAACTGATCCTGGGCCTGCAACACCTGCTTCTGGCGCCGTTCGACGGCGGCGGATTGCGCGCCGCCGCTGAAGAGCGTCATGGAAAATGTGAACCCCGTCACGGTGAAATCCTTGTTGACGAGAAAGCTCGTCGAGTTCGTGTCGTACTCCGCAAAGGCATCCAGGCGCGGCCAGTTTTCGGCCCGGGCGGCGTCCAGGTCCGCCTCGGAGGAGAGCACCTGGAGCCGCGCCGCCTTCAGGTCGCTGCGGCTCTCGTGCGCGGTGCGCAACAGGCTGTCGTAGTTTCCGTTCCACTGCGGCCGGCCCGACACGTCCTGCAGGCGCAGCTTGCGGTTCAAGTCCTGTCCCATGATGCGGTTCAGCGTGGCCTGGGCCAACTGCAGATTGGCCTCCGCCGCGATCAGGTCCTGCTGCCGTTCGGCCCGGCGCACCTCGGCCGACAGGACGTCGCTGCTGGCCACGATACCCTGGCTGAAGAAAGCCTGCGCATCCTTGAGCTGAAGGTCCACGGTGGCGATGGAGTCCAGCACCACCTGGCGGATCTTCTGGGTTTGCAGGACCCGGTAGTAGGCCTGGCTGACCAGCAGCACGATATCCTGATCCGTCCGCTCGGCATCGAGCCCGGCCACCTCAACGCCCAATTTCGCCGCTTCGGAAGCGCTTGACGTCCTGCCGAAGTCGTACAGGGGCATCACCAGCGCCGTGCGGCTGTACGCCGTGTATGAGTCTCCCTCGGGCACCGTCACCGCGGGCGCATTTCCGATGCGAAGGCGCGCCTGGAACGCGTTGTTCCGCTGGGCCGTGTTCGCGTCTATCGTCACCGACGGGAAGTAGCCGGATCTGGCCTGTTTCCGGAGGTCCTCGGCGATGCCGATCTGGCGTCGCGCGATGTTGACGCTCCGGTTGGTTTCCAGCGCGATGCGGATCGCCTCCGCCAGCGTCAGCTCCGGCACCGCTGCCGCTTCCGCCACGGTCGCGCCCTGCTGCGCACCCGGAGCCGATGCGGCCGGCGTTTCCGGGGGCTGGACTGCCGCTTGAGCCTGCGCGGCCGCGGGAACCGCCGCCAGCAAGCCCGCCGCGATGAACCACGCCCCGAGCGCCCTGCGCGTGCCGGCCGAAGATCCGCCCGTCATGGCCGCACCTCCGGCGCCTGCGGCAGTGCCATCCTGGCGCGCTGTGCATCGCTCAACATGCCGAACCAGACGATGTCGAGAATCTCCCGCGTCTGTTCCGCGATGGATTTGTCCCGCCCCTTGAAGTAGTTCGTGAACATCGCTCCGTACAGCACAAAGTTCGAAAAATCGGCCAACTGGGGAAAGGGAATGTCCCGCATCACGCCGGATGCGACCGACGCCGCGCACCGCTCCCGCCAACGCTCCAGCTGCCGTTCCCGATGCTCGAAATAAGTCTGCCGCTTGCGGTCCTTGAACTCCGCGCGCTCCTGGATCAGCAGCTCCACGACCTCCGGATGCTCGTCGAAGAACGCCAGGTACGTCTGAAACGAGACCTGCATCTGGTCCAGCGTGCCGCACCGCTCCCCCTGCGCGCGATCGACCCGCTCATGGAGCTTGCGTATGCCCCGGTCCACCGCCTTGAGGAACAGCTCGCGCTTTGACGGAAAGTACCGGTAGATGGTGCCCTTGCCCACGCCGATCGCGGAGGCGACGCGTTCCACGTCGGTGTTGCGGAATCCGTGGCGGGCGAATATCGGAATCGCCGCGTCGAGGATCTCGCCCTGCCGCTTGGCGATCAGGTCCTCGTCCCGAGGCCTGCCCCGTTTGACCTGAGCCCTCATGTTTGCCTGTCCCTGGAGCCGCCCCTGCGCGGCATGCGATGGACATGCCGTCCGCCTCCCGCCGGGCTGGCCTCCTCCTTGCCCCGTCCGACTTCGTGAAACTCCATCGTATTTAACGGACGGACTCGTCCGTCCATCGGAGTCCACACCGTAGGCCCGTACAAAACGCCTGTCAACGAAATTTTAGAAAAAAAGCCCCACGCAAAGGGGGCGGCCCGCGGCACCGGGCCCGCTGCGCGCTTGCGCGAGTCCCACGGCCGCGGAAGCCGCAAGGCCCGGGCTGTACGGCGGCGACAGGGGAGAGCGAGGCGCAGACCCCGGCCCCGGTGGCACGCCTGGCGCGTCGCGCCGGCGCTCGTCACCTGGAAGGGTACCGCCTTCGGCTGGCGTGGATTCCAGCGTCTATAAAGGGGAGTGCCGCCCGTTAGACGGCTTCTGCCTTCTCGTCGGCGAGACCGACGAGTTCCCAGCATTGCGGCTGCGCCATCAGGGCCCCCAACAGCCGATTGTGCAGCCGATGACCCGACTTGATGCCTCGGAACTCGCCTAGGATCGGGTGACCCGCCAAGGACAGGTCTCCGATTGCATCCAGGATCTTGTGCCGGACGAACTCATCCGGGTACCGCAGGCCCTCCGCATTGATCACCTTGCCTTCGCGGGAAAGCCCGACGGCGTTCTCGACGCCTGCCCCGCGCGCCAGACCCTTTTCCTGCAGGTCTTCCAGCCCCTCGATGAATCCGAAAGTGCGGGCCCGTGCCAGCTCGGAGACGAAGGATTGCGGCGTCAGCTGGACGCGGTAGGTCTGCGATTGAATCGCCGGATGATCGAAGTCGATGGAGAACACGAAGGTGGTCGTGGACGAGGGATACAACCCCGAAAAGCGGTCGCCATCCTGAACGAATACCGGCTCCAGAATGCGCAGGAACCGCCGCTGCACCGGCTGCACCTTGCGGCCCACCTCCAGGATGCGCGCCACGAAGGGCTGCGCGCTGCCATCCATCGCCGGAATCTCGTGCCCGTCCGTCACGACGATGGCGTTGTCGACCTCCAATCCGGCCAGCGCGGCCAGCAGGTGCTCGACGGTGCTCACGACGCGATTGTCGCGGCCCAAGGTCGTGTTGAGTGTGGTGTCCACCACGTATTCCGACCGGGCCGGGATGTCCACATGGCGGTCGCCATCCTTGACGCGGAAGACGATGCCGGAGTCGGCAGGCGCGGGCAGCAACTTGATGCCGGCGTATTGCCCGGAGTGCAAGCCGACCCCGTGAATCCTGCAGGGCGACCGCAACGTTCTTTGGAACATGCAAGCCTTTTGTGCGTCGGGGGTTTCCGCCTCGGGCCCGAAGCCGGCCTCGGGTGCGACCGACTGAACAGGCTGGTGCATGGACTCCGCCGGAGCATAGCTGCAAGTAGGAGGCCAAACTAATTATTCCGTACTATCAGCCGCTTGGACAAGATAAAAGCGGGGGTCACGGGCAGGTGTGGTGTGGCGGAATGCAGGCAGTGAGGTAATCACGCCACGAATGAGCGGCCCTGCCGCGGCACGAGCAGGCCTCACCCCCGCTGCTTCGCAGCGACCCCTCTCCGACTCCGCGGAGAGGGAATTCAACCGGCTCCCAATTTGCGAGCCAGTGGCTGACAACCGACCCAATCGTGGAGTTCTGTCTAAACGGACACACGTCATCCTTGAGGCAAGCACCCTCTCCGCGCAGTCGGAGAGGGTCGGCGCGCTAGCGCCGGGGTGAGGCCGCGCTGGACCTCGCTACATCGCCCGCCCCAGCAACAGTCCAGACATGAGCAGGGCGAAGACGACCAAGTCGAGGACGAGGTATAGCCAATCGCGCTCGATGCCGAACAGCACGGCGGTCAGAAGCACGCGCACGAAGGGCAGGGCGATGAGCAGAATCAGCCCCGCGACGAGCCAGGCGCGGGTGCTTCCCACGGCGAGTCCCGCGACTACGGCGGACCAGGAGTGCACGACGCCGGCATCGGCGAGCACTTCGCCTCTCGTCAGGGCCGGCAGGTTGGAAGGGGTCGCCGTCTTGCGCGCGACGGACGTCACGAGCCCTGCCAGGAGGATCACCGCGCAGACCAGGACACCGAGCCGCAGCAGCCAGCTCAGCCACAGGTCCATCCGGGCCTCCAGGGGCGTACGTTGGGGGGTCAAGGCTTACCTCACGCGAACTTCGAACGCGCGCAGCGCCATTTGCACGCCGAGCGCCAGGAGCACCAGGATGAAAAAGTACCGGATGCGCTGACTGGGCATCCGCACCATCAGGTGGGTTCCGACCAGGGCTCCCCCCAACACCCCGATCGCCACGGGCGCCGCCAATTCCGGCACGATGTCCCCCTTGACGAAGTAGGCGCCGGCGCTGGCCGCAGCCGTCACGCCGATCATGAAATTCGACGAAGCGGACGAAACGCGGATGGGCAGACGCATGGCCGAGTCCATGGCGAGAACCTTGAGCGGCCCGCTGCCGATGCCCAACAATGCGCTGAGGACCCCGGCCAGCCACATCAGGAGGAAGCCGAACCAGACGCGCACGGGACTGTACACGACGTCCCGGGCCAGCACCCGGTCCGGAAAACTGCCGCCCAAGCGCAACCGCTGCGCCCAAGGATCCCCTTTCCCGGCGGCCACCAGCGACGCGTCCGGCATGCGCACCATGAATACCGACGACAGCAGCAGCATCAGCGCGAACACCAGGTACAGCCAGCGCGTGGTCAGCAGCGTCATGAGAAAGGCGCCCGTCAGCGCCCCCCCCACCGTCGCCACGTTGAGGAAGGTGGCCAGGCGCAAGTTGGTCAGATGGTCCCGCACGTAGGCAGCGGCCGCTCCGCTGGAAGTGGCGATGACCGACACGATGCTCGCGCCGATCGCGTACCGCAGGTCGACCCTGAACAGCAGGGTCAGCCCCGGCACCAGCATCACCCCGCCGCCAATGCCCAGCATGGCGCCCAGCACCCCCACCACCAGGGACATTCCGATGATGGCCGCCTCGAACCACAATACGGAGTCGAACATGCCGTTCCGTCGAAAAGGGGGGAGCCCGGCTGGCAAGCCTGCGCGCTTGCAGCGTCTCGAAATACCGCCAACCGCGGGAACCCCGCATTACCCGGATTGCGCAGAGTGAAATCGGAGCGGCGTCATCGCAGGACTCTGCGGCCGGATCGTCGCGCCAGCGCCCGGCGGCACCGGCGGGGAATTGGCAGGCGCTTCCCGCGCTGCACCGCGGGCCTGCCGCGGGGTGCGGCGCTCGCCAGGCGTGCCCGGGATCGCGAAGGCACGGTTGCCGAATCCCGAGATGCCCCGATCCGGCGGATTTCCCGAGCCGCCCATCCCGCGGCAAAGCTCAGCGCCACTTCGCCAGGCTGCCGATGCCGCCCTGCCGGTACGCGGCCATCGTCTCTTCGAGGATCCCGGTAACGCGGGACTTGAACCGCTCCCGCCCGAAGCGCCGGGCATTGGCCACGCCGGCAGCCGGCACAAACCGCTCGCGCCGCGCCTCGAAAGCCGCGACCGCTTCGACCAGGGCATCCACTTCCGTCTGGCCCGGCTTTGGCGAAAAGAGCAGTCCGGTCTCCGCCGTCACCGTCTCCAGCGCGCCGCCGGCAGCCAGCGCGATGACGGGCGCGCCGCTCGCCTGGGCTTCCAGGGGCGCGATCCCGAAATCCTCCACGCCGGGGAAAACGAAGGCCCGCGCCCGC
>Ga0187804_10000453_pt1 | contig 10202 bp, 6 predicted proteins | sample NC_wetland_sal_i_3_FD_132961 | JGI IMG/M metagenome (GOLD analysis project Ga0187804, IMG submission 132961) | Wetland sediment microbial communities from Neuse River Estuary, North Carolina, USA - Control_4 | ecosystem: Environmental > Aquatic > Freshwater > Wetlands > Sediment | place: USA...
AAAACCGATCGCGGGCGAATCTACATCATTTGGGGCAAGGCGGACGAAGTTGACACGCATCCGACTGGAGGCCCATATGAGCGCCCGCCGGAGGAAGGCGGCGGCGAAACTTCGACTTATGCGTTTGAGACGTGGCGCTACCGCTACATGGAAGGCATCGGCGAGAACATCATTCTTGAGTTCGTGGACCCGAGCGGCAGCGGCGAATATCACTTGACGATGGATCCTTCCGAGAAGGATGCATTGTTGCACGTTCCCGGCGCGGGATTGACCGATCTGGAAGCCATGGGACTTGCCAGCCAGACGGACCGCTTCACGCGGACCGATGGCACACATCTTGGGACCGCTTTGTTTACGCCGGCCAGCATGGATGAATTCAACCGCATTGAACAATTCGCGAAAGTGCAGCAGGCCCCGCCCGTGAAATTCAAGGACCTCGAGGCGATCGTTTCATCGCGCCTGATTCGCGATCAGCTTCCCTTCGATTCCCGTTTTGATTTCCTGCGCGTGACCGGCGACACGACGCTGGTGCCGATTACATTCGAGGTCCCGAACAAAGCGCTGAATTTCAAGAACACGAATGGCGTGTATTCAGCCACGCTGGATATTTTTGCCCGCATCACCTCCGTGGGCGGACGCGTCGTGCAGACCTTCGAGGACCCCGTTCACGTGGATACGCCGCAGTCGTTGTTCGAAAGAACCTTGAAGGGTTCCTCGGTCTACCAGAAGACCGTGCCGCTGCGTCCCGGGCTTTACAAACTGGACGTGGTCATTAAGGACGTGGTCAGCGGCAACGTCGGAGTGAAGAATCTGCGGCTCGACGTGCAGCCGTTCGACGAGGACAAGCTCCAGGCGAGCACGCTGATTCTCGCCGACGACATCGAGCCGGTGAGCACGAAGGAAGTCGGCGTCGGCCAGTTCGTCATCGGCTCGACGAAGGTGCGACCCAAGCTCGATCAGGCCTTCCACTCGGACCAGGATTTGGGCCTGTACTTCCAGCTTTACAACATCAAGGTTGACGACAAGACGCATAAGAACGACGTCACATTTAACGTGAAGGTCACGCAGGGCGATAAACAGATCTCGAATAATGTGTTGACCAGCGACCAGCTCCACCAAAACGGCGAAGAAGTCACTTTCCAGCAGACGGGATCGTTGAGGGGGCTGGCGCCGGGAAAGTATCACATCGAAATTCAAGCGACCGATCAACTGGCGAAGCAGAGCGTCACGCGAGCGACCGATTTTTCGGTCACTCCTCCCATCACGATTTCGGCGGCCCAAAAAGCATCCGGGAGGTAAGCAGCCGATATGAAGCTGCGCGGCAAGCCCGCCGGCATAATGGCGGGCAAGAGTTGGGGATGGATCGCGGCCCTTGCTTTGTTGTGCGCCTGCCCGGCCTCCGCCAAGCCCGGCAACGGCAAACTCTCCGGCATGGTCCTGGATCCGGGTGGAATTCCGCAAATGGGTGCGGCGGTTTGGGTGGTGTCGGAAGCTCCGGGAAATCGGATCATCGCCCGATTGCTCACCGATCAGCATGGCGTCTTTTCAAGCGATTCATTGCAGCCGGGATTTTATTCGGTGCGCGTGTCGCTTGCAGGATTTCTCCCCGCATTGGAACGCCATATCAACATCACCGCGAATCTGACGACACTGCTTCGCGTGCAGATGGATTCCGTTTTTGCTTCTCTTGACAGTCTGCGTCGCAAACCTGTTGTGCCGGCCGATACCGACGATTGGAAATGGGTGCTGCGCAGCTCGGGTGCGACGCGCGCGATCTTGCAGTGGCAAGATGGAACGCCCGTGGACGCGACGAGCCTGCCCGAAAAGGAATCAGCGCAGGCGGCGCGGCCACGCGGCCTTCTGGAATTGACCAGCGGCGCAACGCTTCCAACCTCGCCTTCCAATCTCGGGAATTCGCCGGGCACGGCCTTTTCCTACGATCAGTCACTGGGCGTTGCAGGCCGTATGTTGCTGGCCGGACAGATGAGCTATGAGCATTCCGCGGCGGGCGGCTTCGCGAGCATCTGGCTTCCCTCAGGCGATTTGCAGCACGGGCCGGAGACCACGTTCGTGATGCGCCAGGCGAGTTTTGGCCCGGGCGTCGCGATGTTTCACGGAGTGCGCTTGGAGCACTCCGAACAATTCTCCTTCGGCCAGAGCGTTTCCCTCCGGGTGGGCGCGGAATATGTGCGCGTGGGTATGATTTCATCCGCGTCCGCGTTCCGGCCACGTGCGGAATTGACGGCGCGCCTCGGAAAGAACTGGAGCGTTTCCGCTCTGGCCGCGGCCAATCCGGCAGAGCGGCCCGGCGAACAGAGCGGCTTGCTCGGAGCCGTGATTTCTTCGCTGGATAGTTTGCCCGTCGTGCTTACGCGCGATGGCCGCCCGGTGTTTGAAGGCGGCTCGCATGCGGAGGTTTCCGCAAAGCGCAATTTCGGCAAGCACGCGAGCCTCACGGCCGCCGCGTTTCACGATTCCATGCGGCATCAGGCGGTATACGGTTCCGGACCCGTCGCGCAGGCCGATTTCTACCAAGATGGTTTCTCCAACGCATTTCTCTACGATGGCGGAGGCTCGAGTTCCTGGGGCGGGCGCATCGCCTATCAGCAAAAGGTCTCCGATCAACTTTCTTTTGCTGCTGTGTACGATTACGCCGCGGTGCTGGCGCCCGTCGGCGAAATCGATGCAGTGGCGGGCTTGCGCGATCAGCTTTCTTCGAGCTACCGGCACAGTGTCGCCGGGCGCATCTCGGAGCGGATTCCGCGCTGGAACACGCAGATCACGGCAAGCTACAAGTGGCTTTCCGGCGTCGCGCTGACTCGGCAAGACAGCTTTGGCGAAGCGGCGTATAGCCTGGAGCCGAACCTCCATCTCACCCTGCGGCAGCCGCTGCCTTGTCCGCGGATGGCGGGTCACTGGGAAGCGACGGCGGATTTCGGCAACCTGCTGGCGCAGGGTTACGTGAATGTGAACGGGCAGGATGGACGGTTGATCCTGGTCCCGATTTTGAGGTCATTTCGGGGTGGGGTGAGTTTCCAGTTCTAAATCATCCGGCTTACCGAAATTAGGAAGGCGGATTCCATAAATGGGAGCAGGTCCAATCCCAACGCTTAAGAGACGGGATAGGTGTCTCCATTTCAGCTACCTAGCGCCAAACGAAATCCCATATTTCATGGCAGAGGAGTTGCACGATCAAGCCCAGGAACGTGGTGAAGCACTAGGCTCAAAGGCATGAAAGATAGCCTTCCAATTCGGCTGGGCGTTGCTGTTCTAGCCTTGGCGACCATCACGGCGGTCGTCTTTGGCGTGATCAATTTTCGGCAGAGAATGCAGTTCAACGTTCCCGACGACGGCGCGTCGTGGGTGGACACACCCCAGGGCGTAAAAGCCTGGCACGTCGCCGAGGGATCTGCTGCGGACAATGCCGGCATACGCACGGGCGACTTCTTGCGCGCGATCAATGGAATTGAGGTCCATCGCTCGCTCGACGTCACACGGCGCCTCTGGAAGTTGGGCTTGTGGTCGCAGGCGCACTACCAAGTTGCTCGCGCCGGCCGTGAATTCAATGCGCTTCTGGTCGTCCAGCCGCCGGAAAAGCACACGACGGTTGAAGACTATCTGCGCATCGTCGGCCTGGTGTACTTGTTCATTGGCCTTTTCATTTTTATACGGCGGTGGAGCGCGCCGCGCGCGGTTCACTTCTACGTCTTCTGCCTGGTTTCGTTTGTCTTCTACTCGTTTCAATACGCGGGGAAATTCAGCACGTTTGACTGGGAAGTGTATTGGGCCGGCGTCGTCGCGGGATTGCTGCAGCCCGCGCTGCTCATGCATTTCGCGCTCGTCTTCCCTGAGCGTCGCGCTTCACGATGGCACGGGCTGAAACTTGCAGTCATTTACGGCGTGCCTGCCGCTCTGCTTCTGGTCCACGTGTTCGTCGCGCTCCAGGAGCTGGGCTTTGTGCCCTCCCTTGACGCGCGGATTCTACTCACGCAGCTCGAACTGGATTGCAACGGCGCGTATTTTCTTTTTGCCGCAGCGCTTTTCTGGAAGAGTTATCGTCGCGCGTCGTCTGGAATCTTGAGGCAGCAATTGAAGTGGGTGACGCAGGGGCTGCTCGCGGGGATTCTGCCGTTTGCGCTGTTCTACATCGTTCCGTATTCGCTGGGCGTCGTGCCGCGCCCGTGGATGAATGCATCCGCGATTTCGCTGGTGCTCATCCCGCTGTGCTTCGGTTACGCCATCATCCGTTACCGCCTGATGGACGTGGACATCATTTTCAAGCGCGGCCTGGCGTACACGGCGGCCACCGGCGGCGTCGTGGCCGTGTATGTGGCTTTTGTTGCGCTGGTGGGCGCCCTGTTCCACACCGGCACTTCGTGGTCTTCGGGCATCATCGGCGAAATCAGCGCGATCATCGTCGCCGCGGTTTTGTTCCAGCCGTTCCGCGACAAAATTCAGGCGCGCCTGGACCGCTTCTTTTATCGCGACCGCCTCGATTACCGCCGCGCGCTGATCGAATTTGGCCGCACGCTCACCTCCGAAGTCCGGCTCGAGCCGATGCTGGTTTCGGTGATGGACCGCATCTCGCAGACGCTTCTGGTGGACCGCATCGCCGTTTTCCTTGAAGACGGCGCCCGCCCCGGCGCATATCGTCTGGCGCGCTCGATGGGCGTGCGCTGCGCGGAACTGGCGGACCTGGGATTCCTCGATGCGGACCGCCATCCGTTCGACAAGGGCGTCTTGTTTTATGACTCTCCGCGGGCGGCCCGCGAAGCGGCTCCTTCGGTGCGCCAAACGCTCGAACAGCTTGACCTGAATTATTTCATTCCCTGCCGAGTGCGCGAGCGCGACATCGCCGTGCTCGGCCTGGGAAAAACGGTGGACGGCGATTATCTGACCAGCGAAGACGTCGAGTTGCTCGTCACGATCGCCGGCTACGTGGCCATCGCTTTGGATAACGCGCACCTCTATAGCTCGCTGGAACGGAAGGCCGTGCAATTCGAGCGGCTAAAGGATTTCTCGGAAAACATCATCGAGTCGCTGAACGTCGGCGTCCTGGCCGTGGATTTCAGCGGCGCGGTCGAATCGTGGAATACGCAGCTCGAGCAGTTGATCGGCGTGCCGCGCGAAGAAGCCGTGGGCCGCAGCCTCGAAGAAGTGCTGCCCGCGGACTTGTTCGAGGAAATTGCCGTGCATGCCGGCGATGACCGCGTCTCTTCGCTCTACAAATTCCAATTGCGCAACCGCGCGGGCCGCAGCCTTTTGATCAACGTCTCGATCGCGCCTCTGGTCGGCAAATCGGGTGAACGCATCGGCCGGCTCATCCTGTTGGACGACATCACGCAGCGCATCCGGCTCGAAGAGCAGATCGTGCAGAACGAAAAGCTGACCTCGCTCGGCCTGCTGGCGGCGGGTGTGGCGCATGAAGTGAATACGCCGCTGGCCGTCATCTCCAATTACATCCAGATGCTGGCCAAGCAGCTTCCGGGCGGCGACCCGCGGCACCAGTTGATCGAGAAGATCGTGAAGCAGACGTTTCGCGCGAGCGAAATCGTCAACAACCTGCTGAATTTTTCGCGCACGGGCGCGGCGGAATTCGCCGAAGTGAATCTGAATTCCGTGGTCGAGGAAACGCTCTCGCTGGTTGCCCACCCGTTCCGCTCGGCGCACGTGCAGGTGCTGCGCAACTTGCAGAACGAGCTGCCGCCGATTCTGGGCTCAACCAACCGCCTGCAGCAAGTGTTCCTGAATTTGTTCATGAATGCGCGCGACGCCATGCCCTCCGGCGGCATGCTCGAAGTCCGCACGGCCGCGCACAACGGCTCGGTGGAGATCGAAGTCACCGACACGGGCTCCGGAATTCCGCACGAACACTTGCAGCGCATCTTCGATCCGTTTTTCACGACCAAGTCCTCCGGGCGCGGCACGGGCCTGGGCCTCTCGGTGAGCTACGGAATCATCAAAGAGCATGCGGGAAAAGTGGACGTGCGCTCCACGCCGGGCAAAGGCACCTCTTTCCGCCTTGAGTTTCCGGCGGCCCGCAGGGCGGTCAATGTCTAAAGGCTCCATCCTGGTGGTGGACGACGAGTCGGAAATTCGCGAAGGACTCGAACTCCTGCTCGAATCGGAAGGCTACGGCGTTTCCAGCGCGGGAACCGGCGACGCGGGTTTGGCGCTGCTTGAAGAGCAGCCGTTCGATCTGCTGCTGCTGGACGTGAGCCTGCCGGACCGCAACGGCCTCGACCTGCTCCGCGAAATCCATCGCCGCGATCCGTACCTTTCGGTCGTGCTCATCACGGCCTTCGGCTCGATTGACATGGCCCGCGCGGCGTTCAAGAGCGGCGCGCTGGATTACATCACCAAGCCATGGTCCAACGATGAATTGCTCGCACAGGTGGCGCAGGCCGTCGAAGGCCGCCGGCTGCGCGAAGAAAATCTGCAGCTCAAGCGCGCGCTGAAGCAGCGGTACAACTTTCCCAACATCATCGGCAAGAGCGACAAAATGCTGGCCGTGCTGGACCTGGTCACGCAAATCGCGCCTTCGCGCTCGACTGTGCTGCTCTCCGGCGAAAGCGGCACGGGCAAGGAAGTGATCGCCAAGGCCATTCATTCGGCGTCCACGCGCGCCGATAAGGCTTTTGTGCCCGTGAACACCGGCTCGATCCCGGTGGACCTGCTCGAATCGCAACTCTTCGGCCACGTGCGCGGAGCGTTCACCAGCGCCGTGGCCTCGAAAAAGGGTCTCTTCGAAATCGCCGATCAGGGCACGATTTTCTTCGACGAAATTTCCACGATTAGCCCCGAGACGCAGGCCAAGCTGTTGCGCGTGATCCAGGAACGCGAATTCATGCGCCTGGGCGGCACGGAAACGATCAAGGTGGACGTCCGTATCCTCGCCGCGTCGAACACCGACCTGCTCACGCTGGTCCGCGAGGGCCGCTTCCGCGAAGATCTCTATCACCGCCTCAACGTCATCGCTCTGTCCCTTCCGCCGTTGCGCGAACGCAAGGAAGACGTGCCTCTTCTGCTCGATCACTTCCTGCGGCGCTTCTCGGAAGAAAATGGCATGCCGGTGCGGCGGTTCACGCCCGCGGCACTCAAGCTCCTGGTGGATTACAACTGGCCCGGCAACGTGCGCGAGCTTGAAAACGTCGCTGAGCGCGCCGTGGTGCTTTCGACGCAGGAATGGCTCGACCCCGACCTGCTGCCCGAGAGCGTGCGCACAAAAGAGCTCGTAGGCGGCGTGCGATTCCAGCTCACTGACGTCATGCCACCGCTGCCGGGCGAGCCGGGCTCGCGCGCCGGAGCGGACAGCTCCAAGCCTTCGCTGTTTCAGGTGATGGAAGAAATCGAACGCCGCGTCATCTGCGACATGCTGGAGCGCACGAATTGGAACCAGACCGAAGCCGCCGGACAATTTCAGATTCCGCTCTCCACGCTCAATCAGAAGATCAAGCGCCTGGGAATTGACGTCCGCCGCCGCAGCTCGTTTCGCGCCAATGGCGACGAGCCCGCCGCCTCGGCCGCCGGGAAGTAATTCGCCAAAGCTGAAATTCGGGTGGGCCGCTAGGGTTTTTGCGCCGCTTTGTAGTTGCGCGGCATCAACGTCGTGGAAAGATCCACGCCGGAAAGGTCCACGCCGTCGAGGTCGGTCTCGCGCAGGATCGTGACCCCCATGTCCGCACCGGCAAACTGAGCGCCGCGGAGATTGGAGCCGCGAAAATTCGCCGCGCGCAGATTCGCGCGATGAAAAATCGCGCCCTGCAAATCGCAGCGAAAGAATTCCACGCCTCCGGCCTGCGCGCCGGCCAGGTTTGCGCCGGGCAGGACTGCTTCGGTCATATCTGCGCTGCTCAACGCGGCCCCTTGCAGATTCGCTCCGCTCAAGTCGGCACGCGAGAGCTTGGCTTTGCGAAGGCTCGCCGCGTTCAGGTTCGCGCCCTTCAGAATGGCATCGGTCAAATCCGCGGCCATCAAGTCCGCGCGAGAAAGGTCCGCGCCGGAAAGGTCCGCGCGCGCGCCGTCCGGCTGGCCCTTGCGAAATTTCGCGTGGGCTCCCAGGATCTCGCTGAGCCGGCGTCCGTTGTGCCGAAAGCTCTTCGGCTTCTTGAGCGCCGCTCCGCCGCTGGTCAGGAAATCGAATAGCCCCATCGGTTGGCCTCGAGTGATGAAATGAAATGTCTATTCTACTGGATTCGGCGCGGCGAGCAACCCGCCTGCAGTCCTCGCCGTCCAACGGGTTAAAACTGTGGTAGTTTTAAGCGAGAGCCACACGCCTCGAACGGCCTGGACGGCGCGCGTGAAGACCTCGGCTATGAACGCTCGAAAAAAATCCTCGCGGCGATTTTCTGCGATGCCCGAGTTTGCGATGGCGTGTGCCGCGCTTGTGTTCCTCGCCGCTTCGGCGCGCGCCCAGGACCAGCGCTCCGAAGAAGTCGTGGCCAATCTCGCCGAGGGCCGCGTCGTGATTTGCGTGGCGCGCGACGGCATGGACATCGCGGCCGTCAGCGGCAAAGGCGAGCCGGGCTCGCACGCTCCCGCGGTCGTCCCGCTCAGCTCGGACCATATTGGCATTTTGCTCGGCGCGATCGATTGGGTGACGCCGGATTCCGGCGCCAAACCCGTGCGGCTCGATGGTGAACTGCAGCGCTTGGCCGCGCAGGTCAACCAACGCGGGCCGGGCGTAAGGCAGTCCGGCGGCGAAACCAATGACATCGAGGCGCTCGGCGTCGCGCTGCTCGAGCGCATCCGCCAGTTGGCCGGGCAGATTCACAGCGAGCTGAAGCTCGGCGAAAACGAGCCGCTCGTCCGCATGCTCTACGTCGGCTTCGCGCCCGATTACGGCCCGGAAGTGTGGACGATCGATTATCGCGTCGAACAGGAATCGGTCGGCGACAACTATTGGGTCACGCGTGTTCCGCGGCCCCGTTACAATCAGCTCTATCCGCCCGAGAAGGGCCGACCGCACACGCTGATGGAAGTCGCGTATCCGCCCGAAACCGGCGACGCCGCCCCTCCGGATCTGCTCGCGCTATTGCGCAGCAGCGACCCGCGGCTGCTGCGCATCCGCGATGCGAACGAACCGTTTCGAGTCGCCGTGGGGCGCATCCTTGACGGCCAGAGCCAGAAATCCGACGCCGATGTGGACGCTGATTTTCTGCGCACGGCTTTGCCGGTTGTGTCCGATCCCAACGCGAAGCTTTCCCTCGCCACTTTCTACTCAGAGAAGGGTTTTCATTGGGTGCTCGCGCCAGCCGAGCAATTGCCCGCCGACTCCAAGCCGCGCGAAGCCGACGCACCCACGCTGCGTAAAAAGGGCTCGTGAAGTTTCTGGCGGCCGACCCGCGGTGAAATTCAGCCGGGAAGTATGAAACGCTAGCGCGCTTTGGAGGCGAGTTGCTGTTTCACGCGCGCGCTTTTTTCCGCCACCGACTTGGCCAGCTCGTCCTTGTACGCAGCCAGCCGCGCGGCCACTTCGGCGTTCGACGTTCCCAGGATCGCCGCGGCGTAAATCGCGGCGTTGATCGCGCCGGGTTTGTCGATGGCCATGGCCGCGACGGGCACGCCCGCGGGCATCTGCACGGTGGAGAGCAGCGAATCGATCCCCGAAAGAACAGTCGTTGCCATCGGCACGGCGATGACCGGCAGCGTCGTCAGTGCCGCCACCACGCCCGCCAGGTGTGCCGCGCCGCCTGCGGCGACGATCACGGCTTTCAGCCCGCGCGCGATCGCCGTCGTCGCATACTCGTGCGTCCGCGCCGGAGAGCGATGCGCCGAGACCACCTCGATTTCGTACGGGATGCCGAATTTCTCCAGCATCTTCGCTGCTTCGCTCATCACCGGCAAATCCGTGTCCGAACCCATGATGATTCCGATCACCGCTTTTGCTGCTGGCTTGGTTCCTCCGTCTGAACTCACTCGTCTTCTCCTCCTAGGAAAGCTTTCGCGTAAGAATTCAACCCTGCTGCGATGGAGACGCGCTTTGCAGCTCCTCGTTTTCCGCGCTCACGGCTTCCAGGGCGTCTCCGCGCCGCACGACGCCGGTCCGGATGGCGCGGCAGAGCATGCCGCGCCGCCCACGCAACACGTCCCGCAATCCCATGCGAATCATATCCATTTGGCGGCAAGGTTCGCAGGCGAGGGTCACTTCGAGCAGCGCGCTGCCCGCGCGCAACCGTTGCCCCGCGGCCAGCTCACGCAAC
>Ga0187804_10000454_pt1 | contig 10191 bp, 10 predicted proteins | sample NC_wetland_sal_i_3_FD_132961 | JGI IMG/M metagenome (GOLD analysis project Ga0187804, IMG submission 132961) | Wetland sediment microbial communities from Neuse River Estuary, North Carolina, USA - Control_4 | ecosystem: Environmental > Aquatic > Freshwater > Wetlands > Sediment | place: USA...
GCCTTCTCCGCGCCGAACTGGCGGACTGCATCAAAGATCCAGAGCAGCGAGACTCCGAAGTCGCGTTCGCCGCGTTCCCGGCCGCGTTCCAGTCCGGCGAAGATCGAATCGAAATCCTGCTTGCGCCAGAGGCAGACTCCCACTGAAAGGTACACTTCGGCGTGCAGCACGTTTTCTGCTTTGAGCTTTTGCATCAATCGGTAGGTGATGAGCTCGTAATCCTCGGGAGTCTGCAATTCTTCGGTCACGGTCTTGAATGCCATTAAAAAACCGGTGAAGTCCGCGTACCGGTAAAGCTGCTCCACTTCGGCGAGCGTGCCTTTTTTTCCGTGATGCTTCTTCAACTCGAGCAATGTTGGAGGATCGATCGAACCTTCGAGATGAAGGTGCAGCTCAGCTTTGGGCAGGGCGACGATGAAGGCGCTCGACGCAGTAGACGCCATGAAGCGATTTTACAACTCATCGGTTGGTCTCATGAATGACGCTTGGTCGCGCCATTTGCGGTGGCACGGGTATCTTAGGTCGCAACCCCTAGCTTTTTCCCAGAACGGGACGGAGTTTACTGTTTGGTATCCGGTACCCCCCCTCCCCCTGTTCCTTGCAAAATCTTGAAAACAAAGAAGCTATTTTATGACTATGTGCTAGATCTTTGAGTTTACAGGAGTTACAGGCAAAATCTAGAGAACATGGGAGTTAGGGCGATCCTGTGTTCCGTTTTGGGACTGGCGAAACTGAGCCCGAGTCCGTCAGGACGGTTCTTTCGCCCCTGCCGGGGCTCTTCGGTTCTCGCTTCTTTCCCCACAGCTTACGCTGTGGGCTGCATTCTTGCGCCGCTTTGCGGCCAAAAGACGCTGCCTATTCTGCGAGGCGCGGGGCGCCCTTGCCCAGGTTACTTTGTCAAAGATCTGGCATTATCCAGTAGATAATGTTGTATGAGATAGATTATCTGGGTGGGAGCGCGCAGTCAACGAGAAAGGTCGGAGGCGGGCAGATGAAGTCTGGGGTTCTCATGTGCGATCAAATGGGTCTCATTACTTGATGGTCGAGAAGTGGACGATCAGGCCTTTGGGGCCGACGGCTATTGCTTCGCTGGTTGGGCTTATGCTGAGCGCGTTCAGATTCAAGTCCCAGGTTTTCTGCCAGGACGCTTTCGCGAAGTCATCGGTGTAAGCGGATCGAGTTGTTCCCACGACCATCACGGCTGTGCCCGCGGAGCCGGGCTTGGCAAACGCTACGGCGGAAAAGTAGGTTTGCGGGGAGACGGTGGACAGTTTCCAGGTGAGGCCGCCGTCTACGGTGGAGGCGAGATTGGGGCCGGTTTTTTCGGGATTCATGTAGTCTCCACCGGCGATCACGCCATGTTTCGGGTCGCGGAAGGCGATGGAGTTAATGCCCTGGAACTCGTTGCCGTGGAGGATGGGAGTGTCGGCGACGCTCCAAGTCTTGGCGGTGTCGGTCGAACGAAATACCCTCGCGACCTTGCCTCCGGTGGCGAACCAGACGTTGGTCTTTCCCTGGACAGCGATACAGGATCCGCTGGCGCCGAACGCGCTTTCACCCTCGACGGCCGCTGGAAGAGAGTCGGGCGGAATCCGGTTCCAGTTCTTGCCGCCGTCATCGGTTGCGATCAGTTCGAATTTAAGTCTGCCGGTGTGGTCGGGGACAGGGTCGCCGAGCGCGATGCCGTGATCGCGATCCCAGAAAGCCATGCAATCGATAAATCCCTTGGGATTGTTGTAGGTGAATTGCAGGGTCCAGTTCTTGCCTGCGTCGGTGGTTTTGTAGATGCGCGCGCGATCACCCGGGCCGGCGCTCAGCAGGTAGGCGAGGTCGGCGCTAAAGGCTTTCACATCGCGGAAGTCGAGCGCCTCGGCGCCGGGGACCTGGGCGGCTTGCCAGGAGTTTCCGGCGTCCACGGTTCGCAGATAGGTGCCGTGGGCGCCGGCGGCCCACGCGATTCTGTTGGCGAGCACGCTGACGCCACGAAGATTGGCTGTGGTATTGGATTGTTGAATGGTTGGATTTTGCGCGGAAAGGGAGGCGGCGAGGATCCAAGCAGCGAAGAAATGAAGGCGCATGCGATCATTGTGCCAGAAGTTATGGGTTTGGCTTGCAAGATTTGCATTTTGAGTCGACATTTCCGAGAGAAAAAGGAACGCCATGGCGCATGTTCTGCTGGAGATTTGTTGTGGATCGATTGATGACGCGATTGAGGCGGAAAAGGGTGGGGCAGACCGGGTAGAACTGTGTTCAGCTCTTTTTCTTGGCGGGTTGACGCCTTCCCTGGGGACGATTCAGGAGGCAAAGCGACGGGTGAAGATTCCGATCATGGTGATGGTTCGTCCGCGTGGAGGAGGGTTCGCTTACTCTGAAGCTGAATTCGCGAGCATGGAGCGGGACGCGGAAGCTGCGGTTGGAAATGAGGCCGACGGCGTGGTGTTTGGCATTTTGCAGTCAGACGGAACCATTGACATTCCGCGCTGCCGGCGAATTCGCCAGTTGATTGGGGAGCGGCAAGCCGTGTTTCATCGCGCCTTCGATGTGACTCCTGATCCGGTCGAGGTTTTGGAACAACTGGTTGATCTGGGAATCACGCGCGTTCTCACCAGCGGGCAGAAGGATAGCGTGCCCGAGGGAGTGGAGTTGATCAAGAAATTGATCGAGCGGGCGCGTGGACGGATCGAGATTCTTCCCGGCGGAGGGATTCAGGCTTGGAACATGAAAGAAATGATCGAGCGGATCGGGTGCGGGCAAGTGCATCTGACAGCTTGGGGAACTGTGTTGGATACTTCGACGCAGGCGCGGCCGGCGGTTACATTCGGCGGAGCATTGTATCCGTCGGAAGATCGTTACCAGATGACTGACGCAAAGCTGGTGCGGCAGTTATCGGCGATGCTGCGGGGTTAGGTTGTCCCTGCTATCCAGACCAGAGCGACGGATTTGCAGTTCTGCCACTCCAAGGGAAACCCTGGATTCCTCGTCGCTCCGCTTCTCGGAATGACAGTGTCAGGAAGGTCGCAAAGCTACTTCTCGTTGAACTCGACGAAAGCTCCGGTGGTCTCGTAATACACGCGGATGCTGCATTGCCTGGGCGCGATGTGAGCAAACGAAACCTGCAGGCGCTTGGGGGGCGAGTCGACCCCGCCGATCTCCATGGGAGCGCGCACCAGATCTTGTTTCTCGTCGTATTTCTTGGGGTCGGTAACGTTTCGGCTCACGACTAATGTCCAATCTTTTTTACTAGGGATGATGTACATGCTGTAGGCTCCCACGGCGAGCTCCACGTGGTTGAGGATGAGCGGAACCTGGGTAAACAGCGTCAGGGGGGAACCGGCCGGCAGCCACACTCTTCCGTTGCGGGGCTGGTCCTTATCGCTCATGACGGAGGTGTTGTATTGCACGGTGATTTCTTTGTCGTCGGCGAAATCGCAGGTGACCGTGGCGGTTTGATCCGCCTCCTCAGCGGCTACGGTTGCGGCCAGAAACGAGTGGATGATTAAAACGATGCAGACGGCTAGCACACGCATGAAGTATTCCTCCGCGGGACTAGACTTTTTAGTGTCATACGGCGGGCGCAGATTCATTGTACTTCGGCAGGGCTGTAATTGCAGGTGGAATTCGCGCCGAAGAGCAGTTCGTGGATGACCGGTGGTCGGCCTTCTCGCGACTCTGTCGAGCTCCGCTCGATCCCCGGACGGGGCGTCCGGGGCTATGTGTGAATGGCCAAATTTGAGTCGTAACAGGTCCTATTCGGTCGTGGTCTTCGGTGACGTTCTCTTATCTCCCAGCGGTTGCTAACGTGGTAGTCCAGCAGCAAGAAAGGCTGGCTCCAAGCACATTATGGCAAAGAGTGAGAAATCGTCATTTCAACTCAAGATTCTTTACGGGGAGGGCGACGCGGACGTACTAGCGTCACAAGCAGCTGCCATCCAAAAGGCGGGCCATCATGTGGAGACGGCGGTGGGCCGCAAGGCGATTGACGAGGCGGTACGGCGGGGCGGTTTTGACCTGGTAATTCTCGGTCCCACCTTGACCAAGAACGATCGTCATCATCTACCCTACGTGATCAAGAAGGCGCAAGCGGCGACGCGCGTTCTGGTTATGCATACTGACGGGGAACGGCACCCCGCGGTCGATGCGAATCTCGATACCGGAAGGAGCATTGCTGATCTGGTGGCGAAAATCACATCGATGATGACGAGTGGCGAGATCGGTTCGAGCGCGATGGCCAAAGGCGCGGCGGCCGGCAAGTAGTTCGGATCTCGGTTTTCCGTTGTGTGCTCACGTGAGGCGGCCTTTCGGGCCGCCTTTCTGTTTTGCCGGCATCTTGTCAGATAAGAATCAAGGTAGTAAGAGTGGGACGGGGAGGCTGATTTTCTCTCCTCGCGAAGCTCTTCGAGCGCGAGAACAGCTCTTCACTGCAGGGGGCACCTGAAGCTGCCGAGCTTTGCTCGGCCTGGACGGGTTCCTTCGACTTCGCTCAGGACAGGCTCCGACCCGTCCCTGCACAGGCCGCATCGCGTTAGAATATCGGCGAAATTCGATTGAGAACGGGCAGCTATGAGCGATCACGCCTTGGGCGACCGAAACGGACAAAAGAAAATCTACGTGACTCTGACAGGGCTACCTCTTTCGTTTCGTCTGGAATGGCCGTTTCGCAAGTCCACTTCGGGTGCGGATTTCTTTGTGCTGCATGCCGACATTCGGTTGGAGAACTCGGCGGGGTTGCACGCGCTGGTAGCGGTGAATCTCTCGGCCACAGTACGTGAGGTGTTGCCGTCGCTTGAGGAGAAGGACGTAGAAGGGCCGGTGATCAACGCTTTGCGCAAGGAAGTGGACCGCAGACAACTGGAGTTCGTGAAGTCGGGCAAGCTGGTGCCCGTGCAGTTTTCCAGTCGTCACTATGATTTCAAGCGCAATAAATGGATGTTCGGCAAAGCGAGCGATGACGAGATGGTTTTGCTGCTGGAACGAAAAGCATACTGGCAGACGCGGCTGGTGGGCGGGGCGGTTTGGATCGGAGACCCCGCGGAGTCGCTTTATCTAGAGACTTCCTCCGAGCATCTGCTGGGTGTGGCCAGGAAACTCGAAGCGCAAGGACTGATCGCGCTGCAGGGAGATTGGGCCTCGGCGGCTCCTGCTTTGATGGCGCAGGCGGAGAAGTTCGAGGCCGACATGCGAACGGCGCTGGAGCAGTTGGAAAAGAAGCATGCCTTTGAAAGAGGGTGAGGAGAAATCCGCTCTAGGGTGCCATTCCTTCATCCATCCACCGCTTGAACAGGGCAACCTGATCTTTGGGCCATGGGTCGTCGCAGGGCATGCTGCCGTCGAGAACGCGGGAATAAATCTCTTTGGCTTGAGCTTTGACATGAGCGAACGACGAAAGATCAAGCCCAAAGTCCTTCATGGTATCCACGTCGGGGGTGTCGCGAAACAGCGGGCGAATGTCTTGGGCGAAGCTTAGAGCCATGGAATTCTTTTATTCTGCTCCTGTTCTTCAACGGACCGCGCATCGCGGACTGATCTACTCTGCCTTCATGGCATCGATCAACTGAAAAAGCTGGGTGCGATCCACAACCTCGACGAACGGTTTGCCCTGGGTTTTGTTGCTGACCACGTAGATGGTGGGAGTGTGTTCGAGGTGGATGGATTTTCCCAGGTCACGATCGGCGGTGACTTCGGCTGCGAGCTTGCCCTGCGGATCCACGACAAACGGTAGATCGACTTTGTGATCGGCGGCAAATTTTTCTGAATATCCGCGAAGATTCTCCGCCGTGATTTCGGGCTGGTGCTCGAAAATGTAATCGCGATACTGATTGCCCAACTGCTTGGAATGCGTGTCGAAATAGCGGGCGATTACGGCTGCATCGAAAGACCATTTGTGAAAAGGTAGCGGGAAATCGTGGCGGACTACGGGAATCTTGTAGGTCTTCGCGGCTTCTTGCACGAGAGGGGCGGCGCGACGGCAATCGGGACACTCCAGATCCTCGAATACCACGATAGCTACTTGCGCTCCTTTTGGCGGCCTTAGAACGGGATTAACCTCGTCCTGAGCGGAGACGCGAGCAGTGAGTAAGAGAATTACCGAAGCGAATACGACCTGAATTTTATTCATAGTGTGGCGGAAGATTCGGTTCAACCTTTGTGTTCCATGGTAACCCAGGTTGGAGCGCGGTGTCAGGTGTGATAGTGGGACAAGTTAAACCGGTTGTTCCGGACCAGCTTGAGTGGTAGCGTGTCGAGCATGACCTACTTTCAGGCCATCCTGCAGGTGGTTCTTTTCTGTGGGGTGTTCGCCATAGTAGTTTGGGCAATCGCGTTCCTGTTGGACCAGTCGGCGGGTGAATCGAAGAACAGTGGAAGTATTGTCAAAGGACTCATCCTCGGAGCAGCCACTGGCACATGCGTTGGGCTTGGCGGATTCTTCCTTGCGAATGCGCCCGCAACCCGTGGGATGGGTCAGGTAATGTTCTTATTGGTTCCGTTCTGTGCTGGGTTCGCCATTGCAATGGTTACTCGAGGGCGCAGCACGGCGTGGGCATCGTCGCTGCTAGCCGTCCTCGGCTCCCTTTCCTCTTGGTTGCAAGCAAATTGGAGGGCGTGCTCTGTGCAATTCTGGCTTTTCCTCTGCTGGCGCTCGGGCTCGGGGTTGGCGTTGTCCTGGGTTACCTGTTTCGGCGGTACTTTATCGAACGTCTGCGACATCAGATCATGAGTACGGTTACGATTTTCGTGTTGACACCCCTGATAGTTCTGGCGGGGCATCGGCTGGAGCGCCCATCTCTCGATACGGTTCGGCGTGAAACCGTAGCCAGCAGTATCTTTCTTTCGGCGCAACCTGAAGAAGTCTGGACCAGCATACAGTCCATTGACAGCATTAATGCGGCGAAGCCATTGCTGATGTATTTTGGCCTCCCCATCCCTCTCCGATGCACGCTGGAGAAGAAAGCCGTGGGGGCGAAGCGGACATGCTATTTCGAGAATGGATTCATCGAGGAAATCATCACGGAGTGGGATCCGCCTCACTCAATGCAGTTGACAATCGATCGTACGAATATGCCCGGGCGTCACTGGCTCGGATTTGAGAAAGCTGCCTACGATCTTCATCAGGAAGGAAGTGGGACGAGGCTAACTCGAACTACGACGATTACCTCGCATCTTTATCCGGTCTGGTATTGGCGCTATTTCGAAAGGCTGGGAGTGTCGTCGGAGCATGACTACCTGCTTCGTGATCTGTCCAACCGTCTGAATCGATAATCCTCGTTTAGAGCAGCCGTAGCTGACGGCGTTCCAGCGCTAGCAGCTTTTCTTTGAAGGGCAAGCCGCCGCCGTATCCGGTCAGCTTGCCATTGCTGCCGATCACGCGATGGCACGGGATCACGATGGGGATCGGGTTCGAGCCATTGGCAAGACCGACGGCCCGGCTGGCTTTGGGATTTCCGATTCGGGTGGCCAGTTCGCCGTAGGAAATGGTCTCGCCGTAGGGAATGTCGCAGAGGCGATGCCATACCGCGAGTTGGAACGGCGTGCCTTCGGGTGCGAGTTGCAGATCGAAGTTCTCAAGCTCTCCGGCGAAATAGGCTTGCAGTTGGTGGATGGTCTCGCTGAGCGAGGCTCGGTCTTCTCTCCAGGAAGCTTCTGGTTTTGCCGGGTGTCTTCCGTTCACAAAAAGGATTTGGCGCAGGCCGGCAGCGTCCGCGGCTAGCAGCAAGGAGCCTAGTGGGCTATCGATTTGGGTGTAGACCATCATGCTCACCCCTAGGATTTCTAAGGATAGATCATCTGGGGGAAAAAGGTTGGCCATTGTCGGACATCGATGTTGGAGTAAGAATGCCGAACTGAACAGCCGAGGGCTCTCCCACGTGAGTCTATAGGACCGCGGCTTGCTGGCGGCGTTTGGCTTGAATCTCGATGTAAACATGCACCAACGAGACTGCCGCGGGTGTGACGCCGGGAATGCGGGAGGCGTGGGCCAGGGTGCGGGGCCTTATCTTCAGCAGAGTCTGCTGCACTTCGCGGGAGAGGCCGCTTACTGAGTGGTAATCGAACCAGTCGGGGATGGAGCGTTGCTCCGCCTTCTTCAGGCGGTCGATGGCGCGCTGTTGCTGCAGCAGATAGCCTTCGTATTTTATTTCGGTTTCGACTGACTTGAGTTCGTTGCGTATTTCCGAAGATAGAGCGGCCGCGGATTGGCACGGATTCGCTCGGATTTCTTCCCGGTCGAAAAATCCTGCTTCGAGTTCGCGTAGGGCTGGAACCAGGTTCTCAATTGTGAACTCTGGGCGTTTGAGAAGTTGGGCGCAGGTCTGGCCGAGGGCGGAAGCAAGATTGACCTCAGCGGCAAAAGCCGCAGGCTTTTGGCCGGTCGCGGCACAGCTAAAGCCGTGCCCTTCCGCATCTGCTGACAGAGGTTCGTTGCGATCATTTGCCGAGCTTTGCTCGGCAGGACAGCCGGGCGCGGCTGTCCCCACGTAAGCGTCGATCTTGTCTAACATCGTGCCGGTGAATTTGGTTTTTTGCAGCAATTGTTTCATGGCTTCGAGGCGCTGTTGCTTCGCCTGGAAGTCGGCCCAGGCCGGGTGAGGGATCAATCCGATTCTGCGGCCGTGCGGGGTGAGGCGGCGGTCGGCGTTGTCGATGCGTAGATGCAGACGGAACTCGGCGCGCGAGGTGAACATGCGATACGGTTCGTTGGTGCCTTTTGAGATCAGGTCGTCGATCAGAATTGCGGTGTAGGCTTCGGTGCGATCGAGGATTAGCGGCGCTTCGTTCTTCACTTTCAACGCGGCATTGATTCCGGCCATCAGGCCCTGGCAGGCGGCTTCCTCGTATCCGCTGGTGCCGTTAATTTGGCCGGCCAGGAACAGTCCGCTGATCTTTTTGGTTTCTAGCGTGCGCTCCAGTTCGGTGGGATCGATGGAGTCGTACTCGATGGCGTAGCCCGGACGCAGCATTTCCGCGGTGTCGAGGCCGGGGATGGACTTGAGTATGGCCAGCTGAACTTCGACTGGCAGCGAGGTGCTCATGCCGTTGACGTAAATCTCGTGGGTGTTCAGTCCCTCGGGTTCGAGGAAAAGCTGATGCGTGGTCTTATCGGGAAACTTCACGATCTTGTCTTCGATTGACGGACAATATCGTGGTCCGATGGATTGAATCTGGCCGCTGTACATCGGAGAACGATGTACGTTCTCGCGGATGATGCGTTGGGTTTCCAGCGTGGTCCAGGCGATGTAGCAGGGGACCTGCGAATCGTGATGAGCGACGCGCCTGGTGCGAAAGCTGAACGGGGTAGGATCGGCATCGCCGGGTTGAAGCTGGAATTGCGACCAGTCGATGGTGCGGCCATCGAGGCGCGGTGGTGTGCCGGTTTTCAGTCGGCAGCCGCGCAGGCCGAGTTGCTTTAGCGATTCGCCGAGGAGAACAGCGGCGGGTTCGCCGGAGCGCCCGGCGGGATATTGTTGCTCTCCGCAGTGAATGAGGCCGTTGAGGAAGGTGCCGGTGGTGATGATGATGGCGCTGGCACCGACGGTGCGGCCGTCGCGAAGTTTGATTCCGCGGCAGATGCGGTCGTTGGTCGTTGGTCGTTGGTCGTCGGCAGAAACACAAGGTCCCTCGACTGCATTCGGCTTCGCCTCACTTCGCTCGGGATGACAGGGTTGTGGCTGATGGCTGACGGCTGACGGCTGACGGCTTTCTACAATCAGATCCGCTACTTCTGCCTGCTTGATCTTTAGATTTGGCTGCGACTCGAGCACCTCGCGCATCTTCAAGCGATAGGCTTGCTTATCGCACTGGGCGCGGGGAGACCAGACTGCCGGTCCGCGAGAGGTGTTCAGCAGGCGGAACTGAATGCCTACTGCGTCGGTGATTTCGCCCATGATGCCGCCGAGGGCATCGACTTCGCGGACTAGATGTCCCTTGGCGATTCCGCCGACGGCGGGGTTGCAGGACATCTGCGCAATCAGATCGACATTCAGCGTGTAGAGGGCGGTCTTGAGGCCCATGCGGGCTGCGGCCATGGCGGCTTCGCATCCGGCATGACCGGCGCCGACTACGACTACGTCGAAATGTTCGGTGAACTGCGGCACTGGTGAGTTTCTATTCTAGCAACTCGCGTGATTCCGTGGGACCCGGCAAAGGGCATTAACCACAAAGGATACAAAGGTTCACAAAGGAGATCGGATTGGACGA
>Ga0187804_10000458_pt1 | contig 10164 bp, 10 predicted proteins | sample NC_wetland_sal_i_3_FD_132961 | JGI IMG/M metagenome (GOLD analysis project Ga0187804, IMG submission 132961) | Wetland sediment microbial communities from Neuse River Estuary, North Carolina, USA - Control_4 | ecosystem: Environmental > Aquatic > Freshwater > Wetlands > Sediment | place: USA...
ATTTCTGGAAATATCTGGCGCACGATCCGGCGCTGCTCGCCCGCACCTGGGCGAGCGTGAAGGAAGTCATGGCGCCGGGCGCGCTCGATCCCTTGACGAAGGAGATGGTCTATCTGGCCGTCAGCGTCACCAATGGTTGCGCCTATTGCATCGCCAGCCATACGGCCGCAGCGCGGAAAGCCGGAATGAGCGAGGCAATGTTCGGCGAGTTGATGGCCGTCGTCGGCATGGCGAACGAGACCAACCGGCTGGCGAATGGTTATCGCGTCCCGATTGATCCGGCGTTTGAATAAGAAAGGAGAGGCTTACCGTTCAACCGGAGCTCTAACGCCCGAGTTCCAATAAGCGCGCCGCAGCCGCGTAAAATGAGCCCCGGCGCGAAAGCCGGGGCCCGTATTCGAGTATCCGCTGTTATTGTGCGTTGTTGCTCGGCGCCGGAGTGAGCGGCGAGGCCGGGTTTGCCGGCGAAGGGGTTGCCGGCGAAGGCTTCGTTGCCGGCGGCGCCATCTGGGTCGCCGCTGGCGGCCGCATTTCGTTGGAAGCGGTATTGGTTCCGTTCTGCCCGGGCTGACGCCCCATGCCGAACACAACCGCAAGGACGATTGCCACGAATACAGCGGCCGCGAGCCAGCCCCAGGCCGAATTGCCCGTCCGCACATTAGGATCGTATGCGGTGTCGCGCTGGAACGGATCTTCCGGGTTGCGATAGTCATAATCAGACATGATGGGCCTCCGTCGTCCATCGTTAAGCTCAGTAACAACCAAGCCGCAGCGAGGGCCGTTCCGCTTCGCTTATCGAATACCGCCTGCGCGGCATCGACATGACACCGACTTTGGCACTGTTTTTTGTGATGGAACTCTCGCGACGCAGCATCTCTAGGGGCACTTTGTCGTGGCTTACCGTGCGGCAAAGCAGGCGAAACTGCCATGTTATGCGGCGTAATTGGCGCCAACGGCTCTCGATCGCCCGCCCGGTGACTTTTGCCGCGAACTGGCTATTGTGCGCGCGCCTGCGTTTGCGCTCGTAGCTCAGCTGGATAGAGCATCAGACTTCGAATCTGAGGGTCGGGAGTTCGAATCTCTCCGAGCGCGCCAAAGTGTCCAAAGCGTCAGTGCCGGATGACTATCGGTGAGGACGCAAGGGCGCTAGACCGACGGACTTGCCGGTGGCGCGAACGAGCAAATTTGATTGACGCAAGGCGGACATCAGCCGAAGCAAGCTTCATTCCTTTAAATTGGCGGCGCTCACAACGGCGGACCAGCGCGTGATTTCGCTTTTGATGAAAGCGCCGAACTGATCCGGCCCCATGGCTTCCGGCGCGAAGCCTTCCTTTTGCAGCAACTCAACCGTATCGGGCGCATGCATCGCCTGTTTCGCCGCCGCGGCAAGCTTGTCGATCACCGGACGCGGCGTGCCTGCGGGCGCCAGAAGGCCGAACCAGAGCGGGGTGTTGAAGTCAGGCATTCCCGCTTCCGCCATGGTCGGCACGTCGGGTATGAGGTCGGACCGTTTTTCGGTCGCTACGGCCAGCGCCTTGATCTGTCCGGCCTTGATCTGACCGATGATCGCAGAAGTAATCTGGAAGCTCATCATGATGCGGCCACCGATCAGATCGGTCGTGACCTGCGGGCTGCCAGGGTAGGGCACCTGCACGAGCTTGACGCCGGCGCGCTGTGCGTAGAGCTCGCCGCAAAGATCGGGCAGGCTGCCGGGGCCGACTGTGCCGAAAAGGATTTGGCCGGGTTTGGACTTCGCTAGAGCCGTGAAATCACTGACGCTGTTCACGCCAAGTTTCGGATCGACCGCCATGACAAGGGGGCCGCTGGCAAGTAGCGCGACCGGCGCAAAGTCCTTGGTCAGGTCGAAAGAGACTTCCGGATGGACGATTTTATAGGTCAAGGTCGACAGCGCGGGGACCAACAGCGTGTAGCCATCACTGCTGGCGCGGGCCACAAATCCGGCGGCGATGCTGGATCCGGCGCCGGTCTTGTTCTCGACCACCATCTCCTGCCCCACCACGGGCCCGGCGCCCTTGGCGTAGAGACGAGCAACGATGTCGGAAGAGGCTCCCGGCGTGAAGCCGACGATCAAATGAATTGGGCGCGTCGGGTAATCCGCCGCAAAAGCGGAAGCGGGCGACAACATCGTCGCCAAGCCAAGGAGGGATAGAGACCTGCGATCGATGTGAGTCATCGGCCCCGACGTTCTGCTTCTCAAGTTTTGCGGTGAAGCACCAGCTGCGCCCCTCAGTGCCGCAGCTACATTCTGAACACTAATGCCATGCGCTTCAAGGGAGCCGGCCGACACGGATCGTGATCGCCGCTGGGTTTACAGTCGCGGCGCCGCACGCTTTTTATGCTTCACCAATCTGCTTCGGGCGGCAGGCCCAATGCTCCGCCGCCCGAGCCTCCCGTTTGACGCCAAACCCGATCGCTACGTGATGAGCACGGGATCGCGGGCCTGCGCAGTTTGCTCCTGCTTGCTGCCGCCGTGATCATGCGGCGCAGCCGGCAACTGCAGCACCGTTGCGGTTTGGCCGGGAACCAGCCGCGTCACCATCACGATCTGGCCGCCGGGAAATTCCAGCGCGTCGTGATGGACGTGCGGGTCGTCCATATTAACCTGGCGGAATCGGGCTACGCGATGCTCGACCCGTGCTTTGCCGAACATGCTGAAGGCGCGGTCAAATTGGACCTCGTTATCGAAAGCGAGCTCGGTGCCCGGGAGCAGGCAGACCGCCACGTCGGGATGACCGATTTCGGTGAAGCCGCGTGTAATCGACTTCACGAAATCGGTGGAAACGAGCCTGTCCGCGACCTTCGCTGGCCGCGAGGCGATGAGATGCAGACTATAGTCGCACATGGGAAAGGCACTCCTCTGAGGGGCCGTGTTCCGGCTCTCTTTCTCCTGAACCCTGCTCTCGACCAATAGTTCCTGCGGCTGGATTTGCCGGCCGTCCGCGCGGGATGGGACGAATCGGTGGCCTTTCCGAAAGGATATGTTGCGGACGAGACATATGGCATCATGCCGATCGGCGGAGCGGCGAGCGCGGTCTGGGAATGGACGATCGAGCGGTCGGCGAGCGCGGGCCAAAATTAACAGCCGCGGGCGGCATCGATCGCAAACAGGGCAAGACCCGCAGCGATGACGTGCCTCGCGGCATCGTCTGTATGGTCATCGCCACGATATTATTTTCCGGCGCTTCCGCCGCCAGCAAATGGCTGGTGGGCGTTTATCCCGTGGGCGAGGTGCTTTGCCTGCGTTCGTTCGCCTCGCTCATCGCCGGCGCGGCGATGATTTTTCCGGTCAGCGGGCTCTCGGCTTTTGTGACACACCGGCCGCGTGACCACTTGGCGCGCGGCCTTTCGCAATCGATCTCGCAGCTTTGCTTGCTTCTCGCGTTCAGCCTGATGCCGCTCGCTGGCGCCGTCGCCATCAATTTTTCCGCGCCGCTCTTTGCTGCCTTAGTATCGATCATCTGGCTCAAGGAGTCGGCCGGTTTCGCCCGGGGCGCCGCGCTAGTCATCGGCTTTGTCGGCGTCCTCATTGTGACCAATCCCGGCACGAACTCGCTCACGCTTGGCGCGCTGTTCGCGCTCACCAATGCGGTCATGTACGGCACTGTCACTGTCGCGGTGCGCGGGATGACAAGGACTGAATCCGCCAACACACTGGTGATCTGGCAATTGGCGGTGCTTGCCTTCTTTCATAGTTTTCTTTTGCTGTTCGGCTGGCGTTCGCCGAGCGCGATCGATGCGGCGATGTTGTTCGGCACCGGATTCACCAACGCGATCGGACAGTGGTTCTGGACCAAGGCGCTGCATTTGGCGCCAGCTCCCGCGGTGACGCCGTTCTATTATCTGATGCTGGTCTGGGCCTTGATGTTCGGGTTTTTCATCTGGGGGGATATTCCCTCGGTAAGCCTGCTGGTCGGGTCGGCGATCGTGGTTATGACCGGACTATTTTTGTTCTTGCGGGAAGCGCGCCTGCAGCGTCAGCTTGCGGCGCGCTGATCTGCCCGATATTGGGCTTGTGCCAAAATGCTAAGTTCCGGGGCAGCGGCAAACGTATAAGAGGGGTCAACTGTGGAACGCCGGGATTTTCTCAAATTAGGTGCGGCTTTGGCCGCGATGCCGGTCGCGGTGCGCAGCGCGGTTGCGCTGGATTATCCGACGCGGCCGGTCCAAGTGATCGTCGGCCAGGCGGCGGCAAGCTCCTCCGATATTACCGCGCGGCTCATCTCCCAATTTCTTTCCCAGCATCTCGGCCAGCAGTTCGTCGTCGAGATTCGCCCAGGCGCGACCGGCAACATCGCTACCGAGCAAGTCGCGCGCGCAACGCCGGATGGCTACACGTTGCTTCTGGTGAATTCGCAGAACACGATCAACGCGGCGCTGTTTCCCAACCTGCCGTTTGATTTCGTGCGCGACATCGCCCCGATTGCCGGGGTGTTCCGCGTTCCGCTCGTGATGGAAGTGCTGCCGAGCTTTCCGGCGCAGACCGTGCCGGAATTCATCGCTTATGCCAAAGCCAATCCGGGTAAAATCAATATGGCCTCCGCAGGGGTTGGCGGGCCGCAGCACGTCGCCGGCGAATTATTCAAGTTCATGGCCGGCATCGATCTCGTCCACGTGCCATATCACGGTTCGACCCCAGCGCTGACCGATCTGCTCGCGGGACAGGTGCAAGTGATGTTCGACGTCACGCCAACCGCGTTGCCGCAGGTGCGGGCCGGCAAGCTGCGTGCGCTTGCAGTCACCATGCCGGAACGGCTCGACATATTGCCCGGCGTGCCGGCCATGGCGGAATTTCTATCCGGTTACGAAGCCTTCGGCTGGATAGGTTTTGGCGCGCCGAGGAAAACGCCAACGCCGATCATCGAGGCGCTCAATAAGACAATCAATGACGCGGTCGCCGAACCTGCGATCAAGGCGCGGTTGCTCGATCTTGGCGGTTTGGTGATGCCGCCAAACTCGCCTGCCGATTTCGGCAAATTCATTACCGCGGATACCGAGAAATGGATCAAGGTCGTGAAGTTTGCCAATCTCAAGCCCGAGTGAACCGCGGCGACAGCGACTGAAAAAAGCGGGGAGGGGACAATGAGACTAGCGCGCAGGAACTTTATCCACCTGGCGGCGGGCGCGATGGCCGCGGCAAACTATCCCCGGTCTGCCTTTGCGCTCGATTATCCGACGCGACCGATCACGATCGTGTGCCCATTCGCCGCGGGTGGGGCAACCGACGTGTTGGCGCGGGTGCTGGCCGATCCGATGAGTAAGTCACTTGGCCAGACGATCATCGTTGAAAATGTAACCGGCGCCGCCGGCAGTATTGGCGTTACGCGAGTCGTGCGCTCACCGGCGGACGGCTGTACGCTCAGTATCGGCACTCTGACGACGCATGTGCTGATCGGAGGTCTTTACAAGCTCGATTTCGATCTTTTGGCTGATTTGACCCCGATCGCCGAACTCGCCTATGAGCCGCTGCTCATCTGCGTCAAGAACAGCTTGCCGGCCAAAAATCTGCAAGAGCTGATTGCGTGGCTCAAGGCCAATCCCGGCAAGGCAAGCGTCGGCATTCCGGGTGCGGGCTCGACGGGAAATCTCGCCGGCATTTCGTTTCAGAACGTCACCGGCACCACGTTTCAATTCGTGCCGTATCGCGGCGACGCACCAGCGGTGCAGGACATGATGGCCGGTCAAATCGATATGATGATCGAGCCGTCGTCAAATTTCACCGCGCAGGTGCAGGCCGGCACGATCAGGGCGATTGCGGTGCCGGCCAAGACTCGCCTGTTCAGCCTACCCGACGTGCCGACGACCGATGAGGCCGGGCTACCCGGATACTACGCTTCGATCTGGTTCGGGCTGTGGGCGCCGAAGAACACACCGAAAGATATAATCGCCAAGCTCAACAGCGCGGCCGTGGCCGCCTTGGCGGACGAAAATGTCAAAGCGAGGCTCAACAAACTTGGGCAACAGGTCGCCGCGCGCGAGCTGCAGGATCCGGCGGCTTTCGCGGCCTTTCAAAAAGCCGAAGCGGATAAGTGGTGGCCGATCATGAAGGCAGCCAATTTGAAGGTTGAGTGAGCGCTCGATAGAGCGCCAAGGTCCGGCTCCGCGACCGCAGTTCCTCATCCCAAATGCACGGAGAGGGCCGGCCCGCGACTTGCGGCGGCCCTCCCTTGCAATCGCGTTGCGGCGATCAGCCGACGTAATCGACTCGTCGTTGGTGTGCGGCCTCTTCGGTTGTCTTCGGCTGCGCCGGCAGCTGCAGCACCGTGGCCTGTTGGCCTTCACACAACAGCGTCAGCAGAACCGACCGACCGTCGGGAAATTCCAACGCGTCATGGTGGGCGGCAACTTTGTCTTTATTGATCTGCCGGAAAATTGCGGTGTTGTAATTCAGGGCGCGTTCACGCCACGGAAATAGGCCGGTCGCAAGGCACATCACCTCGCCAGTAAACGACAATTCGGTTCCGGGTAACAGGCACACCGCGGTGCCCGCGTCTTCCGGGGCGCAAAATCCGCGGGTTCCAGTGCCGAAATCGTGCACCGTCAGCTTGTCGCCGACGCGCGCGGGCCGCGAGCGAACGTTGGTCAGACTGTAGTCGCACATGGGGCTCTCTCCTTATCTGGAACCCCACGGTCAAAACGAGTTACACAGCTTTTGGTTTCGCCGATGCCGGCAGAATTCCAGATTGAGGCGGAAATCTCGCTTACGCGCGGCGTGCCGCTCAAAAAATAACCACGCTGCGGATCGATTTGCCCTCTCGCATCAAGGCGAAAGCCTGATTGATGTCGCCGAGCGGCATCGTATGGGTGATCATCGGGTCGATCTCGATTCGTCCCTCCATGTACCAGTCGACGATCTTCGGCACGTCGGTACGGCCGCGTGCGCCGCCAAAAGCGGTGCCTCGCCAGACCCGGCCGGTCACCAACTGGAATGGGCGTGTGGAAATTTCCTGACCGGCGCCGGCAACGCCGATGATAATGCTCTGTCCCCAGCCGCGATGACAGCTTTCGAGTGCCGCCCGCATCAGATTTGCGTTACCGACGCATTCGAAAGTATAGTCGGCGCCGCCGATTTGGTCGGCGCCGCTTTTGGTCATATTGACGAGATGAGCGACGAGATCGCCTCCGACCTCGGCCGCATTGACGAAATGCGTCATGCCGAAGCGCTCACCCCAAGCCTTCTTTTCCGGATTCACATCGACGCCGATGATCATTGCGGCGCCGACGAGGCGAAGTCCCTGGATGACGTTCAAGCCGATGCCGCCGAGACCGAACACAATGCACTTGGCGCCCGCTTCGACCTTTGCTGTATTGATCACCGCGCCAATGCCGGTGGTAACGCCGCAGCCGATGTAACACACCTTGTCGAACGGCGCGTCCTCGCGGATTTTCGCCACTGCGATTTCGGGCAGAACGGTGAAATTCGCGAAGGTTGAACAGCCCATGTAATGGTGAACTTTCTCACCGCGGGCTGAAAATCGCGACGTCCCATCGGGCATCACGCCTTGGCCCTGGCTTGCGCGGATGGCAGTGCACAAATTGGTCTTGCGTGAGAGGCAGGACGGACAATTGCGGCATTCGGGCGTGTAAAGGGGGATGACGTGGTCACCCTTTTTCACCGAAGTCACGCCGGCGCCGGTCTCGACGACGACACCCGCGCCCTCGTGCCCGAGAATAGACGGGAACAAACCTTCCGGATCGGCGCCGGACAACGTGAATTCATCGGTGTGACAGATGCCGGTCGCCTTGATTTCGACCAGAACCTCGCCGGCGCGCGGACCGTCGAGCTGGACAGTGGTGACTTCAAGGGGTTTGCCGGGTGCAAACGCGACGGCGGCGCGAACATCCATGAGATCGTTCCTCGGTCTTCAAATCGCGCGTGCGCGGCTCAGCTTTGCTCCGGCGGAATGACGATCTGCGTCTGAATCACGAGAGCGCACAGTCTGCCGTCGCCGCGCGTAATACGCGTCTGCCACACCATGGTGGTGCGGCCACGATGAAGCGGCGTGCACTCTGCGCGCGCTACATCGCCGACGGGAACGCTGGCGAAAAAATTGGTCTTGCTTTCGATGGTCGCGGTGCGGCCACCCTTGGGCAGATTGGCGATGGTGGCAGTGCCGCCGAGATTGTCGGCGAGCGCCATGACCGCGCCGCCATGAAGCGCGCCAAAGCGGTTGTTCAATTCTTCGCGAACCGGAAGCTCGGCAATGACCTTGTCAGGAGAAACATGAGTCACTTTCATGCCGATCAACGCGGCGAACGGCGGCTGGACTTGTGCTTCCGGATTTATGACAAAGTTCATAATTGCGCTCTCCGCGAACCGCTTTACTGCGGGCATGGCCGTCTTAATAGCAGAGCGCGGCACAGGCAGGGACCCCCGCTGCGGCCGCGGCGGGGGCGCAAAGGCCAATAACTAAACTCGATGGCCGTTAGTGCGGTTGCGGTACGACGCGCATGTAAGGCTTCAGCGTCTTCCAACCGTTCGGATAAAGCTTCTTTGCCTCGTCGTCGGTCACCGCGCCAGTGAGGATAACTTCTTCGCCCTGTTTCCAATTCGCGGGCGTCGCGACGCGATGCTTGGCGGTGAGTTGCAGCGAGTCGATGACCCGCAGGACTTCATCGAAATTCCGGCCGGTCGTCATCGGATAGACGAGAACAAGCTTGATCTTTTTGTCTGGGCCGATCACGAACACGTTGCGCACTGTCTGGTTGTCGGCAGGCGTGCGGCCTTCCGATGTGCCCGTCGTGCTCGCCGGCAGCATGCCGTAGAGCTTCGAGATTTTCAGATCGGTATCGCCGATCATCGGATAGTTCGGAGCGAAACCCACCACGTCTTTGATGTCGCCCGACCACTTCTTGTGGTTGTCGACCGGATCAACCGACAGGCCGACAATCTTGACGCCGCGTTTGTCGAATTCCGGCTTGAGTCGCGCCATCGTGCCGAGCTCGGTCGTGCAGACCGGGGTGAAATCCTTCGGGTGCGAAAACAGCACCGCCCAATTGTTACCGATCCAGTCGTGGAAACGAATTCTGCCTTCCGTGGTCTCGGCCTCGAAATCTGGGGCGGTGTCATTAATCTGAAGTGGCATAGAAACCTCCCTCTGGGATCAACCGGTATGTTGGCCTCGTAACTATATGTACGGCTCAGCCGGCGTGAATGCCAGTCTCGCTCACGATCCTTTGCGTCCGGACATTATTTGCTCGTCCGGGCAGCCTGTCCCGCAATAATGTGCAGTTAACCGAGGCCAAATCAGCAACAACCTGTTTCGAATTCATTTCTACGGGGTCGTACCCCGGAAACAAGCGCTGCGGTCAGGACAGAGAGGACGCCTTGAGCGCGACGGAAGTCGACGCGCTGCCGTGACTTTGCCTTATCGACGCCCCGGGCAGGCCACCCTCGGATGTCATTGAGAGCCTTGGCGCTGGACCAACGGCGCGGGGTCTCGGAACAAGCCCGCGCAGTAAGCGTTCTAAAACAAGCACGGGCAGCAAAATGGCATCCTTAGCGCGCAGACGGGTCCATCTGGGCTTGATCGCCAAGCTGATCGGGCGCTCGCCGATTATGACTGCCGGGCTTTTGCCGCGCGCGGCGGCGCGCCGCCGTGGGTTGCTCGACTTACCGGCTGGCTACGAGGCCGTTGACCTTTTTATTCTTGACTGGCTTGCCGCCGAGGCCTTGCGCAGCCGTCGGAATTGCCTGCCGCTTTAAGTAGCAAAACCCGCAGCTATTGGGTTGTCGCCCCCGGCACCGCCGTGGTCGACAGGCCGACGGTCCGGCCCGGAAATCCCGCCGCATCGAAATAGCGCGTTTCGCCGACCTGTTGCATGTCGAGGACAGTTATCAGGCCGTTGGCTGCCGGCTCGGATGTAATGACGCGGCTCGAGACATCGGACAGCCCGCCCCCAGGCAGCGCCTCGGACAGTACCCGTCCGATAAGCTTGCCTTTGTCGCTGGCGTCGAGATGCATCAGCTGCGCGATCGTGCGGCCGATATCCGCATTGCTCGCTGGCGCGGGGTCGACAAACTGCGCTTTGAAATCGGGTCCCTGCATGGCCATGAAATTCCAGGTGTCGGCGCGGCTGAAAGAGCCGTGCATGCCCTGGCCTTGTTGCAACACAGTATCGGCGACTTCGACGGTGCAGCGCACC
>Ga0187804_10000460_pt1 | contig 10133 bp, 4 predicted proteins | sample NC_wetland_sal_i_3_FD_132961 | JGI IMG/M metagenome (GOLD analysis project Ga0187804, IMG submission 132961) | Wetland sediment microbial communities from Neuse River Estuary, North Carolina, USA - Control_4 | ecosystem: Environmental > Aquatic > Freshwater > Wetlands > Sediment | place: USA...
CGTGCCTAGGATGTAGACCAACTTCTGCTTCCGCGAGGGCACTCCACCGGGCGAGGGCGTGGCGCGCGGGGGGCCTCCCGCGGGCGGAACGAGGTCGTCTCGTGATGGACCGGGAGAGTCGGGCAATTAACCCGCTCCGCGGGGCGACGTGTCGATGGGGCCATACGGCATGATACCCGGCGAACCTCCCTCCATAGATTCTGGACGTGGGTAAATAAAGCTCTCTTACCGCGGGCCGGAACGCGGGCCTCTTGTCCGCGGGTGAGGGGCGCTCGCCCCCCTCGTCGCCGAATGGGGTCCGGCATCCCTTGAACTCATTAACCCTACCGGGTACGTAGCAAGCTCATGCGTCCCCTCATTGTCGTCTTAGGAATCGCCGTCATCATCGTGGGCGTGGTGCTATTGGAGGTGCCGTTCGTCGCGCATGGGACGAAGACGGTGACCGAGACGACTCCCGCCACCTTCCACGTCGGCGAAGAGGTTCCCATCCTCCAAGAGCCGATTTCGGCGAGCTGGACCTCCGCCACATCCGTGACGATCGTGGCGCGCACGTGTTCGTCCCTCGACTCGTCGGCCAGTTCGATATGGGGTCAATGCACCGGCGGCTCAAACCAGACGGTGACCGGAAAGAGCGGATCGTTCTCGCCGAGCGTCCCCATCGGCGGATACCTCTGGGTGGTCCTGGTCCCCACAGGCATTGGCCCGGCGAATGCCTCGGCCTCAGTCGGCATTTCGACGAGCCTACCGAGCGGTGCGCTCGGCCTTTGGGGATTGGGGGGGATCATCGTGATCGCCGGAGTTCTTTTGCACCGTCGAAAGAGGGCGGTGCCGCCCGAGGAGGGACCCCCAGCCGCAGCTCTCCAGACCCCGGAGACCGAGTCGAGCGTGGTGGAGGCCGTGGCCCCAACGGGTTCCCTCGAAGGCCCGGATGAAGAAAACCCCGCCGATGAACCCCTCGACTGACCAACGCGCATAGCTTCCACGGAGGCTAGACTGGGCCTCGTACGGGCGTCATGGTTCCCAATGGACCGAGGGGGGTCCTGCGGGTCCTCCAACGGGCCGGATCAGATCGCGCGCGCTCGCACACCCAGCCTCGCGAGGCGCGATCCACCCCGGACCTAGGTCGCTCGTGCACCGAAACCGGACGGGCGGCGGCCCTAGCGCGGTTGCGCGATCGTCGGTCCGACGTGAGACACAGGGATATATACGTAGTAATGCGTATTTAACCGCGTGAAGCGAATCCGACCGGGCGATGAGACGCGCTCGGCCGAGGGTCGCCGTGCGGAGCCCTGCCCATGGTGATCCCTTCTCGAGCGACGGGCCGCGCGCTCGATCCCCGACTCGGGGTAGGCCCCGACCTCTCGAGCCACGGATGGGATGCGCCGCGCTCCGGCACGCCTTCGGCCGCCTCGGGGGTCGGGCGGATCCCGTGGCCTGCGTCGCTCGGCCCCCGCGCCCTTCAGAGCTTCGGGTTGTCGCCTCGAGAAGCGCGGTTGTACCTCGCCCTGCTCACCCAGGGTCCCTCGGGCGCCCGAGGGGCGACCTCGGGTTCGGGTCTCCATCGGGCGACGGCCTACCGGGTCCTTGCTCGCCTCCTCGCTCGAGGTCTCGTCACTGCTGAGCGACGCTGGCCCCGCGCGTACTATCCGCTACCGCTTCGCGTGCTGGTCGAGCGCGATGCGGCGTTTCTCCGCGATGAGGTCGAGCTGCGTCAATGGTTGCTGCGAGCGTTCCCCTCGGTGCCGGAACCTCGGATGGACGGCCGAATCGTCCGACCGGACCACCTCAACGGGCCTCCCGTCGAGGACCCGGATCGGGCGGCGGCGGCCTCCACGGGGCTTACGGCCATCGGTTCCGTCTCGGACTCTCCGTTGCTTCACCAGCTTCTGGGAGCTCGACGTGGAGTGGACGCCTTCATTCGGCCGCTGATGATCCCTTCCGGGCTGCGGTCCAAGGTCGCAGCCTCCCTCGCTCGGACCGCGTCTCGGGGCCTACCGGTTCGGGTCGTGCTCGACTACCTCGCCGCCGACCGTCGTTTCGCCTCCCTCTTTCGACGGGAGCGATCGCCCCAGGTCTCCAACCTCGAGGTTCGCCACTTTACTCCACTCGGAGGACACCTCTACATCATCGACGGGCGGACGGCCGTGAGATTCCCCGTCCTGACGAGGCTGCCGAGAGAGCCGGACATCGGTTTCGTCTCGGAGGACCCCGATTTTGCCCGGTCCCAAGTTGCCCGGTTCGAAGCGGTCTGGGAGGCCGCCGTCGCTCGGAGCGGGAGCCGGATCCTGCCCGATTTCGAAGCGGCCGTAGCCGCCCCCCTACCTGGTAATCGATCTGAAGTCTCCCGGCAGGGGATCGGCGAGGCCCGAACGATCCCACTCGGCGGCGCGATCGGTAGAGCCCATCTCCGCTAGCGGTCCCGAACCGGGACACGCCGCGGCCCCTCGCTCGCTTCTTCCACGACCGAAGGGTTTACCCGGGTGTGTTCAGCGAGCCAGTGCTCGTGGGGTCGGTCGAACGTTCGCTCCACGGCAGCGTGCCGAGCGGGCGGTCCGTTCTACCCATAGCGGGAGGGTCACATCCCGGACGGGGATTCCCCCGAGGTCTTCTCGACGAGCCTTAAGTGGCACTCACTCGATCTAGGCACGCCCCCTAGCCATGGCCCGACCCGTCGCTCCGTCCGGGCGCGGCAGGTCAGACCGGGGGAAGCGACCCCCTCGAGTCGCTGGGAACGTGCATTCGAGAAGAGCGCCCGAGGACGAACTGCTCGGCTGAACGGCCCTACTCTCAACACCCTGGCGAGGCCGTTCCGGCGTCCCAGCGTGTGGCCTAATTCAGAGTGAGAGTCGTCGTGAGAAACCGGTGCCGACGGCCGGCTCAGAAACCTCCTCCCGCTCCCTCGGTCTCATACCTCGCTATGGGGTGATACAGCGGACCCGCCTCGAAATGGAGGCCAACGATTAAGAGGAGTCATGGCTCCGCTCTGACCATGCTGTTGGACCGGAGGTTTGGCTCCCGAGCGTCTCGATTCTCTTTGGCGGTCTCGATTGGGATCGTCGTTGGCTTCCTACTCAGTTCCTTGGGGGCCGGGGTCACCTCGTCGATCGACCAACTCGGGAGCGCGTCGGCAAACTCCGCCAGCTCGCTAGCCTCCGCCGAGGCGTCGCTCGCCGCCGGCGCGGGCCCCGCGGGCGGGTCATCGGTCGCGTGCAGCTCGACTACCACGACCAGCGCGACGTGCTCCGCCTCGACCGCCTCTTCCGGGTCGCCCCCCCTTGGCCCCCTCACCACGGGAGGAGAGTGGGTGCCGGTCAACTACTCCCGAGCGTACACCGCCCTCGCGTATGATGCGCGGGACGGCTCTGTACTCGCATTCGGGGGCAAGGGGCCTTCGGGAGCACTTGGGGACACGTGGAAGTTCGCGGAAGGGAATTGGAGCCTACTCCTCACGGCGACCGCCCCGTCCCCCCGATGGGGTGCGGCCATGGTCTACGACGGCTTCTCGGGCCATGTCGTTCTGTTCGGCGGGGAGAACGCGACCGCCTTCTTCAACGACACCTGGACCTACTCCGGGGGTATCTGGACGAACATTACGAGCATCGCTGGCCACGGACCGAGCGCTCGGGCGTTTTCAGCGATGGCCTACGACTCGTACCCCATGGACCAGTACACGGTTCTCTTTGGGGGCACCAACGCCACCACCTCCGCATTCGGCGACACCTGGAAGTTCCACAACAACGCTTGGACGAAGCTGACAACGACCGGATCGCCGCCGGCTCTCGAGGGAAGCAGCATTGCGTACGACATCCACCTGGGCCACGTTGAGTTGTTTGGGGGAGTGAACAGCGGCGGAACAGATTCGGCCGCAACTTGGGGGTACCGGAACCAAACCTGGTCGGTTCTTCCTGGTGCCGGTCCCACTGCGCGGGCGTTCGCGGGGATGGCCTTTGACCGCGCCAGCAACGTGAAGGCGTTGGTCCTCTTCGGCGGCTGTAGCGGTGGTGTCGCCTGCTCCACCTACGACTCCGACACCTGGGAACTCATCAACTCGACCTGGCATCTAGAATCCGCCAGCACTCTGGGACTCTCCGCGCGGGCGGGCGTGTCCCTTTCGTTCGATGGACTACCTCCGGACTTCTATGTGGTCCAGTGGGGAGGCGTCGGCAGCGCAGGCTATGCCTCGGATTCATGGAACTTCAACGGGACCGCATGGAACAAGCTAAGCCCGGGCGGGCATCCTCCGGCGCTCACCGGGGCGGTCCTGGTCGATTACCCCACACAAGAGTACGCCGTCTTGTTCGGGGGGCAGGGCACTCTCGGTCTCTCGAACGCAACCTGGATCTTCCAAGGAGGCTCGTGGACGCTTCTTTCTGGGCTCTCCACCGCACCTTCCCCGCGCGTAAACGCCGCCGCGACGTATGACTCACTCTTGGGGGGGCTCGTTCTTTTCGGAGGGTACGATGGGACGGCCTACCTGAACGATACCTGGGAATTCGTGAACGGCGCCTGGTCGAACGTCTCAGCTAGTCTTCCCCCGCCCGCACCAGCCGGGCGAGCCTTGGAGGGCCTCACCTATGCCACTACTCCGGTGAACGCCGTCGTACTCTTCGGCGGGCGTAACGCAACGGTATTCTTCAACGACACCTGGGAGTTCAACGGGATCTCGTGGAAAGAAGTCGTTCCCCCTGTTGCCCCCGCCGCTCGTGCCGATCCCACGATGACCTACGACGGGCCTGATGGCTACGCGGTCCTGTTCGGAGGCTTCAACGCCACCACGGTCTTCAACGACACGTGGGGCTTCAAGGGGCAACTGGCCTCGCCCTGGTCCAATCTGACGAAGATGATCGCTCCGTCCGCCCGATACGGCGCTCGGGCCGCGTCCGATCCTTACAACGGCTACATTGTGCTGTTCGGGGGATACAACGGGACGGCCTTCCTCAACGACACTTGGGGGTTCATTGGTGGCACGTGGACGGCCTTCTCACCGACCGCTTGGCCACCCGCCCGAAGCGATGCGGCCTTCACCTACGACCGGAACGACCATTACATCGTCCAATTCGGCGGCTCCGGCAGCACGCCGGAGCTGATGGACACCTGGCTCTGGGTGGGTTTCAACGCCAAAGTCACGGCGTACCCGGATCCGACCGACGTCGGCCTTCCCGTCTCGTTCGGAGTGTCGGCAGTCGCTGGTATCCAACCGTACAGCTACAGCTGGTCGTTCGGCGACGGATCATACGCCAACAACACCCCAACCCCGCCGGTCCACACCTACACCATGACGGGATCGTACAACGCGTCCGTTACCGTCACGGACTCTCGGCTCCCGATGCACGACCAGACGATGGCGAACGTGACGGTCCTCGTTAACCCGATGCTCGGGGTCAATGCCTCGGCCAACGTCACGGCAGCGATCCCCGGTTACACGATCGCGTTCAACTCCACGGCCCTCGGAGGCACCAGTCCGTTCAGCTACGCGTGGGTCTTCGGGGACGGATCGGGAGCGACCGGCGCCGCTGTCACGCACGCCTACTCGACGACCGGGACGTTCAACGCGACCGTGACCGTGAACGACACCGCCGGCGCCTCGGTGAACCGGACGGTCACGATCACGATCTATCCGTTCTTGGCCGGTAGCGCCCGCGCACAGCCTCAGCCGACCGACGTCGGCGTTCCAGTGGTCTTCAACTCCACCCATATCGGCGGTGTGCCACCCTACACGTTCGCCTGGCAGTTCGGGGACGGGATGGGAGTGAATGGATCGGGTTTCGAGAACACGACGCACTCCTACGCGACGGCGGGCACCTACCTGGTCGACTTCTGGCTGAACGACAGCGCGAGTCACTCGTATATGACTCAGCTTTCGGTGAACGTGTCCGCCGACCCGTCCGCGGTGATCCTGCGGCATCCATCTCCCGTCGATGTCGGGGTTGCCGTGACCTTCAACGCCACGGTGTCGAACGGGACCGCTCCGTTCACCTATCTCTGGATGTTTGGCGACGGGACGAACGCCACCACCAACAACGCGAGCCACTCGTACACAGCTGCCGGGACCTTCTTCGCAGTATTCGTAGCGAAGGACGCCCTCGGGCTGACGAGCGCCAACGGGACCGTCCAGGTCGTCGTCGTCGCCGCTCCGACGGTTTCGGCAGCGGCGAGCCCTTCGTTAAGCGAGGTCGGCATTTCGGTCGCGTTCACATCCACGCAGAGCGGGGGAGTTCCGACGATCTCGTACGCCTGGCTCTTCGGCGACGGAAGCGGCTCGACCTTGGCGAACCCGTCGCACACCTACACGACCGCGGGCACGTACACCGCTACCGTCTGGGCCAACGACAGCTTCGGAGAGAGCGGTCATGGGACGGTCACGGTGACCGTGAACCCGCGGATCGCCGCCACGGCAGCCGTGTCGCGCTCGACCACGGACGTCGGCGTGGCTGTCACCTTCTCCGGGGCCTCTTCGGGAGGGGTCGCGCCCGTTTCCTACACTTGGTCGTTCGGGGACGGAACCAATGGGTCCGGAGTCGGGCCCACGCACGCCTATACAGCACCGGGGACCTATCACATCCTTCTCTGGGCGAACGATTCTCTCCGAGCTTCGGGGATGGCGTTCGCGAACGTTACGGTGGTCGCGGACCCCGCCTTCGTGGGATTCGCCGTGACGCCGGCGAACGTGACGACCGGCACTTCGGTAACGTTCTCCGCCACGATCTCCGGTGGGATCGCCCCGTACTCCTACGTCTACTCGGGATTGCCGGCCGGTTGCACGACGGTGAACCAGCCTTCTCTCACGTGCACCCCCTCGGCGACCGGGACCTACCAGGTCCACCTGAACGTTACAGATGCCTTGGGCAAGAGCGCGAGCACAAGCGTCACCCTAGGGGTAACGGCACCCTCGACCTCGTCGTCGTCCGGACTTACCCCGACCGAAGGATACCTGATCGCCCTAGCGGTCGCAGTAGTGGTCGCGCTGCTCCTGCTCTGGCTCATCGTACGGAGACGGCGGCGCGCGCCTGGGAAGAAGTCGCCGCCTCCGTCCACCGAAGGTGGTCCCTCGTCAGAGGCCTCCCCCCAAGGCCCCGCGAGCGGCGGCCAGAAGTGAGGCTGGAGACCGATCTATAGGGGTGGTGAGGCTTATCTCCAGTGCCTGGGGTTTAGCCCGCCGATAGACCTATGGCTTCGTTGCCGCCGCATCGAGGACCCCGAGCTTGGACGCGCGGGCCCGGGGCCGCGCTCTCGGTCGTGGCCCTGCTGCTTGCGCTCGCCATCTTCAGCGCCCCGGGAGGTCTCGGAAGCGGTAGTTCGGCGGCCGCCGCGGGATCGCACACCCGATCGGCATCCGAACAGCCGGCCGGGGAGTACTTCGTGACCTTCACCGAAACCGGCCTTCCCTCCGGGACCTTCTGGTCCGTCACCTTGAACGGCACACCCGGGACGAATTCCTCTACCGGGAACTCCATCGGCTTCACCGTGTTCAACGCAACCTACCAATTCTCGGTGGGCGGCGGCGCTGGCTACACGCCCTCCCCCGCTACAGGGTCCGTACTCGTCAACGGGGGGCCAGCATTCCAAGGCATCTCGTGGTCTCTGCCTACCTACCAGCTTTCGTTCACGCAGAGCGGCCTGCCTACCGGAACGACCTGGTTCGCCAGGGTGAATGGAGTAGAGTACTCGACGACCGGAGTCAGCCTGCTCACGGCCACCCTGGCGGCCGGAACTTTCTACTCCTACAACCTATGGTCTTCCAACCCTACGTACGCTCCAGTTCCTGGGACGGCGTCGGGGAGTGGAAACCTCGACGGCCCCACCAACATTCCCGTCTCGTTCGTGCCGGTTACGTATACGGTTACGTTTACCGAGACAGGACTTCCGACCGGGACGGAGTGGTCGGTCAACGTCGCAGGGGCGCCCACCCAACCTCCGCCCACGACCGGCACTTCCATCGCCGTATCAGGCTTGATCAATGGGTCCTACACCTACTCGGTCCGATCGTACAATGTGAGCTGGTCGAACCCAGGAGGGGGGTTCACGGTCTCTGGGGGTTCCATCGGAATCAACGTCCCGTTCAAGGAGGAGGCGTTCACCGTGACGTTCTTCGAAACGGGACTCCCCGGGTCCCTGCTCTCTCTCTGGAGCGTCAGCTTCAATGGAGGGTCACCGGTTTCTACTGGGACGAGGTACATCTACTTCGACAACGTACCGAACGGCTCGTACCGGTTCACCGTAGGAACGATCACCGGGTGGATCGCCACGCCTCTCTCCGGTACGGTCAACGTGACGGGAGCTGACCCCCCCACGCAGGTGATCACATGGTCCCAGGCCGTGTACAACGTCACGTTCAACGAGAGCGGCCTCGGATCGACGCCCCCGCGCTGGTGGGTGAACTTCACCGGGACCTACGTCGCATCTCACGTGGGGATCGGAAGCCCCATCGTCGTCACTCTGCCGAACGGAACGTACGACTACACCATCGCGTGCCAGGACAAGCGTTGGGCCCCGAACGTTTACGGAGGGTCGTTCGTCGTGAACGGCATGCCTCTGGAGTTCAGCATCACGTTCGTCGAGCGGAACCAGACGGTCACGTTCGCCGAAAGCGGCCTCCCTACTGGGATGCAGTGGTGGGCGAATGTTTCGGGGGGCCTCACGAGCAATTCCACGGGGACGACCATCCTGTACGAATTGCCGAACGGCACCTACACGTACAGAGTTCAGGCGGTGAACCGCAGCTACGCCGCCTCGGGAGGTGCTTTCAACGTCACCGGGTCCGCGGTTCAAGTGAACATCGCCTTCACCAACATCACCTTCGCAGTCACGTTCAACGAGTCCGGGCTCGCGGCCGGAACCGATTGGTCGGTGAACCTCTCTGGCACGGTGACGCACTCGACCGGCATTTCGATCTCGTTCCTAGAGAATAGCGGGACCTACGCCTACCAGGTCGGGCCGGTCCCGGGATACACGATAAAGGCCGCGACGGGCGACGTCGTGGTCCGGACGAAGCCGGTGAACGTGGCCATCGTTTTCCACGCCGTTACGGTGTCAATCAGCTTTGATGAGTCCGGACTACCTGCGGCAACGCTCTGGTGGGTTAACATCGCCTGGACGAACCTCACGAACGTTGGCTCGTTCAACTCGACGTCTGTGACCATCCCGGTTACGCTCGCGAACGGGAACTACACGTACTCAGTAGCGACTGCCGACAAGTCGTATGTTCCGACGCCGTCCTCCGGCGACTTCATGGTGAACGGGAACGCGTCCGCCGGCATGATCATCACCATCACCTTCCAACCTTCTGCGTACCCCGTGACGTTCGTGGCTTTAGGTTTGCCGAGCGGCAGCAACTGGTCGATGGTTCTCACGACCACTCACACCGTCAATGGGACGTCGAATGGCACGACGTCCATCACCTTCTACCTAAGAAACCAGAGCTATCCATTCACCGTGTACCCGTACGGGATCTACTATCCTTCAACCAACGCGTCCGGAAATGTTGTGGTCCAGGGAGCTGGGGTCACGTTGTACGTCACCTTCATCAAGGCTCTTTTCAGCGTTACGTTCGTTGAGACCGGGCTCTCGAGCGGGGCGACCTGGGCGGTCACGTTCGACGGCGTCACCGAACAGTCGACAGGCTCGACCCTCGCGTTCCCTGCGCCCAATGGGACCTTCCCGTTCTCCATCCCGTCGACGGGAGGGTACGCGCCAAGCCCGTCTTCGGGATTTGTCCACGTGGTCGGATCCGGGATCACGATGTCGATCGCCTTCGGCCTGCCATCGGGAGGGATCATCAACGGCCTCTCTTGGCCCCAGATCGCCCTCCTCGGCGCGGTGATCGGCGCGGGAGCGCTGGTCCTGATCGCGCTCCTCGCCTCTCGCCGCTCCCGTCGTCAGTCACCGGCCTCCTCGTCGATGAGCTCCTGGACCCCGCCGAGCCCGCCGCTGGGGGCCGTCTCGCCGACCCTCATACCCTCGCCTGCCCCCACTTCCGCAACCCCGGCCGGGGGAGCGGCCAACCCATCGGGCTCGGCGAAGGTTTCGAGACCGCCCGGCGGGTCACCCTGACCCGTTTCGCCCCGGTCGGGCCATCGACCCGTTCCAAAGCCCGAACCTTCGGGACGCTCCCCTCCGGGACCCATACCCCGAAG
>Ga0187804_10000461_pt1 | contig 10125 bp, 8 predicted proteins | sample NC_wetland_sal_i_3_FD_132961 | JGI IMG/M metagenome (GOLD analysis project Ga0187804, IMG submission 132961) | Wetland sediment microbial communities from Neuse River Estuary, North Carolina, USA - Control_4 | ecosystem: Environmental > Aquatic > Freshwater > Wetlands > Sediment | place: USA...
CAGACTTATGATTTTCTGGGATACAAAGATCTGAAGCGGATGGCGCGTTTGAGTTTAGAACACAGCTTCCTGCCCGGGGCAAGCCTCTGGGCGGACGCGGACAGGTTTCGCGTAGTGGATGCGTGCCGTGGTGGCGCCGGTCTTAGTTATGAGAAGGTTTCGCCGGATTGCCAGAGATTTCTGGACGGCAGCGAACGCGCGCAGATGCAGTGGAAGGTGGAGAGGGAATTCTCGAAATTTGAGAAGAACTATTAGAACTTGTTGGCGGCATGGCTAGAGCCGTACCCTCCCCAAAGCCATTTATGAGCGCGGAATGAGAAGTTCTGAACAATGAGCCTCAACGAAGACTTCACGCTGGCTGACTCCGCCGCGCAGTTTCTGCTTTCGCGGACCTCACTTCGTCCGCGCATTGGACTGGTGCTCGGTTCTGGGTTGGGCGCTTTTGCCGATGAGCTTGCGGCGGCCACTCGCGTCCCTTACGCCGACATCTCCGGATTCCCGCGTTCTACGGCGATCGGCCACGCCGGACACATGGTGATAGGGAAGAGCAGTGAGATTCCGGTCGCGGCCATGCAGGGACGCGTGCATCTTTACGAGGGTTACTCGCCGCGGGAGGTCGTGTTTCCAATCCGCGTTCTCGCCCGCATGGGTATTCGCGCGCTGCTCCTTACGAACGCTGCTGGGGGCATCAATCTGGAATACAAGCAGGGTGCGCTAGTCATCATTCGCGATCATATTAATTTGCAGGCACAGAATCCGTTGGTTGGGCCGAATGACGAGCGTTTTGGTCCGCGATTTCCGGACATGTCCCAAGCGTACAGCAAGCTCTATCGCGACATCGCGCTGCAAGCGGCGGGCAGGATGGGCAAGACGATCCATGAGGGAGTTTACGCGGGACTGCTGGGGCCGAGCTATGAGACACCGGCGGAGATTCGCTATCTGCGAAGCATCGGCGCGGATCTGGTGGGCATGTCCACGATTCCGGAGGTGATCGCGGCCCGGCACATGGGAGTCAAGGTGCTGGCGGTTTCCTGCGTAACCAACATGGCGGCCGGGATCCTCGACCAGCCACTGAACCACCAAGAAGTGCTTGAGACCGCCGAGCGGGTGAAGGAGGATTTCATGGCACTGCTGCGAGCGGTGCTGCCGAAGATTGCCGCTGACGTGATGTCGCAGGGTGAGTAGATGCTAGTCCGGGGGTGCGACCGCGCGGCGGACGACAGTGTTTAGCTGGTGCTTTTGCTGGTGGTAGCATCTACGTGAATCCCAATTACCAGAATCTCGAATGAGCCGAGAGTCCAAAAGAGTTGCGTCGCCACGAGTTGTATGCGTCGAAGATCTGAGGCCGATTGCGCGCCGCAGGTTGCCCAAGGCGGTGTTCGACTATCTGGACGGCGCAGCCGAGGGCGAAATCACGCTGCGGGAGAATCGCCGGGTCTTCGAGGATGTCACTTTTCGTCCGCGCCACGCGGTCGCGGTTCCGCAGTGTAACTTGCAGACGCACGTGCTGGGATTCGAACTTGCTCTGCCGGTGCTGCTCGCACCGGTCGGCTATAGCCGTCTGATGCATCCGGGCGGCGAAGTGGCGGCCGCGCGTGCCGCCGGCCAAGCAGGTACGGCTTATATTCTCTCCACAATTTCAGGGCACAAGCTCGAAGACGTGCGCGCTGGATCTTCCGGGCCGGTGTTTTACCAGCTTTATCTGATGGGAGGGCGAGGCGCGGCCGAGGCGGTGATCGAGAGAGCGCGAAAGGCAGGATTCTCCGCTCTGGTCGTGACCATTGATACGCCGGTATCCGGAATCCGCGAACGCGACTACCGCAACGGCATGAAAGAACTCATCAGCGGAGGGCTGCTGGAAAAGCTTCCGTTTGTTCCGCAAATATTGTCGCGGCCGGCATGGCTCATCAATTTTCTGCGCGATGGCGGCTTGCCGGGGCTTCCCAATGTTGTGGTTCCGGGTCAAGGTCCGATGCGGCTGGTTGACATCAATGCGGCGCTGGCCAGCTCCGCTGTCACATGGGCGGACCTGCGTTGGATTCGCGACCTCTGGCGTGGCCCCATCGTGGTCAAGGGTGTACTTACCGGTGACGATGCGCGCCGTGCGGTGGACGAGGGAGCAGCGGCGATTTCGGTATCGAATCACGGCGGGCGGCAGCTTGATGGCGTTCCGGCTTCTTTGCGAGCACTGCCAGAGGTGATGAAAGCTGTGAACGGTCAGGTGGAAATATTGATGGATGGAGGGGTTCGACGAGGCACGGATGTAGTGAAGGCCATCTGCCTCGGCGCGCGGGCGGTTTTGTGCGGACGCGCTTATGCGTATGGCCTGGCGGCGGCGGGCGAGGCGGGAGTGGCGCGCGCACTTGAGATTCTGCGAGTGGATCTGGAACGTACTCTCAGGCTGCTGGGCTGTCCTTCGGTCACGGATCTTGACCGCTCTTACGTGAATGTTCCCAAGAGCTGGGATTAGATTGATTCCGCAGAGCTGGAAAAACTGTGTCGGTGCTCATGTGTGCGCTTGCCGGGAGCGCATCCGGCAGAAATTGTCTTTCTTCTTTCGAATCGAGTTTCTTTCGACCACGCTTCTTTCGACTGCGTTCTTTCGATTGGAGGTGTCATGCAATGGACACAGATTTATGATCCGCTGGGCCATTGGTGGCTTTCCACGCTGGTCGCGGCTTTGCCGATCATGGTGCTTTTCGGGCTTCTCGCCGGGTTCAAAGTCAAACCACACTGGTGCGCCATTGCCGGGGCCTTGACGGCAGTGACGGTCGCAATTGCTTTCTTCAAAATGCCGCTGACGTTGGCCGCGATGAGTTTCGCCTACGGCGTGGCCTTCGGCCTGCTGAAAATAGCCTGGATCGTGCTGGCGGCGGTTTATCTTTACGACATCTCCGTCGAAACTGGCCAATTTGAAATCATGAAGGAGTCAGTGGCCGGAATCACTTCCGACCGCCGGCTGCAAGTGCTGCTGGTGGCATTTTGTTTTGGAGCCTTTATTGAAGGCGCTGCGGGATTCGGCGCTCCCGTGGCGATTGCGGGCGCTTTTATGATCGGCCTCGGCTTCCGACCGTTTCATGCCGCAGCGTTGAATTTAATTGCCAATACAGCACCGGTGGCCTGGGGTGCGATCGGAACGCCGGTTCACACCCTAGCTGCGGTCACAGCCTTGCCGGAATCCGATCTCAATGCCATGATTGGCCGTATTCTTCCGTTTACCGCCATCATCGTTCCTTTTTGGCTGGTCCGAACCATGGTCAGTTGGGCGGAAACGTTTGAAGTTTTGCCCGCCATCCTAGTTGTCGGCTTATCATTTTCCTTGACTCAGCTCTTCTGGTCGAATCAGGTGGACAGCAACCTTGTTGACATCATGGGGGGCGTGGTTTCGATTGTCGCCACGGTTATTTTCCTGCGGTTCTGGAAGCCCAAGAAGATCTGGCGGTTCGACTATGACAAGGAAGGCAGTTCTCTGCCGCCACCCACCGCGGAGATCGCCGACCAGTTTGGCGGGAAGTGGCCAGCGGAGAAATTCGATGGCTACGTCAAGGTACGTAACTATACGGCGGGCCAAATACTAAAGGCGTGGATGCCTTTTGCGATTCTCTCCTTGTTTGTGCTTTTGTGGGGACTGCCATCCATCAAGCTGGCTATGAACCGCGGCACCACGCCTTCATTTCGCGTAACGCTGGCCAACGGCAAACTACGGCCCGGTCCGCCCGGGTGGGACGTGCCCTACTTACACAATGCTGTCTATCGTGCTGCTCCCGTGGTGGTCAAACCAACTCCCGAGCCCGCTCGGTACGACTTCAACTGGCTCTCGGCGACCGGGACCGGCTGTTTCTTTGCCGCAGTCGTCTCGGGCTTGTTACTCGGGCTGAGTCCCGTCGGGTTGATGAAGATTTTCTGGCGAACGCTGGCGCGGATGAGGCTCGCCATGATTGCCATTTCGTTCATGCTGGGTCTCGGCTACGTAACCCGCTATTCGGGGCTGGATGCAGTGCTGGGCCTGGCATTTACGCGCACCGGTTGGCTTTATCCATTCTTCGGAACGTTCCTGGGCTGGCTTGGAGTGGCGCTGACCGGCAGCGACACGGCATCGAACGCACTTTTCGGAAGCCTGCAGCGAATCACGTCGCAGCAACTCGGGATTGATCCGATTCTCATGTGCGCGGCCAACAGCGCGGGCGGAGTCATGGGCAAAATGGTGGATGCGCAATCCATCACGATTGCAACGGCCGCAACCGAGCAGGTGGGCAACGAGGGAATTATTTTTCGCTTTGTGTTTTGGCATTCGATCGCGCTGGGCGCCATCGTCGGCGTGATCGTGATGCTGTACGCCTATGTATTCACCTCGGCCGTGCCACACGGGCTGACGTTCGTGAAATAGGACCGCCGGGCGTAAGAATATCGTCGCGTGCCCTCTACATCGCGCGGGTTTTTGTCACGCCCTACCAAATGCGCACACGGTCCGGCGGGGCGAGGTAAAGTTGCTCTCCCGGTTGCACATTGAAGGCCGCGTACCAAGCATCTATATTGCGCGCCGTGGCGGCGCGGTACTGCGCCGGGGAATGCGGATCGGTCATTACCTGCTGGCGAAGCGCAGCTTCCCGCGTCTTCGATCCCCAGTTCTGGCCAAAGGCGATGAAGAACTGCTGGTCGCCGGAAAAGCCATCTTGGGTTGGCGCAGTCTTACCGTCGAGCGAGGCCTGATAGCCGTCGTAGGCCGCGGAGATGCCGGCCACGTCGGCGATGTTCTCCGCCAGTGTCTGCTTGCCGTTTACCGACAGATCAGGAAAAGGCTTGTAGGTGTCATACTGGGCAGCGAGTTGTGCGGTGGCCGCCTCGAAATGGGCCAGATCAGCGGGAGTCCACCAATTGCGCACGCGGCCTTTCGAGTCGAAGGTACTGCCTTCGGTATCGAAGGTGTGGCTGATTTCGTGACCGATCACGGAGCCGATGGCGCCATAGTTGGCCGCAGCCGGGGCCAGCGGATCGAAGAACGGCGGCTGCAGAATCGCAGCGGGAAAGTTGAGCGCGTTTTGCAGAGGCAGATTCACCGCATTCACCGTCTGCGGCGTCATGGACCATTCCTTGCGGTCCACCGGTTTGCCGAGGCGGGCAACTTCGCGGCGATAATCAGACAGGTTACCCCTCCAAATGTTGCCAAAAATGTCATCCGCCTTTACTTCAAAGGATGAGTAGTCGTGCCAGGTTTCCGGGTAGCCGATACCTACATACAGAGTGGAAAGCTTGGCCTGAGCTTCGGCCTTGGTCGCGGGATCCATCCACGAGAGAGCTTCGATGCGCTTGCGAAAAGCTGCGATGAGGTTCGCGACCATAGCCTGAGCCTGAGCTTTCGCTTCCGGCGAGAAATACCGCTGCGCGTAGATTTGGCCGACGGCGTCGCCGAGCAGTCCGTTCACTACGAACACCCCGCGCTGCCAGCGAGGACGCTGCTGCGGCGTGCCGAAAAGTATCTTGCCGAAAAAGGCAAAGCGTTCTTCTGCCAGCGCCTTTGGCAGGACTCCCGCATAGGCCTCAATCAGGTGGAACGCAAGCCAGTCCTTCCACGTGTCAAGAGGAGTGGAGGCCACCAAAGCGGACTCACCGGTAAAGGCCTCGGGCTGCCAGACAATGAAGCTGGCTTGCTGGCTGATTCCGGCTCCGCGAAAGTACTCGGCCCAGTCCAGTCCGGGCGCTTTGGCCGCAAAGTCCGCTTGCGTCCAAGTATTGTTGGCCTTGTGAATGTCTTCGTTGTCGGCCAGGCTGCGATGGGTCTGCGCAATGGCGTGCTCGAGCCCAAGGATACGGGCGGCACGGGCGTCTGTGTCAGAGAAACCCGCAAGCTTGAGGATGGCTGAAATATGTGTCTGATACTGGGTGCGAATGTTCCGCATGTGCTCGTTATCACCGAGGTAATATTCGCGATCCGGCAGTTGCAGGCCGCCCTGCAGCAGGTAGGCCGTGTAGTGATCCGAATCATTAAAGCCCCCGGCGACCCACAGTCCAAAAAGATTCGCGGTATGAAAATTGGTGTTATTGAGCGCGTCAACGTCCGCGCGCAGGCTCTCACCCAGGGCATGGGCGAACTGGCGCTTGTCACGGATAGCAGCAATCGCTTCGAGATGCGGACGCAGGGGTGCGAGGCCTTTGGCCTCGATGGCGGCCTCATCCATGTAGGAGTTGTAAAGGTCAGCGACCTTGCGCGCGCCCGAGCCGGCTGCCGCGTTGGACTTGGCAATCTCCTCAATCAGCGCGGCCGTGTTCTTATTGCTCAGGTCGGCAAGCTTCGTAAAGACGCCCACTCCGGCGCGATCCGGCGGAATTTCGGTGCGCTTGATCCAGTCACCGTTGGCGTATTGATAGAAATCGTCGCCCGGCTTGACCGAGCGATCCATATTGGCGACGGCGATGCCGTGCGTCTCGGGCGCGGGCGCATCCTGCGCGCAGGCAGTCATTGCAACGGCGAGAACACAGGTTACGGCACATGCCAGCGTGAACTTCGAAAATCCAAGCGTGAGTTTCATTCAGGGCTCCGAGGGCAGGCCCAGCCTAAGGCCAATTAAGTTAGACGACAACAAACCAAAGAGGGTAGCACGATAGCCGGAGTTGATGCACCTCTTGAGTATTTGGGTAGCGGGCCCATAGCAAAGCGGATCCTCAGCCGACCCCGCACAACATTCCGGTCGGCTACCTCTGCTATTCCATCCAGTGCGTGCTTTCATACTCCATGTACTTCGCAGTCTGCATAGCAACATCGCGACCGTAGTACTTTTCGACAATGTGCAAGGCGAGGTCGATTCCTGAGGTCAAGCCCCCCGCGGTATAGACGACGTCATCACTCTGCACGAAGCGCCTGCCCTTCACTAACTGTGCTTTCGGAAAGCTCTTTTGAAACTGATCGTAGAACTCATGATGGGTGGTGGCTTGTTTCCCGTCCAGCAATCCCGCCTTGCCGAGTTGGAAAGCGCCCGTACAGACTGACATCACCACATCACTCTGTTTGTCCATGCGGCGAAGCCAATCGACCATCTTTACGCCGCCACGCTGGGCAGGGACAACCACGATCCGGGGAATGGGCGCGTCATCAAAAGTGTAGTCGGGGACGACGGTCATGCCACCGGAAACATGAATCGGATTCTTCGATTCGCCGACGGTGTACAGCTCGAAAGGCATGACCATGTTCCCTCCAGGAACGGTCATTACGTCCTGAAAGACTTCCCAGGGACCGGCGAAGTCAATCATTGTGGCGCCCTCAGTCAGTACGAAAGCTACGAGAATTTTCTTCCCATCTCCTGGAGGCGTGAGCTTGTGCGACGTGGGCTCGTTTTGGATTGCGGCTGCCCTCGCGGGACTCTTCGCTGCTAGTAGGGCCAGAACCAATGTCAGGCAGAGCATTGGGACGGCCCAGATCATCGATGAGCTTTGCAGTGCTTTCATAATCTCTCCTCAATGCGCCGGATGAAATTGCGGAGCCGAACTCGTGGTTCCCTTGGAACGCCAACGAAGCATGCGCACACAGATTGTTTTGGCTCACGTTTCCGCATTGACCATCACGCGGAAAGACTTCCACCTTTTCTTTTCTTTCCTCACAATTTCCAGCACCCGCCCCGTGTGAGTCATGGCTTCACCGCCGGCCTTAGGGGTCATGGTCATGGTGAACGTGGCTCGGTCAAACCCCACATCGCCAAAGATTCTTTTTGAGACGTACAAAGCGAGCATTGATGTGCATGTCGATGAAGTAAGTTGCCCAGCGATTGCTCCATAGAACTGCCTTCCGTTGGGCAGAGGGGCATCGCCCTGCACCGCAGGGAGATCTGTCGGCGAAATCGCGAAGCTCGACATTTCTTGGGTTCACCCAAACCTGCGCACTACAGAAGCACTACCCCTGACGACAGAATAGACGGCAAAACCTCAGGAAAGTCACTCCGGTGGAGTGCCCACTGCTCAAGGGTTCGGGAAGTGCCGGGAGAGCCAGGACCCCAGGAGAATAAAGTATGTGGCCGATTGCGGAGCGGCGTTGCGATTTGTATCGGCGTCCTCTTGCATCGTCTCTTTCACCGGAAACATCAGTTCGTGGTTTGCGTTGGCAATAACGGCAATCTCGATGTCGTGTATCTGGCTGCTCAACGCCTTTAGCCGCTCCATGGATTGGGCAACCGGAACCCATGGATCGGAACCGCCATAGAGGAACAGCAGTGGAACCTTCGCCTTCAGCACAGCCGCGACCGGGTCATCATGCATTTTCCTGCGGATCGCCGGATCATCGGTGAGGTCAGACGCTTTGGGCATGTAAGTAAGATCAAACCAAGGCTTGGATTGTGCCTTGGTTAGAGCGTCGGCCGCTACCGCGCGTGAATTTGTACCCCGCAGATAACCGGTCCACGCCCTTCGCGTCTCAAGCATTTCCCGAACGTCTTCCTGCGAATAGCCGCGAACCCTTAGCAAATTGCTGGTCGCGAATTGCATCTGTTCATCCGCGGTAACCATAGGCGCGGAGACGGAAATCGCGAAGGCAGCATCCCGGCTGCGCCCCGCCGCCAGCACGGCCAGCCAACCACCCTGACTCAGTCCCCAAAAACCGATCTTGGCCGGATCAATGCGGGAAAGCTTAGCCAACGCGTGTTGCCCAGCAACGGCATCGTCCGCCAGCGTCTCATAGTCAACGCCCTGAAGGCTCCCGGAGGATTGACCACTCCCGCGGCGATCGTAGATCAGTACCGCAAAACCCAGCGCAGGCAATCCCTCCCGTAAATGACGGTAAAGATCTGCTTCTCGCGTTGCGGCTCCGGCATGATGCAAAACCACAACAGCAGGCAGGTGATCCCCGGTGTTTGGAAGATAGACCGTCCCCACTAGATTTGCCCCTGCGTTGGTGAATCGAACTTCCTGCGAGATGATTGTGGGAGTTCCGGCGATATGCCAAAGGTCCGTGGCACTCGCGGATGCATCGGAAGATGATCCATGACATAGACCAGCAGTCAGCAGGATTGCTATCAACGCCATTCTCAATTTCATTGGTATGACCTTTTCTCGCCTCGTCGTCTCACAAACACGGCCCGAGAAGTATCCCCTACTTGGCCGTATCGCAGTTTGCTGGTATGCCACGGCCTGCGTTAATCCTGTTCTCAAATAATGTCCCGAAAAGCATAGAACGTTCCGTCTATCCCCCCGAAGAAAACAAGACCATGAGCGACAGCCGGGGAAGATGCCACGCCGTAGGTGCGCACGCCTGGAATCGCGTTCATTGGATAGCGCCAAGCCAGCTTTCCGGTTAAGCGTTGGTTAGACGAGAGTTCAGTGCAAGAGTTAGCGCGTCGCGTAATTCCCGCCGGTCCTCGGGAATGAGGTCACACTCGAGTCATTCTTTTTGATCGAGTCGAGCCTCGAGTTCTTCCAACTGACGTTCCATCCGTCGGATGAGCGCTTGGTAGGGCTCCGGGCTTGGTCATATTGATGCCCACTTCTTTCAACATCGGATAGGTGCGATCGTAGTCGCTGCGGCCGAGCAGCTCGTCGACTACTTTGCGTCCTGAATTGTCCCCCGCCCGCATTCCTTCGACAACGTGAGCGGCCATAGCCAGTCCTGGCGGCCAAAACTGATACTCATATTGAGATCTATGGAGAGTGCCATTCTAGGTTGGCGTCCTTGAGTGTGGCGCCGATAGCGCCTGCAAAAAATTCTCTTCAATGAGGCGTTGCAACTGAGCACGGTAGCCCCGGCTGCAGGAAAGCTCTTTCCCATTTTTTAAGACGGCAATGTATTCGCCGCTGTCGCAGGGTTGCAGCTCCTTGATTTTGCGGATGTTCACAATCGTGGAGCGGTGGATGCGTACGAAGCGATTGGGATCGAGCCTCTCGCAAATACGACCAATGCCTTCCCGCAGCAAGTACGAATCTTTGCCGACGTTCAGCTTCACATAGTTTGCGGCAGCTTCGATCCAGTCAACCTCATCCAGTTCCAGGAACACTACTCGACCTCCAGCCTTAATGACCAGGCGCCGCTCGACCTGTGACGCCGGCTTCGCTTCAGCCAGCAAATCAAGAAGTCGGCCAGTCAGATGATCGCGCGATTTCAGGAGCTCGGCTCTGGCTCGCTCAAGAGCATGATGAAGGCGCTCCCCG
>Ga0187804_10000462_pt1 | contig 10120 bp, 11 predicted proteins | sample NC_wetland_sal_i_3_FD_132961 | JGI IMG/M metagenome (GOLD analysis project Ga0187804, IMG submission 132961) | Wetland sediment microbial communities from Neuse River Estuary, North Carolina, USA - Control_4 | ecosystem: Environmental > Aquatic > Freshwater > Wetlands > Sediment | place: USA...
CCCGGCTGGACGCTCGACGAAAAGGGCCAGGCCTTGTCGAAATCGCGCGGCAACGACGTAGACCCGGTCGACATCGCCAGCCGCCTCGGTGGAGAAGTCGTGCGGCTGTGGACCGCCTCCGTCGACTTCCGCGAAGACGTAGTCGGCTCCGAGGCGCTGATGCAGCGGGTGGGCGAGAACTACAAGAAAATTCGCAACACGTTTCGCTATATCCTCGGCAATCTCGGTGACTTCGACCCGGAGAAAGACGGGGTTCCCTTCGAGAAAATGGAGGAACTCGACCAGTACATGCTGCGGCAGACGTGCTCCTTTGCAACCGACGTGAAGAGCTGGTATGACGAGTTCGCTTTCCACAAGATCTATCAGCGGGTGAATAACTTCTGCATCGTGGATCTAAGCGCCTTCTACTTCGACGTGCTTAAGGACCGCCTTTACACTTCGGCCGCGGATTCACCTGCCCGTCGCAGCGCCCAGAGTGCGATCTGGAAAATCGGTGAGGCGCTGGTTCGCGCCGTCGCACCCATCATGAGTTTTACCGCCGAAGAGGTTTGGCAGTACCTACCGGCAGTTGAAAACCGCGAAGAAAGTGTCCATCTGTCGAACTTCTATGGAAACGAGGAAGTGATCGGCGTCCTCTCGACTGATCGAGAATCAAACCTGCGTGGAGACGCGCAAAAGCGCGACTGGAGCGAGCTGCGCTCCATCCGCGACGACGTCCTCAAGGCTCTCGAAGAAGCGCGCAACAACAAGCTCATCGGTGGCGGCCTCGAAGCCCAGGTTCATCTCACCGCTTCGGATCCGCTGCACTCAGTCCTAAAACGCTACGAAGGCCAGCTGCGCTACCTGTTCATCGTGTCGGCGGTAAAACTCGTGCAGGGTGCGGGCAACGGGACCGGTGGAGTGCACGTCGATGTCGCGAGGGCCGAGGGCGCCAAATGCGAACGCTGCTGGAACTACTCGACACGCGTCGGTGAAGACAAGAACTATCCGACCGTCTGCGAGCGTTGCAGCGCCGTGCTCAAAGAAATTGAAGGGGCTTGACCGCGCCTTCGACCCAAACGCGGTAATCTATAAAGAAGATCTTATCCGCACATGCGTAAGTATCATTTCCTGATCGCCCTGCTGGTCGTCGCGCTCGATCGCCTCAGCAAGTGGGCGATTTCCCACCGGCTCTCCCTGCACAACAGCATCCCCGTGATTCCGGGATTTTTCCGCATCGTCCATGCGGAGAACCCTGGCGCGGCCTTTGGCCTGTTCGCCGACTCCCCGGCGGAATGGAAAGCCAGCTTGCTGATCCTGTTTTCGCTGGTCGCCCTGGTCATCGTCTCCGCTCTTCTCTGGAAAAACAGCCACCGCCTGACCTCTACCGGAATCGGCCTCGCCCTGATTCTAGGCGGCGCGGTCGGCAACCTCTGGGACCGCCTGGTCAGCAAGCATGTGGTGGATTTCCTGCTCTTCTACATCGGCCGCTATCAGTGGCCGGCCTTCAACATAGCCGACAGCGCAATTGTGGTGGGAGCGGGGCTGCTGGTGTTTGAGATCGTGTTTACGAAGTCGCCCAGCGAGCAGTCGGCCTAGCGTGGTCGCCTGCCGGTGCCCTGACCCTATGCCAGTTGCTCCCAGCTCACGTCGAGCGCGGCCCCCAGCTTCTTCCATGTGCTGACGGACCCGGCCTTGCGGTTGGTCTCAATCGCCGCGATCAGAGCGCGCGATACCTTCGACTTCTTCGCTAGCTTCTCCTGGGTAAGCTTGCGGTACTCGCGCCAAATACGGAGCGCGGGCTCTCCTCTCAGCCGGCGCTCGGTAATTTCCAGTGGTAATAGCTCGTCCTCGCCAGCTTCGAGACGCGCTTTGGCGGCATCGTAGGCCTTCACGTCGGCGAGCATTTCCGCATCTTCCATCAGCTTTTGCAGGGCTTTCGCCGGAATCACGGCAAATTCCTTGCCCTTGCGGGTAATGGTTTCGATACGCATCAATAGATTCCTCCTCTCGCCCCGACTTCTAAGGCCCACAATTCAAGACGGTCGTCATGCAACTCGTAAATGACGCGCCAGTCGCCAATTCTCAGCCGATAGCCATCGCGTCCCTGAAGCTTGGCAACGTTGTTGTGCCTGGCATAGGGATCGGCGGCAATCTCTCTGATCTTCTCCACAATCCGCTTCTGCCAGTTCACTGGAAGCCGGGAAAGCGCTTTGGCGAAGGATTTTGTGGTGACGACCGCGTACACCAGTCAATTGTTACCTTAAGTAACAATACAGTCAAGCGAAATCCTCGGCCGACGGCAAACTGCAGATCCCTCGCTTCGCTCGGGATGACAAATTCTGATTGATTGGACGCGAGGAGCTACGGCGCCCCGTACAGCTGCCGGTACACGTTCGCATTCCGCAGGATGGCCTGCACGTATTCGCGCGTCTCAGTGAACGGAATGGATTCGACGAATTCCTGCGCATCGTGATAGTGGCCCTGTCCCAGCCACTCTTCCACCCGGTCGGAACCGGCGTTGTAGGCAGCCAGGGCGTATTCCAATTGACCGTTATACTTGTCCACCATGGACTTGAAATAGCGCGTGCCTAGCTGCAAATTCACCGCCGGCGTGTAGAGCTGGCTGGCGCCGTATCGCTTCAGCTTGATTTGCTTGGCCACCGTCTTCCCGGTCTTGGGCAGGAGCTGCATCAATCCGATAGCGTTGGCGCGAGATGCTGCCGCCGGGTTGAACTCCGATTCCTGACGGATCAGCGACGCCACCAGGTACGGATCGAGTCCGTTCATCGCAGAATACGTGCGCACATCGCTCCAGTAGGCCCTGGGAAAGAGCGCTTCCCAATACGGTCGTGGCAGATCGGGCAAATCAACGGCAAAGTAGTTCGGGGTGGCACGCTTCATGATCTCGATCCCCCGATCATAGCGGCCGCCGTCGGAATAGACGCGCGCCATCTCGGGAGGCGCCCAGGTGCCGCCCTCCTCGCTCGCCGCAGCCTGCAACTCGCGCACAGCGGCGTCGGCAAGGGCCCCGTTCGAGAGCAGTCGCGCCCTGGCAACGCGCAAGCTGTCTTCGGGAGTCGCACTGGCCGCAATCCTACCGCTCGTCGAAAGCGCCGGAACACGATCGAGCAAGGGGTAGTGCACCGTGACGTCTCCGTCGCCGCCCCGTAGGTTCTTCAGCCGCGCCCGTCCCAGGTCGGCGTAGTAGTAGTTACGAAAGCGCTCGGAGAGCTTCTGGTAGAAGGCACGCGCCATCCCCGGATTGCCGGCCGCCTCGGCAACTCGGGCTCTCCAGTAGAGCGCCGCCGGAATCTCCGCCGAATCGGGATACAGCGCAATCTGCTCCTCGAACCCCTTGACCGCTTCTTCGGTCCGGCCTTGCCGGAAGCTCAACCAAGCCACCTTCCAGTGCACATAGGAAGCACGGACGCCGCTGGGGAAGCGTTGTTGCGACTCGCGGAAATGATCGATGGCGTGATCGTAGTTGCGCTTCAGGAGATCCGCGTTCCCGGCCGAAAGCAATGCCTGTTCAAGCCACTGGCTCTCAGGACCAAACTGACGGAGCTGGCCGAGGATCCGCTCGACCGCGTCTTCGTCACCCGTCGAGCGCGCGGTCTCGCTCAGCAGATAGAGCCGCTCGGCCTCGGCATCGCCGGCCTGCGGGCCCATCGAGGTCAGCACTTGCCGGGCATCGTGGCTCCGCCCGCTCTTTTCGAGCGCAGTGGCCAGGGCGAGCCGCACGCCGGGCCGCTCCGCCGGAGCTACCTGATCCTCTACGGCGCGATACTCGCCAGCGGCGTCGCTATAGCGTTTCGCCTTGAACAGCAGATCGGCGCGGCTCCGGCGTTCCGCGAGCCCGCCCGCAACATTGAGCTTACGGAGTTCGGCTCCCGCCGCTTCCGCCTCAGAGCTCGTGGGAAGGTTGTAATAGAGATTTCGCAAAGTCGCAGCGGCCTTGTCGTTTTGCCCGGAGGCCTCATACGCTCGCCCAATGGCCAGTTCCACGTCGCTGCGCAACGGGATTCGTTCCTTTTCGAGCAGGGCCGCCGCTTCCGGCCCGCGTCCCTCCGCGAGCAAGGCGTTGGCATACGTCAGGTGGGCATCGCGGATCAAAAGCGAATCCGGGAATGTCTTCGTGAATTCGGCCAGCGTGGACAGCGCTTCCGCACTGCGTCCGGTTTCGAGGTAGGCGTTGCCGAGGTTGTAGGCGACGTAGTCTCCCAATTCGCTGGCGCCGGCCTTGGCCCGGTTCAGCGGATCGATGGCCTTGGCGTAATCGTGATCGAGCACATGGGCATAGCCCAGCACCAGCCAAGCGAGCGCCCCCGCTTCTTCTTTGGCATGGCGGCGGGCATAGGCTTCAACTCCCGCATAAGCGGCTGGGGTGCGGTCCTGCAACAGTTGTTGCGCCATGGGGCGCAGGCTGGCCGACGCCACAAATGCTTGTCGTGCCCGCCGCACTCGGGGTGACGTAGTATGGCGTTTCTTCCGGTTCGAGGAAGACGCCGGTGCCTTCGCCGTTTTCGTGGACTGCGCGGTGCTACTGGTGGGAAAAACAAACGAAAGGATGAACAGAACCCCGACGAGAAGCCGGACTGACGAACCGCGCAATGGAACCCTGCCTCCACCCCATCCCGCGAACCCCGCGTGACGGAGACCCGGGATTAGTGCCGGAAGTTAGCTCCCATAATGGAGAGGTCGTCTTCTGCGAGACTTCGTATCAATTCATGTTGAAAGTAATCGCCGCTGGCCGCAGCGGTATTGCCGTAACGTTTCGCGAACGTGGAGCGGCTCTTCTCGATTGTTTCTTTCAACCGGTCGTACAAATCCTTGTTTTTCCGGCCCTCTGAGACCTTGGCTAGGTTGTAGAGTTTGATCTCGTCCACCAGCAGGCGCGCAAAGCGCTGAGCCTTTTGATGGATCGCCTGCTCCTCGTCTGAAACGGCGGGGGGAGCTGCGGGAGGGGCTGCCGCCGCGTCCGTAGCGGCCACTGCGGGCTCAGGTTCCACGACCCCAACCGGGGCGTCCGGTGGAGCAACGTTGGCCGGGGGCGGGGCTTCCGCAGCCGCCGCTGCCGCCATGGCGTGGCTCGGAGTATGCGCCGCGAACGGATCGCTCTGGGAAACCGCAGCCTGCTCCACAACCGCGGGGCCAGCCTCCGCGCGCTCGACCGCCGGTTCTCTCTGCGCCTGCTTGCGCAGGGAGTTGATCTCCAGCCAGGCGCTGGTCGAAAGCACCAGCAGCTCCAGCGCACCGGCGTCCAGGAAATTCGCGCCTTCCGTCCCACCATCGGCATACACCAAGGCAGCAACCTTGTCCTTTAGCACCAGGGGTAGCAGGCGTGCCCCCTCGCTGGCCGGCGCCCCAAAGTCTTGCAGGAACCGGGCGTCAAGGTCGGCGGTCTGCGCTTCGACTGCGACGCGGTCACTGATCGCCCGGACCACGGCCGGAGCATTCACATCGAGCGCGAAATCTTTCACCGCATCGTTGCTGCTGAATCCGCGTCCCTGCCATCCGGTGGCATTTCCACCTCTGACGACAAACAGTGCCACCCGGGCGGCATACCGGGCGCAGGCATCCAGGAGTGCGCGCAGGATCTCTCTTTGAGTGGTTCCGAGCTGAATCTCAGCGACCGCACTTGCCAGGCTGGAGGAAGTGGCGCTGCTCGCGGAAGGCGTCTCGACCGATGGGGCCTCAGAGATTTCTTTACTCACTCGGCGGACAATCTCATCCCGCAGTTGGACCGTGTGGCTGTCCAAAACCTCGGCCACCACTCGTTCAACCATGGCTTCGATCCAACCGCGTTCCGCCATTTCCGCTCCCTGTGGAATTGCCGGGGTCAGGGCTTTGCCTTCTAACCTCTGATTATAGGCTACTTGCGGGCATTCCCGGGACACCTTGGTACCTGTTCTCCCGGTGCCGCTACCGGCCAGAAAGCTATCTCACAGCCGTTCCCTGCTCCCATCTCAAAACGGCCGCCCTGAATCATCCCGTTACCAAGTACAATACCACCTGAGGTTCCAGCGGCGCGGCCGCAAAAATCTGCATCAAGTTACCAATGAGTGCCATCCAACCCAACGTAAGTGAGCCCGTCAGTGACGAACTGGCACTGGTCCGGGCGGCCAAGCGGGGCGACGTTAAAGCGTTCGAGGAACTGGTCCGGCGCTACGACCGGAACGTGTTTCGCATCGCGCAGCATATAACGCAGAACCGCGAGGACGCGGAAGACGTCGTTCAGGAAGCGTTTCTTAAGGCGTACGGCAACCTCGCGCAGTTCCAGGAACAGTCCAAGTTTTACACCTGGCTGGTCCGGATCGCGGTTAACGAAGCGCTGATGAAGTTGCGCCGCCGTCGCCCAGAGCGCACGGTTTCGCTGGACGAGGACATCAAAACTGAGGACGACACGCTTCCCCGCGAGGTCGCCGACTGGAGCCCGAATCCGGAGCAGATGTATAACCAGGCGGAATTGCGTGAAATCCTGACTCGCACGATTCAAGGTCTGCCGGCAGGGTTCCGGACGGTATTTGTGCTCCGCGACGTGGAGGGGCTGTCCACGGAAGAGACTGCGCAGGCGCTGGAGTTGAGCATCCCGGCGGTGAAGTCCCGGCTGCTGCGGGCGCGGCTGCAATTGCGCGAACGCCTCAGCCGCTTCTTCCAGAAGCGTGCGAGTGGAGACGGCAACCAGTGAAATGTTCTGAGTTTCTGCAGGAATTGACCAATTACCTCGACGGCGCTCTGGACGACCGGACCAAGTCCGAGCTCGAGGACCACTTGGCCTGGTGCCATAACTGCTACGTTGTCTGCGATACCACACGCAAGACCATCGAGATCTACCGCAATTCGGAACTCTACGAGCTGCCGGACGATCTGCGCGGACGCCTTCGCTCCGCTATCATGACGAAGTGTTCCGAACACAAAAAGTCGGGTCCGCAAGGCGCCTGAGCAGCGCCCGAGTGCATCGCTTCATTCCTTGATTCCCCCAAGTTCTTGATTCTTAGGTGCCTGTTGCCGATGTCGGTACAGAAGATTCGGGTATCGAACCTTTTCCCAAGTTCCGGAATCCAACTAGGTGAGTATCACATGTCGTGCTCGCAACAGGGGAGGGCCGGTTCTACGGCCCATTGTGGGGGAGGGTAGGTTATGTTTTCGAAGTTGATGGACGCGGTGTTTGGTTGCTCGCATTCCCATTACAGTTTCCCGATCACGGTTCGCGCCAGCTCGCGCCGCAGTCCGGCTGCTTCGGTTACTGGAACCTACGTGGCGTGCCTCGACTGCGGGAAAGAGCTGCCTTATGACTGGAGCCAGATGAAAGTCCTCGATTCGCAGCCGAAGGCAGCCGCACATGCTCTGGTGACCAAGGAAGCCGCCTAGCGCCCAGTTACGCCCAGATGCCAGCCGCGAGTTCTTTGCGACTCTTTCTTGCCATCAGTCGCTGCTTTCCCTTTCCGGGACGCCGCCATTCGGGGTGAAAATATTCGGGTTTTTTCCAGGCACCGCGGGTGGATAATAGTCCCAGGCGCCGAACCGCAGACTATGCTTCGGCGGTTCGTCAGGAGCATCGCGAAAGCGGCTCGGCGAGGAGGTGCCCTGTGCCTCTCTCTACGCTTCGAGAGTTCCTTGATCGCAACACTATCAAGTACCTGGTGATTTCCCACTCCTTAGCCTATACCGCCCAGGGAATTGCCGCGCTGACCCACACCCCGGGGCAGGAGCTCGCCAAAACTGTCATCCTGCTGGTCGACGGACGCCTCGCTATGGCCGTCGTGCCAGCTTCTTTTCGAGTGGACTTGTTCAAGTTGAAGAAGTATCTGGGCGCCGACACGGTGGAACTGGCGAGCGAAAGCGAGTTCCGCGACCAGTTTCCCGACTGCGAAACCGGAGCCATGCCGCCTTTCGGGAATCTCTACGGCATGGACGTCTTCGCCGACGAAAGCCTGGCCCAGGACAAGGAGATTGCCTTCAACGCAGGCTCGCACCGGGAGTTGGTGCGCCTGAACTTTGCCGATTTCCGCCGCCTCGTGAAGCCGATTCTGCTTCAGTTGGCTGCGGGGAAAGCCAGCGTGCACGCAGCCTGATCTTCGACCGGGAGGGAGCGTTATGAAAACCGTCAATATCATCGTTGCCGCCGCGACGGTTCTGCTGGTTGTGGTGCTCAGCTCGATCCAGCCTCGCCGCGAGAAGGTCCCGCCCGTTTACAGCGCCGCTGCCGAAACCACCCTGTCCGGAGTTGTCGCCGAAACCAGGGAGTTTTTCTGTCCCATCAGCGACGACCAGGAAATGCACCTGCTCTTGCGCACCAGCCAGGGCGATACGCTTATCCACGTGGCGCCTTCGCGGTTTTTGCGCGCGCAGCAGTTCCACATCAACGCGGACGATCCGATCAGCGTGGTCGGGACCCGCCTCAATTACCAGGGTCAGGACGCCATGCTGGCCCGTGAGATCACCCACGGCAATGAGGTCCTGATCGTGCGCGACCATCAGGGACGCCCGTTGTGGACCCACTAACGGCCTCGGCCTGAGTTCCCCGGCCGCAGGCAGGGCGTTCTGCGGGGCGGCCTCGCCACCTCCGGCGGGGCCGCCTTTCTTACTTCGCGGCCAGGAGTTCGCCGGCGCGAATTTTCTTCTTTTTTTTCATACCCTCTTCATAAATCGCTGTGTTAGATTTCCTTTTCTCGTCAACTTAATTTCCCGGAGGAAAAGGAATTGGGTAAAGACATGGTCCCCAAGCGGATCTTCTTCACCAAGGGCGTGGGAAAACACCGGGAGCGCCTCACCTCATTTGAACTGGCGCTGCGCGACGCCGGCATTGCGGCGCAGAACCTGGTGCGCGTTTCTTCGATCTTTCCGCCCAACTGCAAGCTCATTCCGCGCTCGCAAGGACTCACGTATCTCCATCCCGGAGAAGTGGTCTTTGCCGTGGTCGCGGAAAACTCCACTCACGAACCTCATCGCTTGCTCGCCGCTTCCATCGGGGTGGCGATTCCTGCCGACCGCACAACCTACGGCTATCTGAGCGAACACCACTCTTTCGGTGAGACCGAAGACTCTGCCGGAGATTACGCGGAAGAGCTCGCCGCCGAAATGCTGGCGACTACTCTGAACGTGGAGTTCGACTCTGACCGGTCGGGGGACGAGAAGAAAGAGATCTACCGCATCTCCAACAAGATCGTTCGCACGGCTAATGTGACGCAGTCGGCGGTTGGGGATAAGCGTGGGCTGTGGACCACCGTAATCGCGTCGGCGATCTTCATCTTTGACTGATGTCGGAAAACGTAGCGTAGAGACGCAGCTTGCTGCGTCTCTTGCTGCTGAAAACTCCGATCCATCCAGGGTTTCGGGAAGGGCACGACTTCAGTCGTGCCGTATGGCGCCGACCGAAACGCGGCTTTCGCCGCAGAGGGCGGCTGTGGCGCAAACCGAGACGCGGCAAGCCGCGTCTCTACTTTCCGATTTGCGTAACCGTCTTTTTCGCAGCCGGTTTCTTCTTCAGCCGCTCCAGCACCGCCGCCACGATCAGCGGCAATCCCACCGTCGCATCCACGAACACCTCGCCAAACTTCCCGCCCTCGGCCGGCGGCACAAATTTCCCCCAGGAAACGGCCTCGCTATAAGGACTGCCCGAGAGCCCGCCCCAGTACACCGGCTCTGGACAGATGCGCAGTCCGTAGTGATAACGCTTCAGCGGCAGGTCTTCCCCGCCCCGGCGGTGGCGCAACTCGATGAACGGCCCAAACTGTTGCGACCAGTTGCGCGGCACTCCTCCGCCGATAGTGAAGATTCCCAGCCGCTTCTGCCTGAGCAAGGTGGCCGCGAAATACTCCAGGTCCTCGAACGGATCAAAGCGGAATGGCGGCTTGCCCTCCTTGTCACGTTCGCGGTTGGTTAAGGCGAAGTCCAGGCCAAGTTCCGAATCGGAGAACGCGGGCACAAATACCGGAACATCTCTTTCGTAGGCAGACTTCAGAATGCCCCGCTGCCCCTTGGCGTGTTTGGAAAGATGGGCTCCGATGGCGCGATTTAACTTGTGCGAACACATTACCTCTTTCGCGTCCCACCCCCCGAACACGGCCGCCATCACGCGTTCCACGTCGTCGAGATTCTGCTCCGGCTCGAGCGTGTCATAGACGCGGTTGTACCC
>Ga0187804_10000463_pt1 | contig 10118 bp, 13 predicted proteins | sample NC_wetland_sal_i_3_FD_132961 | JGI IMG/M metagenome (GOLD analysis project Ga0187804, IMG submission 132961) | Wetland sediment microbial communities from Neuse River Estuary, North Carolina, USA - Control_4 | ecosystem: Environmental > Aquatic > Freshwater > Wetlands > Sediment | place: USA...
CTAGTGGACCAAATCTAACATTTGAATCCTGGGAGGGATTCCCGCCGGACTCGACACATGGGAGTCTGGCGTATGCGAAACGGAATTTCCATCACTCTCAAGCCCGGTGATCGTCGCCGTCTGAAGGCGCTCACGCGGGACCGCAATGCGCCGCAAAAGCATGTCTGGCGGGCCGAGATCGTGCTGTTGAGCGCCGATGGCATCGGCACCAACGAGATCATGCGCGAGACCGGCAAGTCGAAGACCTGTGTCTGGCGCTGGCAGGAACGCTTCATGCAGGAAGGTTACGACGGCCTCCTGCGCGACAAGACGCGACCCTCGCGCATCGCGCCGCTCGGGTCGCAAATCGCCGCGCGCGTCGTGACGCTCACGCAGACCGATCCGCCCGCCGAGCTGACCCACTGGACTGCCGCCTTGATGGCGAAAGTCGTCGGCATCAGTGCCAGTTCCGTCCAACGCATTTGGCGCGCTCATGGCCTTCAACCGCATAGGGTGCAACAGTTCAAGCTCTCCAATGACCCGAAATTCACCGACAAGCTGCGTGACGTCGTCGGGCTCTATGTCGATCCACCCGCTCATGCGATCGTTCTCTCGGTTGATGAGAAATCGCAAATCCAGGCGCTTGACCGCACCCAGCCCGGCCTACCGATGAAGAAGGGCCGCGCCGGAACGATGACCCACGACTACAAGCGCCACGGCACAACAACGCTGTTCGCCGCTCTTGACGTGCTCGAAGGCAAGGTCATCGGCCGTTGCATGCAGCGCCATCGTCACCAGGAGTTCATCCGCTTCTTGAATGCTATTGCGGCGCAGGTGCCGGCCGGAAAGATCGTGCACGTCATCCTCGACAATTACGCCGCCCACAAGCATCCGAAGGTGCGTCAATGGCTCGCCCGCAACTCGCGATTCATCTTCCACTTCACGCCAACCTCCTGCTCGTGGCTCAACGCCGTCGAGGGTTTCTTTGCCAAACTCACCAAGCGCCGACTCAAACGCGGGGTATTCCGATCCGTTGTCGATCTCCAGGCAGCCATTAACCGCTTCGTCGCCGAGACCAATAATAATCCAAAACCCTTCACCTGGACCGCAAACCCAGACAAAATCATCGCCGCGGTCAGACGGGGGCACCAAGTGTTAGATTCCATCCACTAGCGCCGCTTGCTGCCATGGTCGTACAAATGGCGATCAGCCGGAGCCGAGAATATGCCGCTGACAATCTAGGCGCGCGCATCAGCGGGCGGCTCGCCTCCGCGCTCGTCAAAATCTCGCGCGTAGCGGAAGCGGTCCCAAACGACACTGCTGAGACTCATCCTACGACCGCACCTCTTTTTATCGTCAACCCTCTGTCCGGCCGTGTGATGGACAACCTATTCTCCACACCCATCGACCGAGAATCGGATCGCCGCGCTCGAAAAATTATCGCGCGAAATGGGCCTCGGCGGTTTCGGCACAGTAGCACCCGCCGGGGATTCGAGATCACCCGGTCCCTGGGGATGAACGATTCTTGAATCCCATTGAATCAACTCATGCGCATTCAAATTGAGCCTCATGCGGATCTCAGAGCGGCGCCCCGAAGTCTTTTTCGGGGAGAGCGTCGGATCGACATCATCGAAATCATGGATCAGTGGTACGGACCTGATTATCGCTACGTCAAAGTCAGAGCACATGACAGCAGTATGTACATCCTCCGCTTCGGCGAGAGTCGTGATGAATGCGAGATCATCATGTTCTCGTCGGCGCGCGCTCAAGGGCTGAAGACAGAGCAACATGACCTGGCTCGTTCAGCCCAGTCTCGTCAATGAGCCGTTTTCCGATCCAGGGCTATTCATCGACTTCCGATTTGGCCGTCGTGCCCTGCTGTTCGATCTCGGTGATTTGACACCGCTCTCACCCCGCCAGCTTCTGCGCGTTACTCATGCTTTTGTGTCCCACACCCACATGGATCATTTTGGTGGCTTCGACCGGCTGCTCCGGATTTGTTTGCATCGGACGACACCGCTGCACCTGATCGGCCCAGTAGGCTTTGCCGATCGTGTTGAACACAAGCTCAGGGCCTACACGTTAAATCTTCTGGATGAAGACTCTATCGATTTCGTCATTGTCGCTTCCGAGTTCAGCGGCGCTGGCTTTGATCGAGTCTGCGAATTTCACGCCCGCGAAGCCTTCCTGCGGCGCACAATTCCACCTGTGCGCCTATCTCCGGGCCTGCTCCTCGACGAAGAGGAATTTCGGGTAGAGGGTGCTGTGCTTGACCATGGCCTTCCATGCCTTGCTTTCGCTTTCGAGGAGAAACTGCGCGTCAATGTGTGGCGCGAAGGGCTAAGGCGCCTTGGACTGCCCGTTGGACCGTGGCTTCGTGAGGCCAAGCGTGCGGTGCGCCAGGGCGCGCCAGACCATAGCCAGGTTTGCGTTCACGACGGTCTAGCCATATCGCTTGGTGACCTCAAACAACACGCCTTGCGCACAGCGCGCGGGCAAAAAATCGTTTACGTGGTCGATCTCGCCTACGATCAGCAAAATATTGAAAACGTCATCGCACTAGCGCGCGATGCCGACCAGCTTTTCATCGAGGCGCCGTTCCTTGACGTAGACGCCAATATCGCCGCCGAAAGACGGCATCTAACGGCTCACCAGGCCGGCCATATCGCCAAGCAAGCACGCGTCGGCCGGCTCATTCCATTTCACTTCTCGGCTCGCTACCGCGACCGAGCGGAAGAACTGACGCGCGAGGCGCGTGAGTAATGCCGCGACCGATTCAGATTTCTCCCCTTTATGCTTTTCTTTGAAGTCAGATAATTTTTTTACCATCACTTCTTGCTCAGCGAGCATACGTAAGGCAGTCAGAAAACACTTCCTTGCATGTCTCTTATGAGACTGTAGCCTTCCGCAAATTCACCATGGGTCATCAGATGTGCCGCGCGAGCGACTAGGCAAGCGTTATCAATGACCTCGATCTTGAACTTGATCCTAACCTTGCCGACCATGTTCAATACTTGGAGCGTTCTTCGTGACCTTTAGCTGCGTCATAGTTCTCTTTCCAAGGCAGGTTATCGTAATGTGGTTCGTACCCGAACGCGCGGTAGTCCGCCTCGGGAACCTGAAATGCCATCGTGCCATTTGTTACGTAGGCCCAAGCAATCGTGCGGTAGAGCCCACGAAATACCTCTGCCATCTTTGCGACATCCTCGGACAGGCCGCCAAGCTACTCACCCAAGACCGCGGATCGCGTATCGAAGCTGTCGGAGTTATTTCCGCGCGGTGTAAGTGTGCCCGCCCGAAGTCGGCGGCCTAAACTAAGGGCTAATTGAGTTTGCCAGGGCGCGGCCCTATTGGTTCCCCCGCTAGGTCAGGCTGAGCAGCTACCCATCCCCCAACACGCCTGGCCGCTCAGCACAGAAGCCTAGTTGAGGCAACAAACTCCGGCCCCAAGTGCGTATCGTGCTTGGGGCTCGTTTTTGTGGCGACCATGGCCTTAATCTCTATTTTCAATCGATCGTGGCTTGTCGGCCACAGGTCCACGACCGCAGCCAGCAACGAAAAACCGACAGAGACCGAAATGTCGGCGCTGAGACGGCGCGCGTAATGATTAAGCCCACCCCGGCCTATGGCATTTCTGCTACAGCGAATGATTATTGTTGCATCAGGAGCAGTGCGCCGCCAAGTTGCCGGAATTGGACACTGAATGTGACGCCGGTCACAGACCGGAAAATAGCAAGGTGCAAAAAAAGCAAGTGATCGCGCCCGCCTCGCGCGGCAGACAGAAAGCGATCGTCGGGAGCGTCAGATGCGTTATTTAGTGAATGTCACGAACGAGCGGCCGATGCTGCGCATCTCGGCCACCATCGTTCTTGCATTTACCTGTGCGGCGCCGTTGATATTGTAATTTTCTGACCTAGTGGCTCACGGCGTGCGCGCGCTCGTTCAGTGAAAGCGGATTGCCTTAACGACGGCGCCGCCAAATTCAGCACGCTTTTTGAATTCCATCAGTGCCGTAGCATTTCAAGCTACCAACGCCGCTCATGGAAGAGGTAGCATGAGAGAGCGTCAGTACTATCGTTACGGTCAGCATCGCTGCCACCGTTCCTATCAAGGCCACGGGCCGTAGCACATTGCGTGTCATAAGCCCCTCCCCCGAGTGCTCCATTCAGAGAGGCTACCAAAATCATTCGGGAGTGGCGACCCCCCAACTTGGCGGATTATGAGCCGAATGGCTCCGCCGCCTGCCATCCCGTTGAGCAGTCACAGTCTTAGGCGGTCGGCGGTTCGCGAGACGTCGGCTCAGGGCACCAATCGGACATGTCAATCGCGCTGAGCGAAGTCCCCTTCCGGGGGATAGCGGAATTAATCAGACATGGCGCGACGGCCGCCTTGCGATCAGCTTAATTCAGCTTCAGGCAACCGTGCGGCTCGTCGGTCCCGCGCCTCTAGAGCGCATAAAATCGACGCCTCTCCCCTTCAATGAATCGCCTGCTTCGCCGCGGCCGTCTCCTCAATACTTCTCACGGCATCCGGCCGCTTCTTCCCAAAGCGTTTGAAATAGAGCTTCCCAATGAATTCTCGCAGAGGCAGCTTCCATGGCTCTTGGTTGTGGTTGTCCAACTTCCCGAGCTTCTTTGGGTTCATCCCCAGCTCACGTGCCATCTGTACGTGCTCATGCGACAGGTGGAACTTACGTCGTGCATCGATCCAAGGCTGCAAGTTTGCAGATATGCGTTGTGGCTTCTTCGCCATAGGTAAAGACCTATGCAGCATGTCGTCGTGTCATTTCCGCTAGGGCTTCAAGGCCCTTGTCCGTCAATTCATAAGGCGCATTTAGCTCTCGACTAGTTTTTTGCACTAGTGCCTTTCGCTTTAAATATTGCATAAGGGCATTTATTGAAGCGTGCGGTATTTTCAACGCATCTCTTACACCTCTGATCCGCAGCGATCGCGCTTCAAGAATAGTCGAAAGCACTGCGTGGACACGGTCTGATTCAACAGGCAGGCGTGGCGCTTGTGCACGGCGAGCGCATTGGTCGCGTTGGGGATGCTTCAAACCGGCCGCAGTGATCCGGTAAACCGTTTCGTCGGCAAATCCGTCGAGCGTTGTGACGTAGTTCCTCGCAACAAAGCGTTCGAGAATCTGCTGAACCTTTTTCTCGGGGAGCAGAACCACGAGCCTTATCTTCGTGGCATTCGGTGCATACTCCCGCGGGATTGCAGACAGCACACGCTCCTCGTCGCGAGACAGCAAGGAAGTTTTGTCACCTGCGCGCATCACGATCCAAAAGGGGCTCTTCGGGTCCCCGAAGCTCACCCGTCCTTGTGCGTGCAGCTTGATCACAAGTTGGCGAACTCTCTGATGACTCACCCCCAATTTTTCCGCGATCTCGATCCCCCGCATCGGTCGATCTAACAATTTGAGGAGGCGCTGGGCGCCGGGGCCCGGGAGCCCACTGTTGCGCCGTAGTCGATCCGGAACGATCTCGAAGCGGCAGGCTTTCCCACGCGCAGTTGTATGCCACCTTTTCGCTTGGTCCTGTTTGGCAAGTCCCTGCCGCGCCAGTGCGCCGAGCGCAGTCGCCGTCTTGATAAGATCAAGCTTCACTTGGATCGCGATTTTGGTCTTCAAGTCTTTGCCATCTCGGAGCGCGATCAGGCAGGCTGCCTGCGATTTGGTTAGGACAAGATTTGGAGCTTTGGGCATCATGCGGGCCTCCAACCGATTCGATAGGCCGCAGTATGCGCTATCGCGCTTTGTCACATATGGAGATTACGGTAGCTATCCACAGGGCGAACAAAAAGGACAACCTTCGCGTAGGTAGACGCGGAGGGCGGCTTCACCCACACCGTGCCGCCGTCCCTGTCTATGACGTATTGACAGGCGTCGTCGTCGCCTGCCGTTCGGTTGGCGCTGGGGCGGCTGAGACATAAGCAAGGCTATGGGATCGCCCGACAGGCGTCACATCAGCAAGGCGATGGGATTGCCCGACAGGCGTCACATCCCAGCAGTGCCGTTCAGTGTGCCAGTAGAGATGGCTATGAGGCCGGGTCTGCTCAGCTTGCGTCCGCGTTAGACAGTCGCTTTGCGCCGGACTTTCCGCCGCCATTGATGGCGAGCAGTTCGCCGCCGTTATCAGCAACGACGTCGCTGTTGCCATTACGCTTGCGGCGAAGGTGCATAGGGATTTCTGTTTTCTCCAGCATCGCACGCACATTGCTGAGAATGGCGAGGACTTCTGCGCGCTCGGCGACGGCCTGGTCGCGCTCGTTGCGATGGTTGTCATTGCGGTCGCGCTCCTGGCTCAGCAACAGATTGAGATTTTGGATCTCAAGGTTCTTTGCTTCCAAGGCGGCAACCGCCCGATTGAGTTGGTCCTCCAGACTGGTGATGCGCTTTTTCGTTTCGTCGTAGGCCATGGCGGCCTGCATCATCAACTCGCGTTGCTGATCACTGACAGTAAGTCCACCATTTGACGCACTCATAACACTACCTCCCACCCTACTCACTCACTTCACACTCCTATTCCCATCTGGCCAGTGTGTAGCCGATGGCAATAGTTTGGTTGGACAAAAAAGACCTTTTTGTTGTTTGATTTAGGGTACGGTCTCAACCGTGTTGATTGTTTGTTATTCGTTTGGTGTTTCTTTGTTTGTTGTTTGGTATTTGTTTGATTGTGATTTAGTCCTTCTTGTCACGCTTTTGTCATAATGAAGTTCGTCAGCCAAGTCGCCTTTTAGACTCGGCCGCCACGCCATCGTCGTTGCGAACTATGTAGCGGACGTAAGCAATTCGCCGTCACCTTCGCGGGATCGAGTTCGCGTGCGAGGTCAAACGTGAACATGATCGTCCGTCATCTGCACCGCAACCGCGCGTGCCTCCTGCGCACGCTTTCGCCAATAGTCAACGTCGTCCGATATGTTCGTTGCACACCTAGTCCACTTTTTCGACCCAAGCGTCTTTTGGCACTCATTTGTGAAACTTCACGCAAGCGGGACAGCGCAGCGGTATCTCCACATCCGGGAGCAGTGAGTCAAAAATTCAATCATCGGGCGGCGGTGGCAACTTGATCAAATAATCAAGCAAGCGATTCCACGCCTTACGCTCGAACTGTTGCAATGCACCTCGTGACATCGCGGAGAATTTGCTTTTTAAATGGCGCGCCTCATGCAGGTCGGCGAACGCCTCCGAAGTTCTTGATTGATAGGGCTGGCATCGTGCGAGCGCGTTTCGCGCCACCGACAAAACCGGAAAGCCTTGCGCGTAACATGGAAGAGCTTCTGTAGGCGCCTCGTCGCAATATACACCTCAGAGCGCGCCGATCGATGTCTGGTGTGTCGTTTTTCGCTGACGAGCCGCTCTAGCGCTGATCGAAAAACAGCTGCACGGGCTGGCTGATTATTTGTAAAAAGAGACGCCGCAGCCCTGATTGCCGACGCGAGTCTGAATGGACTGCTTGACGGCGGGCTTACCCGCTTTCGGGAAACTATAGTCCATCGTCGAGACAGTTCCTTCCACCGTGGCCTGGACTACGTCGAAGGCTCTTTGGCCTATCGGATCGTCGCCAAGCCTAAAGGTGCGAACATCGATCCCTACCATCCCCGGACCGGGAAACGCAGTGAATTTGCCGTCAGACGTATTGAAGCAGGAGATGTAAAGATCGCGGTCGTGAAATGATTTGTTGTTCGTATCATTGAAATCGCGCAACGCTTTAGCCTCGTTGGTCTTGAGGGCGGCGGCGGCGCGATCCAGCATCGCTCTTGCTTCCTCTGCCGTCCCGAATTGTTGGGTAATAGCCAATGCGACGCTAAATGTCAGAAATGTCGCAAGGGTAGAAGCAACAAGCGTGTTCATCGCGCTGGCAACAAGTGCTAGCGCAAGCGATATTCGCGATGCCATTAAACTCCCCCAGTCCTGTCCCGTAAGCATGTTATCTGAGTCCATGCGCCGGACAACACCGCAGCATCTGTCGCCGGCAAAGCCAGCGCACACCCGTTCCATCGCCGCAAATCCGCTGTGCCTCGTCAGCGTCGGGTAATTCGTTGTTGCTAAGTTCTGGGAAATTCAATCGTTCGTTTCGCGGGTTACCTGAACATTCGGTCCTGGGAGTTCAGGTATTTCCTCGTCCAGCTTTTGTGCTTGCTTTTGTTTCTTTTCATCGGCGATGGACAGTATCTTTGCAAGATGTTTCGTCCTGTCATTTCGGGCGACGTACCAATCCTCGAACAAGAGTTCAACGAGGTCGATCAGTATCTGCGCTTCCTCAGGATCGACATCGACAATTACGTTGGTGTCCGCTTCCATGTGTGTGCCGATGTTGCCGATCTCGCGAACCTGCTCGATCGCGGCTAGTGTGTCGGGCTGAACGCTGTGTGGAGCCTTGCCACTGTGAACTTGATCGCGCAGTTCATTTATTTCATCGGCAAGACGCTTCTTTGATATGCCGCAAAAGTCGCGGATCATGCCTTGCAGGCAGCGCCTTATTACCGTAGCCGATGCTTTGGGGCTGAGTTCGCAGATGGCGCACGCCTCATAGTAATCGTCGCGGATCGCTTTCAGGATGTAATCAGGCTGAGGCCTCGCAGACGACGGTGGCAACAAAGTCCAAGTTTTGTAGGGACCTTCAACGGCGTCATCTCGACTGGGATTTGATCTTCCTAGTATCGCGTTTAGCGTCAGTTCGCGACACTCAGAATTAGCGCACACGATTGCCGAAATGCTCACTATTGGGTGGATGCCGAAGTGCTTACAGCCCTTGACGGACTGGTGATGCCACTGGTTGTCCATCCGGTCCCTATGCAAGACCTGAGCGTGTCCGCAATAAGGACATTTCCAATTTTCACCTACCTGAACCATCAACGCAGCATAAGGGTTTTTCGCTTCGAGAACAAAACGCAACCGCCCGCAATCCTTCGCGCCTCGTCGCGCGCGCGAACCTTACGAAGCCATCCCAGCGTGCATAGACCGGTTCCGAGTTCATCGCTGGTTAACGATTTGGATGCAGCCTCGCTTTGATACGGGAGCAAAAAAGATGTCTGATAATCACACTGCAGTTCATGACTCGCTCCGTAGGCAGTAGCCGCCGTCGCGTGCGTTGCACCGATTTTGGAATGTATTCGGAAAATGCCGCCGGAGGGTCTCGCCGACAATGAAATTGCTGGGCTATTCCGCCACGCGGCCGACGAGTTAGACGAGGCCGCCCTAGTTTCTTCAGCGCCACCCATACCCGTAGCCGCCCCAATACCCAGCACGCCAGCGACCGTAGCCGCCCCAATAGCCGGGCGCGTAGTTGTAATACCCGGAGCCCACCACTGGTGGCGCTGTGTAGGCGGGAGCGCCTGGCGTCACGATAACAATGGTCGTTCCTGCTGTGGCCGGTGCCGCATAAACCGGAGCTGCATAGCCGTATGAGGGAGCCGCGTAGCCATAGGCAGGCGGCGCCAAGTCAGCGACCGGAGCTGCGTAGCCGTAAGTTGGGGCGGCGTAGTCATATAGCGGAGCTGCCGCGTACCCCTGGCCGTACCCATAGCCCGGATACCAGCCACCACCAGCGCCGCCAGCCACCGGCAGTTGGCCGCCCGTCGGTGGACCGTTCTGCGCCATCGCCAGCGATGTGCCGCCAGCGAGCAGCACGGCGGCAATCGTCACTGTCTTCAGGGTGGTCATTTTGTCCTCCACAATTTGCTTACGCTTGACTCAAGCGCACATGAAAACAGATCGCGAGATTTGGCGATTTGATCCAGATCAAGATCGGCTGGCAGATCGCGAAATGCGGGCTGAACACCGTCGGCGCCCACTAGGCGAGCGAATCCGGCCTCGTCTTTGGTGAGCAGTTTGGCCGCCGATCTCCGGCCCGGCTCATTCTCGAAATAAACATAGGCGAGTTTTGCTGGCCGTTTTGTCGCGCACAACAAAGCAGGCTTCTAGTTCATCGATAAGACCACGGCGGCGGAAAGCGGCGTGGCTGGGCGCTGCGCTCTATCACGAGTGAGCCGTACGCAAAATGATCAATGTGCTATGGCCCCAAAAGATTAATCGCGGGCCGGTCGCCACTCCGGCTGGCCACTTTTTCGCTACCTACGCACCGTGAGGTAGTGGCCGCTGCGTTTCGGATTTCCGCTTTGGTGCCCCCCAATTA
>Ga0187804_10000464_pt1 | contig 10101 bp, 8 predicted proteins | sample NC_wetland_sal_i_3_FD_132961 | JGI IMG/M metagenome (GOLD analysis project Ga0187804, IMG submission 132961) | Wetland sediment microbial communities from Neuse River Estuary, North Carolina, USA - Control_4 | ecosystem: Environmental > Aquatic > Freshwater > Wetlands > Sediment | place: USA...
AAATCTCCCGGTGTTTGATGCGACGATTGAGAATCTCCTTCATCTCCGGGCGCCGCGGATCCGCCACGATGCTGCGGTTTCCCAGTGCGCGCGGTCCCCACTCCGCGCGGCCCTGGAACCACCCAACGATTTTTCCATCCGCGATGTTTCCGGCAGTTTGTTTCATCAACTCGTCTTCCGGCAATTCGGCGATGCGATAGCCCTTCTGCGCCATTCCATGAGACTCGATGGCCTGCCGAATTTCCTCGCGTGAGTACCCCGGCCCCCAATAGGCATGGTCCATCGCGAACGAGCGCGGCCGACCCAGGATTTGATGCCACACATAAAAAGCAGCCCCCACGGCGAGCCCCGCGTCACCCGCAGCCGGCTGGACATAGATTTGTTCGAATGGCGTCGCATCAAAAATCTTTCCGTTGGCCACGCAGTTAAACGCCACGCCGCCAGCCAGGCACACGGTTTTGAGCCGCGTGCGCTCCGCCAGCTTTCTCAACATACCGAGATAAACTTCCTCGAGCCGCGCCTGCAACGAACAAGCTAAATTGCGGTGTCTTTGTTCCAACGTCTCTTCCGGTTTGCGCTCTGGCCCCAGCCGCTTCGCCATTCCCTCCGAGTACAGTTTGCCAAGCGTGGGAGTCTTGTCGTCCTCGGCCCAGCTCATTTCCGGCCCGGTGCGGTGATGGATGAAGTAGTCGAGTCCCAGCCGGAATCCGTTGCCGTTCGATCGCTCATCAAACCGCACGATGTCCTGGAACGCTGCGGATTGTTCGGGCTGGCCATAGGCCGCCAGTCCCATCACCTTGTATTCATCGCCAAACTTCAGGAAGCCCAGATATTGCGTCACCGCGCTGTAGAACATCCCGAGCGAATGCGGGAACGCCACCACTCCTTCGATGTGCAGCTGGTTGCCCTCGCCGGTTCCCCACATCGTGCTGGCAAAATCGCCGAGCCCGTCCGCGGAGAGCAAGGCGGCGCGTTCGAACGGCGAAACAAAAAAGCTGCTCGCCAAATGCGCTTGATGATGCTCGACGCGATGAAATTTTGCGGCTAGCTTCCGCGGATCGCGATCGAACGCTTGCGCCAGCGCTTCCGGAATGCCCTTGAATTTCGCAATAACTTTGGCCCGTTCCCGGGCGAACGACGGCATGCGCAATGCGTAGAAGAGCTTCGTGACCAACCGCGCGTAGGGATTCCGCGGAACCGCCACATGATCGACATCCTCGAGCGTGATTCCTGCTTCTTTCAGGCAATAGCGAATCGCCTGCGCCGGAAAACCCGCGGCGTACTTCACGCGATTGAAACGCTCTTCTTCCACTGCCGCGATCAAGCGGCCGTCGCACACAATCGCTGCGGAAGCGTTTCCGTGGTAGGCATTGATTCCCAGAATGTTCATCTTGCAATCTGCCAGTGTACCTCAGGGGCAGGGTTATGCGGCGAGATGCCGGCGGCACCACTCGTTCAAAACATACACGGACCAGGGGCGCGACCAACTGGTCTTTCCCGCCAGGAACTCGCTCCACAAAGCGCGAACTCCCTCAGCTCGCAGAAAAGGCGCCAATGACGGCGCCAGGTCTGCAAAGCTCGCTTCCATTCGTCCCCGCAAAGGCCCTCGCAGCCATTCTTCCCACGGCAGCGTGAACGTTCGCTTCTTTTGCGACAAAATGTCCTGCGGCAGCAAATCGCCCAAGGCTTCCACCAGCAACGCCTTTTGAGCTCCGGCTCTGCAACGCGCTTTGTCCGGCAACGCTCCCGCAAACTCCACGAGGGGCGTATCCAGGAGCGGCACACGCACCTCGAGGGACTGCGCCATGCTCACCGAGTCCGTGTCGCGCAATAGCGTGCTCGCCATATACGTTCGCAGCTCGAGCCAGGAAATCCCTGCCAGTGGTTCCAGTTTCCGCGCTTCGTTGGAGTTGCGTTCCAGCCAGCCCAGCCAGGTCGGGTCCAACGTGACTCCATCCGCAGCGACGCTGCTCGCCCGGTATCGCGGCTGAATCAATCGCTCGACATAGCCCGGCGGAAAGACCGCCCGCGCAAAGTAGTAAGGGTTTGGAAGCGAGTCGGGCCGGACCCACGCCGCAGCGGCTTTGCGACCCGCATCTGGCGCGTGGTTCCGGCCCGCGATAGCGGCCACGAGCGGCGCCAGCAATCTTCGCAAGGGCGCTGGAACGAACCATGCTGCGTGCACCAGTTTCGTGAGCCGCGGTACATCCGCAAACGTCTGATACCCGGCAAATATCTCATCGCCACCAAGTCCTGACAGGGCTACTTTCAAGCCCATCTTTCTTGCCGCCCAGGATACAAAGTAGGTGTTCACGCCATCCATGGTCGGCTGGTCCATGGCCGCGAGCGCATCGTTCATGTGCGACAGAGCCGCATCTCCCGTGAAGGGAACCTCGGTGTGCTTCGTTCCGCAACGGGTCGCAATGGCGCGGGCAGCTTCCGCCTCGTCAAACGAAGTTCCCGGAAACGTCAGCGTGAAACTCTGGATTCCGGCTTGCTCCCGGGCGGCCAGCGCCGCGATTGCCCCCGAATCCAATCCGCTCGAGAGAAACAGCCCCACCGGCACGTCGGCAATCAAATGAGCGCGAATGGCATCTTCGAGCAGCGGCCTTAGCCGTTTTGCCGCGGAGGAAAGTTCACGCGGTTTTTTCGGATCGCGGGCTGCCGGTGAACGTTCCGGATCCCACCAGGGCCGGGCGCGCGGCGTTCGCCGCCGGTCGGGCAAGTACAGCAGCATGCGGTGCCCCGGGGGCACTGAGAAAACCCCCTCGACCATGGTTACGGGTTCGGGAACACTGCCGAACAGGAGATACGCGGTGAGCGCGTCTTGCGAAAGGCGCTTCTCAACACTTCCACCCGCCAAGAGCGCGCGCACTTCCGACGCAAACGAAAATCCCTCTGCATTTTGCGTGTAGTAGAGCGGTTTGATCCCCAGGGGGTCTCGCGCAAGAAGGAGAATCGGCGCGGTCGCGTAGCGCTCGCGAAGATCCAGCAGCGCAAACGCGAACATCCCGCGAAGCTCGTTGAGCGCGTCTTCACCCCATTCTTCCCACGCGTGAACGATGACCTCGGTGTCCGATTGCGTGGCGAACCGGTGACCGCACAAGGAGAGGCGCTCCCGCAATTCGCGGTAGTTGTAGAGCTCGCCGTTCTGAATCACCGCGACGTCGTGCGTTTCGTTCCAGATGGGCTGGTTGCCGCCGGCGAGATCGATGATGCTGAGCCGGCGCATTCCCAACGCGAGACCGGCGGCCCGTGGTTCGTTCTCCAGGAACCCTTCGTCATCGGGTCCGCGATGCCGCATCGCCGCAGCCATCAAGCGCGCGCGCTTCGCCGCATCTGCGCTGCGCGAGGCGAACGCTACACCGCATATACCGCACACGCTACTGTTTGATCTCCGGAGTGGAAACGAAGGCCGTGCCTGCTCGAATCACGTGTTCGCGCAAATGGAATCGCGGAATTTTCAGCCGTTGATCGGCGTACCAGGCGAGTATGGCGCGCGCCAGCAAAAAGAAAAGCGCGGCCGTCGCGGAGAGCACCAGGTAAAAAAACGATTCGCGCTCGAGCAGCAGGCTCCAGTCCACTGCCTCGTCCCATCCCGGATTGATCCAATCCATCACGCGGCGCAAGTGCAAGCCATCCAGCGGCAGGCGCGCGATTCGCACGTGCGCGTATCGATCGTAGGTGTATTCCTTCGGGTAATTTGGGATTCCCCCGGTGGCCTCTGCAAAAGTCGCGGGATTCTGGAGTTCCTTGCGCGTTAAATAGTGGCCCTTCGCGTCCGTCATGATCACGCGGTAGGTTGGATCAACGATCACCCAGCGCCCGTCGATGAGCACTTCGGCCACCACATGTTTTGTTTTTCGGTCGGGGCTGAGCAGGAGCAGCCGCCGGACCTGAAGATCGGAGCTGCGCGCCAGATTCAGGAAGGCGTTCGTCGCCGTTCCGCAGACATTCAGCAATTGCTGGTAATTCAGAGTTATCTCTGGATCGCGCGGCGAGAGTTCGGTGGGGTCCGCCGCCACCCCGCGCGAAGGTTCGGCGCGCATCCAGCTCAATATGGCGATGACTTTTTCTTCTGCAGGGAGGAAGTTCGGAACAATCGCATCCGAGAAACCATCCAGATACCGCCGTACGGAGTATTCCCGGACGCCGGAGTACATCAGACCTAAGAGCGCCACTGCGAGCAGCAGATTGATTCCCCACCAAGTGGCACGAAAGATTCGGTGTTGCCGCGTCGGCAAATCGCTACCCCACAAATTGAGATTCTGCCTTGTTTGTTGGCTTCGAAGCAAGTTCTCTGTAAAGCGCTTCCATTTCGTTAACAGGTTCATCCCACCCTAGCCGCGATGTAATTCTCGCGCAGCCGGCCGCCAGTCTCGCGTGCAAGCCGGCCTCACCCAGCATGCGCCGCAGGGCCTCAACCAGCGCTCCCCTCTCGTGTTTCACGGATAACCCGGCTTGGTCCGCGAGCAGCGGCGCAATGCCGCACGATTCGCTCACGATGACCGGAGTGCCCGCCGCGACCGCTTCCGCCGCTGTATTTCCAAAATTCTCGTTCTGCGAGGGAAGCACGAATACATCCGCATCCCTGTAAAGAGCCCACTTCTCGCTTCCAAAGACGCCTCCCAGGAACCGGACTCGCTTGCGCATGTCCAGCCGGGACGCCAATTCCTCGAGCTGCCTTTGCATCGCGCCCTCGTCAGGCCCCGCAAACACCAACATCACGGGCTTTCCATCGATTTCCGCGGGAAGACTCGCCACCGCTTCCAACAGCATGTCTGGGCTCTTCTTGGCTGATAGACGTCCGAGGAAAAGAATGAGTTTCGTTTCAGCTGAAATACCCTGGACTCGCCGGAATGTTCCCCGCTCAGGCAACGCTGCCGGAACTTCGACGCCGTTCCTGCGCAAAACGACTTTGGCGCGCGAAATCCCGCCGCCCGCAAGTTCCTCAACCTCCTGCTTCGAAGTGGCGATCACCGCGCTTGCCCCTTCCAGCAACTGCCCTCCCCACAATTGATGGTAGATGCGCTTCAACCACACATTGCGCACGATAGGCAGGAACATCCCGATGGGCTCGAGCACATACGCCAGCCCTCTCGCGCGGCAAGCCGCCGCAACCGCCGGGCCCAGCAAGTCATACAGCCCGAAAATATGCACGACGTCGAAATCCTTTAAGCGCGCCCGGCAATACCGTTTCAACGCCGGATTCCAACTCACGGCCCGGTAGCGCAGCCACGTCGGCAGATAGATAGCCTGGACTTCATGCTCTTTGCGCCTCCAGCCAAAAGGAGACATCTCCGCATCGTTTTTCCGCCCTTCGCGCTCCGCGCGCTTTGCGATGCCCCAGTCCGCTGTAAGCACCGTCACTTGATGCCCGAGTCTTGCCAGGCCTTCGGAAAGCGCGCGCACCTTCACCGGGGGGCCGCCGAATTCCAGAAACGGGGCGTACGTCTCGGTAACGTTCAGGATTCGCATTGCTCGCGCAGGATTTTTTTCAAGGATTTGGCGAAGATATTAAAGCGGAATTCATGCTCGACACGTTCTTTGCCTTTGGCGCCCATTTGCTTGGCATGCGCCGGGTCCGCAAGCAGCGCTTCAAGGGAAGTTGCCAGTTGAATCGGGTCACCGTGTGGCACCAGATATCCGGTCACGCCATCTTGAATGACTTCCGCCGCACCGCCGTGTGACCCGCCGATCACTGGCTTGCCCTTGGCCATGGCTTCCAGAAATACGAGCCCGAATCCCTCGCCGCGGCTGGGCAACGCGAAGATCTCGCACGCCGCGTAGCAGGCGGCGAGTTCCGTGGTGCTCAATCCGCTCAAGAAATGCACGTGCATGGACACGCCATTTTTCTCCGCCAGATCTTCGAGCCAGCCGCGGTCATCTCCTGATCCCGCTAGCACGAGTTGCAACTCCGGCCAACGTGGCAGCAGGCGTGGCATCGCGGTGATTAGAGTGTCCATGCCTTTGTAGCGTTCGGTGGCCAGCCAGCGGCCCACCGTGAGAATCACTCGCCCGGAGGGAAAATCTCCGATCGGGGTGGGCTCCTTCCCGGCGCTCAAAAGCGCTTCGAATTGCGGGTCGAGGGCCCAAGGCAGGACGCGGATTTTTTCCCGCGAAACTCCCTGGTGCTCGGCAACGTGGTCGGCAGTGTCGCGGCTCGGGGCGAGAACCAGGTGCGCTTTCCGCAGCGCCTGCTGTCGCAGCGTCGATAGCGGCTCCCAAACTTCAACCCCATGCGTGCAGACGAGGCATCTCATTCGCGGCGCGACCACTCGCATGGCTTGCACCACGGGAGCCAGATGGGGGTGCGCCGCCAGAACGAGCTTGGCCTTGCGCCGTGCCGCACGCACCGCCGTGACGGTGAACCGCGCCTTCGAACGGGCGCATCCGGTGTACACAAACTCCCGGCCTCCCAGCGTCATGCGGTGCAGTTCCGGAGAATCGTTCAAACTGATCAACCGGCACTCCATGTTTCGGCTTGCGGCAAACTCCGTCATGACCGCCGCCAGTTGACGCCCAGCGCGTTGCACCCCGCCGGGTGCGTCTAATTCGGGGAAAAGGCCAATCAGCACGCGCTGAGTCTGCCAAGGGCTGAACTTCTTGGCAAGTGCGGATCGATGGGAATGTTAGGAATCGTGGGGGTGGGGAAACTCAAGACATTCCTTGTCACATCGTTGAAGGAGATCGCCACGAAGCGAAAAGTTCCGCGTCGTTGCAATTTGGGCCGATCTACTGGCGCGTGCTTCAGGGACGAGGCGGCGCAGGAGCTTGCGCAGCGGAAGTGGCCGCAGGCTTTGCGTTCTCTTTGGGAGCCTGGAACGCTACACGCTTCAAATGCACGTCTCCATCAATGTAGGCAGTGAACTCCATTCCCTGAGGGAACACCACGTCTTTTCCGGAGGCCAAGGGCAGGACTGACCCCGCGGAATTGTTTGCGCCGGAGCCTTCCTGGAAGGAGCGGGCCGGCGCTTTCTCGTCATCACCCAGCCGAACCGAATACACAAGGAAGCCGAGCTTTCCGCCGTGGCCCATGCGCTTCTTGGGTTCGGCCTCTTTCACCATGGCGCTCGCAATGGCTCCTCGAGGAATCACGGTCACATCGTCGACGGCCACGTCCTCCGTGACTTCCAATTCCACGATGTCGCCCACCTTCGCGGTGGCCGAGGAAAGTGACTTGCTCAGTTTCAAGTGAATCGGCGTGCCGTTCGCCAAAAGGAGTTCAGCGCTGTCCGTCCGGGTTTTGGGCGCAGTGTCCGGCACGTCCTCGGGATCATAAGCAGTGCGCGGCCGTGCGGGCTTCGCGACCGGCGCCGGAGGTGCGGCAGGTCCCGTGCCATCTTTCAACAACAGCAGGCTGGCTGTGGGAAGATATCCCACGTCGCCCTTTTGCGTGCGCACGCCAAAAAACGTGTCATAGCGACCAGTAATCTGCACTTGCTCCCCGCATTGGAGCGTGGTGCGCACGTCCATGGTGGTCATCGAACTGTAGAGATAGGCATAGCCGTCACCGCGAGCGCATTCCACCACACCCGCGCTCTGCGCCTTGGCGATGGATGACGACGTGAGAAAAAGGATTGCGGCGAAATAGTATTTAAGGGTTGATTTCATGTTGCACCTGCTCATCCCCGATGTTGACCGTTTTTAGACGTTCCACGCTTCTCTCCCAGCCTAAGATGATTTTTGTCTGGAAGGAATAGAACTCAGTCTGGGTGCTGTGCATAAAGAGATACGGCGTCCTGCGACGGTCAAGACTGCGCCGGCGCGGAAAGCTCCCGCTTATTCTAGAAACCGTGGTTGGTTTGAGCACGCCGAAAATTCCCGGAAACGACCATGTGTGGCTCATGCTGCACCACGCAGAAAGGCGGGGAGATCGGTGAGGCGGTCGAGATACATGTCGGCGGGGTAGGCGGCGCGGTCGTGCGTACCGAAACCGTAATTCACCGCGGCTGCCAGCGTTCCGGCATTGCGCGCCGTTTGCACGTCGACTTCGGAATCGCCGATCAGGACGGCTTGCCGCGGCGCCGCGCCAAGTTCGCGCAGGATGGTTTGCGCTCCGAGCGGGTCGGGTTTTTTGGTCTCGAAACTGTTGCCGCCGTAGACGGCGCGAAAATATTTTGCGAGGCCCAGCGCGTCGAGGATGCGCCGGCTGACGCGCACCGGCTTGTTGGTCAGAACCGCCATGGGGAATACGGCAAGCTGTTCGAGCGCTTCGGGCACGCCGGGATACGCACAGGTCGTATCCATCTTGTGGTCTTCGTAATAACCGAGAAAAAACTTGAGCCCCCGCTCGCGTTCCTCCGCGCTGGCGCCTTCGCCGAGAGCGCGCCCGATTAATTGCGGCGCGCCGTGGCCGATGTAGCCGGAAATGGTGTCCTCGTGGAGCCGTTCGCGGCCCATTTCGAGGAGCATGGCGTTCACGGAATGGATCAGATCGCGTTGAGAGTCGATGAGCGTGCCGTCGAGATCGAAGATCAGCGCGCGGACGGAAGAGAAATCGACAGCGTTCATAAACCAGCCATTGTAATACCGTGGAGGTTTCCCCCAGGACAGCAATTTCGCAGGGAAACATTTGCCAAAAATTAATCTAAGGCCTTTTTCGGATTCCCGCGACTTCGCGTAAACTAGAGAGCTTCGCAGCTTGCAATTCACGGTTCCGGAGAAGGCATGGCCCAGGTCTTTCCCTTTCGAGGTTTCCGCTACAATCCGGAGCGCGTGGCGTTCGACCGCGTTCTGACGCAGCCCTACGACAAAATCTCCCCGGCCATGCAAGAGAAGTATTACCAAGCAGACCCGCACAATCTCATTACCGTGGAAAAAGGGCGGAGCTATCCGGGCGACACTCCACAAAATAATGTGTACACGCGAGCCGCCGCAGCGCTGGAGGATTGGATTCGCAACCGCGTGGTGACGCAGGAGCCCGCAGCGGCTTTTTATGCGTACACGCAGGAATACACCGTTCCGGGCAAAGAAGAACGGCGGAAGCGGCGCGGCTTCATCGGCGCGGGAAAACTTGAGGAATATTCCGCGGGCGTGGTGTTCCGTCACGAACACACGCTTTCCGGGCCAAAGGCCGACCGGCTGGAACTTCTGCGGCACACGAAGACGCACACCGGCCAGCTTTTTATGTTGTATTCGGACGAGCAGCGCCGCGTGGATGCGATTCTGGAGGAGGCCGAAGCGGGTGCGCCGGCGACGGAGCTGCGCGATGAATACGGCGTCGTGCACCGGCTCTACGTGATCGCTGATCCGGCGCGGATTGGCGCGATCCACGGCGCGATGGAAGATCAAAAGCTGGTCATCGCCGATGGCCATCACCGCTATGAGACCGCTCTGAATTACCGGAACGAGTGCCGGACCCGGGCGGGGAAAATCGAGCTCGATCCGCCGTACGACCACGCTCCCTGGGAGCTGGCGATGATGACGTTTGTCAACACGCGCAGCGAGGGGCTGACGATTCTTCCGACGCATCGCGTGGCGGCGCACGTGCATGATTTTTCCTGGAGCGGCGTGCGGCGGTATCTGGAACCGTGGTTCGCGGCGGAGGCGTTTCCGTTCGCGGATGACGGAGAGAAAGCCTGGGCGCGAAAGAACTTTCTGGAAAAACTCGTGGACGCACGCGAGCGGCGGGCCATCGGAGTGTATCCGGCCGCGGAGGCTAAGAAGAAGGCTTTCTACATGTTGACGTTGCGCCCGGGCGTGAACCTGGCGCAGCTGCTGCACAGCGTTTCGCCGCTGCAACGTGAACTCGACGTGGTGCTGCTGCACGAAGGGATTCTGGAGCCGGCGCTGGGAATTACGCCGCAAGCGGTGACGGCGGAAGCGAATTTGACCTATGAGCGAGAAGCCTCTGCGGCGCTCGATGCCGTGGACAGCGGGCGAGCGCAGATTTCGTTTCTGCTGAATCCCTGCGACGTCGAGCAGGTGATGAAAATCGCGACGGCCGGAGAAGTGATGCCGCAGAAGTCTACGGATTTTTATCCCAAGATGCTGAGCGGGATTGCGATGTACCGAGTGGATTGCTAGAAAAGCGAAGCAATGAGGTAAGGATGTAAGGAAGTAAGGAACAGCAGGAAGGTTCTCGTCGAACTCAACGGT
>Ga0187804_10000466_pt1 | contig 10069 bp, 8 predicted proteins | sample NC_wetland_sal_i_3_FD_132961 | JGI IMG/M metagenome (GOLD analysis project Ga0187804, IMG submission 132961) | Wetland sediment microbial communities from Neuse River Estuary, North Carolina, USA - Control_4 | ecosystem: Environmental > Aquatic > Freshwater > Wetlands > Sediment | place: USA...
TCAATTGTAGCAAACAGCTCGCAGTCGCCCAGACGGTGATTGCCGACGTTTTGACCCGCTTCGCGCAGGGCGACGATCTCGGCGTGCGCGGTGGGATCGTTGCCGGTCAGGTTGCGGTTCCAGCCGCGTCCGACGATGCGGCCCTCGCAAACAACGACCGCACCCACCGGCACCTCGCCCATCTCCAGCGCACGCTGGGCGCAGCGGAGGGCTTCTTCCATCCAGAGCTCGTCGGCAGTGGTCAGTGGCAACCAGTGAGTCGCGAGTAGCGAGTAGCGAGCAGCGAGTTGCGCGAGAGATTTGTGGTTCTTGGCTCGCAGCTCGTAGCGATTAAGATTGTAGCGGGTTCGACACCGAATGTTCGAGTGACGCGTCCGGCGAGGAGAAGTGGCGTCAGATGACCCGAAGCACCGAGCGCACGACTTCGGGCACGACCGCGTGGACCACCTGGGGGACGACGGTCGTCAGCACGCAGCGAGTGACCACTAATACCGGGAGGCCGATCAAGGCCCAGAAGGCAAACGGCAGGTTGGCGAGGTGTGCTTTCATAACCGTCTCTCAGATCCTGATACGTAGACGGGCGAGAGGAAGTTCCGTGAGCAGGGGAGGGGGGCGTTCGTCGGTGGTCGTTCGTCGTTCGTGAGGACCGGCCCCTAGCTTCTAGCCTCTAGCTTCTAGCTTCTAGCATGCTGATTCACGAGCGGGGTAGGGGTCCCTCGCTCCCCCACCCCATCACGCCAATAAACGGGCGCACTGGGGACCCGGATCGCTCGGGATGACAAGTTCAAGACGCGGTCGTTGGTCGATGGTCGTTTGTCGTTGGGCAAACCCTTGGCCAACAAGAGGCCCTGCGAACGACCAACGACGCCGCTCCCGGCGGTAGTGGTATCCTAGGCAGGTTATGGGAATGACCGAGATCGTCCGGAAGGTGTTCCTCCTGGATCTGCTCCAGGGGTTGAAAGTCACGTTCAAGTACCAGCATCCCAAAGAGATTTATACCGAGCAGTATCCGCTGGAGCGGCCGGAGGTCGCCGAGCGCTATCGCGGCGCGCCGCGGCTGAACGTCAATCCCGACACGGACGAGACCCTCTGCATTGCCTGCGACCTCTGTGCGCTGGCTTGCCCGGAACACCTGATTGTGGTCTCGAGCGAACGCAACGAGAAGACCCGCCGCAAGGAACTCACCAACTTCACCTACGACCTGAGCCGCTGCATGTTCTGTGGCCTGTGCGAAGACGCCTGCCCCACCGACGCCCTCGAACTCACCCAGGACTTCGAACTCGCCAACTACTCCCGCGAGGGCATGATCTGGGACCGCGAGACGCTGGAGAAGGGCCCGCTGCCCACGGTGTATCAGAAGTGAACAGGAATGTGGCCGCGAAGCGGACATGATGGATCTGGGGGAAGCCGAGGTGCTCACCGGATTGACGGGCTGGCTCGCGCCAGAACAGCTTCTCCCCGTGACAATAGCGAGAGTCGTGCACGAAGGAGATGCGCAGCGTGACAGTATAAAGTCCGCCTCAGGAAGTATGTCGTCTCAAGCTGTTGCCTTGTCGTCCTGTGACAACTCTCCGGCCTGAATGTAGTAGCGCCTCTCTTTCTTCTGCTTCACGCAGTAGTCCTGGTAGACGACCTTGACGATGGACAGGATTTCAGCGCTGCGATAGGGAGGAGCGATGAAGTCAAAGGCCCCAAGTCGCATCGCTTCCAGGTACTCGTCCCACCCTCCCAAAAAAGAGGACACGACTACTTGAGCCTCCGGCCTTGTCGCCTTAGCCAGGCGGAGGATTTCTCGAAAGTCCCCTTCAGGCAAGTTATCCTCGCAAAACACCAAGTGGACGGAACTTTGAAGGAGAACGATCCGGACCTCTTCCAGGTTCGACGCAAACACCGGCTCCAAGCCGCATTCTCCAAGGATTTTCGCCAGTGTTGCTCGTCTTTCAACATCCGAGCTGGCTACCAACACCTGTATCGAACTCATGGCCTGCCTCCTTGATGAAAATCAACCTCTGAAATCCGAAATGAATACAACAACCCCAACGTAAACAACAACCGCGGAGCGGGATGAAAAACTCACGCGCACGGCTGGATTCCGGCGATGTTAACGAATGGCTCTGAGCGTTATACGCGGACACATCCCTTGGTGCTCCTCAGCGAAATCAACAATCACCACAAGCTTTCAGAATTGCTGGCTGCCAACACTTGTCATGCCGCACGTTGGCCGACAAGTTCATCCAGGGCTGATATAACAACTGCCCAATCGTGACCCGCCTGTCCATCTGCTGGTGCTTGCATTTCTCTGTTTGTCGCTCTTAACAGCGAAATTCCAGGCCGTATGGCACTCAAGCTATCAGCAAGATCCGGGAAGATTTGGTTGCTGGCGGCATCAACCACTACGGCTTCCACTCTCCGATCTATGAACACAAGCGCGGCAGCAGTGTTCAAGTTGTGAGCTTCTATTACTTCATAGCCGGCCTTTTCGAGTTCGCTGGCGATGGATGGCTCAATTTCTGTAGATGGGCGATCGGGTTCGAACAGCAAGACGAGGTGCGCGGACATTTCTTTCTCCTAAATCGTGGTTTGCTCAGTACAACCCGCCTGCCCCGGCAGGGTCGTGCGGTTTTACATGGTCTTACGATTTGTTACCGCGGTGATTAGCGGCTTCGCCTTCCATGCAGCGGCGAGAAAAAAGCCCAGCAGGCTGGGCTAAACATCCCCATAGATCACAAGCTCCGGTCAAAATAGCTGCGAGTAGTGAGTCTTTCAACATGAGCATTTCCCTTTGCATGTTCACAACCGTCTTCCTAACCGGATGATCGCGGTAGGGCACTGTACGGTCGGTCACGCGCCGGTCGCGTTGGGCTCGGCACTCCAATCCTTCGACAGATCAAATGACTGACGTGCACGATTACTTAGAGTCTTCCGTGGTTCCAGAGAACGTAAAGAGTTGGTAAAGCTACGCAAAGGTTTGTCAGACCGTCGGCTTACCGAGCCGATATTGCATAAAGAAAGAGGGGACCGGAGCTCATTTCGGAACGACGTGTTCGCAAGAACGATGACCATCAAGCCTAGAATGTCGCTCTGGAAAATCGCAGTCGAGGCAATGCGCCGAGTGGCTTGCGTTGTGATCCTGTCGAGGCATTTATGAGAGGGCTTCTAGTCGTAGTAGCTCTAGGCGGCTGTTCACCGGCCACGAGCCACTAACCACCAACCACTACTCCGGCGGGAGGGGCAATCCCTGAATATTCCACGAGATGTGATGGACGGCACCGTTGGTGGCGAGGATGGCGGACTTGCCGGGGGCGAAGGCGAGTCCGACGAGGCCGTGGCCGGAAACTTCCAGGCTGGCCTTGGCGTCGGGCGTGATCTTCACGATGCCGCGCTTGCCGGCCAGAGATCCAGCGACATACATATTGCCATCCAGGTCAAAAGCCATACCCTGCGGGCGGCCCAAGCCGCGGTAGAACACCGACACGCTGCCGTGGGGGTCCACTTTGTGAACACAATCGAAGCTGGAAGTGGTCGGGCCGGTGACGAACAGATCGCCGTGCGGGCCGAAGGCCAGGTGGTAGGCGGAGACGCTGGGCTCGAGCGTGGCGAAGACAAAAATCTGCCGGTCGGGCGCGATCTTAAAGATGGTTCCGCTGCGGTCACCGACATACAGGTTCTGGGCGCGGTCGAAAGCGATGCCGGTCGCGGTCCCCATGCCCTCCGCATAAGACGCCATGGTTCCGTTGGGCGCGACTTTATAGACCGTTCCGTCATAGCGGGAAGAGACGTACATCTGGCCCTCGCGGTCGAAGGCGATCGCGGTGGCGTTCATCATTTCATTCAGGAAGGGCTTGACGGCGTAGTTGGTGTCGATCTTAAAGATGGCGACGGGAACTTTCTGTCCGCGCGATCCGGAGAAGGTCACGTAGAGGTTGCCCTCGCGGTCGAGGGCGGGATTGGTGACCGGATGCAGGCTGTCGGCGACGGGAACCGCAACTTTGATGGAGTGGGCGTTGCTGACGTTTCCGTTGGTTCCGACGACGATCGGCCCCGAGACCGCGCCCTCGGGCACGCGCGCAATCACGAATTCGTCGGAGCTGATCACGACCGAGCCTTCCACCTCGCCGAAGTGCACGCGCGGCCGCCGGAGTTCGGGCGGACGCAGGCCGCTGCCGGTGATGCGGACCTCGCCTCCAGGCAGGGCAAAGCTGGGAACCACCGCTTCGATGTGCGGTTTGCCGTTCACGTTCTTCTTGCCCAGCAGGCGGTCGGAGATTCCCATGTTTACGTTCCAGCAAAAACCAGAACTACGTTATTAGAAGTCGAAAGTGCAGCAACAGATGCATGACAGCGAGCGCGTAGAGTCCGGCGGCCAGGTCGTCCACCACGATGCCGGTGCCCTCGGGCAAACTTTCCAGTTGCCGGACGGGCGGCGGCTTCAGGATATCGAAGACACGAAAAAGTATAAGGCCCGCGAGGAAAGTTTTCCAAGTCAGCGGGACTCCGATCAGCGTCACCAACTGGCCGGCGACTTCGTCGATCACGACAAATTGAGGGTCTTTCAGGCCGGAGGCGAGGGCTACCCGGGTGGCGGCGGGGATCCCGATCAGGGTGATTACGATGGCGGCGGCGATGGTGGCCCAGGTGCGGCTGGCGGCGGGAATCTGGGAACTGATCAGCGCCCAGAGGAGCACCGTGGCGGCCGATCCCCATGTGCCGGGGCCGGGTTTCAGGCGGCCCACTCCGAAAAACGTCGCGATCGGGGTGGCCCAGAGCGGGGCTCGGGAAGGGGACGCCCCCGCGACAGCCGGCGGGACGCCGGCGCTACGGTCGGAGTTCGTGCTGGCGGCCTCGGGGGTTTGTTTCACCGCGACTTCTCCTGGTCGTTGGGGTTGCTGTCGGGGACGGTTTCGTCGGCATCCGTCACCGGCGAAACGATCACGTATGCACCGCTGGCCCATTTGCCCAAGTCGATCTGCCGGCAACGCTCGCTGCAGAAGGGGAAGTCGGCGCTGCCGGCCTTCGCGGGCTTCTTGCAGATCGGGCAGCGGAGTTTGATGGAGCGCTTGCGGGGCATAGGGACAATTGCAGAAGTCAGAAGGCAGATTGCAGAAGTGAAGAAACCGATTGCAGAAGTCAGAAGTCAGATTGCAGAAGTGAAAGCCCCAGACCGCTACTCCTCACCTCTGCAATCTTACCTCTAACCTCTGCAATGCCTCTTTCTCCTCTGCAATCTGACCTCTGACCTCTGACCTTAAACAATTTTCGCCACCAGATCGTAGTCGTGCGCTGCGGTGATGCGGCAGCGGTAGAACTTGCCCGGCTCTGGCTCGGAGCCCTCAAAATAGTCGTTTACAAAGACCTTGCCGTCAATCTCCGGAGCATGCATCGGCGTGCGGCCTTCGAGGAGCAGATCGCTTTCTTCCGATGGCCCCATCAACAGCAGATCGAGCTCGCGTCCGATGAGCGCCTTCTTCTTCGCGCGGCTGATCTTCTTCTGGATCGACATCAGCGACTTGCGGCGGCCCTCGATTTCCCGGGCGGAGAGCTTTCGGCCGAGGTCGAAGGCACCGGCGCCTTCCTGGTCGGAATAACCGAAGGCGCCCATCCAGTCGAATTTCGCCGCGCGCGCGAAATCGCAAAGCTCTTCGAATTCTGTTTCGGTTTCGCCGGGAAAGCCGACGATGAAAGATGTTCGCAGGGTCACGCCCGGGATCGCGCGCCGCATCTTCTCGATCGAGCGCAGGAACAGGTCGGCGCCGCCGCCGCGCTTCATGCGCTTCAAGACCGTGGCCGAAGCGTGCTGCAGCGGAACGTCGATATACGAGCAGATCTTCTCGTGCGCGACGATGGTCGAGAGCAGACGTCCGGTGATCTTGTTGGGATAGGCGTAGAGAAAGCGGATCCAGCGCAGGCCTTCGATGGTCGCGAGTTTCTCGAGCAGCAGAGGCAGGCCATCTTTCAGCCCCAGATCCTCGCCGTAACAAGTGGTGTCTTGCCCGATGAGCGTGATTTCGCGCACGCCGGATTGCGCCAGACGCTCGGCTTCGGCAATCACGGACTCGAAGCGCCGGGAGCGGAACTGTCCGCGGAGCTGGGGAATGATGCAAAAGCTGCAGGGATGATCGCAGCCCTCGGCGATTTTGATATAGGCGGTGTATCCCGGCGTGGCCAGAACGCGCGGCGTTGTTTCGTCGTAAAGATAGTTAGGGAGATCGGCGATGGCTCCGTCCCATGAATCGCGGGCGAAGCGTCCGTTCGCGCGGCGATGATCGCCCTCCGAGCGCGAGGCTCGCGAGGTCAGGATGTGGAACGGGCCCGGTGGTGGCGGAGTTTCCGCGATGCCGGCAGCGGAGAGAATCTGCGCCAGTTCGCCGGTGCCCACGACCGCGTCCACCTCGGGAATATTCTTCAGGATTTCGTCGCGAAAACGCTCGACCAGGCAGCCGGCGACGACCAGCTTCTTCGCCTTGCCGGTGGCCTTGTGGCGGGCCATTTCGAGGATCGTGTCCACCGATTCCTGCTGCGCGCTGCCGATGAAGGAGCAGGTATTGACCACGATCACGTCGGCATCTTCGGCCGAGGGCGTGAGTTGGGCGCCGGCCTGGGCCAGCATGCCCATCATGACCTCGCTATCGACGAGGTTCTTGGGGCAGCCCAGGCTGACAAAACCTACCTTGGCGGGAGCCGCGGTTGCGGAAATGTTTTCTTTTCGAGGCACGCGGGTGAACTGGAAGACAAGGAGTCCAGTCATTCTAGCATTGGGAGGCGGAAGTCCCACTCATCGCAAAGAACGCGATGAGTGGGGCACCCCGGGCCGGCACGCATCAAGGAGGGCACCTTCGCGTCCCGCCAACGGGATTCGCCTCGTGCTACTCTTAGGCAAATCAATTCCATTCCTTAAGACTTGGGAGGGGAGATGGCGCTCAATCGCCTCGCAATTTTGGCTGTGACCGTCCTGATTCTGGCGGGGTACGGGTTCGCCCAGCCGAATGAGATTTCCGGCACCGTGGGGCGCACCTTCGTCAGCACGCAGACCATCCAGGGAGCGCAGTTCTTCAATCCCAACGTGCATTTCGGCGATGGGCTCGCCTTCGCACTGAACTATAGCCACCTGTTCAAACGCCGCGGCATATTCGGACTCTCCCTGGAAGTGCCGTTGGCGGTCGCTCCGGACACGGACCTGAACAGCGGGACCAACCTGGTCCCGGAAAGCTATAAGGCGTTTTTCATTACCCCCTCGGCCCGGGTGAACTTTTTCTCCGGCGCCGGGGTGTCCCCCTGGCTCAGCGCGGGCGGCGGTTACGGTCTCTTCAAGGAATCGGGTCACGCGCTCTACTTCGGGCCCAACACCGGCTCGACCCGCACCAACACGGGCGTGGTTCAGTTCGGGACGGGGTTGGACGTCTTTCCCTGGCATGGGTGGGGGGTGCGGATGGAAGCGCGGGATTTTTACTCCGGCGTGCCGAACCTGAACGTCAATACCGGACGCAGCCGCCAGCACAACTACTACGTCGGTGGGGGATTTATCCGGCGGTTCTGAGCGAAGGTGGTGGGTCGCCCACCTATTCGCCAAGCGCGAATGAGTGAGGCACCCCGCTTTGGGTGCTCTTGAACCTGGGCGGTGACCGGGTCTAATCTCTACTTTAGTCTCGGGGTGGGGACGGTACAGGTTTTTACCGTTTCCACTGTCCTGGGTTCGACCGAAGGCGAACGGTGGCAGGCCGGGCCACGTTTCTCACCCCGTGACGAATTCCTTCACGTTTTGGCTTCCAGAAGTGCGCAATCCGTAGGTCGTGTCGAAAAGAAATTGACGCCGGCGCGTCTAACTTAATTGCTACGAACTCCGCGCGCCGGTGGTGATTTCCTCGAACAGTTCGGGCAGGACGCGGGCATCGTCCACTGACCGTCCGAAACGGGCGGACTCGTAGGCCCGGGTGAAGGCCGCCACCTTCTCCTGAAGAAGCGGCTCCTGAATGGCTTCCACAAAATCCCGCGGGGTCTGGGACGGCGACTTGCGCCATCCGCGGCGCGCCAGCCGGCGCACCATACGCACGTACCAGAGCGCCGCCGCCTGTTGCGGGGCGCGGTCGGGATGGGAACGCAACACGTGGGCCCGCACGGCGCGGAGCAATAGCCGCAAATTCAGCAGAACGACCAGGAGCGCGATCAGCCCCAGCGTGCCGCCGATCCAGCGGGCGGGGGAGCGGGTGATCTTGTCCTGCGTCGTGCGGGCAAGTTTCAGCAGCGCGCGATAGTTGCGCGCGTACCAGTGGCGCATGCGGCTCAGAAAACGGCGGCTGCTCTGGGCGGCGTCCTGGCCCAGGCTGCGCTGGTGGGCGGAGTCGTAGTTGACCACCCACTCGCGCCAGAACGACGCCGCAGCATCCACATAGAGCAGCATGCGTGACCATCCGGTTGGCGTGGGCGAACTGCCGGCCGGGGTGGGGTCGAAGCTGACCCAGCCGTAACCCGGAAAGAACGCCTCGACCCAGGCGTGCGCGTTGCTGGCGCGGACCACGTACTGTCCGGTGAGGTCGTTGAATTCACCGGTGCGGAATCCGGTGATCAGGCGCGCCGGGATGCGCAAGGTGCGCAGCATCACGGTCATGGCGCTGGCGAAGTACTCGCAGTGCCCCTGCTTTCTTTCAAACAGGAAGTTGGCCAGCGGATCGCGCGGGATGCTGCGGGGCAAGTCCAGCGTGTAACCGAAGCCGGTGCGCAGGTAGCGTTCCACGGCGACGGCCTTGTCGTAGTTATCGGGAGCCGAGGCGGTAATATCCTCGGCCAGCTTGGAAATTCGGATATCGAGCGCCGGCAGGCTGAGGTAAGAACTCATGTTGCTGGGCACGCTGTCGGCGGCCAGGCGAAGATCGCCGGCGTCGGGCGCGACCAGTTCGGACTCGGCGTCGTAGCGGTTGATGGGGTGGTCGGGGTCGAGGTTGTACACCGCCTCGCCGATATCGGTGCTCACCCGCTGGAAGTTTCCCTTGAGGCTTTGCGGTTTTTCTGCCAGGAAGAAGACGTTGGTTCCGAGCGGTTCCATGAGAACGTGGTAACGGATCAAGCGGCCATGGACTTGGGCCGCCTCCGGCAGGGGCGTGGGGGCGGGAGTCACCAGCCGGTAGCTGCCATCGGCGGCGCGCGGCAGTTCCCGCTGTCCAAAAGGATTCGACCAGACCTTGCCGTCGAACAGGCTCAGGGCCACGCCGCGCCATTTCAGGTCGTAGGCGCCGGCGAGATCGTTGTCGATCTGGATGTGCATGACCACCGCGGTGGATTGCTGGATCTGGCCGATCCGGCCCAGTTGGACGCGGTCGCTGAAGCCGGTGGAGATATCACTGGAAGGAGAGTAACCGCTCAGGTAGCGGGAAGAAACGCGAGGGAGAACAAAGAAGATCAGGGAACCGCCGGCCAGAATCAGCAGCATGAGGAGTGGCGCGGCCGCCAGCAGACTATAGGCGAGGCGGCGGTAGGGCGCGGTCTCGCGGGGTTCCTGGGCGCGCGCCGGTTCTTCCGAGACCGAATGTTTCATCTCCATGAGGAGGAAGGTGGTCACGGCCACCAGCAGGAACACGGCAAAGGAGAACAGGAAGACACTGTCCACGGTGAGGACGGCGGCGGCTAGGATCATCACGAACGAGAGCGCCGCCAGCGTGTAGTGGTCGCGCGGGCGCTGCAGGGAGAACAGACGGATGACCATGCCGAACAGCACGAGGTGCACGGTAGCCGCCAGGAAGCCGCGGGAGACGAAGAAGTAGTCAGCGAAATAGACCACGACGTAGAGCAGGGTCAGGTAAGTGGTCCAGCGTTCGGGGATGGCGAACTCGCGACGGGTGGCCAATTGGAATCCGCGCACGAGCAGTGCGAAACCCACCAGGAGCACCGCGGGGAGGTCCATGCCTCCGGTTCCGGCCAAAGTTCCAAAAGCTGTCAAAACAAGCAGATAGAGGGCGACGTTGAAGTAACGCTCGATGGCACCGGCCATGGTGATCTTGCCGGAATGGGTGGCCATCTGGGACACGGTGGCTTCCATTGTTCGCGAAAACGGCGCCGAAGGGAAGTGTCTGGGGTAACA
>Ga0187804_10000467_pt1 | contig 10048 bp, 8 predicted proteins | sample NC_wetland_sal_i_3_FD_132961 | JGI IMG/M metagenome (GOLD analysis project Ga0187804, IMG submission 132961) | Wetland sediment microbial communities from Neuse River Estuary, North Carolina, USA - Control_4 | ecosystem: Environmental > Aquatic > Freshwater > Wetlands > Sediment | place: USA...
CAGACCTGGTCATGGACACGAACGGGAACCTTTACGGGACGACCCAATTTGATGGCGCGCACGGAGGGGCACGGTGTTTGAGGTCAGCCCGAGCGGGGCCGAAACCGTGCTTTACAGCTTTTGCGCCCAATCGGGCTGCACGGATGGCTCCCACCCTCGAGCGGGCCTGGTCTTGGACGCGAAGGGGAACCTTTACGGGACGACCTACCATGGCGGCGCGAACGGAGAGGGCACGGTGTTTGAGGTCAGCCCGAGCGGGGCCGAGACCGTGCTCCACAGCTTTTGCGCCCAATCGCACTGCAGGGACGGCTCCCGCCCTCTAGCGGGCCTGGTCCTGGACGCGAAGGGCAACCTTTACGGCACGACCTACTCTGGCAGCGCGAGGGACACGGTGTTTGAGGTCAGCCCGGGCGGGACCGAGACCGTGCTACACAGCTTCACCGCAAGGGGGACTGACGGCTACTATCCCTCCGCCGGCCTGGTCCTGGACGCGAAGGGGAACCTTCACGGCACGACCCTCTCTGGCGGCGCGAACGGAGGGGGCACGGTGTTCCGAGTGGTTCCCTAAGAGTCGGCCCGGCAAAGTTGCATGGCAGAAAATGTCCTCGCTTGAGGCAGCATTCTGTTCCGCCTCCTCACCTTTTGCGGCGGCGGGGTTTGCCGCCGCTGGTCGGGCTGGTCGGACGCCCTGGAACCCGTGGACACCGCAATGCCCGTGAGAAAACCGGGTTCTGAGTGTAATCGCTGATTACAACAGTTACCCGAGTTGCCCTCAGCGGGGTTCGGAACTGGACGGAGAGTCGTTCTACCTCGAACAAACAGCGCCCGTTATGCGGCAAGGCATTTTTGCCTTGCCGCATTGGGTCAGCACTACTGTTTGGTCGCCGTAAACTGACTGTTGGATCCGTGCAACTTGTCCTCGACCTTGATGGTCATGGTTTTGCCGTCGGAACCCACTGTCATACGCGCGACGCTGATCACCTTCCCGTCGCGCTTGTCGGTTTCCTCGATCGTGTTCTTTCCCATGCTCTTCACAGAAACGCTGGTAGTCCCGGGATCCCCTTTGTACGGCGAGTCCGTGCCATCCAACTTTGCAACATAGGATTGCCCGGTCGGGTTGGTCATACTCAGGCTGTCGCCTTCCACCTTGAAGGTGATCATGAGCCCGTTATCGGAGACGGTCTCCAACTTCGAGGTTACCCAGGAGCCGGACAACGCATGCGAACCCGCAGGGCCCTTGGCCACTTGCCTTACGGTTCCCTTGCCGGTGACCGGGTCGGCGTTCGTGTTGCTACTGTCGGTGAACTCGAAATTGGCTGTCTTCCCGTCCTGAGACACTACGGTTTTGGAGGTGGTGACCGTTTTCCCGTTCTTCTTGTCGACCTCCTCCACGGTCCGATCATCCACCACTTTGATACTGACGCTATCGATGTAAGGCTGTCCCTTGACGGGTTGGTCCTGGCCGTCCGCTTTTACATCAATCGGGGGCACGCAGGTCTTGCAGTGATACATCCCGTCTTGCAGAAGAAAAACGTCGGGTTTCTTGGGGAATTGCGCGTCGTTGAGATTAAACTTCCACGTGCCGTCGAAGGCATTCTGTGCGATGGCTGGAACGGAAACTACCAGCGCAATCAGCAGTCCAAACAACAGTAGCTTCTTCATCGCGTATCCTCCATGGGATTCTGAGATTGGGTTTTCTTGGGCCTCTGGGCGACACCCAATGTACACCTGACCTCTCCCACGTGCAATGATTCCCGCCAGACAGCATTCTCGCCAGTTATGCGTGCGGAGGATCGCTAGACTTGGCGGAAGGGCGGATACGGCTGCGATGAGACATCGGCGGAGTCGACTCACAAGCCCTCCGACCGAACTGATTACCGCACGCAGCTGCCAGCTCTTTCTGGACCCGCGTCTGACTCTCGTAGACCATTAGTTGGCATAACTTCTTTGTCAACTCGACGTTTCAACGTCAGGGTTCATGGAACGTCGGTGTAGATTGTTCCTTAGGGGAATGCTCCTGAGCCAGCAGTGCGCAGGAGAGGACAATCAGAAATGAGAGCCACAGAAGGATTCTCATGTTCACCTTCTTGGAATGGGAACGTTGTATTGCGGCAAATCCCTCAAGTGCTGATAAATCGCCATAGCGCTCATTGAGGGGTTGTGAGTGTACCCTCCTTGGCCTCTAGGACCGTGTGCAGTTCGACGCTCGACCTCTGGCCCGCCAGCGCATCTGCCTTGCAGATGAATGCGTACTCGAAGCAAATCACTTAAAATCAGGTCGCGGTTTTTCATGCACCTACGTGGACTAACATTGCTGACCGTGCTCGGTTAAGTCCTTTGTTTGACGCTTTCAGGCGGATTCGAGTCCTACCTGAGGAGCCATTCTTTCAAGGGCTTACAGCCGCGCAAATCACTCGCAAATCACAAATCAGTTGACGGGCCTCAGGGCGAGCCCTACCACTCTGGAGCCTTGCCTGAGCCTCCAAGCGCTTGTCCATGCGCGAGTGCGCGCAGACCTTGAGCAGGATTGAAGGGTCCGCCCAACGCAGCATGTCCTGAATAGTTTTGGAGTCGGTTCCGATCTCTACCAGGAACGAGGTTGACGCATGCCGGAGGTTGTGGAAGCCGAAACGGTGGCCATCTGGAATCTCGACCTCCTGCTCGGCCGCTGGCCGGAGATGGTCTTCGACCAGCATGTTTGGCACGCGGGGTGCTTTGCCTTTGAGCCGAGCGGAGGCGAAGATGAAATCCTCGTCCCCGGCATACGCCGTCGTCTCCCGCCAGTTTTTCAGCAGGCCCATGACGAGCGGATGTAGCACGACAGCCTTCTACGCCCGCCTCGATCATCCATGATGCCCGGGATGTGCCCAGCAAGCGCCAGCTAGCTTTCTTCCGGTCCATCTTCAGCTTTTCTGCACTTCACGCGTGGCTTGCGTAATTTGCACGCGCTTGTCGAATATAGTGCACGATGACAACCTGACTGAGTTCATTCTTCTTCCACAACCAGTTGGTGATTGACTGCAAACATCGCCAACTCCAGCCGACTCGAAACGCCGGCTTTGTCAAAGATGTTCCTTAAATGGCGTTTCACCGTTTCATTTGTGATGCTGCATTCCTTAGCGACATCCTTGTTAGTGCAACCTTGAACGATCAAAGCTACGATCTGCAACTCTCTCGGCGTAAGTCCAAAGGTTTTCCTTGGTGCTGGACTCCCGGCGGCAATTAGATCGTCGAGCACTTTTAGGAGGTGGACGACGGGCTTGCCGTCCAGCCAATACCGTCCGTTGGCGACTGCCTGCAAGCAAGCCACTAGGTCAGAAGCGACCGTCTCCTTCAACACGACAGCACGCGCGCCGAGTTGCAGTGCTTCCACAAGGTCTTTGCGATCGATGTGTCCGGTCAGCAGGACGGTCTTGATGTGCGCCGACTGCCGCGTCAGTTCACGGAGGGTTTCGAGGCCCGGAAGGTTCGGCATGGCAAGATCGAGCAGCAGGATAGTCGGTGCGTGTTGACGGATCAGTTCCAGCGCTTCTTGCCCGTCGCTGGCTTCACCGACAACCTCCATGTCAGGCTGCGAATGAAGGATATTGCGGACGCCGGCCCGGACCACGGGATGATCATCCGCCACGACTACGGTGATCTTCTCCATAGAGTCGCTTCAACCTCCGGAAGCGCGAGCGGTGCGGGCAGTTCGGTCACCGCCCTGTACCCTCTTGGCAGACCGCACAGCTTCTTGCACCGCTTCCTGCAACGCTGCGAGCTTGTCGTCCAGAACAGCGTTGGTCAAGTCCGAGGCCGTTTCAATGTCTTGGCATAACGCCACTACCGTGGTCGCACCAATCACCTGGCTGGCGCCCTTGAGATAGTGTGCCTTTTTGCGAAATGCCGCGAGGTCCCCACAAGCCTTCGCCTCCCGCAGGTCCTGTAGTGTCGTGTGAAACTCCGCGACATAGATAGAGAGAATTTCGTCGTTGGCACCAAGGGTGCTGTTCGTGCCTTCCTGTCCGACAGCGATGCAGTCCGGACCGCAGGCTACCTGTCCGCCCGTTTCGAGTGCAGAAGCACAGTGTTCAAGGATCATTTTCAGGTCCGCGGGCCGGGCGGGCTTGGGCAAGAAATCGTCCATGCCGGCACCAAAACAGGCTTGGCAATCGGACTCCTGGAAGTTGCCGGTCATCGCCACGATCCGTGGCTGGCGGATGCGGTCAGCCAGACGCCGGATGCAACGGGACGTCTCGAGTCCATCCATTCCTGGCATCTGCAAGTCCATCAGGATCAAGTCGTAGGGTCGGGCGAGCACTGCCTCCACGGCGCTTTGTCCGCTGGCGACGATATCAACCTCGTAGCCGAACTTCGAAAGCATGAACTGGGTCATCTTCTGGTTCGCGGGATGATCCTCGACGAGCAGGATGCGCAACGGCAATCTTGCGCCCAGGTTGGCGTCCAGGACTTTCATAGCGGCTCCAGTTCTGCATTATTCACGCGGCTGCCGGCACTAGGTCCGCTGAAAGACCCAATCCGAAGTTTTCTCCTGGAAGTGAAACCCGTATCGTTGCCAGGGGGCGCCGGGCGCTTCTTTGCGCGCGATCCGGGCGCGGCCGACAAAGCGTTCCGTGGCGCCAACCAGAAAGACGTCTACGATCGCGTCTTTGACCAAGGAGAGCAGGCAGTTGCACATAAATCCTTCGGCACTGACGTTCTCCGTTGCGGCCAATTCTTCAAACGGCCTCCCATTGGCATCCGTGCCCCGCAGTTTCAGTAGGATGCGCATCCTCACGCGAACGCTACTGCGCCGCTCCGGCCGTCCGACCTGCAGTTCAGCCGCTAGTCTGCGCTTGAGCTCCGGGAAATTGACGGGCTTCTCGAAGTAAGCGATTGCCCCCAGGTTCTCGCAGTGCTCCTTGTACTTTGCCGCTGACTCACCGGAAATCACGATGATCGGGATCCGCGATGTGTAGCTCAGGGAATGAAAACTTTGACAAAGGTCAAACCCGGAAAACTTGGGCATCATAAGGTCAAGCAGAATTGCATCCGGTTTGTGTTCCAAAGCCAGCGCGAGAGCCTGTTCCGGGTCGCCCGTGTCGATGACTTCGTAGGTGTCCGACAGGCGTTTTCGCATCAGGCCGCGCATGGCGGCATCATCATCCACGATCAGGATCTTCTGCATAAGCTGCCCCATTGGGGAGACGATTGATTCTCGAACCATGGCTGAATCACTTAGCCGCCTCTGCTGTCACGCCGTCCAAGGCTTCCCGGATCCGGCGCGCGAGAGTGTCGCGTGTAAACGGTTTGGCCAAAAAGTGACTCCCCGGGTCAAGAGCGGCATGGCCGGAGAAGGTCTGACCAGTGTAGCCCGACATGTACACGACCCTGGTCTCGGGCCGATTCTGAACCAATTGCTGCGCCAAAACAAGGCCGTTGACCATCGGCATGACCACGTCGGTCAACAGCAGGTGGATCGGCCCCTTGTATCGCTGGCTGGCCTCCAAGGCTTCGGTGGCATTCTCTGCGGCCAGCACTTTGTAGCCAAAGCGCTCCAGGAGGGTGCAAGTCAAGGTCCGGAGCCTACTTTCATCTTCCACCAGGAGGACCGTTTCAGTTCCCTGAAGTGATGTAGGCACACGGGCGGGAGCATGTTCGCGCTCGAGGGGAGCGTCAACTATGGGCAAGTAAATCTTGAACGTGGTGCCGGCGCCCAGCTCACTGTACACCGTAATGTAACCACCGCTTTGTTTGACGACACCGTAAACCATGGAGAGGCCAAGCCCCGTCCCCTTCCCCTTCTCTTTCGTAGTGAAGAAAGGCTCGAAGACTTGTTCCCGCGTGGCGGCGTCCATTCCAACGCCGGTATCGCGCACAGCGAGGCAAACGTAGGAGCCGAGTTCAATCGGATAAGGAGACTGCTGGGCGAAGACGTCATCGATTTCGGCATTGCTGGTTTCGATAATCAGTTTCCCCCCTTGTGGCATAGCATCCCGCGCATTCACCGCGAGATTCAAGATCACTTGCTCAATCTGTCCTTGATCCGCCTTTACTCTGCCTAGCGCCGGTTCCGAGACCGTGATCAGCTCGATATCTTCACCAATCAGACGCCCCAGCATCTTTTCCACTTCCGAAACCACCGCGCTCAAGTCGAGAACCTTGGGGGCCAGCACCTGCTGGCGGCTGAAGGCCAGTAGCTGACGGGTCAGAGATGCAGCCTGACGTCCGGCTTTTAGGACTTCACCCACGCTCTCATGGAGCGGATGGGCCGGGTCCAACTCTTCATCCATGATCTCGCCATACCCGATAATGATCCCGAGCAGGTTATTGAAGTCATGGGCTATGCCTCCGGAGAGCCGGCCCACTGCCTCCATCTTCTGTGCCTGGCGCAGTTGCTCTTCCAAACGTCGGCGCATGCTGATGTCCCGGTTCACGACCACAAGCTTTTCCACCCGGCCGTCCCGATCCTTGATGGTGCTGGCTGTGGACTCCAGAGTGCGCCAGCCGCCTTCTTTATGGCGCATGCGGTATTCAATCCTCCGCCCCGTGCCAGCGGCAATTGCTTCCCGGGCAGCTTCTTTGACCAGCTCACGGTCCTCGGGATGGATCTGCTCGAGTGACGGTGTGTCACGCAGCTCTTTGGAACTGTAGCCCAAGACCGTTTGGTAGGAAGGGCTGTTGTAGAGTCGCCTTCCGTTCGTATCCACGACTGCGATCATATCGGCTGCGTTCTCCGTAATCAGGCGGAAAAGCTCTTCTCTCACCAATAACTTGCGGCGCATGCGGTGAAGCTGGAGCTGCTGATACACGGTGTAGATGTCAAACAACAAGACCATTCCCACCAGGCCGCGGGCGGAATTGGGCACGTCTGAGAAGGGTTCTTCTCCCGGGCCCGTATGCAACATGGGAAATACGAACGAAATGATGCCTAGAGTCAGAAAGAGAGTGACCAGAACTGCAAATGACCACAGCCACCACTCGCGCCGTTCAATCTTCTGCATTCCGGCACGAACGGAGCTGCGTTCGTACGTGTTCCTGACATCGGAGTTCTTCGAGTCAGTTTTCTTCGTCGGATTGTCTTGAGAACAGGGCTCAGGACCGCACCCCTTTTCCTGTGGAATTGTCACCGAATCATCCACGCGCTCCCCACAATCTTCCAGAACCACAGATCTGCTTTGTCAGGAGAGGGCAGGGCGAAGCCGTATTACCGATGGCCCTATCACCGCTCGCCTTTCACTGCAAGGCAAGGCTCTGCTGGGTCGCCAGATTGGAGGATACAAGTCCGTTTTGGGAGGCAGTGTGATTTCGGTCACAGACCAGTTACGCCCGTAACAGCCAATTGCGAATTGCCCGACCCTTACCCGAAGGTCAATGGCTGCAATGGCTTACCCAGGCTTCGGGGCCGTTAACGGGAAAGGCCGGGCTGCTTTTTGGAAAGGACCAAGTACGGACGCCGCAGGCCTAACCGCTGAGGGCGTTGGCAGGCTGGCGACGATGTCGCGTACCGATTGAGCGCATTACCTGGCAGCTGCGCCAGTCTGTGACCGCTGAGCTAGGATTTCGAGCGGCATCGCCTTTCACCATGCAGGCATGCAGCCGACACGCAGACAGCACGGGAGGGCGGTCGGCGCGTTCACTCTCCGCTTCCCGGGGATCTTGTCTCTTCCTGATTCAAACCAGGTTGGTGGCTGGCCAGCGAAGAGTGCCGGCGCAACACCACCGCAAGCTCTGGCGCATGCTCTTCTAACTCGGGATTCGCTCTCTCAGGAACGGTCACCTTCTCCCAGTTTCCGGGCGCTAGGAATTCATCGAAGGCCACCTCGAGTGGCACTCCAGCGCGTTTGGACACCCGAACGAAAAATAGGCCGTCCGAATCGGTGAAAGCCAGCTCCTTGCCGATACGCAGGGCGGCACCACGGATCGGTTTCCCGGTTTCGTCAGCCACGTGACCGCGAATAATGTACTTCGGGATAGTCATGGCAGCCGGCGTTTGCTGGTACTCCTGGTTGCGTACCATCAGGTCATTGCCCCAGGCGGTATAGCGAACTCTGCCGTCGGCACCTACAGCGGTTCCTCCGTTCAACTCGACATTGCCGAAAGGACGGAAACGAATATTGATGACTGCCGCCTGCGTGAAGGGCTTCGAGGGAACATAGGGGACATAAATAGTCTGGTATTCAAGCCCTACGCTGAGGCGGTTGCCGATCAGGTTTCCACCGAAAGAAACCGTCGTGTTGCCGTCGCTGTGGGTGACATACTGTGCGATTTCTAACCGGGGAGAAACGTACTCCCGAAACGTTGTAATCAGGCTATTGGAGGGCGACGTCTTATTGCCGCCGGCTCTGCTTTGTAACCAGTTCACATCGATCTCGCCCCAGTTGCGGATCTTGCGGCCCCCGGAGAGCGAGAAAGCGTTGCTGCGAATGCTCTGAGCAGAGGAGGTAAATACCGCCGCACTGGCCCGAAAATTACGGTCATTCCAATTCAGGCTGGCCGAATCCATCGTCGCAGCCGGCAGGGTGCTGTTCTTCAGGACAAGTGCGTTCAGCTTCATGTGGCTGAAATCGGTGGTAATCCTGGACGACGGCTTCCAGTTCATTGCGATATTCGCGCCGAGCGGCTCAGAGACTGCCAATCCGTCGAACTGCACGCGCCGGAAATTCTTGCCCTGCAATATGTATGCGGCCTTCACCGAAACTTGTTCGAAGTCGGCATTTGCCCCGATCGCGCCGTAGGGCTCGCCCGCCCCCATCCCTGCCGACGACGTGAGCTTCAGCCAGCGGTTGGCGCGATATTCCAGACCCTGGATGGACGTTTGCTGTTCGGAAAAGATGTTGCGGCTGTAGAACTTCACTCGGTCACTAAATTTGTGGGAATAAAGGATAATGCCGACCGGTTCCTTGTCTTCAGCAGCGCTGAAAAAGGGAGCCCCGTAGCTCATAGACTCGACGCCCGCGAAGATCAGCTCCTGGGTCGTGGCAGTTTTCGTGCTAATGGACAAGCCACGGATATCAAGCTGCTGGCCCGAGCCAAAGAGATCGGTCGGCAAGTCAAGCATGGCGTTCTGATCGCCAAGGGTGACGTCGTAATCGCGCACCTTGCTGCGGACATACGCGCCGAATCGGACGCCGCCGTCTACGCTGCCCAGGCCGAGACCAGAAGTGAAGCGGCCCTGGTTGAGTTCGATGGCGCCGCCGCTGGCTTCATACTCATCTGTAGAACCAGCACTGATGCGATATACCTGCGCCGACAGCGCCGCCGACAACAGCAGCGTCGAGACCAGCCATCGGCAAATTTGGCGCAGGCAGTTCATATAATTACTCGACCGCCCTCTCTACCTTAAAGCCGTCCAGGTTGAGGATGACTTTCTCAGGCGCTGTATCTCTTTCCCACGGCAATTCCGTGATCCGCTTTTTCCCTGGGTAGATTGGGAAGCCGACGCCCTGGACTTTCTGCCCATGTCCCTGCGCTTCTGTTGTCAGAACCCGGCCCACCGTCGTGCCTTTGTTAAACGCCGTGACGATGACTTTCTTGGAAGCGCCGTCAAATTTCGCACTGACCTCAAGATCCTCCCGTTTGAATGATTGCCTGGGCAGCAGGTAGACCGTGTGCGGCAAGTCCACTTGCATGTTCAAGCCTGAGTGGTCGCGAACGGGAAATCCGCTGAACTCGAAGTACATCACGAACCACGCCGGCAGTTTGTCCGCCTTCGCTTCGTAAAACACGTAATAGGACTGCTTGGGCGCGATGCGGAAGCTCATGGCCGACAGCTTCAGGTGAATCTCTGCGGACATGGGTCCGTAGCTGATTTCGCCGGTCTCGCTCACTTCGAACGATTTCGGCGTGACGATTACGGTTAAGGGGACGGTTGAGTCATTGGTCAGTTCGACTCGTCCCTTGGCAGTCACCGCGTACTCGGAGAGAACTGGGCGAATCGTCTGGGCTGCGCAAACGGTCGCTCCAAGTAAGGCGACCAGGCAAAGCAGAAACCGGAAGCGCGAGAGCCGGTTTCCATGCGAATTGTGGTTTAGTGTAGTCATGGAATTACGAAGCGGCCTGCGCCCGG